>Ga0180434_10005844_pt1 | contig 14331 bp, 13 predicted proteins | sample SS_ome_7_FD_132453 | JGI IMG/M metagenome (GOLD analysis project Ga0180434, IMG submission 132453) | Hypersaline lake sediment archaeal communities from the Salton Sea, California, USA - SS_1_D_2 metaG | ecosystem: Environmental > Aquatic > Non-marine Saline and Alkaline > Hypersaline >... | reverse complement strand
ATTCCAGTTGGAGGTCACCAGGAACTTCCAGCCGTAACGGCCCATGGATTCCAGGGAACCCCAGAACACCACCACGAGAATGGCGTACAGCACGATCGCCACCATCGAGGCCAGGGCGATCGCCAGATTCTTGAAACCGACATCAACAAGCTTCTCGGAAGCCGGCCGACGCCGCAGGAGGTACTGCTCCTCAGTGTCAGGAGACATTCTGTGCAGCAACAGACCCCCGAAAACTAATGCTGGGAGGGGTGGTCCATCACTAAGGTCCCTTTAAAGGGCGGGGATTGCCCTGTCCATGGGGCTCTGAAAGCCAGCGGTGGCCTCGGTAGCGTGGAATCGACCTTCAGGTGGCTATGGGCCGAATCGTCGGGATTGATCTGGGAACCACCAATTCCGTCGTGGCCGTGCTGGAGGCCGGTCGCCCCCAGGTGATCGCCAATGCCGAGGGGATGCGCACGACCCCTTCGGTGGTGGGTTACACGAAAGAGAGTGAACTGCTGGTGGGACAGGCCGCCCGTCGCCAGCTGGTGCTCAATCCGCGCAACACCTTCGCCAACCTCAAACGTTTCGTGGGGCGTGCCTGGGACGAGCTTGACGACTCCAGCCTGGCGGTGCCCTACACCATCCGCGCCAATGACCGTGGCAATGTGCGGGTCGCCTGCCCCCAGATGGAGCGGGAGTATGCGCCGGAGGAGTTGGTGGCCTCGATCCTGCGCAAGCTCGTCGAGGACGCTTCCACCTATTTAGGTGAACCGATCGAAGCCGCGGTGATCACCGTTCCCGCCTACTTCGACGACGCCCAGCGTCAGGCCACCCGGGATGCGGGGCGTCTGGCCGGCCTGGAGGTGGAGCGGATCCTCAATGAACCCACAGCGGCAGCGCTCGCCTACGGCTTCGACCGCAGCGCTGTGAAACGGGTGCTTGTGTTCGACCTCGGCGGCGGCACCTTCGATGTGTCGTTGCTGCGGATCGCCAACGGCGTGTTTGATGTGAAAGCCACCAATGGCGACACCCAGCTGGGCGGCAACGATTTTGACCAGCGCATCGTTGATTGGTTGGCCGCTGCGTTCCAGGAGCAGCACGGCATCGATCTGCGCCGGGATCGCCAGGCGCTGCAACGCCTGACCGAGGCGGCGGAAAAGGCGAAGCAGGAGCTCTCCGGTGTGGCCAGCACGCCCATCTCCCTGCCCTTCATCGCCACCGGTGCGGATGGCCCTCTGCACATCGAAACCCGGCTGGATCGCACCACATTTGAATCCCTCTGCCCCGATCTGCTCGACCGCCTGCTGCTCCCGGTGCAGGCGGCCCTGCGCGACTCCGGCTGGGCCGCCGAGGATGTGGACGATGTGGTGCTCGTTGGCGGCAGCACCCGGATGCCGATGGTGCAGCAACTGGTGCGCACCCTGATTCCCCACGACCCCTGCCAGTCGGTCAATCCCGATGAAGTCGTGGCGATCGGTGCCGCGGTGCAGGCCGGGATTCTCACCGGTGAACTGCGCGATCTGCTGCTCAATGATGTGACGCCCCTCTCGCTCGGTCTGGAAACCGTGGGCGGGTTGATGAAGGTGCTGATCCCTCGCAACACGCCGATTCCGGTGCGTCAGTCCGATGTGTTCAGCACCTCGGAGCCGAATCAATCCTCGGTGGAGATCCATGTGTGGCAGGGCGAGCGACAGATGGCGGCCGACAACAAATCCCTCGGTCGCTTCCGCCTCTCCGGCATTCCGCCGGCGCCCCGCGGTGTGCCCCAGATCCAGGTGGCCTTTGATATCGATGCGAATGGCATCCTGCAGGTCAGCGCCACCGACCGCACCACGGGCCGGAAGCAATCGGTCACGATCCAGGGTGGCTCCACCCTCAACGAAGACGAACTGCAGGCCCTGCTCAAGGAGGCGGAGGAGCGGGCCGATGAGGATCGGCGCAAGCGGGCCGGTATCGAACGGCGCAACCGGGCCCTCACCCTTGTGGCCCAGGCGGAGCGGCGCTTGCGGGACGCGGCGCTGGAGCTGGGGCCCTACGGCGCCGAACGGCAGCAGCGCGCTGTGGAAATGGCCATGCGTGATGTGCAGGACACGCTCGAGCAGGAGGATCTCCAGGAGCTGGAACTGAGCGTGAGTGCCCTGGAGGAGGCGCTGTTCGGACTCAACCGCCGCCTTTCGGCGGAACGGCGCAGTGAGGCCAGCCCCTTGCAGGGCATCCGCAACACGCTCGGGTCGCTGAAGGATGAGCTCTTCGCCGATGACGACTGGGATGACGATCCCTGGGCGGCACCGCGTGGGCGGCCATCCGGTCGTTACGGCCCGACCCGACAAGGCTTCGACCCCTGGGACGATGACCCTTACCGCTGAAACGGATTACTGGGCGCTGCTCGGGCTTTCTCCTGACAGCGACAGCGAGGCCCTGAAGCGAGCCTTCCGGCGGGAAGCCCGTCGGTGGCACCCCGATCTCAATGGCAACGACGTTCGGGCCGAGGAACGCTTCAAGTTGGTCAATGAGGCCTATGCGGTGCTCAGCGACCCGAGGCGTCGCCAGGCCTGGGAATCGCGCCAGCAGGGGGGCGCGGGTGAGCCCGGTGCGGATCCCTTCGCCAGCGGCTTTCCCAGTTTTGAGCACTACCTCGCCGTGGTGCTCGGCATGGCCGAGCCCGAATCGACGGATCGACAGGAACCGGAGCTGGAGACGCATGCCGACTGGCCCGCTGCCGCACCACCGCCGCCCCCTCCCCCAGTCCAGGCCGCTGAAAGCCTGGAAACCGATGTGTGGCTCAGCCCTGATCAGGCGCTGCACGGCACCGCCGTGGAACTGGAGCTGGCCGACGGCACGCTGGTGGAGGTGCAGACCCCACCAAGGGCCGGTGATGGTTGGCGTCTGCGCCTGGCAGGGGTGACGCCGGGCGGGGGTGATCACTTTCTGCACCTGCGCGTGCAGACCGACGAGGGCCTGCGCATTGATGGCTTGCGGGTGCTGTTTCGCCTCGAACTGCTGCCTCCAGACGCGGCGCTCGGATGCGCCGTGGAGGTGCCCACCCTGCGAGGACCGGTGACCCTGCAGGTGCCGCCTGGCTCCTCCAGCGGCCGTTTGCTCCGGTTGCGCGGCCGGGGGCTCGAGCTGGAGGGTCAGCGTGGTGATCAGTTAGTGGAAATCGTGGTGGTGATTCCCTCGTCGTTGACGGAGGCGGAACGGGCCCTCTATCGCCGGCTTCAGGAGCTGGCCCTGGAGGAGTGAGCGCCGGCCGGTGCCAAACTGCCTGCGCTTTGCCAACAGCCATGCTCGTTCACGTGCTGCTTTACGACGCCGGCGGTGAAAGCGAAGGGATCCATTCGCTCGAACTGGCGGGATCCACCGTGGTGTTGATGTTCGAGAACCGGGATGACGCGGAGCGCTATGCCGGTCTGCTCGAGGCCCAGGATTTTCCGGTGCCCAGCCTGGAGGCGATCGAACGGGACGACATCGAGATCTTCTGCCGGGAGGCTGGCTATGTGGCGCGGTTTGTGGAAAGTGGTTTCGTCCCCGAAACCGATGAGGAGCGGCTGTTGTTGTCGCCGCCCACAGCCAACCGGGATGTGACGGGCTGGCAGGACGCCGAACCCGCCGCGCCCTCTGATGAATCGGCCCAGCTGGAGGCGTTTCGCCGACAGCTCGAAAATCTGCTCTGAGGAGCCATCTGATGACTCATAGTCCAGCATCAGAAGACCGGGGCCATCTGATGACGGAGCAGGCCAATCCGCGCAGTCACGCCCTCGATCGCCTCCGTACCGCAGACCTGGTGGATCTGTTTGTTACGGAGGATCGGCGCCCCCAGGAGGCTGTGGCCGCCGCCGCCCCGGCCCTGGCCGAGGCGATTGATCAGATCGCTGATCGGCTGCGCCAGGGTGGTCGGCTCTTCTATGTGGGCGCCGGGACATCCGGACGGCTTGGGGTGCTGGATGCGGCCGAGTGCCCTCCTACGTTCTGCAGCCCGCCCGAGCTGGTGCAGGGTGTGCTCGCCGGTGGTGCTCCAGCGTTGCTGCGCAGTTCGGAGGGTTTGGAGGACCAGCGCGATGCCGGAGCCGAGGCTCTGCGCGATCGCGGTGTCGGTGCGGCCGATTGTGTGGTGGGCATTGCTGCTGGCGGCACCACGCCCTATGTGCATGGGGCGCTCGACTACGCCGGTTCCCTCGGCGCGCTCACGATCGGCATGGCCTGCGTCCCCAGCGCCCAGGTGTCGCTGCCCTGCGCGATCGACATCCGTCTGCTCACGGGGCCGGAACTGCTCACCGGTTCGACCCGGCTCAAAGCCGGGACGGCCACCAAAATGGCGCTCAACATCCTCTCCACCGGCGTGATGGTGCGCCTGGGCAAGGTGTATGGCAACCGGATGGTGGATGTGGCCGCCAGCAACAGCAAGCTGGTGGACCGGGCCCTGCGGATCTTGCGCGATCTGGCGGGGGTGCCCCGGGAGGATGGGGAGCGCCTGCTGCAGGCAGCGGGAGGCTCGGTGAAGCTCGCCTTGCTGATGGCCGCAACGGGCCTGGAGGCGGAGCCGGCGCGAGCTTGTCTGGGGGAGCACAACGAACAACTGCGGCCCGCCCTGGCGTCGTGCGGCGCGGCGCTGGTGTCGCCCTAGTCGGAGCTGCCGCTCACCGGGTTGATGCTCACTGGCCCCCAGTAGGGGGCGGTGAACAGATCTAGGCGCTGCCTTGTTTCAGCGGGAACGGCTTCGGGCGCCGTCATCAGGGCGTCTTTGAGGGCTGTGTGGGCCACCGAGGCGGGCCGCTGCTGCTTCAGAGACTCCATCAATTGGTGGAGGATCGGGCCGGTGGCCACCGCATTGGCGCGGAGATTGCCCACCACCATCTCCACCGACACGGCGTCGTGGTCGTTGTGCCAGCAATCGAAGTCGGTGACCATGCTCAGGGAGGCGTAGGCGATTTCCGCTTCCCGTGCCAATCGCGCTTCAGTGTGATTGGTCATGCCGATCACATCACAGCCCCAGTTGCGGTAGAGCTCGCTTTCCGCCCGGGTCGAGAACGCCGGCCCCTCCATGCAGAGGTAGGTGCCGCCTCGATGCAGGTGGTGCCCGGCTGGCATCTCCGCTTCGGCGGCGTTGGCGAGCAGGGCGCTGAGGCGGGAGCAGAAGGGTTCCGCCAGGCTGACGTGGGCGACGCAACCCTCTCCGAAGAACGACTGGGGTCGCTGCATCGTTCGATCGATGAACTGGGAGGGGACCACCATGTCGCGGGGGCGCAGATGTTCCCGCAGGGAGCCCACCGCCGAGACGGAGACCAACCAGCGCACGTTGAGGGAGCGCAACGCCCAGATGTTGGCGCGATAGGGCACCTCACTCGGGAGCAGGTGATGGCCGCGCCCATGGCGGGCCAGAAACACCACATCCACCCCGTTGAGCCGCCCGAGCCGCAGGGGGTCGGAGGGACTGCCGAAGGGGGTGTCCACCACCACCTCCCGCACATCCGAAAGCCCGTCGATGGCATAGAGACCACTGCCACCGATCACTCCCACCCGGGCCGCATCGAGGGGAGCCGTCCCTGCCGAAGCGTTCATTGGCTGATCTTGGCGTCGGCAACCATCATCGCCTGCTTAGGCTGACCGTTTGCGCAGTTCACCCCTTGACGACTGTTCTGATGGAGACGGACGCCGGCCTGATCCGGCTGGAGATGTTCGATGCCGATGCTCCGAACACCGTGGCCAACTTCGTCAAACTGGCCCGCGATGGCTTTTACGACGGGCTTGCCTTCCATCGCGTCATCGACGGCTTCATGGCCCAGGGCGGCTGCCCCAACTCCCGTGAAGGTGCCAAGGGCATGCCCGGCACCGGTGGTCCTGGCTACACGATCGACTGTGAGATCAACAGTCGCAAGCACGTGCCCGGCGCTCTCTCGATGGCCCATGCCGGCAAGAACACCGGTGGCAGTCAGTTTTTCATCGTGCATGAGGCCCAGCCCCATCTCGATGGGGTGCACACCGTCTTCGGTCAGACCGGTGACATGGCGGTGGTGCTGGCTCTGAAGAACGGCTCCCGGATCACCAAGGTGAACGTCGAAGACTGAGCCGCTGCGCAGGTCAGCTCCATTGAATCAGGGCGACGTCGTTGCTGCAGAGCGGCAATGCCGTTGCCCCGTTCCGCTCAGGCGAGCTGGTCCGCAGCTCTTCCAGCGGCCGTTCCTCTCGCTCCAGGGTCTGGGGCGGGTGGTTCAGCTGGTCGGGCCTTGATGTGTGATAGAGGCCGATCCGGCGCGTGATCGGCCAGGACGCCATGGCGCTCAGCAAGCGGTTCAGTCGGCTGTCCAAGGGTTCAGTCGAGTTGGTCTCCCCTTCACCCGCAGCTTCTGCGCTGGCCTCCGCCAGACGCCAGGCGAACTGGGGGCGTTCCCATAGGGCCAGCAGTCGGGGCGATTGCACGGGCACCAGTACCAATCCTTCGATCGCGGCGGCCTCCGAGGCCATGGCCAGGGGCTGCGGCAGGGCATCCGCCGGCAGGGTGCCGTCCCAACAGATCACCGTGGAGGCTTCGTGGATCCAGTGGCCGAGCTTGTCGCGTTTCACGGCGAGGTAGTCGGCGTTGTGGTCACCGGGTTCGATCACCAGGGGCACCCGCTCCACCACCTCGAGTCCGTAACCATCGAGGCCGGCAATCTTGCGCGGATTGTTGGTGAGCAGGCGCAGGCGGTGAATGCCCAGGTCGCTGAGGATCTGAGCGCCGACGCCGTAGTTGCGCAGATCCGCCGGAAAGCCCAGCTTCTCGTTCGCTTCCACCGTGTCGAGCCCGCCATCCTGCAGGCTGTAGGCCTTCAGTTTGTTGATCAGGCCGATCCCACGACCTTCCTGACGCAGATACACCACCACGCCTTCGCCTTCGGCTTCGATGCGGGCCAGGGCCGATTCCAGCTGGGGCCTGCAGTCGCAGCGCAGGGAGCCAAAGGCATCGCCGGTGAGGCATTCGGAGTGCATCCGCACCAACACCGGTTCTTGAAGCTGTTGCGGATCTCTCTTGATGATCGCCACATGTTCACTGCCATCGAGTTCGTTGCGGTAGCCGATCGCCTGGAAGCTGCCGAACAGGCTCGGCAGGGTGGCCTGGGCCTGGCGACGCACGAAACGCTCGTTGTTGAGGCGGTAGCGGATCAGGTCGGCAATGCTGATCAGGCGCAGGTTCCATTGACGGGCGTAGTCCCGCAGTTCCGGTAGCCGTGCCATCGAGCCATCGGCGTTCTGGATTTCGCAGATCACTCCGGAGGGGATGAGGCCCGCCAACTGGGCCAGATCCACCGCGGCTTCGGTATGCCCTGCCCGTTTGAGCACCCCGCCCTGGCGTGCGCGCAGGGGAAAGATGTGGCCGGGGCGGCGCAGATCGGCCGGGCGCGCATCCGGACGCAGGGCGACCTGAATGGTGCGTGAGCGGTCGTCGGCGGAAATGCCCGTGCTCACGCCATGCTCCGGGCCGGCATCGATGCTCACCGTGAAAGCGGTCTGATTGGCATCGGTGTTGCGGTCCACCATCAAGGGCAGATCGAGGGCATCCAGGCGTTCCCCCTCCATGGCCAGGCAGATCAACCCCCGGGCATGGGTGGCCATGAAATTGATCTGATCCGGTGAGGCGAACTGGGCGGCACAGATCAGATCGCCTTCGTTCTCCCGACGTTCGTCATCGACAACAACGACACACTCTCCGTTGCGGATCGCCGCCAGGGCATCGGAAATCGAATCGAAGGAAATGGCTGTTGTTCGCGCTGTTGTCATTATCGACACCGTTACGATCAGCCGGCGTCCAGACCGGCTCATGCAGAGCGTTTCCCCCGCCCTTCCCGACACGCCCGTTGGCAGGGTTGCTGTGATCGGGGCGTCCGGATACGGCGGTCTGCAGACGCTTCGCTTGTTGCAGAACCATCCTGGCCTGGTGGTCACCTTTCTCGGTGGTGGACGCAGCACCAACCAACGATGGAGTGAATTGTGTGCCTTTCTCCCCCTGGCGGATGACCCGATCGTCGAGATGCCCGATCCGGATCGGATCGCCGAGCAGGCTGACTTCGCCGTTCTGAGTCTTCCCAACGGTCTGGCCAGTGATCTTGTGCCGGCCCTGTTGGAGCGAAGTGTTCGGGTGGTGGATCTCTCCGCTGACTACCGCTATCGCTCACTGGACCAATGGAGTCAGGTGTATGTGCAGGAGGCGTCCCAGCGCCAGCGTCAGGATGCCGATCTCTGCGAACAGGCCGTGTATGGATTGCCGGAATGGAATGGGCCGGCGATCGCCACAGCGCCGCTTGTGGCTGCGCCCGGTTGTTTTCCCACCGCCAGTCTGTTGCCCCTGCTTCCCTTCCTCAAGCAGGGCCTGATTGAAACCGAAGGGCTGATCATCGATGCCAAAACCGGCACCTCCGGTGGTGGTCGGGCTGCCAAGGAGAACCTGCTGCTCTCGGAGGCGTCGGAGTCGATCGCGCCCTATGGCGTGATCGGCCATCGCCACACCTCTGAGATCGAACAGCTCGCCAGCCAGGCCGCCGGTTGTGGCATCCAGCTGCAGTTCACGCCCCACCTGGTGCCGATGGTGCGCGGTTTGCTGGCCACCGTGTATGGCCGCCTGCGCGACCCCGGCCTCACCGCTGAAGACTGCACCACCGTGCTGGAGGCCTTCTATCGCCATCACCCCTTCATCCGGGTGCTTCCGGTGGGCACCTACCCCGCAACGAAGTGGGTGCGCCACACCAATCTCTCCCTGCTGTCGGTGCAGGTGGATCAGCGCAACAGCCGCCTGGTGCTGATGAGCGCTGTCGACAACCTGATCAAGGGGCAGGCCGGTCAGGGGGTGCAGTGCCTCAACCTGATGGCGGGTCTGCCCGTGGCCACCGGCTTGCCCTTGGCACCCTTCTACCCCTGAGCGCGCCAACGCTGCGCGGCGAGCGCCACGGCCCAGGGCAGGAGCCGGTGTTCCTGCACCCGGATCCGCGCCGCCAGCCGGGCAGGATCGTCGCCGGGAAACACCGGGACGGCGGCCTGGGCCAGCAGCGGACCGGAATCCACGTCTTCACAGACCAGGTGGGCGGAGCAGCCGCTGATCGGTACAGCGGCCCCCAGGGCCTGTCCCACCGCATCGAGGCCCCGGAAGCTGGGCAGAAGAGAGGGATGCAGGTTGATCAGCCGTTGCGGGAAGGCCTCGATCAGCACCTTGGTGACGATGCGCATCCATCCCGCCATCACCACCGCTTCCACCGCATCGGTCTGGAAGCTGGCCACCAGGGCGCGATCGAGATCCTCTCGCGTTGCGAAGCGACGGTGGTCGTGCAGCACCCAGGGAATGCCGAGCCGATCTGCCCGCGTCAGGGCGCCGCAATCGGACTTGTTCACCACCAGGCGCAGCAGCCGGGCCTGGAGCAGCCCCTCGCTGCAGGCCTGGGCCAGGGCCTCGAGATTGGTTCCCTCGCCTGAGGCCATCACCCCGAGGCGCAAGGGCGGATCGAACTGGGGCCAGCTGTCGATCGCCGGCACCATTAGAGAGGCTGAAGCCTGATCCCCGGGTTGCGCAGCCTGGCTAGGGTTCGAAAAAGCGGGCATTTGGTTCATGTCCCATCTCTCCATCCTGCCCACCGTGCTCACCGACCTCGAGGGTCTGGCGGCAGCGTTGGAGGCTGAGGGCTACAGCGTCAGCAGGAACGGCACGGTGGCCACGCTCGCCTCCGGCGTCCTGCCCGTTGATCTGGTTGCATCTCGCCACGGTCGGCCCTGTTTTGCCTGGCGACGCCCGGCGCTTGAGCAACCCCTTGACCTTGTCATGGACCTGCAACGCCAGGTGTGGAGTGCCGCGACCCAGCTGCGGCTGCGGATGATCCTGCGGCGTTACGCCTTGATTCAGGCCTTGAACAGCGTCGACGCTCGCGCTGTCGTCAGCGTCGACTGAAGCCTTGTCTGCCGCTCCTGTCGTCACACTCCGGCTCGATCTCCGGGATCCCGCCTCCCAGACGCTGTGCGTTGAGCAGATCTGGATCCCGCGCCATGCCCAGGCCCAATGGCAACTGCCGATCTGGACGCCGGGCTCCTACACAGTGCGCGATCCGGTGCAGCACTTGCATTCACTCTGCCTGCGCCAGGGCGATCAGATTCTGACGCCGCAGCGCTGCTTCCCGTCGCGGTGGACCGCCACCGTTGAACCGGGCTCGCTGCTCCATCTGACCTATCAGCTGGAGGCGCGACAGCTCACGGTGCGCACCTGCTATCTCGATCCCGACGTCGCCTCTCTTTGCCTCTCGGCCGTGGCGATGCTGGTGGAGGGGGAGCGCTGGAGCGAACACCGGCTGGAGCTTCAGTTGCCTTTCGAATGGCACGCCCATGTGCCCTTGCCACTGGAGTCGGGTCGGTATTGCGCGGAGGATTTTGATGCGTTGGTGGACAGCCCGGTGCATGCCGGTCCCTTTCCGGCCCAGACCTTCGAGGTGGAGGGGTGCCGTCATGAGCTGGTGCTGATCGGCGCCCCACCCCAGGGCTGGCCCACCACCCTTGTGGCCGACATTGAGGCCGTCTGCACCGCCACCTGTCGCCTCATGGCTGAGCCGCCGGCGGCTGGTGATCGCTATCAGCTGGTGATCCAGATGCTGGAGCAGGGTTATGGCGGTCTGGAACATGATCATGGCGCCGTGCTCCAGTTCTCCTGGTCGGCCCTGGCGTCCGAAAGCGGGTATCACGAGCTGCTTCAGCTGGTGGGGCATGAATATCTGCACCAGTGGAATGTGCGACGCCTGCGCCCGAAGGAGTACGTGCCCTATGACCACGGCGCTGCGGTGCTCTCCGATGGGTTGTGGTTCGCCGAAGGCGTCACCAGCTATTACGACCTGGCCCTGCCCCTGCTGGCGGGCCGTTCCGATCGCGATCAGCTGCTGAAGGATCTGGGCAGGGATCTCTCCCGTGTGTTGCTCAGTCCCGGCTTGCAGGTGCAGAGCCTGGCGGACAGTTCCCGCGAGGCCTGGGTGCGCCTCTACAAACGAACATCGGCCGCTGCCGACAGCCAGATCAGTTACTACCTGCTTGGCGCCGCCCTCGCCTTCTGCCTCGATGTGCAATTGCGTCAGGCGGAGGCCAGCCTGGCCCAGGTGCTGCGCGATCTCTGGTGCCGGTTCGGCCGGAGCGGTCGCGGTTACGGCCGCGCCGACATCCAGGCCCAGATCGCCCGGGTCTCACCCCAGCTCGCCGCATCACTGCCCGGTTGGTTGGAGGATCGGGGCACCTTGCCGATCGAGGCCTGCGTCAGGGCCATCGGCCTGCGTCTGGAGCCGGTGCGGTCAGACCAGGACGACACCGGGCTGCAGCTGCGGCAGGACCGCGAGATGGTGGTGGTGGAACGGGTGCGTCGCCACAGCCCCGGCCATGGGGCCGGCCTGGTGCCGGGCGATGAGTTGGTGGCGGTGCGTGGTCATCGTCTGCGCAATCTCGAGCAGTGGCCTCAGCTCCTGCGCGGCGATGATGCGGTGCCGATCGTGCTGGCGCGTCGCGGCGTGTTGGACACAGCAACCATCATCAAAGCGGAACCGACCCTGGACCATTGGCAACTCCGTTGTGATCCTGAGGCGTCCCCCTCCGCCTGCGCACTCCGCGACGCATGGTTCCAGATCATCTGACCAGGCTGTGGAGTCGCTGGCGTGCCAGCTGGGGCGCTGAAGGGCGCGATCCCTGGCGCTGGTTGCCCGTGGTCGGTTCGGTCGTTGCGATTGGCCTGATGGGAGCCCTCTGGCTCAGCGCCGAGGACCCCAAGACGAGCGTGGAGCAGCGTCGCCCTTCCCTGCTGGACTTATTGGAGGAGGTGACGGAGCAGGGGCGGCCGGAGAAGGCCCAACCGGATCAACCCCCACCGAAGCTGCCGCGAGCCGTCGCCTGGTCATCGCCCCTGGCGCAGCAATGCAGCGGCATCGACCCGAAGCTGCGCCAGCGCCTCCTGCAGGAACGCCGCCAGCTGCCTGGTCGCCGTCAGAGAATCGCCATCGATCCGACCAACTTCGGTGACCGCTACCGCCGCGACCCCTGGGGCCGCAACCTCAATCCCAGCCCCCGGGTGGTGGTGCTGCATGAAACCGTCTACTCACTCCAATCCGCCCTCAACACCTTTCGCACGCCCCATCCACGCGATGAGGATCAGGTGAGTTACCACACCCTGATCGGCCTCGATGGCACGGTGGTGGATGTGGTGGATCCGCTCAAACGGGCCTTTGGAGCGGGATATTCCGCTTTTCTGGGGGAATGGGCGGCCACCAACCCGAACTTCCAGGGATCGGTGAACAACTTCGCCCTGCATCTCAGCCTGGAAACGCCGGAGGACGGTCAGCACAACAACCCGGGCCACAGCGGTTATACAGAGGCGCAATACGACGCGCTGGCCCTGGTGTTGCACGACTGGATCCGCAGCTTCGGCATCCCGCCCGCTGCCATCACCACGCATGAACACGTGGATCTTGGCGGAGAGCGGGCTGATCCGCGCAGCTTCGACTGGTCGGCCCTGCAGCAACGCCTCGCTGCCCTCGGCGATCTCTGCGCCGGCTGAGACGTTGCTGCAGTCGCTCAGATCAGGTCACTGAGGGCGGAACGCTGCTGTGAGAAGATCAGTCCATGCAGGGCCGGATCCTGCATGTAGCGGAGGATGCGCGCCGGATAGTCGAGCTTGCCGTTATGGAGATAGGCCAGGGTGGCGATCGCTTTCGCCTCCATCGGTGAACGGCTGGCGATCAACGGCGAGCAGGTGGAGAAGCCGAGTTCGGCCTTGAGACGCGCCATCTTGCCAGCGAGCAACGCCACATTCGATTCGGGATCGAGCAGCAGCTCGCGGGCTGCGGCAATGTCGGCATCGCTGGGTTCCGGCGGCAGTTTGCCCTGATGGATCAGTTCGCTGATTCCCAGCTGGGCCGGGCCCAGGGTGCTCACCAGGCCGGAGTGGGCCACGAAGGGAAGCCCCTCGCCGGGTTTGGAGTGTTGGATCTCGTCGTAGAGGATGCCGGTGATCAGCATCGGATTGATCCGCAACCGCTTTGATTCCTGCAGGATCACCGGTTTCAGCTCCCTGAGGCGAAGCAGCGTGTTGGCGCGGAGCGGTTCGAGTTGATCGACGCCGCGGGTGAACAACTGGGCAAGGGGAGTCTGGGGGCCATGGACCCCGAAGCGTCGCTGTAGGTAGGCCAGTTCCTCGGGCGAGAAATCCGTGGGATCCGCTTCCGGCTGAAGGGTCTGGGGCGTGGTCAGCCCATCATCAGCGGCAGCGATGGGCAGAGGCTGGGGCTGGCGCAGGGCTTGCCAGAGCTGAACCAGCACCAGAAGGGCCACCAGGGGTGACCAGACGAGTGGGCGGGCAAGACCTCGCCGTTGTGAACGCAACCCTTCCATGACCTGACGCTAGCTGGGGTGTCGCAGTTGATGGGCAGGCCGGCCGATCATGGATACCTTCAGCTGGTGAGCGTCAGCATTTGACCAGCCATGAGCTTTCCGGATTTCAGTGCAAGCGATGCCCAGACCCAGTGGCAGCGCTTCTGTGATCTGCTCTGGTTTCACGATGATCTGGGGATGTGGCTCGATGTGAGTCGCATGCACGTGAACAGCGCCGACCTCGACGCCCTCGCTCCCCAGTTTGACCAGGCCTTCCAGGCGATGCAGGCCCTGGAGGGCGGGTCCATCGCCAATGCGGATGAACAGCGGCAGGTGGGCCACTATTGGCTGCGCCAACCCCAGCTGGCCCCCAGCCCAGAGGTTGCCGACCACATCAGCGCCGAGATCGACCAGATCGAGCACTTCGGCAAGGCGGTGATCGCCGGTGACATCAAGGCTCCCAATGGTGCGGTCTTCACCGATGTGCTCTGGATCGGCATCGGCGGCAGCGGTCTTGGCCCCCTGCTGATGATCCGGGCGCTGCAGAACCAAGGGGAAGGCCTGCCGTTTCACTTCTTCGACAATGTCGATCCCAATGGCATGAGCCGCGTGCTCGCTGGCCTGGGCGAGGCGATCAAGACCACGCTGGTGATCACGGTGAGTAAGTCCGGTGGCACGCCGGAACCGCACCTGGGGATGGAGCAGGCCCGTCATCGCCTCGAGGCCAGCGGGGGTGATTGGCCAGGTCAGGCGGTGGCGATCACGATGAAGAACAGCCACCTCGACCAGCAAGCCCAGCAGGAGGGGTGGCTGCAGCGCTTCGACATGTTCGATTGGGTGGGGGGACGCACCAGTATCACCAGCGCCGTGGGCCTCGTGCCCGGCGCTCTGATCGGTGCCAACATCCGCGATTTTCTTGCCGGTGCCGCCCAGATGGATGTGGCGACCCGGCTCGCCGATCTGCGCCGCAATCCCTCCGCCCTGATGGCCGCCTCCTGGTTT
>Ga0180434_10005843_pt1 | contig 14332 bp, 14 predicted proteins | sample SS_ome_7_FD_132453 | JGI IMG/M metagenome (GOLD analysis project Ga0180434, IMG submission 132453) | Hypersaline lake sediment archaeal communities from the Salton Sea, California, USA - SS_1_D_2 metaG | ecosystem: Environmental > Aquatic > Non-marine Saline and Alkaline > Hypersaline >... | reverse complement strand
CCGGCGGCGGCTCTTCCACCCGCGGCGCGCAACCCCAAGTGGTCGCCATGACGAGCGTCCCCACCCAGAAGAGATGCCTTTGCGTGATCCAATCCAAGCGACGTACACTGCTCATGTAGAGACCTTTCCGGAAGCAGGTTAGAATGGGGTTTCCGAAAAACCGAGTTTTTACGTTGGGCGGCATGGCCGCCAAGCCACGCGAGGAGCCTTCAAGGCTCGCTCAGGACTTCGCGAAGAAGTCGCCAATCTTTCGTATTAGTAATGGCAGAAACGGTTTGAGGTTATTGGGAGGGACGTCGCCATGGGCAACGTGACATGGGCGTGGATCATGGGGATTGTCGCGACAGCCACGCCACCCCAGACAGAACTTCGGCGATTCGAGTTCACCCGCGCGGAGATGGCCGTTGATGTCAGACTCGTATTCTATACGGAAACACAAGACATTGCAAGCACGGCCGCCGACGCAGCCTTTGCCCGCGTTCGCCAGCTCAATGCCGTGCTGAGCGATTACGATCCGCAAAGTGAATTGTCGCGTCTGTGTCGTAGTTCCGGGCCCGGCAGGCCGGTCCGCGTCAGCACCGACCTATGGAGGGTTCTCGCCCTGTCCCAAACGTGGGCCGATCGATCCGGGGGGGCCTTCGATGTCACGATTCGGCCGGTCGTACGCCTTTGGCGGCGTGCCCGGCGGCAGCAACAACTCCCCGACAGGGAACGGATTCAGCAGGCTCTGGCCGACGTCGGCTACGAAAATATCCGGCTCGATCCGGAATCGCGAACCGTCGAGCTGCTGCGGCCCGGCATCAGCATCGACCTCGGTGGTATCGCCAAGGGCTATGCCGCCGACGAAGCCCGGAGGGTGTTAGAAAAATATACCATAAAATCCTGCCTGGTCGACGCCGGCGGCGATATGGTCCTCGGCAGCCCTCCACCGGACCGTGAAGGCTGGCGAATCGGTGTTGCCCCGCTTCAGGCTGATGGCCCCCCATCGCGATATCTGGTCCTGGCCCATTGTGCGGTCGCGACTTCCGGCGATGCCTGGCAGCATGTGGAAATCGACGGCCGACGCTATTCGCACATCGTCGATCCACGGACTGGATTGGGCCTGACCGACCACAGTAGCGTCACCGTCGTTGCTCCAGACGGTGCGACGGCCGACGCGCTGGCCTCGGCGGTGAGTGTTTTGGGCCCGGAGGCCGGCATGAAATTGGTCGAGGCCACACCCGGCGCGGCCGCGTTGATCGTCCGATCGCTCGAAGGGGAGGTCGAAACCTCCGAGTCGGTGCAATGGAAGCGACTGCGGCCAATGCGCTAGTCATTACGACTCGCGAAGTCTCATCGGTGTTTTCCGATCATCAATAGTTCCTAGTTTCACCGTGTATGCGGAGCGAGCGGGAGAGCGAAGCTCCCGGTAAGCCGTGGAGTTGGGGGGTGTCATCGTCTCGGCGGAAACGTTGTCCCCAGTTTTGGAACTACCGGCGAAAGCAAGAGCCTCCAGGAACTTGACACGGCAGCGACGATTTTGAGATAGTCACGTTGTCCGGTTGGCGACGCGGCAGACGCCAGGGGCCTGACCATCGATGGCAAGCGTTACGGAAGAGCAATTCGGGGGATTCGGCATGTCGAACGAGATGGAACAACTCTACGCCCAGCGGCTGGCGCGGTACACCACCGCTATGCGGAACGATAAGCCCGACATGGTGCCTATTCGGCCGCTGGTCGCCGAGTTCACGGCCAAATATGCCGGCTACACCTGCCAGGAAGTGACGGACGATTACGAGAAGGCCTTCGCAGCCGCCCGGAAGTGTGCCGCCGATTTCGATTGGGACGCCGTCGTTCCGAACATGGTCTTCGTTTGGGCCGGGCTGGTCAAAGCGGTCGGGTTGAAATACTACGCCACCCCCGGGACCGAAATTCCCGCCGACACCGCGTTTCAGTATCTCGAGCCGCCCGAGGACGACGCCCACATGCGCGAGGATGAGTACGACCTGCTCATCGAGGATCCGACCGGCTACTTGTTCAATGTCTGGCTGCCCCGGGTTTCGCACGACGTCGTTCGCCCCGGCGAACCGAACACCTATCGCAACAACCTCTCGTTCGTCAAGGGCGGGATGGCCATGATGCAGTATTTCGGCGGCCTCGGCGCCCAGGCCGAAGCACTGCGGCGCGAGTCGGGGACTGTCGCGGCGATCGCGGGCATCCTCAAGACGCCGTTCGACATCATGGCCGACAAGCTCCGCGGCTACAAGGGGCTGTGCATGGATCTATTCCGCCAGCCGGACAAGGTCCTGGCTGCCTGCGAGGCCTTGGCGCCGCACCTGCTGCATGTCGCGGCCAACAGCGCCGATCCGCTGCGCCAAGTCCCGGTGACCGTCTGGATGCATCGCGGCTGCATGCCGTTCCTCTCGCCCACGCAGTTCGAGAAGTTCTTTTGGCCGACGACGAAGTGGATCATCGAGCAGCTCTGGTCGCAGGGTATCCAGACGCTCTTCTACGCCGAGGGCGAATGGAATGCCAACCTGAAATACATCGCCGAGCTGCCCGAGCGAAGCATCATCTACCACGTCGACCGCGGCGACATCTTCGAGATCCACCGGGCGGTCGGCGAGAAGTTCTGCCTCAGCGGCGGCATCCCGAACGACCTGCTGGCCTTCGGAACGCCGGACGAGGTTCGGGCCTACTGCAAGAAGGTCATCGAAGGCGTCGGTCGCGATGGCGGTTATATCATGGACGCCAGCGCCATCATGCAGGACGATACCAAGGTCGAGAACATTCGGGCCATGACCGAGGCGACCCGGGAGTACGGCGTTTACTAATCGAAAGGATCAATCATGAGCGAAAACCAGCCCACAAAGCCGCGCCCCGGCGTTTGCATCCCGTGGGAGCGGAAGCGCGAGGAACTGGAACCGATCCAAGGCGATGAGCAAGTTCTGCGAAAGGCTTGGGAAGACGTCGACGCCCTGGGCTATACCTACGTCTGGTTCTGCCTGCTGGCGTTTTGATGGCATTTCCATTCCCGCGAGTTTCCGTGGAACCATCGAGACCGGCGAGTTTCCCGCCAAGTCGGGGATAGGTATCAGCAAGTTCGGCTCGGCGGGAGCCTCGCCGTCCCACACACAGTCAACGCCCCCCAAGGAGCAACCCCCCGTGTCACAGCAAGCAAGCAGCATTGCCGATGCCCTGGCACGGTGCCAGGAAAAGGAAGTGATGGCCTTGGTTCGCCAGAAGATCGATGCGGGCGTGCCCGCCGCGGAGATCGTCGCCGAGTGCAACCGCGGGATGGCCTCGCTGGGCGAACGTTTCGCGGCCGGAGAATGCTTCCTCCCGGAGTTGATGTTCGGCGGCATGATCATGAAGAACCTGATGGCCGATCTGTCCGGGCTGCTCGAATCCGGCGACGAAAAACCATCGATCGGCAAGGCCGTGATCGGGTCGGTTCAGCACGACGTGCATGACATCGGCAAGGATATCCTCATCATGATGCTCCGCGGCGTCGGCATCGAGGTGGTCGACCTGGGCGTCGATGTCGCGCCAGAGCGGTTCGTCGAAGCCATCCGCGAGCACCGGCCGGCGGTCGTCGGGATGAGCGTCCTGCTAACCACGTGCTTCAAGTCGGTCTTGGCCACGGTGGAGGCGATCCGGCAGGCCGGCCTGCGCGACGGGCTGGCGGTGATGGTCGGCGGCGCGGCCGCCAGCCAGATGGTGGCCGACAACGCAGGTTGCGATTTCTACGGCAAGACGGCCGTCGATGGAATGAAGTACGCCTGCCAAGTCGTGGAGCCCGCGGCCTAGTGCTTTGTCCGCGTTACATATTCGGGCTGTTTGTGTCGAGGATTCTTCATCACGGCTAACATCATGGAGGATTCGTCATGGGAAAGAAGTACATTGTGCGGCATGACGCGTCGCAAGATCCAATAGGTTGCAACCTCCGGATCGCATCAAGCCGCGCAGTTTAGGATAGCGGGCAACCGTTGTTTGTCGCGGGGGCAGTGTGTGTGGTTCAGCTTGGATTCGGTCGGCGTGCAATGGGGCCCAGTCGTCGTTGAGGTAGATGGCTCGCAGACTGTGGACGGCTTGAACGCCGACGATCCGCCAACGCATGCCGGTCTGCTCGATGCGGTCCTTGACCAGATGGCGACATGCGCCTTCCACCACGCCGCTGCCGATCGGGTAGCCGGCGGCCAGGTACTCGTCGTACTTCATGTAGTCGCACCGCGCTGCGAAATACTTTAGGTACTGCTGGGCCTTTTCGGTCTTGGGTTTCGACAAGCCGACTTTGGTCGCCATTTGCCGAATGCCGCCGATCACCCGACGGACCTTGCCCTCTAGCAGCCTTCGCAAATAGGTCTCGATGGCCGCCTCCGCCTCGTTGCTGCCTTCCGGATGAAAGCAGGCGGCCAGCTTCCAGAGGTATTTGGTCAGGTGCCAGATGTCGAGGATGCCGATCGCCCGGCCGATTGTCAGTTCCTGCAATCAACCCGGAGAATTTGAGGGAGGACCGCTGGTACGGCTGGGCAAGCCGCAGTCGGCTCGGGCCGATCCGCGATGTGGCAAAAACACTCAAGCGGCACCTCGACAACATCGTGAGCTACTTCCGTCACCGAATCACCAACGCCGTCACCGAGGGCTTCAACAGTCGCATCCAGTCGATCAAATCCCAAGCAGGAGGCTTCCGAGCTTTCCGCAACCACCGCACCCGTATCCTGTTCTACTGCGGCAAGCTCGACCTGCTACCGCCGAAACTTACCCACGAACTTCCCGGATGAACCCGCCCTCCCCTTCGTGACTTTTCAGTGTTAACCTTCGGAGTACTGAAGTTGAAATAACCCCCAGGAACCACCCGCATGGAAACCATCCACGCCCATCTGTACGACTACCCGAGCTATTACGACCTGCTGTTCGGCTCCGACTGGAAGGCGGAATTCGATTTCCTTCAGGCTTGTTTCGCCGAGCATGCCCGGCGGCCCGTCCGACGGCTGTTTGAGCCGGCCTGCGGGACGGGGCGGCTGTTGGTGAAGCTGGCCGAGGCGGGCTATGAGGTCGGCGGCAATGACCTGAACCCCAAGGCAATCGACTACTGCAACGCCCGATTGAGCCGACGGGGATTTCCGACCACGGCGGTTGTCGGCGACATGAGCGACTTTCGGCTGCGACGAAAGGTCGACGCTGCTTTCAACACGATCAACAGCTTCCGCCACCTCGCCAGCGAAGAGGCCGCCGAGAACCATCTGCGCTGCATGGCCGACGCGCTGGTGCGAGGAGGTCTGTACGTGCTGGGGTTGCACCTGACGCCCTCGGGCCGCCCGACGTGCAGCGAGGAATCGTGGACCGCACGGCGGGGCCATTTGGCGGTGCTTTCGCACATGTGGTCGATCCAGATCGACCGTCGGCGCCGGCGGGAACGCGTCGGCATGTGCGTCGACGTCTACACACCCCGGCGGCAATTCCGGATTCTCGAAGAGATGGCGTTCCGCACCTACACCGCCGCGCAGTTGCAGAAGCTACTTGCGAGGGCCGACAAGTTCGAAATCGCCGCCACCTACGACTTCGCCTACGACCTCGGCCAACCGATCACCGTCGACAAGAAGACGGAAGACGTGGTCTTCGTGCTTCGCAAGCGGTAATAACAGAAGGGGGACAGGCGCCTCGCGACCATCTTGTTTCCCGCAACATGACGTCGAGGGCTCGGAGCCAGTCCCTGTCTTGCTAGGAATGCTAAGTTCTACGGCTCAGCAGGAGCTTCGGCCTCCCCTTGGCGGCGCTTCGGCGTCAAACTTCGAACTACTGAACTCCCCCATTCCATGGGCATTGCGCCTGCTGATCGAACGGTCATTTCCGCGCAGGCGGGAATGAGGGGTGAAGCCTTGTGCAAGCAGTTCCCTCACTCTCTTTGCCGTTGCTCGGCCGGGCCGGGCCTGGGCAGCGACGCGCCGATAACGACTAGGGCAAGTCCCCCAACGCCGAGAAGGCCGACCAGCATCGCCGAGACGCGCCATTGCAGCAGCGCCGCGCGATACGCCTCCAGCTCTTGCGGCGAAGCAACGATCAGGCCTCGCTGACGAAGCATTTGCCAGGTCTGCCAGCTATGCACCGGTGAAAGCCCGCTGACGTGTTCGCGAACCGCCGCGCCGTTGTGCCCCAACTCGGGATGCACCGGCCGATGCAGATACAGAACGACCGCCAATCCCACCGCGATCAGCACCACCAGCACGCCCGAAAGAACCACTCCCTGGCGGACTCCCCAGCTACTCGCCGCCGGCTTGGGTTGCTCCAGCTCGGGCGCCGGCTCGAGGGCCTTGATCTGAAGCATCGGTGGGGCCGTGATCACCTTGCCACAGGAGCAGCGCAGCGATTCGCCGGCCTGGCGCGGCTCAACGGCAATATTGTTGCCGCATGGGCAGGGGAGCAAATAGCGAGCCATTGGGGTATCCTCTTGAGGGAATCAGGAAAAAGGCCAACTATTGTAGTGTACCCAACAACGCCCGCGGCGCCGAAGCCTCGCAAGAAATTCCGGCGATCCGGCATGGCGGAGTTCGATCCGCACCGCTTCGCTCTTGAGTGGGCCGATCCATTCCGACCTGAGATGGGCGGGCGGGGCGGCTTGTCGAGCCGGGGGGTGTAGGTTGCCCGCCCTTCCTATTTTATCCATTCCTGTGTATTCCGGTCCGAGGTAGACCGGCCGATCGAGAAAATCCCGCCTTTTTGGCACGTTCAACCCTGGACTACCATTACAGATCGATTAGAATGGATGCGGATGGCTTCGTGGGGAATATGCATGCATCAGCAAGGTGCGGGCAGGGTGACTACCGTCCCGACCTCCTGCTGCGGCGACGTCTTGTTTGCCGACAGCAGTTTGATGCCTCTCTGGTACCCGGAATCTGGGGATACATACGTTCGATGGTTCTCACCCTCCACAAGCCACCATGAGTTCTTTCGTAATCACAATTCTTTACCAAATGCGGGACAGGACGTTTCCCGCCAAAAATCGGTGGTAGAATTTCGTGGCTTTTGAGAACCGCAACAGAGATGCTCATGGCCGCCCGCGCAAGCCCGGGCCACGGCGGCGGGGCATCTCTGGCGGTTGTCGCTCACCCCAACCGACTCACTTGAGGAGTAGTGAATTGTACGACGCACTGCTGGACGAATTGGAAGGCGGACGGACTACCCGCACGAACGAATCCCTCGATTTTGCCGAGGATTCGCTCAACCATTTCGATCACGATGAGGAGGAAGATCTGGAGGATACGTTGGAGGAACAGGAGGGTGCCGACGTTGACGATGAGGGCCCCTTGGATGTGGAGTCGGACTCTTGGTCCGACGATCCGGTTCGCATGTATCTGACGCAAATGGGCGAGATCCCGCTGCTCAATCGCCAGGAAGAGGTGGCGTTGGCGAAGCAGATCGAGTTGACCCGGGCGAGGTTTCGTCGCACGGTCCTGGAATGCGATTACGTGCTGCAGACGGCCGTGAAGGTCCTCCGCCGGGTTCGCGACGGCGATCTGCCCTTCGACCGGACCGTGCAGGTTTCGGTCAGCGACATGCTCGAAAAGCACCAGATCCTCGGCCGCTTGCCGCACAACCTCCGCACGCTGGAGAACCTGTTGAAGCGCAATCGCCACGATTATCGGATGGCCCTGAGCCGAAGCCGCAATCCCGGCCAGCGGCGTGCCGCGTGGCGTCGTCTGGGCCGTCGGCGCCGTCGAGCCGTGCAATTGGCCGAAGAGTTGGGCCTGCGCACCCAACGCATCGAGCCGATGATCAAGACGCTCGAGGAGTTCAGCCGGCGCGTCGACGAGCTGCGTGCCCGCGTCCTCGAACACCGCGCCCACGACGGCGGCCGGGTCCAGCCGCGCGAGCCTTGGGTTACGGAATACCGCAACATCCTCCGCGCCACCCAGGAAACCCCCACCAGCCTGCGCAATCGCGTCCAGCGGCTGAAGGCCGTCTATGCCGAGTACCAAAAAGCCAAACGCGGACTATCCGAAGGCAACCTCCGGCTGGTCGTCTCCATTGCCAAGAAGTATCGCAACCGGGGGCTGAGCTTCCTCGACCTGATCCAAGAGGGCAACGCGGGGTTGATGCGGGCGGTCGACAAGTTCGAGTATCGACGCGGCTTCAAGTTCTGCACCTACGCCACCTGGTGGATCCGCCAGGCCATTACTCGGGCCGTGGCCGATCAGAGCCGCACGATCCGCATCCCCGTCCACATGGTCGAAACGATGTCGCGGGTTCGCAACGTCTCGCGCAAGCTCCAGCAGAAGCTCGGCCGCGAACCGACGCTGGAAGAGACGGCCGCCGCAAGCCATACCTGCCTGGAGGAAGCGCGTCGCGTGCTGGTGATGAGCCGCTATCCGATCAGCCTCGACCGACCGGTCGGCAACAGCGAGGACAGCCAGTTCGGCGACTTGCTGCCCGACTCGGCCGCGAAGAACCCCTCGATCGGCGCGACTAACGGCATGCTCCGCAGCCGAATCAATAAGGTGCTCAAGACGCTCAGCTATCGCGAGCGGGAGATCATCAAGCTCCGCTATGGGCTCGGCGACGGCTACAGCTACACGCTCGAGGAGGTCGGCCACATCTTCAAGGTTACCCGCGAACGCATCCGCCAGATCGAGGCCAAAGCGGTCCGCAAGCTCCAGCAGCCCGGCCGCAGCCAAGACCTCGTCGGGTTCCTCGACTAACCTGTTTCCGCGAATTTTTTACGCGACCCTCACCGCCGGGGGCCTCGTTTCCCTCGGGAATCGAAGCCGCCGGCGGTTTTTTTCGGTTCCCCCTTTGACAAGCCGGCGCGGCCATGGTAAACTCCGGCCATTGGAATCGTGCGTTGGTGGTCGGTCCGCTCCGCTGAGCGGCCGACGAACAGGGAACTCCGGTGCAAGTCCGGGACGGTCCCCGCCGCTGTAACCGAGTCCAAGTCGGCCCATTCTGTTTTATGGCCATTGTCGCTTCCCGCCTGGGAGGCGATGAGAAGGTCGGGGCGGCTTTCGATCGGGAGTCAGAAGACCTACCAACGCGTCACCTGCAATGCTCTGCGCGGGACAGGGCCTGCTGAGTTGGAACCATCGTCAGGAATCCGCGTCCGTTTCGGCGAAGTCGATGTCGTGTTGCATCCGTGCCTGTTGCCGGGGATGTCGCGCGCCGACCGTGCCGCGGGGGGCCGGTTCCTCGGTTAACCCGCCATGAGAACGACTCTCGCTCTGTGTGCGTTGGCTGGCATGGCCACCGCAGCGTTCGGCGCCGGCCCCTTTGCGCCCGCGGCCGGTCAGCCCGGCTCGACGGCCATCTCGATGGACGACCCGCGCCTGGTCGGCTGGGCCACGGACATCAGCCTGCAACGCGGCTATTTGGATATCTCACAGCCCATGCTAGGGCTGGTCGACTACGGCGCTGCGGAGAACGCCTTGGGCAAGGCCCAAGGGAATTCGATGGACGTGGTCAGCCTCGGCGACGGCGGCGTGGCGACGCTCCGCTTCGGCCGAGCCATCCGCGACGGCGACGGTCCCGACTTCGCCGTCTTCGAAAACTCTTTCAGCGATACCTACCTTGAGTTGGCCTTTGTGGAAGTCAGCTCCGACGGGACGAACTTCGTCCGGTTCGACGCCGTCTCGCTCACGCCGACCGACACGCAAAAAGGCGCATTCGATCCGCTCGATCCGACCGACATCCACAACCTCGCGGGCAAGTACCGCCAGGGCTACGGCACGCCGTTCGACCTGGCCGAACTGGCCGGCAGCCCGGAGCTGGATATCGACCATATCTCCCACATTCGCGTGCTCGATGCCGTCGGCAGCCTCGACGACGCCTACGCGACCTACGACTCCCAAGCCCACAAGGTGAACGACCCATGGTCTTCGCCGTTCGCGTCCGGCGGGTTCGACCTCGACGCGGTCGGTGTGCTGCATCAGGCGCCCGAGCCGGGCAGTGTGGTGCTGTTGGCGACCGCCGCGGCATCGTTCGCGTGGGCAATGCGCCGTCGGCGGCGTGCGGGCAAGGATGGTTCGGCAAAGGCTGGGTGATAGAAACAGCGCGGGTAGTATTGTCCGCGGTGTTGTCGCGGTCTTAGGGCCGCTTTTCTGAATCGTGTTGAACGAAGAAGACGGCAAGGTTGAAATGTATCCGGTTCGCGGCTAGGCCTTCCAGGCGTCATTCCCGCCTGCGCGGGAATGACGGCTGCCTTACCTGCTTGTTTGTCAGAACTCATAAGAGGAACCAAGGACCATGAGAAGATTCCGGAAGACACGGCGGTCGGCCGGCGGTTTCTCGCTGGTCGAGTTGCTGGTGGTGATTGCGGTGATCGGCACTCTGGTGGGCCTGTTGTTGCCGGCGGTGCAGGGTGCGCGAGAAGCGGCGCGGCGGATTTCCTGCGCGAACCACCTTCGGCAGATCGGCATTGCCCTGCACAGCCATCATGGTGCGAAAGGAACCTTCCCGCCAGGTGGGATCGAGCCGCGCACGTGGCTGAACCCCGAGGGCCGTAGCCTAGCCTGGTCGGCCTTCCTGTTGCCGTACCTCGAAGAGAAAGTCTTGCACGACAGCATCGATTTCAAGCTGGCCTACGACGCCCCGGAAAACGCGGAAGCGGCCGCGCAAGTCATCTCGACTTACCTTTGCCCGAGCGTTTACCGGGCGAGCAAGCTCGTCGAGGGGCGCGGCGTGTGCGACTACGGCGGCATCTACGGCGAACGGATCCAGTACGACGGTCGCCCCCCGCTGCCCAAACTGCAAAACGACCCACCCAAGGGCATGATGCTCTACGATCGGCGGATTCGCATCCGTGAAATCAGCGACGGTACCTCGCACACGCTGGCCGTTTCCGAAGATTCGCAGTGGAAAGACGGCCAGTGGATCAACGCCCGCAATGTGTTCGATCAGGCGTTTGCGATCAATGTCGCGCCGGAGTTCGAGAACGATATTCGCAGCGAGCACCCCGGTGGGGCGAACGGCCTGTTCGCCGACGGCTCAGTGCGATTTTTGGAGGAGGAGATGGAGCTGGACGTTCTGGCGGCCATCTGCACCCGCGCCGGCGGCGAGTCGGTCGAAGGGTTTTGACACGTTGTTTCCCACGTTTTACCCAAAAGGAGTAAACACACCATGACGCGCAACTTGTTCTTCTGGATGCCGGCGATCGTGCTTTTCGCCGCGGCCTCCCAGGCTTCGGCGGCCGAGCCGGTCGTGCTGACCGACTTCTCGGATCAGTTCCTTCTGCCGGAAAGCTACTGGAACGGCTCCGACGGCTCCGGCGGATTCACCAGCGGCGGGCTGGAGTTTAGCAACAACTACAACTCGGCTTGGGGTAGTTGGGACGGCTTCGCCTACTCGAACATGACCGACACGACCACGCCGGGCTACAACAACCAGTATAGCGCAATCACCGGCGGCGGTTATGGTGGGTCGCCGAACTACGGCGTTGCCTATGCCGGCTTTGCCGGGCCGCCGACGATCGCATTGCCCTCGAGCATGAAGCTTGAGTCGATGATGGTGACCAACACCACGTATGCCTACCTCGCGATGCGCGACGGCGACGGTTTTGCGAAGGAGTTTGGCGGCCCCACGGGCACCGACCCCGACTATTTCAGAGTGCTCATCGAAGGCTTCGACGGCAGCGCGTCGAAGGGCGAGGTCGAATTCTATCTGGCCGACTACCGCTTTGCCGACAGCGGCGACGACTATCTGGTCGACACTTGGCAACCGGTCGACCTGACCCCGCTTGGCAAGGTCGATCGGCTCGAGCTGAGCTGGGAGTCGACCGACGTCGGCGACTGGGGGATCAACACGCCGACCTACGCCGCGGTCGGACAGATCATGGCCGAAACGCCCGAGCCGTCGACCGTCGCGCTGCTGATCAGCGGCCTGCTGGCCGGGCTGGCCGTCTGGTATCGGCGGAGGAAGTAGGAGGATCCGATTCCGGGAGGGCGTTTGCATCGAGAGCCGCAAATCCGCGGTACTTCAATTGCCATAACACCGCACCCTTGGCACACGGAGGGCCTTGATGTCTGGCTACGTTCACGTCTACACCGGCGACGGCAAGGGCAAGACCACGGCCGGCCTGGGGCTGGCCATGAGGGCCGCCGGGGCCGGCTGGAAGGTCTTCTTCGCCCAATTCAGCAAGGGAACCCAGTCGAGCGAGCTTCAAGCGTTGGAACGTTTCGCCGAAGAAATCACCGTCCGACGCTACGGCAGCGGCCGCTTCATCGACGGCGAAGGCGACGTCGACGACTGCCGCCGGGCCCAACAAGGCCTGGCCGAATGCCGCGAGGCGCTCGTCTCCGGCGCCTATCGGCTGGTGGTCCTCGACGAGGCCAACGTCGCGGCCATGCTCCGGCTGTTCGACGTCGACGATCTGATCGACCTGATCGACGCCCGCCCCGACGGCGTCGAACTGGTACTGACCGGTCGTTGGGCCCACGCGGAGGTTCTCGATCGGGCCGATCTGGTCACCGAAATGCGGGAAGTCAAGCACTACTACAGCCGTGGCGTGCTCGCCCGAGCCGGCATCGAGCATTGAGCCCGCTGGCCGAGCGGCTGGAAATGTGGTACGATGCGCGGGTATTCGCGGCTTCCAAAAGTTGATCCGATGGAGCTTCCCGCACCATGACATGGTCTTCCCGTATCGTTGCCCTGGGCTTTGTCTTTTTCGCCACGCAAGCTCGTGCCGATTGGCCGCAATGGGGTGGCACGCCGTCACGGAACTGCGTCGCTGAGGCACGAAATCTGCCCAGCGAGTGGAACGTCGGCCGCTTCGACCGCAAGACCGATCGCTGGATTCCCGACGAGGCGAAGAACATCCGCTGGGTTGCCCGGCTCGGCTCGACCACCTACGGCACGCCTGTGCTCAGCGACGGCAAAATCTTCTGCGCCACCAACAACGGCGCCGGCTACGTGCCGCGGTATCCGGCCGAGGTCGACCTGGGCTGTCTGCTCTGCTTCGGTCAGGCCGATGGACGGTTTGGCTGGCAGCTATCGCGCGAGAAACTGCCCGGCGGCAGTTCGGTCGATTGGGCCGAGCAGGGCATCTGCTGCTCGCCGCTGGTTGAAGGCGATCGCGTTTGGGTGGTCACGAACCGCTGCGAGGTCCTGTGCCTGGACGCCAACGGCTTCTACGATTCCACCAACAACGGCCCCTACCGGGACGAGCCTGGCACCGACCGGCGCGAGGCCGACATCGTCTGGCAATTCGACATGATGGGCCGGCTCGGCGTCGTGCCGCACAACATGAGCAGTTGCTCGGTCACCGCCGCCGGCGATCTGTTGTTGGTCCATACGTCCAACGGCATCGACGGCGACCACAAGAAGATTCCCGCCCCGGAGGCGCCCAGCTTCATCGCCCTGGACAAGCAGACCGGCAAGCTCGTTTGGGCCGACAATTCGCCCGGGGCGAACATCCTGCATGGGCAATGGTCCTCCCCGGCGTTTGCCGTCGTCGAGGGCGTACCCCAGGCGATCTTTCCCGGCGGCGACGGCTGGGTCTATAGCTTCCGCGCCGCGCCGACAAGCGACGGCAAACCGGAACTGCTCTGGAAGTTCGACTGCAATCCGAAAACGTCCGCCTGGAAGCCGGGCGGCATGGGCGATCGGGCCAACATCATCGCCACGCCGGTCGTGCATGAGGGCCGCGTATACATCGCCACCGGACACGATCCCGAATTCGGCCAGGCCCCGGGCATCCTCTGGTGCATCGACCCGACGAAGCGCGGCGACGTCAGCCCCGAGCTGGTCGTCGACGCCGAGGGCCGTCGCGTCGCCCCGCGCCGGCTGAAAGCGGCCGATCCCGAGGCCGGCGACCAGGTCCGCCCGAACCCCAATTCGGCGGCCGTCTGGAAGTATATCGGCGACGACGTCAACAGCGACGGCAGCCTCGACTTCGAGGAGACCATGCACCGCACGCTCAGCATGGCAACGATCAAGGACGGCCTGCTGGTGATCGCCGATTTGGCGGGGCTGGTCCAGTGCCTCGACGCGGGGACGGGCAAGCTCCACTGGAGCTACGATATGTTCTCGGCCGTGTGGGGGTCGGCGCTGGTGGCCGACGGCAAGATCTTCGTCGGCGATGAGGACGGCGAGGTGGCCGTGTTTGAATTCTCTCCCAAACTCAAATTGCTGGCCGAGAACGACGTCGGAAGCAGCGTCTACAGCACTCCGGTCGCCGTCGACAACGTGCTCTATGTTGCCACGCGCACGCACCTGGTCGCCGTCCAGAAAGATGGGGCGGGCAACTAGTGTACTGATTCATAAGTTCGCGCCATAAAGCGTGTATGATTTCGTCATTGCCGCGCAGGCCGTCATGCCGCTTGTGCGGCACCTGGAATCATGAAAATACGCACCATTCCAGCGGCGG
>Ga0180434_10005840_pt1 | contig 14339 bp, 12 predicted proteins | sample SS_ome_7_FD_132453 | JGI IMG/M metagenome (GOLD analysis project Ga0180434, IMG submission 132453) | Hypersaline lake sediment archaeal communities from the Salton Sea, California, USA - SS_1_D_2 metaG | ecosystem: Environmental > Aquatic > Non-marine Saline and Alkaline > Hypersaline >... | reverse complement strand
GAGATCTTCCGGATCTGCGACCGGGTCACGGTGATGCGTGACGGCCGCAGCGTCGGCGTACACGACCTCGCCGACGCAACCCGCCCCCGACTCATCTCGGAAATGGTGGGGCGGGATTTCGAACAGTTCTTCATCAAGGAGAACGAACCCTCGGCCGAAACGGTCCTCACGGTCGCGAACCTCACCCGCACCGATCCCGCGCGTCCCGGACGCACTCTGCTCGAGGACATCTCCTTCACGGTCCGGCGGGGTGAAGTCTTCGGGATTGCAGGCCTGCTCGGCGCCGGCCGGACCGAACTGCTGGAAGCTCTCTTCGGCACTGCCGCCGCGACGACCAGCGGCGAGGTGATTCTCAATGGCACCTCTCTGGTTCTGCGCTCGGCATCAGAGGCCATCGCCGCCGGCCTGGCCCTGCTCACCGAGGACCGCACGGTCAGCGGCCTGATCCCCGACATGAACGTCATCGGGAACCTGAGTCTGGCCGCCCTGCCCGACCTGACCCGGGCGGGATTCATCAGCCGCGGTGCAGAACAGAAGCTGGCTGACACCTTCATCAAACGGCTCGCGATCTCCGTCCCCGATCCCGGTCTGCCGATCACGTCCCTCTCGGGCGGGAACCAGCAGAAAGTACTTCTGGCCCGCTGGCTGGCGACCCGGCCGGTCCTCCTCCTGCTCGACGAGCCGACCCGCGGCATAGATGTCGGGGCCAAGCACGAGCTCTATCGGCACCTCTCACAGCTCACCCGCGAGGGGATGACGGTCATCATGACCTCGTCGGAACTGCCCGAACTGCTCTCGATCTGTGACCGCATCATGGTCCTCTGCGAAGGACGCGTCCGGGGTCTTTTCGATGCCCGTGACGCCACGCAGGAAAACATCCTGGCCGCCGCCGCACCGGCGGCGTGAGAAGGGAAGAGTCATGACAGACGGGGCACCACTGGCCGTGACAGGCGCCGGTTACCGCTCCCTCGTGCGACGCCTCGTTCCCTTCATCGGCCTGGCCGTCATCTTCGCCGGCGGGGCGTTTCTCAACGGCACGACCTTCCTGAGTCCCTACAACCAGCTCAACGTTCTGGGGCGGATCTCGATCATCGCCCTGCCGGCGGTGGGCATGACGATGGTCATCATCACGGCCGGGATCGACCTTTCGGTCGGCAGTCTCGTCTCACTCTCCTCGGTCATCTGCGCCATGCTCCTGATGGAACGGAGCTGGACCCGGGCTTCGGTCGTGGCCGTCCCGGTCTTCATCGCCTTTCTGCTCGGAGCCGGCTATCTGCTCACCCGGGCGCTGCTGCGCCGTTTCGGGGCCGGCACGAGAGGGAGCCGGGCGGGAGCGATCGTCGGCGGTGCGGCGGCGGCTGGTTTGACCGCCTGGTGGTGCGCCGCGATGGTCCCTACCGGTTTCAGCACCCTGGCCGTTCTGCTCATCGTGCCCGTATTCGGCCTGGCCCTGGGAGCTCTGAGCGGGATCATCATCGCCCGCGGTCGAATCCAGCCCTTCATCGTGACCCTCGGCATGATGAGCGCCGCGGTCGGTCTGGCCAAATTCATCGCCGGCCGCGGGGGACAGATCCATCCGGTCTACTACGAAACCGCCGGATATGAAGCGGCCGGAACGGCGCACGCGGCGCCGCCCTCCTTCGACGCCCTGAGCGGACATCTGACGCTCTTCGGGATCGATCTCATCCCCGTTACCGCTCTGTTCTTCCTGGTCGCCGTGATCGTGGTCGGAATCGTGCTGACCCGTCTCAGATTCGGCCGGCATCTCTACGCCATCGGTGGCAACGAGGAAACCGCCCGGCTCTCGGGGGTCCGGGTCATCCGGGTCAAGACCATGGTGTATGCACTCTGCGGCGCCCTCTCGGCCCTGGCCGGGGTTCTCTACTGCGCCGCGTATACGCAGGGGAAAGCCGATGCCGGAGCGACCTGGGAGCTCGATGCCATTGCTGCGGTCGTCATCGGGGGAACCTCGCTCATGGGCGGGCGCGGCAACGTGACCGGGACGCTGGTCGGGGTGCTGATCCTCGGCTACCTTGGCAATATCCTGAACCTGCAGGAAGTTCCCAGCGAAGTGCAGGACATCCTGAAGGGAGTGATCATCGTGGGCGCCGTCCTGATCCAGGAAGGCACCCTGCTGCGGTGGCTGCGCCGGCAGCCCGCACACGATCGCCGGATCCGTCAGGAGGAATGAAACCATGCCCCTGCTCCGCACCATCAGCGCCCGACGCTCCATCCCCGCCGCCCTCATCATCGGTCTCGCCCTGGCTGTCGGGGCCGGCTGCGGCCGGGCCGGCGATGACGGTCGCTGGGTCATCGGCTTCAGCCAGGTCACCGTCAAAGAGCCGTGGCGGGTCGTATTCAACGAGCGCCTGCGGGAGCGGGCCGAAGTCCTCGGTGATCGGGTCGAGCTGATCATGCTCGACGCCGATGACCGGACCGAGAATCAGGTCGAACACATCCAGGTGTTCATCTCGCGGCAGGTGGATGCGATCCTGATCTCTCCGAAAGAAGCCTCGGGGTGTTCGAAGGCGATCGAGGAGGCAACCGCAGCGGGGATCCCGGTGATCGTACTCGACCGCAATACCACCTATCGGGGTTATGCCGCCTTCATCGGTGCCAGCAACATCGCCATCGGCCGGGCGGCGGGGGAGCACGTGATCGAGCTGCTGGGCGGAGCCGGCCGGGCCCGGGGAACCGTCTACGAGATCTGCGGCGCCCTGGCCTCGACCCCCGCTCAGGAACGGCGGGACGGATTCCATGAGAGCGCGGGAGCCGAACCGGGGATCACCATCCTCGGCGGGCTCGACGGCGACTGGAAACTCGATCGGGGCAAGGTCATCGCCCAGGATGCCTTCCAGGTCCACCGCGATATCGACGTCGTCTACGCCCACAACGACCCGATGGCCTACGGTGCCTGGCAGGCGGCCCGCGAGGCGGGGCGGGAAGACGAAATGGCATTCATCGGAATAGACGGCCTGCCCGGGGAGGGGTGCGTCTGGGTCCGCAGCGGGGTGCTGGCGGCTACCTTTCTCTACCCGACCCCCGGCGAAGCCGGCCTCGAGCTGGCGCTCGACATCCTTGAAGGACGCCACGAGATCGTACCGGGGGAGCAGATCACCCTGCCGACCGCCGCGATCACGCCGGAGACGGTCGAGGAGTTCCTGAAGTAATCCCCCGGCCGGCAGTCTCGACTGCCTGACGAACCGCACGTGCCACTTCGCCTGGCTCCAGCCCGCGCAGACAGCGGAAGTGCCCTTCCGGACAGCTGCGACTCCCGTGCAGGCGACAGGGACGGCAGCCGAGCCGCAGGCCGAGGCTGCAGCTCCCGGTCCCGATCGGTCCGAAGCCGAAACCGGGCACGGTCGGACCGAAGAGAGTCACCACGGGGCACCGGAGGGCTCCGGCCAGGTGAACCGGAGCGCTGTCATTGGCCACCAGCACCCGGGCCCGGGCCAGGAGGGCGGCCGTTCCGATCCAGCTCAGATGGCCGGCGGCACTCAGGCCGATTCCGGAACGTTCGGCGAGCGTGCCGGTCAGATCCCGGTCTTCGGGGCCACCGATCCAGATCACCGGCGATCCCTCCCGGGCCACGATCCCGGCCAGGGCCACCCAGGAATCTTCCGGCCAGCGCTTGGTGGGCCAGACCGAGCCGGGCGCGAGGACGATCGGAGCCGGTCCGGTTTCATCGCCCAGCAGGGCGCGCACCTCCCCCTCCCCATCCTCGCCGGGAACCAGGCGGGGGGGGAGCAGAGGCGCCGGGGGACCGGTCCTGTCTCCCTCGGCCCGCTCCACGTGCGTCTGCAGGGCGCAGAGCAGATCGTGGTTTCGCTCGATCTCGTGAACGCCGCGGCGATACGGCACCCGCACCGAGTGCAGGAGGTTTCCGCCCCCCAGGGCGAAACCGACCCTGAATCTGAAGCCGGCCTGTCGAGCCAGCAGAGCCGAACGCAGAGAACGATGAGGAATCAGAGCTGCATCCCACGGCCCCCTGGCCAGTTCGGAAGCCAGGAGCCGCAGTCCCTTCCCTCCGGCATGCTCACCCCGTTTGTCGAAAACCGTCACGCTCAGATCGCTCAGGCAGAGACGCGCCAGATCACGGGTATCGGGACGGACCACGAAGAGCAGGGGCAGTTCGGGCCACTGAGCCCGCACCGACCGCAGCAGGCCCCCGGTGAGGATCACGTCCCCGGGGAAGGCGGTCTGGATCACCGCCACTCCGTTCACGGGGTGCCTCCCTGCGCAGCGGGGCGTGTTTTCCAGCGCCGGTGCAGCCAGAGGTACTGGCCGGGATCGCGCCTGATCCCCTCCTCGAGCCACTTCAGATAGGCTGCTGTCAACCGGAGGATCGCAGCCTGCTCCGTTTCGCCGGCTGACCCAGCCCCGCGGTCGCCTGCAGCCGGAGGACGCTCATCGAGCCGGTTCAGGCTGGCCACGTAGCGCTGCCCCCCCCGGTGGATCCAGCCGCCGAGCAGGGGAGCGCCGGCCCGCAGGGCGAAGGCCGCCGGGGCACCGTGGGTGGCTGCAGGGTGGCCGAAAAAATCGAGGAAAAGGCCGTGCTGCGGACCGGCATCCTGATCCCCGACGATGAGCACGAGACCGCCTGAGGCGAGGGTTCTCATGACTTCCTTGCCGGCCCCCTCTTTCTCGACCAGGCGGATTCCGAGACGTTCCCGGACCCCGATCAGGGCCTCGTTCATGAGCGGATTGCGCTGAGCCTGCATGATCGCCACCGCCGGATAACCGACCGCAGCCAGCCGGGCTCCGAGCAGCTCCCACGTGCCGTAGTGGGCGCCGACGACGACCGCCCCCCGACCCGCACGCATGACCTCGTGCAGGAGGTTCTCACTCCCGGTCTCGAGTTCGACGAGATCGATCACCCGCCCGGGATCGAGACGCCGTGCGCGCAGCATCTCCATCCCCACCACGGCCAGATTGATGCAGGCCGCGCGACCGAAACGCCGCCTCTGCCGCGCCGTGGATTCGGGGAAGGCCCGGAGGAGGTTCTCCTCTGTCACCCGGCGGCGGATCCGGAGGATATCGAAAGCGAAGATCCCGATCAGACGGCTCACACCGAGCATGAGGGGACGCGGCAGGAGAGCGGCGCCGGCGCCGAAGAGCAGCAGGAGCAGATACTCGAGACGGTGCTGCAGGCTCGGGCGTACGGAGGCGGACGCAGCCGTACCTGAGGCGGCTCCGTTTTTCCCCCGGCTCATGCCGGTCCCCCGTCAGGTCGGCCTCTGCGGCACCCGAAGGCATCATCTTCCCGACAGATCGTGCGTCTCACGGCAGCTCCCCGCTCACCTCGTTGCCTGCGGGAGTAATTATACCCCCGCCAAGGACGATCTCACCGTCATAGAGCACGACAGATTGTCCCGGAGCCGCTGCCCGCTGTTCCCGTTCGAAGCGCACCGTGAAGGAATCTCCGGCGCCGGGAGTGATGAAAGCCGGCGTGCGGGCTCCCCGGTAGCGCACCCGGGCCTCAGCCCGGAAGGGTTCGGCCGGCGGCTCGATCGAGGTCCAGACGGCGCCCGAAGCCAGCAGTGACCTCTGCTTCAGGACAGACTCCTCCCCGACCACGACCCGGCGGGCGGCGGGATCGAGGGCGATGACGTAGAGGGGATGGCCGGCGGCGATGCCCAGGCCGTGACGCTGCCCGATGGTATAGCGGGCGATACCCCGATGGGTACCCAGGATCCCGCCCTCCAGATCGACGATCTCCCCCGGGGTCAGAGCCGAACGCAGCGCGGCTGCCGTATCAGCATCATCGATCTCCGCCGCGAGCCCGTCGAGAAAGGTTCCGTAATCACCCGCCGGAATGAAACAGATATCCTGGCTCTCGTCCCGTCCGGCGGCGGTGAGGCCGTGCCGGCGGGACCGGGCGCGAACCTCCTCCTTCGTCATTTCACCCAGGGGGAAGAGCGTTGCGGCCAGCGCCGGGCGGCCGATCCGCCAGAGCACGTAACTCTGGTCCTTGCCGGTATCGCGCGCGGTCATGAGGACCGGACCATCCGCACCCGTGCCTGTCCGGGCATAGTGTCCGGTAGCCATGTACGCGGCCCGGTGGGTTCGGGCCGCCTGCTCGAGGATCGCCCACTTGATCTGCTCGTTGCAGCGCACGCAGGGGTTGGGCGTGCGCCCGGCGGCATATTCGGAGGCGAATCCGGAAATCACGAGTTCGCGGAAACGCTGCCGGGCATCGATGAGATGGTGCGTTCCGCCGGCCGCTTCGACCGCCTCGCGGGCGCTGGCGGCTTCGGCCCCGCTGCCCCGGCCGTCGGCCGTTTCGTAGAGCTGCAGGGTGATCCCGATGACCTCGTAACCCGCCTCGGCCAGCAGCAGGGCAGCCAGGCCCGAGTCCACTCCGCCGCTCATGGCGACGACCACCCGCCCGGGATCAGCCATCGGGCGCCCCGGGACCGAACCGCGCGAGGATCCACTCCCGGATCACCTCCAGAACCTGCGGCGCGACGGTCTCTTCGATCCGGGCGTACTCGGTCACCAGACCGCTCCGGGCAGTCTGGAAGAGGTGATTGAGACCGTCGAAGGAACGGATCGTCACATCCTGATTCCCCCCTTCGAGGAGAGCCTGCTGGATCTCCGGCAGATTCTGCGAAACCGAGACCTGCAGGTCGAGGGTACCGTTGAGGGCCAGCACCGGACAGCGCACCCGGCGCAGTACCGGTCGCGGATCGAAGGCCAGGAAGAACCGGAACCAGGGGTGAACGACCTGGGCATAGGCCGCCCGGACCTGTGCCTCGTAGGCCTCGGGATCGAGACCGCCATGTTCGCCGGGCAGGCGCGAGAGCTGGGTGTCAATGAGTCGGCGGGCTCCTTCATACACGGCGGTCGAGTCGGCCCCGGCCAGAACCAGATCGAAGAGGGAGCCCTGGGCCTCTTCCTGGCGGTCGAGGAAATTTTCGTTCAGGAAAGAGGCGGCCGAAATCAGACGGGTCTGTTCGAGCAGAATGTCAGCGCCGGGCACGCCGGTGCCGGCCAGGAGGATGATGAAAGCCACCGTGTCGCATTCGGCCGCCACCATCGGTGCGATCAGCCCGCCCTCGCTGTGTCCGAGCAGGCCGATGCGGGCGGGATCGATCGCGGGGTGTGAGGCCAGCCACCGCACGCCGCACCGCACATCCCCGGCCAGATCCCGGGAAGTGACGTCGGAAGGGCCGCGGCTCGAACCGCCGACCCCCCGGTCATCGAGGCGCAGGACCGCGATCCCGGCCCGGGTCAGATGATCGGCCAGGACCAGAAAAGGTTTGTGCCAGAAGATCTCCTCGTTGCGATCCTGGGAGCCCGACCCGCTGATCAGCAGCAGGGCGGGGAAAGGCCCGTCGCCGGGGGGCGTGGTCAGAGTGCCGGCCAGGATGATCTCTCCGTTGGTGTAGCTCACCTCTTCGCTGTCATAGGGAAAGGGCGGCTGCGGCTCCTGCGGGCGGGGGAAAGGGGGAAGTTCGTCCCGCCCCATCGCAAAGGGAAAGGCGCCGCCCGACTGATAGAAAGTGCCCACCACCTCACCTTCGGTCAGAACCCCCACCCAGTGCGGATCCCCGGCCACGTCGGGGAGCTGGATGAAGAGGGAATCGGCCCGCACCTCTATCCCGGCCAGGGGCAGGGGCGACGGGTTCTGGGTCGGGAAGACCACTCTGCCCGACCAGTTCCCTGTTTCACAGGCCAGATCCATGATGAAGACGATCGGATTGCCGGGGATCGTGAGCGTCCCCACCCAGTGGCCGGTGAAGGCAGCCGGCTCCTGGGCCGGTACCGGTACAGCAATCACGTTCAGAATGAGGCTGACAGCTGCGATCACCGCCAGGTTGGTCAGACTCCGGAACATGGTCGTCTCCTGGACTCCAGAGGTGGTCGTGGGGAACCGCTCTTCCGGCCCCGGTTCATATCCCATGATACGCTCCCGGTCCGTCCCCTTTCACCCTGAGTTCGATCGAGGAGAGGATTGAACCGCAGCGGCCGCTGTGCCATGCTTCCCGGACCCGCCCGTCGGAACGGGCGGCCCTCAACCCGTACCCGAGGTCGTGACCATGCTGCCAGCACTTTCTCTGCATTCATCTCTCCGGAGGCGCTTCTCAATCGCGGGGGGCCTGCTCATCATGCTGCTGCTCCTCGCCCCTGCCGCCCGGGCTCAGACCGGGGCCGTTCTCGACAGCGTGCGGGCCTGGGTCGCCGGCCAGGTCGCTGCCCAGCACGTCCCCGGCCTCTCGATCGCGGTCGTGGTGCACGACGAGCTGATCTGGTCGGAGGGCTTCGGGTTCGCCGATCTGGAGTCGGGTGACCGGGCGGCCGGCTCCACGATCTACCGGATCGGCAGTGTCAGCAAGCCGGTGGTGGGCACCGCCCTGATGCAGCTCGTGGAAGCAGGCCGGGTCGATCTCGACGCCGAGATCCAGACCTACGTGCCGCAGTTCCCGCGCAAGCGGTGGCCGATCACCGTCCGGCACCTGCTCACCCACACCTCGGGGATCCGGCACTATCGCCAGGACGAGTTCCTGAGCATGACCCGCTACACCGATCTGGTTGCACCCCTGGCGATCTTCGCCGCCGACACCCTGCTTTTTGAACCGGGTACGCGTTACAGCTACTCGACCTACGCCTTCAACCTGGTGGCCAACATCGTCGCGAACGTGAGTGGCGAACCGATCGAAGAGTACATGCGGCGGCACGTCTACGAGCCGGCCTGGATGAACACGACCGGCCTGGAGGACTGGACCGCGATCCAGCCCGGACGGGCCCGGTGGTACGAAACCCGCCGCGGAGAGTGGGTCAACGCCCCCTATGTCGATCTCAGCAACAAGTACGCCGGCGGGGGGATCACTTCCACGGTGGAGGACCTCTGCCGGCTGCACATCGCCTATGCCCGGGGACGGGTTCTCCGGCCGCGCACGATCGCGCGCATGTACGAGCCGCAGACCCTGGCCGACGGCACCCCCCACGGCTACGGGCTGGCCTGGCGGGTGAGTGAGGCCACCCTGCCCGACCGCTCGACAGCCCGACGGGTGAGTCATTCGGGCGGGAGCGTGGGCGCCAACACCCTCTTCGTCCGCTTTCCCGACCGGGGCTTCGCGGTCGCAGTCATCGCCAACCACAGCGCCAATCTCGGGCGGATCGTAACCGGCGTCCTCCAGCTCTTCTTCGAGGCGGGCGCCTTCGGGAGGCAGCCATGAGACACCTTTCGCTGGCCGCGGGCACCCTGACTGGAGGCGCCCTGGTCATGCTGCTGGCCTGTACCGGCCCGGCCCCGGGTGAAATCGAGGCAGCTGAACTCGAGGCCGTCACCGAGATCGAGGCCATCCTCACGGCCCAGAGCGAGGACTGGAGCCGGGGGGATATCGAATCTTTCACCAGCGCCTACGACGATGAATGCCTCTACCTCTCCCCCTCCGGGAGAGTGGACGGGCGGGCAGCCCTGACCGCCCGCTATCGCGAGCGCTATCCCGGCCGGGAGGGCATGGGAACCCTGCGGCTCGAAATCATCGAGATGCGGCCGGCCTATCTGGTGAACCGGCAGTTCTTCGGTCTTCTGCGTTCCTCTGACATCGGCGGGGTGAGCGTCGCGGCGCGCTGGCATCTCTCCTGGCCCGACCGGGAGCCCGATTCCGGCTATACCCTCATCGTATTCCGGCGCACGCCGGCCGGCTGGAGGATCGTGCAGGACGCTTCGATGTAAACCTGCGCCAGCAGCAGAGTGCGGCATCCCCGTGTCCAGAGGGAACCGGGTGCCGCCGCTGCGCCGTCAGGTGATCAGAGTACCCAGCGGAGCCGGAGCAGGAACGTGAGGCGCGTGGTCGGGGATCGGATCAGATCGCAGACCGTCTCCTCGTTCTCCTCCCGGATACTCTCTTCGGTCAGGTAGTCAGCCCGCCCGCCGCCGATCAGGCGCAGACCGAAATCGCAGAGGAGGCGGCGGCGCTCCCCGCCGGGTTCGCCGGTGCGGCGATCCGGTTCAGCCGCGCGGGCGGCTCGCAGCAGCAGGGTCACACCCACCCCCAGGCCGCCGCTCACAGCCGAATCGGTCTGCAGGATCGACCGGATCCCCGGGTACCCTTCGGCCAGGGCGGCCCGTTCGACGTTGGAATCGGTTCGCAGAGACGAGAATCCCGCCAGAGCTTCCAGATAGGGCATCACGGAGCCGGAACCCAGCGCGAGGCGGGCCGTGAGATGCGCCGCCATGATGGTGTTCCAGACGGTGCGGGGAACCTCGAGATCGGGCTGGGAGGCAGTAAGGGGATCGCGGCGGCGATCGTGACCGTAGATGAAGAACCCGAGTTCGGCACCGACCGACACCCGGCCTGAACCCGGCCGCAGGCCGGCGCCGAGAACGATCCCCGGGCAACCGGTCCGGACATGGTCGGCAAAACCGCCGATCGGCAGGATCCCGGCACCGGCAACCGAGGTTTCGAAAGATGCCTGGGCGCTCCCCGGAGCGGGCAGGAACACGACCGCGGCGAGCAGAAGCGCGAGGACCTTCACCCGACTCCGGCTCCGGACCGGACCGGTTCGGAGCAGGCCATCGGCTCGACGGTCTCTCATCGGAGCCGACCTTTCAGAAGAGGATGCGCACGCCGATGTGCGGGCGCAGCAGGTCGGTGGTCGAGCGCTCGATCTCGTAGATCACGCTTCCGTCCACCTCGTCGTAGCTGATCGAACCCTTCTTCAGATACTCGGCTTCGTTGCCGAGGATGTAGCGCACACCCAGATCGAGCTGCATGCCGAGCCAGCCGGAGGGGCCGTCATCCAGATCGACGTCCCCGCTCCAGAGATCGATGGCGAGTCCGACCCCGAAGCCCCGCGCTCCGGTGATGTCGCCGAGGTTGGTATCGCGGGCGATCGGCTCGTCGTCATCGTAGAAGATGCTTCTGATCTTGGTTTCGGTGAAGAGGTAGTTGAACCCGATCAGGGCGTCGAGATAGGGCCTGATCGCGCCTGAGGGCGGCTGGAGCCGCAGGAAGAGGTTGCCGTGGAGGATATTGTTGGTGGTGATAACCCGCACCGTCACTTCCTGGATGGTCAGGCTGAAGCTTTCCCGGCGTGAGTCCCGCCCGTAGGTCAGGACGCCGAGTTCGGCCCCCAGAAAGAGCGGGCTTCTGCCCAGCTGGATGCCGCCGGCCAGTTCGAGACCGAAGCCGATGCTGGAGACGTGCTCATCGAATTCGCCCTGCGGAAAGCCGAGCAGAAAACTCAGCGAGGCTTCAGGCCCGGTCTGGGCCCGGGCCGGTACCGCCACGGCTGTGAACACCGCCAGGCTGAGCAGAAACGTGAAGGTGACGAACGAGTGGCCTGGACGTGAAGGAATCATGATCTGTCTCCCCGCCCCTCTCTGGTTCCGGAAATGTCTGTCGGCAGTCATCGCTGTCATGATAACAGGGCAGGCCGATGCTGTCTGGAGAATACGCACCCGGCCGGAAGTGGTTTCATCTCCTGAAGATGGCCAGCAGTTCCCGGCCGATCGCGTCCGAACTGGTGAGGCCGGCAAAACGTTCGGCGCCGGGGCCGATGGCGAAGAGGGGCACGAGTTCGGCGGTATGCCCGCCGGTGGTGTAATCGAGCCGGATCCCGCCCTCACCGGCTCCCTCCACGGCCAGTCCCCCCGTTTCATGATCGGCCGTCACGATGATCAGGGTTCCGGGATGATCGGCCCGGTACGCCAGTCCCGCCCGGATGGCCCGATCGAAATCGAGCATCTCGGCCATCATCTCCGCCAGCGGCTCATTGTCGTGCCCCCGCCAGTCGGGCTGGGAGCCCTCGACCATGAGGAAGAAACCATCGGGGTCGCGATCGAGGATCGCCAGGGCGGCCGCAGTCATCTCGGCCAGGTCGGGTTCGCGCTCGGCCGCAGCCGGCATATGGCCGTTGGCGAAGAGACCCACCAGGCGATCGGTCCGGGCCAGGTCAAGGGCCCTGAATTCCCCGGCGGTCGTAACGCAGGTGGAGGTTGCCCGCAGCTGATCGAGCAGGGTGGTCCCGCCGCTTTCCGGCGCACGCGCGAACCGCCGCCGGCCTCCCCCCAGGAGCACTTCGATCCCGCTCGCGGCCATCTGTTCGGCGATCTCATTCTCCATGCTGCGCCGGGCGACGTGGGCGGCGAAAGCGGCCGGGGTGGCATGGGTGAGGGAACTGGTCGCCACCAGGCCGGTCGCGGCTCCCCGCGCCTCGGCCACTTCAAGCACCGAAGTGAGCTCCCGCTCTTCAGCATCCACTCCGATGGCTCCGTTGTACGTTCTCACACCGCATGCCAGAGCGGTGGCCGCCGCGGCGGAATCGGTCACGATCTGGGGATCGGCGCGGGTGTCGACGAGCCCGAGGACCGGGAACGCTTCAATCGCAAGGGAATCGGCGGTGAAAAGCGCCGCCGTCCAGTACCCGACGCCCACCCCGTCACCGATGAAGAAAATGACCCGGGGCTCGCGGTTGCCGTCGCAACCGGCGAGCAGGCCGATCGTGAGGAGCCAGGTGAGCGGAAGCAGATGCCGGCGTGCGGTGCGTGTGTGCATCATGGAACTGACCTTCAGGGCAGGGTTCCGAGCCTCCAGCCCAGAGCCACGAGATGACCGGTGCCGAGCAATCCGCCCGGGCGGTAGAGGTAAGATATGCGCCAGTCACCCTGCTGCCATGCCACACCTGCCGTGAGACCGATATCCGCGAGGGTTCCGTCGGCCAGATATGCGCCGGCATCCCCGCCCCCGAAACCGGTCCGCAGGGCAATAGCGGGGACCGGACGCCATTCCACTCCTGCTCCCCAGCCGGCCCGCCGGTCACCGAAACGATAGAGAGTTTCGCCCGACACTTCGATCCGGCCGTTACCGGGTCGCAGGGCGCCGCCGGCCCGGAGCCGGGCCGGGAGACGGGTTCCGCCCGATTCGCCGTAGGGGCTGAAGGCCACCCCCGCACCCGAGAGAGCCGCCCGCAGCTCTCCACCGGAAAATCCCTGGCGCACCGCGACCGCCGCCGACACTCCTGCCGCCGTGGCGGCGTCTATCTTGCCGAACGAGACTGTCGTGGAAACCCCGACCAGGGTCGTGCGTTCGGCCAGCAGGATCGTGGCCAGGCTCAGGTTGACATCGGACGGGGAGAACGTTCCGCCGAAAATGCCCAACCGATCATCCAGGTCGGTCCGGTACTGCTCGGCCCAGGAAAGCGTGGCGACGGTCACTGCCAGGGGGCGGCGGAAGAGCTCGAATCGCGCTCCGGCGGCCGCCCAGGTCAGATCGAGCACGCTCGACCCCGCCGCAACTTCGACTCCGGGAGTGCGTCCGGCAGCCTGGGTGGGATCGATGCCGATGGCCAGCAGATCACCCGCCAGGGCCTGCCCCCCGAGCGCACCGCCGCGAGCCAGGGGAACGAGATCGGCCAGGGGAAAGGAGTTCTGGGCCCGCACGCCGCTCACCGGAGAAACGGCGAGCAGGAGGCCGACCAGGCAGAGTCGGCCGGCACGGGAACGGGCTCCCGGTTTCGGGGCGCCGGTGGCGGGCGAGAGCGGATCAGTCGGCATGATCAGAGTCCATACTGTTTGATTTTGTACCTGAGCGCGCGGGTGCTCAAGCCCAGAAGCTCGGCCGCCCGGGTCCGGTTCCCCTCGGTCTTCTCCAGCGTGCGCTGCAACACCCTTTTCTCGGCCCGTTCGAGGTGTTCCTTGAGCGTGAGTATGTGCTGTTGCCCCTCTTCCCCGACCGCATCGCGCTCTCCGGTCTCGACGATGTTCAGGTCTTTTTCGGTGATGGTCCGGCCATCGGCGACGACCATGGCGTTCTCGAGGGTGTTCTCGAGTTCGCGCACGTTCCCCGGCCACTCGTACTCGAGCAGGGCATCGAGGGCCCCCCGGGTGATCGAGGTGGGCGGATCGGGACGGTCGTGCGAGAAGCGTTCGATGAAGTGATTGACCAGGGCGGGGATATCCTCCGGTCTCTCACGCAGGGGGGGGATGGTGATCGCGACGACGTTGAGGCGGTAGTAGAGATCTTCGCGGAACTCTCCGCGATCGACCATTTTCTTCAGGTTCTGGTTGGTGGCCGCCACGACCCGAACATCCACTTCGATGGTGCGCGTGCCCCCGACGCGCTGGAAACTGCGTTCCTGCAGAACCCGCAGGAGTTTGCTCTGCAGGTCGGGTGTGAGCAGGCTGATCTCATCGAGGAAGATCGTCCCGGTATCAGCTGTTTCGAAATTCCCCTTCCGGGTCCGGTAGGCGCCGGTGAAGGCGCCCTTCTCGTGGCCGAAGAGTTCAGACTCGATCAGGGTCGGCGGGATCGAGGCACAGTTGACTTCGACCATCGGGCCGCGGCTCCGGCCGCTGTTGTAATGCACGGCCCGGGCGATCAGCTCCT
>Ga0180434_10005838_pt1 | contig 14342 bp, 12 predicted proteins | sample SS_ome_7_FD_132453 | JGI IMG/M metagenome (GOLD analysis project Ga0180434, IMG submission 132453) | Hypersaline lake sediment archaeal communities from the Salton Sea, California, USA - SS_1_D_2 metaG | ecosystem: Environmental > Aquatic > Non-marine Saline and Alkaline > Hypersaline >... | reverse complement strand
GAAATCTGACTGGACCAAGCCTTATCCATCGAAACCGATCTGTCACAACGTTGGCAAGAACAACGATCAGCAAGACTATGCCAAACAGATAGAAGGCGTCAGCGAATTTGAGCAGCTTATGATAATCCAATATCACCATCGCGATACAGGCCACCACGCCAAGACCAAACCAGATAAATTGTGTGCGATACATGCTGTGATAGTAGCCTTCGCCGCCAGCCCGAGAGTAGTATGATGCACTCCACACAAATGCCGCACCGATCAGCAGTATGCTGACAGTGATAGCAACAAGAAACCAATCGATCTGCCAAATATGTTGGCGCCTTAGCATCACAATTCTCTCACAGACGCTGTCGTCGCAGAGCTATCACTCCGCCCTTTTGCGAATCACTTCCAGGATTTCCCGTGCAACGGGACCCGCAATACGACCTCCGCCCTCATCCTTGTTCAGGTGTTCGATGGCAACCGCAAAACACACCCTTGGACTCTCATATGGAGCAAAACCGGCAAACCAGCCGACATTGTCAACGCGCCCCCGGGTCTTTCTTTGAGCAGTGCTTGTCTTCCCGGCAACAGTGTAACCCGGCTGCCAGTCTTTGAATGCCTTGTAGGCTGTGCCGCCGTAATCATTGACGACCTGCCTCATACCCTCTCGAATCCGCGACAAGACTGTTCTATCGAGGGAAAGGGGAGCGACGGGATACTCCCTTTGAGTAATGCGGCCATCGAATGTTCTTCGCTCGCGGACAATGTGCGGTGTGACGAGTGCGCCGTCATTGGCAACAAGAGCAATCAACCGTGCAATCTGAAGCGGGCTCACCAGCAAGTCACCCTGACCTATGGCCAGAAACTCTTTGTCATAGAGAAGCCATTGTCCGCGTTTGGTCTTCGCTTTCCAATCAGGCGTGGGAACACGCCCGCCTCCCTCAAAGGGCAGCTCAATGCCGGTCTTGGCACCAAATCCCAGTTGCCTCAACCCGTCAAGCAGTGTTTCGGTCTCAGCGCGGTATGCTGCTTCATAGAAATACACGTTGCACGAACGCTTCAACGCTTCTTCCAGCACAACGCCGTCACCGTGAGTAGCGTTGTCGGCAAAACGACCGATACGAAAGTGCCCCCCGCAATCGACGGACCCGGGCAAGGATTCACTGACAGCCAATGCTGTTGCGATCTTGAAGACAGAGCCAGCGGGGTAACCGCCTGACACTGAACGGTTGACCAATGGATGTTCACGATTGCGCAGCAAGTCGCTATAGTCTTCCGTGAGCGTATCAAGATTGAACGTGGGATAACTGGCCATAGCTATGATGGCTCCATCTTCCGGATCCATGACAACAACCGCGCCAGGACGACCGAGCCTCCTCAGCTCTGCCTCTGCCGTTCGTTGCATTTCGGCGTCCAGCGTCAGCACTACATCTTCACCAGGAACGGACAGCACCTCCCTCAGAATCTCCTGCACGTTATGTCGTCCGTCAATGTCTACAAGCTGCTCGCCCCATTGCCCACGCAAGTCAAAATCGAATCGTCGTTCCAATCCGGTACGGCCTACGGTATCTATCGCTTTCAGGCGTTTTGATCTTACGCCGTGATAGCTATCGCCCCATTTCTCCAGATCCTCGGCATTCACCTTTCCTACATGCCCTATCAGGTGTGCGGCAAAAGCACCTTCTGGATACTGCCGGTCGGGACGAGCCTTCACGTAAACGCCCAACCGCACTTTTCGCTTGAACCGATCATTCAGTTGCAGGCGCCTCTCTTCCTGACTCATAGCCAGCTCTAATTTGCAGATAACAGGAAAAGACAGATCCCCAATGATTACGGCATCAACATCACGGAACGCAAGGTACGCGTCCCGAACCGTCGCGTGAACAAGTCGCTCAAGCACCTCCATTTGATCGACTCCGGCCACACTTGCCACAAGACCCGCGACCTCCTCCATTACTGAAGGGACTCTGACAGATCCGCTCCCCCGATCGGTGAGTTTATTCCCCCATACATCTTTCGCCTCTGCCTTGAATTCCAAACCCACTGCCGTCTCATCTGGGCCCGCGATGAGCTTTGATCGGACATCGGAAATACGAGCATATCTTCCGACTTGAGTGCTTCTGAACAGTCTCGTAATTCGCCATCTCAGCGCAGTACTGCCGCGCAGAACAATGGGATCAACCACAAGGTCATACGCAGCACTGTCTTTGGCAACAATCATTCCGTCAGATGTAAGAATCTGTCCCCGCGGAGCAATCAGCGAGCGAAGTCTAACATGATTCTCCTCAGCCTTCATGCGGTTCTCAGGACCCTTTACCACCTGCAGGTGAAACAGGCGCCCCGCAACACTCAGAAATGCCAATAGAATCAGCATCACAACCATTTTCAATCGTTTATCGGACATTGCTAAACTGCACCCGGTGTGTGAGACCAAGCCATCGACGCATCCGTTTTGCCGGATACATGATGATTGCGAACAAAAGCGTCGTATAAGCGGACCCGCACAAGGCCCAGATTGCGCAACTCGTACTCACCAATTCGTGTTGTATGCATTCCGCAAGCACACAAGATCCGTTCGCGACCAGCGACGCAAGGAAAACAATTGTCAAATGCCTAAATGACGTATCAACAAACATGTTTTCTCGAATATACGTTACTAACGCGGCGACAAGCCCATAGACAAGCGCGAAAAGGCCCAACGGGGTCACGGCGAAAATGTCCAATAACATACCGACAATCACGCCGACGACCAGGCTTTCACAGACGCTTGCGTTGAGAGCGATGATAACTAACAAGGCCATCGGCAGATCGGGCCGTACGCCGTCCACACTCAGCGAGGGCACGAGAGCAACCTGCAATAGGCACGCAGTAACTAGTATGGGAACGATTCGAGACCAGCGCAATGAAAACACTCAATTCAGGAAAGCCGAGGTCGAGTGTCCGAGGGAAAATACCCCCGGGGCCATAAATCCTTTTGGTAGAACAACTACCTTTGTTAATTATCCACATCGCGGCACGAAAAGCTATCGCGAGGAAGGCGACCATAGCAGATATCCACTGCTAGTACAATACGGCGGCAAAGAAATGAATGATCAAACACTCGGCCGGCTATTGCTGTCCGAGTGTTTGGATGCGCCAAGCATATAGCTCTTTGGATTGTCGTTTCAGAAAGTCCTGCGCCACTTTGGCCCAGGGAGTACCCTCGTGACGCTTCACGACTCGTGTAAACGCCAAGATGACCGTGTTCCTCTCCAGGTTCTCATCTGATCCCTTATCATGAGCACGAAGGATACGGGCTTCGCGTGGCTCTATTGATTCGTGCTGCATTGCATTCTCAAGAGCAATTCGAAGTTCGCTCAGCCGGTAGCGCGCCAGTGTCAGCTTGGCAAGCAGCAAATCTCCGAGTGCAATCCAACGCCGTCTCGGCATCAACCTAACTTTAGAATTGCTGGGAAGCGTCTCCCTCAGCTTTTCAATAAGATCATTGCACAGAGAAAGCCTCAGTCGCGTCCACTCTGAAATGGCCGAAAGCTCACCTGACGGCAGTGTCTGCCAAAAGGCAAACTCTCGTGATTCCCGATCCCATTGTTGCTGTACGGAAGTGATGATCCTGCGAAGCGGATCCTCGGCATTCATCTGTTCATAATCATCCAAAGATGTAAGCCCGGGTTGATAGTGTGCAACAACATCGCGTTCACACTCCCACTCATCACTGGAATCTGAACTGTCGACCCGTGTCCTCAGCAAATAGAGTTTGCCTTTTGTCTCTCTCACGAGACGGCTGAGTGCGTATGGACCAAACCCTGAGGAAACGTCATCACAGACCCATTCGCCCAAGGATATCGACGGAACCTCTGGAAGAGCAGATTCCGGACCAACATTGACACTCATAGTCTTTCGTATTCCAGCTTCCTCTTGATGGACTTCTTCTGTAATCACGTCGGCGATAAAGGGAGATTCTCTTGCTATGGCGAAAACTGTGACATGGCTCTTGCGAGCCAATGCCAAAGTACCCTCCAAGTCAGACCAGTCATCCCCTTTCTCATCAGTCATAATCACAATCGCCTTCCTTCCAGCGGGATACTGCTCAAGCACATCAATGCAATGCTTCACCGTCCCCATCAGGTTCTCTTGATCATTCTCATCCAACGCGCTCTCAAAAAAGGAATCCAACACCTTTGAAAGCCGGTCCTGCTCGCCCGTTGGAAGACAGAGGTCCGTATACCCATCAGAGAAGGACACAATACCCGTCAGCAATGATTTGTCTAGCCCACCCCTTGCTGCAAGACTCTCAATGGCTGCACGCAGATACCTGCCAGTGTCTTTCAGTTTCGCAGCCATGCTCGCAGTCCGATCAATTGCATAGACAACACACAATCCTCGCGAACTATTGTGAAGCTCCACAAGACGCTTCTTCAAATCCCCCACAATACTCAGAGCATCGTGTCCGGCTGCTCGGCATACCGGTTCGTCTTGTGGGGATCGTAGCGCACGATCCAGCAGTAGGGTCGCCGCGGACGATTTTGGCTCTTCATAGGAGAATTCAACGGGTTGAATTGCCGTTTGCACGTGTTTCATTCGCGCGTAATCGGCAGGCATTCTCGGTAGCAGGCCAAGCGTGAAAACATCCGTCTGAGGCACTTGAGCCACGACGTTCCCGATCTTAACGGCATGAATCGGCGGCCGATCAGCTCTCTGGACATCAATCCTTGCTGGAATTTCGCTAACACTGAAAGTGGAATAATCAGAGCCAACAAATGAGATATGCAGTCCCGAAGGTAGAGCAGCAAGTATCCCGAATAGACAGATGTGGAAAACCGTGGAAGCCGCTATCCAAGGAGAAAAGCGCAGCGCCAGTGAGAGCGTCACACGCGGAGGTACTTTCTGCCCCCGCACAAGATGTGGATATCTGTGGCGGACAAAGACCTCTCGCTTGAGCACAGCCGTATTCTCCCCTCGGTCGGACCTTACTTCCCCAAACGGTTTTGAGTATACCAGTGCGCCCCAATGCAGTCAACGAATCCACCGCCAATGCCCCTGAGGCGAGTCGATACAAGAATTTCGGGGTATTTTCGTCGGAGGGTTCGAGGTAAGAAATAGGGACTGGTTGAAAAAGGTCATTTTCCTCGGGCAGAGACTGCTTCAGCCGCTAGCTCGACCCCGCAATAACCGCGAACGGTATGTTGCTAGTCATTGAGAGAAGTTCGCTACTTCAAACGATGCGGCAATCTCGGGGAAAACCCGGGACACAATACAAGTTTTGTTTTGGTCAATGGAGAACAGCTACACCGCGCTCTGCAAAACTAGTTTTGTGTCCCGGTTTTTCCTGGGAATCACTCATCTCCCCGAGATTCTTGTATCGACTCACCGCCAATCACTCGGTATCACACTTTCACGCCACATTGTTCAACCTGTCACCAACTGATCATCGGATGGAGGGTGCCTTGACGATGGCGCATAGCCAAGATATAAAAGCAAAAGGAGATGGACACAATGTGTGTTGGACAACGCAATTCTTTTCGAGTAAACACTGAGAACATGAGAGTTGACTTTGCGTTACTAGTGGTCCTGGCAGCATTGCTCTGTAAAACGACATTAGCAGCCGAGGGAACAACGATTGTCCACGACGGTGTGAGCGTGGAGTTCCCCGCGGACCGCGAGGACCTCGCAAAGCATTGTCTTGAGGTTATTGCTCAAGCCCGTCCTGAACTCTTGACGCGGCTCGACCTGCATGTTCCAGACGAGTTCACAGTAAAGCTCTTTGCACACTCCGCTGAATATGATCTCTTTACTGCCGGTCGAATTCACCCTCACAGCTTGGGTGTCGCGTTCCCTTATGCCCGGCTGATCGCAATTGATGCGTCACTAACGTCTCTGCCTACGGCTTTTGACTTTGCTGCAACAGTGCGGCACGAAGTCCTTCATCTTGCGATAGGTCGCCTGCACCAGGAGACACAACACGAGGTGCCTTTATGGTTCAATGAAGGTGTGGCTGTATGGTTTTCGGGGCAGAACATCCTTCGCGCACCCCGTGTGCTTCCACGAGCGGCGGTTTCTGGCTATTTCTATTCGCTATCGGCCTTGGGAGAAGTCTTCCCCAAGGAATTGACCAATCTTGCTCTGGCCTACGAAGAATCTGAAAGCGCAATCAGGTTTCTCGAAGACGAATTCGGAAATGATGTGCTACGGAAGATCATCGAGACAATTCGAGAGACCGGTGACTTCGATAGCGCCCTGAGAGCCGTCACTGGCCTGGACATGATCGCGTTCGAAAGGGATTGGCGAGACCATCTTAAGTCGAAATATCGATCCTGGCTTGCCATTGTTTCGAGCATCTCATTGTTCACCGTCTTGTCTGTTGCAACAATCGCAGCGTACTTAATACTGAAGGTCAGGGGGTGGCGAACGATGAAGCAATGGGACGAAGAAGAACAACAAGGCAAAGCCAACTTCGGTTCATTCTGAGTTCTACTGCGGCCCTCCGTCGCCCATCCCTCCTGTTCCGCCGAACAGCTTCTGCCAGGCCGGACCGAAACTGGACGTCGCGCGATTCGAGAAATCAGGTGATGACTGGTTTCTGCGTGAGCGAGATCTTTTGCGTGACAGAGACCGCTGCAGACTCTTACGATAGCCTCCGCCCGAATCTTCAGAGCCGCCAGAGCCTTCTCCCCCGGTTTCGCCATCGTCTGCCTCTTCATCTTCGTTGTCTTTTTCTTCGTCTTCTTCGTCATCGCCAATAACGATTTCTTCACTGAGCGTTCCAGCAGACGGCAATGTGACGATAGTCGCGTACTTGTACACAGCGGTGTCTTTGTCATCGTCGCCATAGACGTGAGTCAGTTCATCGAGTTGTCTTTTCTCATCAGACTCACTTTCAATCTCTATCTCAAGCTCGACGGCGTTGGGGACTATCTGAAGATTTGTCGTCCAATGATCCTGCGGGTCGCCGACTGGCGGGTAGTACTGAAGCGAAAGCCTCCGCACGCGATCATACAGAAGCCGAAAATTGCCGCCTTCACCCTGAATCGTACGCTCACCGCGATAAAGGGAGTACAAGCCCGAGGGCTGGTCTGGTCCATTCGGCTTCAGATAATACGTAACTTGCACGAGCGTGTTCCGAGCTTTCGTCTGCACAAATGCGGGCTGGCGTGAAGTTGTGAGGCGGATCACTGCACCATTAAGTTCATTTGGATCGCCGTTCCCTCCGATGAAGAATTCCCTACCCGTCAGCAGCGGGACTGCTCCTCTCAGGTCCAACGCAAGCACATTCAGAATGGCCGGTCCCACTCTGGATGACTTCATCTGTTGCTCTACAAGGACCTTTGCACTGATCGTGGACGAGACTACGCTGTAAGCTGATGTGAGAACAAGGCTGACAATGACCACGGTGACCAACACTTCCATCAACGTGAAAGCATTCTTCGTGCATGTTTTCCTTGAGACTCTCATGAGCAACATCCTCAGCACCTCACTACTTGCATCAGGTCACGGCAGCCCGAAACCGTCCGGCAACGGAATCCCAAGCTTCTCCAACTCCTCAGTGACGTCAGTTGGGATTGTCTCCTCCTCTTGCATCTCCTCTAGTTCCAACTCAATCACGGGCGGCACGATTGACACGTACTGAAATTCCTTCTCACCATCGGTCGAGGGATAAGTAATCGTGAGTCGGATCTCATTGACGGGCACTTCCGACAGAGCGCCGCTACCTTTATCGAGTGACGTCTCCATTACCTCAACGTGCCACTCAAGTCCAGGATGGCCCGGAAAGTCGCCTGCCCCTTGCGCACTCATGATGTCTTCTGACATTTCGATCTCACGCATCTTGTGTGCTGCGAGCATCACGGCCCTGCGCAAATTGTATGCTTCCGCAGCCTGTGAGACAGAGTTGTTGCGGATCATCAGCAGCGACGTTGAGACGATTGACAAGATCGCCACCGCAACAAGAACTTCCAGAAGAGTGAAACCTTTACGGCTGGAACAGCTCAGCCTCTGTAATCCTCTCAAGTTCTTTCTCTCCATCGTAAAATTCCGCGATACCAGTCAGAGGATTGAAATGGACTGTCCACAATGTCTCGTCACCGCGGCCCTGTCCCTTCTCGGTAACATGTAGCACAAATTCATCAAACTGCCCAAACGGCGAGAAGCGGATTTTGACAACGCCATCTTCCTTCCGCTCGCCCGTGGCAAATTGAATGCTCCGGATCTTCACCCCTTTGGGAAGGTACTGTGAGGGCATTGTTGGCAACTCGTTCCACCTGAGATTATCGATCTCTTCTGGCAGAATGACCTGATACCAGTTTTCATCAAGATTGAATTGAACTTCGTACGGCTTGCCACTGAAGACAGACTGGCTGCGGACAAACTCAAACGTTGACGCAACAGTGCGAGCAGCGCCACCAACCCTTGCCCCCGGCAACATGCTGTCCAAATTCGGCAACACGACAAACAGCATTAGGCCAAGAATCGCTACAACGACCATAAGCTCGATAAGTGTGAACGCCCTTCGACGTCGAGAACTTCGCATCTGTACCGCCAACCCATTAGTACTCGTAAGCATCATGGGGAAACTCGCGAAAACCGTCTGAACCTGTTTCTCTCTTGAGATGCTGGCGGATAAACGCAGCCGCCGACATGCCCGGAAGAACAAGCAGTGTGCCAACATTGCGCCGGGCGACGCCCGCTAAAGGCTTGTATCTTCGCACCGAGGGCTATTGGTTGGCCATCATCAATTCCGCGCGCATAGAGTGGTTTGTTATATCCGCGTTCTCATCCTCTCCCCCCGGCCTGCTATCGGCTCCGTAACAGATAATGTCATAGGGGGCATCGAAATCAATGTTGCTGGGACAGTAGTATTCATACTTCGTCTCCCACGGATCAGGAGGCACAAATCCACCCTCCAGGATGCCCTTATCAGCCAGCACCTGAAGTCCCTCATCGCTTCGCGGATACCTGTCAAACTTGTACTTGAACATGTTCAGCGCATTCTCGAAGTTCTGTATCTGTATCTTGACCACATTAATCCCATCAACTCTTAAGTCTCTGACAACGGACACAACAACGACCGTAGCCAATAGTCCCAGAATTGTAATCACCGCGAGCAGCTCGATCAGTGTGAACCCCTGTCTCTTCTGTTTGTGCAACATTCTCATATCACCTTCTCCATCCAAAACTGGGATACCCCACGAACACCTTGTGAGTTGCTGACTGATGGATGAATACACAAACACAGCCGAAGTCTGTTCCAGGCGGCACATCGATAGTACCTGCCCCCGTGTGTCGAGGGCTATTCGTTGGCCCTCATCAATTCCTCGCGGATAGAGTGGTTTGTGATATCCGCGTTTTCATCATCTCCCCCCGGCCTGCCATCAGCTCCGTAGCTAATAATATCAAAGGGAGCATCGAAGTTGATATTGCTCGGGCAGTAGTATTCGTACTTGTTCTTCCACGGATCGGGGGGGACATATCCGCCATCAAGGATACCTTTCTCGGCCAGTATATCAAGCCCCTCATCCGTTCGCGGATATCTATCGAACTTGTATTTGTACATCTTCAGGGCATTCTCAAAATTCTGTATCTGTGTCTTGGTGACCTCGATCTTCGCATCCTTGATCTTCCCAACGACCGACATTACAACGACAGTGGCCAATAATCCCAAAATCGTAATCACGGCCAGCAACTCGATGAGCGTAAATCCGTGCTCTTTCTGTTTGTGCACAATTCTCATATGGACTTCTCCAACTAAAACGGGTACGACTCTATTCTTAGCTCAACTTGCTCATTGACAACAACGGCAACAGGATCGAAATAACAATAAACGCCACGATACCAGCCATCACCAGAATGATGATTGGTTCCAGCAGCGAAGTCAGTTTCTGTGATGAAATCTCTATCTCTTCATTGTAAGAAACGGAAAGACGGTTGAGAATCTCTTCAAGACGACCGCTCTCTTCCCCGATTGCTACCATATAGCCCACAATAGGTGGAAATACGCCGCTCCGTTTGATCGGCGTCGAAATATCAGCTCCTTCACTGATTCGCGTCCTCATTTTGGCGATCGTATCCGACAACACGCGATTTCCGACAACGCCTTCCACAACACCCAAAGCCTCTATCACGGGCACACCGGTCCCGATAAGTGATGCAAAGGTGGCGGCAAAACGTGAAACAGATTGCTTGCGGTATAGCTCTCCCAAAACCGGCACCATCATGTGGAATTTGTCAATCACATAGTGCCCTCGTTTTGTGCTGCGGATGAACTTGTAGAGCGCTGAAAGGAGGAAAAGGCCTATCAACATCACCCACCAATAGCTCGCTATGATACTGCTGGTTTTCAGCAGAATGCGTGTCGGAAGAGGAAGCGTGTTCCCTTCTCTGACAATGACCTCCTGAATCTTAGGAACTACAAACGCCATCAGAAAAGCTACAACCCCACCAGCAACCACGATCATCACAATCGGATATGCCAAGGCAGCACTGATACGGGCCTGTATGCGATTCTGGTTCTGCGAGAAATCGGCAAGACGAGCAAGAACCGGCGCCAGATTGCCCGTCTCTTCGGCTGCACGGATCATCGACACGTAGAGGTCGCTGAAATAAATCGGGTGATGCTTTATCGCTTCCGCAAAACTTATGCCCTGCGTCACCTTATCTCGCACGTCGCGCAACATACGCTCGACACCCTTATTCTCTGCCTGATCGACCATTGCAACAAGCGCCTGAGCCAACGGAAGACCGGAATCGAGCAACGTGGCAAGCTGTCGTGTGATTAACGCAATTTCCTGGAGCTTGCGCCGTGACAGAAATTTCGGAACCTTAACCTTTGAGAGCAGCTTGCCACCACGCGCTCCGGATTCGCGAATATCCGTAACATAGAGCCCCTGCGAACGCAGAGTATCACGTGCGTCACGCGGCGAATCGGCATTGAGAATGCCTGTCGTCGTCTGGCCTCCCGACTTCAATGCTTTGTATTCGTAAACTGCCATCTCAATATATGTCCATCTGTGTTGCGCGAAGGACCTCTTCAAGCGTGGTGTGGCCTTTCAACGCTTTCCGTATGCCGTCCATCCTCAATGTCCGCATTCCTGCTCCAGCCGCTTCTTTCTTGATCACCGTAGAGCTGGAGCGCGAAGTCACAAGCTCTCGCACCTTTTCGGTAACTGTCAGAATTTCAAAAATACCAACGCGCCCTGAGTAACCTACATTGAGACATTCGGAGCATCCCCGACCTTTCCAGAGCTTCCCACTCGGAATGTCCTCTGCCTTCAGACCTGCACGTCGCAGCTCATCAGGAGGGACTTCGCATTCCTCCTTGCAGTTCTCACAAATCCGCCGTACAAGTCGCTGGGCCATCACGGCGTTCACTGAAGAAGCAACCAGAAAAGGCTCCACACCAATATCTACCAGTCGGGTCATCGCACTTGGCGCGTCATTTGTGTGCAAGGTACTGAAAACAAGGTGTCCCGTAAGGGCTGACTGGATTGCCGTGCCCGCCGTCGGAAGGTCTCGCACTTCACCTACCATAATCACGTCGGGGTCTTGTCGCACGAAGAATCGCAACGCGTTGGCAAAGGTAAGTTCCTTTCCCTCATTGACCTCCATCTGGCTGATACCGCGAAGCTGATACTCGACCGGATCTTCAACCGTAAGAATGTTGACATCTGGTGCGTTGATCCTTGCCAAAGCTGAGTACAACGTCGTCGTCTTGCCGCTACCGGTCGGTCCCGTAATGAAGATGATGCCGTGTGCCATGTGGATGACATCATCAAATGCTTTCAGATCGTCCTCCCACATGCCCAGAGTTTCCAATTCGAGCAGACCCGTGCTCTTGTCAAGCAGACGAATCACTACTCGCTCACCATAATAACTGGGGATAGTGGATATACGCAGGTCAACCTCACGTGTACCGACACGAATCGTAGACCGCCCGTCCTGTGGGAAACGGCGCTCGGCAATGTCCATACGCCCCATGACCTTGATTCGAGAAACAATGGCGTCCTGGAATCGCTTCGGTGGGGTCATCATGTCATAAAGGCGACCATCAATTCGATAGCGAACCTGCAGTTTGTCCTCGTATGGCTGAAGGTGTATGTCACTTGCACGACTCTTCAATGCCTGATATACGACTGTGTTGACGAGTTTGATGATTGGAGCCTTATTGGCCATGTCGAGGAGGTCTTCGGACTGTTCGACATCCAACCGACTCAGATCCTCATCTTCCACCCCTTCCAGGATGTCAGTATCCTGAACGTCCTGGTGGTAAATTCGGTCAATAAGGTTGAGAATCTGGTGCCGTGAACACAATACGGGGTCAACCTCAAGACCCATAATAGCCGCCACATCATCAAGCGGGTGCATCTCGAGGGGTTCGCTGGTGGCCACCGTGATGAGGCCGTTGTCACTTGCAATGCCGATCAGGTTGTGGCTACGCGCAAACTGCAGCGGGACCTTCTCCACGTATCCCCGAGGGACATCGGCATCAGAGATATCGGGCTGGAATGGAATCTCCAGTTCCTCACTGAACGCCTTGAGCAGTTCTTCTTCTGTCAGATAGCCTTCTTCGATCAAGACACGGTCGAGACGCTTTCCTGCTTCGGAGGCAATCTGCTTGCTGGCTTCCAGCTTGTCTTCGGAAAGTATGTCTTCGCTGACAAATTTCCTGGCGACTTTCAGCGCGATTGGCGACAACATCTTCTTTTACCTCAAGACGCTCTGCGTAAATTGCCCGTCAACCATAACCGTCCAGTCAAAACGGGCATCAAGCGTGGCTAGTCATTATTCTTCACTGTATTCTTCTACCGGCCCGGTCTGATACTGGTCAAACACCGAAAGCGGTCCCTGATTGGCATTTTCCAGTTTCTCTACCCGACGTTCCGTTTCGTCTGCCAGGTCTGCGAAATTCTGATCGCGGAGAATGTGCGGTGAAAGGAACAGGTAGACAGTATTCCTGTTTTCATTATTGTCACGATTCTTGAATAATTCGCCAACAATTGGAATGCTCGACAACAATGGTATCCGATCCAACTGTTTGGTGGTACGGTTACGAGTCAAGCCGCCGATTACAACGATCCGCTGGTCCGGGACATCCACAGTTGCCGTGACCTGACGTGTAACCTTCGGCGGAGGCAGATTATCTCCACCAGCGGTGGTCTCGGAAAAGTCCGAGATCTCATGGTAGACTTCAATTCGGACATGATTGCCAGCACGAATGTATGGCTTCACTGTCAGTTTCACACCAGCATCAACGTACTCGCCGAAAGAGGTGATCTCATCATCACCGTCAGTTGTGCGTTCGGCGGTAGGACGTTGGTCTACACTGATAAACTCAGCTTCCTCGGCGTCCGTCGTCAACAAAATGGGCTGAGCAACAATGTTAATCTTCGAATTTCCGGCAAACGCTTTCATTAGAGCTGTGAATTGATTTGGTCCATCTGGGATACCGTCGCCGTTTTTGTCATCAGCCTTCTTGATATAACCTGTCGTGATCCCCTTTGTGATTGCACTGAACGGGATATTCGATATGCCACTGGTGTTGCTATCCGCCGCAGAACTCGCGAGTCCGAACGCTGAACGATATAGAGACTGCGTGAGATTTACATCGTCAAGCCAAGCCAATTCAACACCGACACTCATGAGATCGGAACCACTGACATCGACCAGCGCCGCTTCGATCAAAACCTGAGCCCTTCGCGTGTCCAGTTTCGCCAAAATACCTTCCAGCTCCTTGTAGTCTGACTCTGATGCAACGATCACGAGCGAGTTGCTCTTTTCGTCGGCAACGATACGAAAAGGCACCTGAGGTCCCTTGGCCGCTCCAGGCAAGAGCCTTGTGGTTGTACCGCCGGCCGAGCCTCCGCTAGTGAAAAACGCCTCAAGCACCTCGGCAATATCAACCGCTGTGCGGTTCTTCACATCATAGACGTGCAATGAGGATGGTGGAGCTTCAGCTTCACCATCCAATTCAGCTATCAGCTTCGTCAGATTCTCATGCTCAACAGGCGTTGCCAAGACCAGCAGGGCATTCAGTCGCTCATAGTAGTCTACCTTTATCTGGCTGCGATTTGTTTTCGACGCACGCATGACCGACTTGAGCATCGGATCCAGGTGTTCTGCCAATGTAACAGCACTTGCATTCTTCAGAACGTAAATCTCCACCTTCGAAGAAGTACGCTCGAGGTCAACCTCCCGCGCAACCTTGACCAGACGGGCAAGTGTGTTTGCCGGCCCTGTTGCAAATAGCACACCGCTTTCTGGGACTGCACGAACTGTTGTATTTTGACTGTCGATTAGACCCGACATAATCCCCTGCATACCGGTGGGTTCTGTGTTTTGCAATGGAATAACCACCGACACCTGTACAG
>Ga0180434_10005837_pt1 | contig 14343 bp, 7 predicted proteins | sample SS_ome_7_FD_132453 | JGI IMG/M metagenome (GOLD analysis project Ga0180434, IMG submission 132453) | Hypersaline lake sediment archaeal communities from the Salton Sea, California, USA - SS_1_D_2 metaG | ecosystem: Environmental > Aquatic > Non-marine Saline and Alkaline > Hypersaline > Sediment... | reverse complement strand
TAGAGACTATCGGCATCGTCGTATTCTTCACGACTTACATGAATATCAGCCAACTCAATGAGGAGTTCAGGGGTTTTCTCCTCTCGTACCTGTACTCGAAGCATATCCAGTTCGCGATCCCGAATACGTCGCGCCAATTCCTGACTTGCCTGAGGCGCAAGGGGATTTGTGGGATACTTCCGAAGAAATTCTTCCAGTGCCACCGTTCCGGTATCAGCAAAAGCACCCTCGTATTTAACCGTATCGAGAACAACAGCCGCATCCATAATCAATGGACTTTCCGGATGAGATTGGATGAACTTGCGTATTTTGTCCTCATTTCTGCTCTCCACTGCATTCTGGTATTGTTTCTCGACGGATGCACATCCGAAGAGTGTTAAAACCAGGAGAGCAGTTCTGAAACACGTTATGTGAACTCTTCTCATTTCTATCCTCCGACTATCGTCTACCTGTCCCTTGGACGAATTGTTTCAATTCGTAATTCGCAGGCCTAGTACCATTGTGGAACGCAGTTTGTCAACTTGAGTATAAATTCCTATGTTGAGCGATTGATGACATTCAGATTATTGAACAAATTCACGGTTCATTTCGTCCGATAATTCTTGATAAATCGTCTCTTGATGATATGTCAATTCGGTATACATGTGGAATGTAGCTCCAATAAGTATGCGTTATTTCGCCGGTGGATACGCATGGCATGAACAAAGAATTTTGTATTTGGCCATCGTGTCCGCATGTATCATCCCGTAAGACTAATTAAATACCTCTGGAGTCCAGCATGAAAGTAACCGCATCTGTACGTACAATTCTCATCATCTTTTTGTTTCAAGTAAGCATAGCGCTATCTGATCCAGTATCTCCCGATGCTATTCTGCCGGGTATCGGTCACAATCCGGATCACTGGTCTTTACCCATCGATGCGGCTGAACCGGATACATTCAGGTTATCCATGGTGAACCGTATGATGATCGATCCATGGAGCATGCCCGAAATCGCAGACAGCGTAGCCCGTGAATTGACCGATCGGGGATCCATTTCTGAGCTCCTGAACATCCAACTCAACCTTCTTGATATCACTCCGACCAGGCCGGGGGTGAATCAGGTACCTGAATTATTGAACGACATTCCGAAAAACTGGCCGCGCGATCTTCAACGGGCGGTGTCCATCCTCGGGGCATCTTTCAACGCATTGGATGCCGAATGCGGGACCGCGCCTTCAACACAGGATATTGATGCTATGATTCAAGGCTTACTGCCGTGGCCGGATGAATCATCACTGCTCCCGTGTGAATTATCCTATCGAGAGAGAGAAAGCGATGAACGAGGCAGGAAAGCATTTGGATCCCTGGACATTTCTTATCTTGAATGTACCGGAAATGCTGCTCTTCTTGCGCTCTGGGGCGTGGAAAACGCGGTGGACATTTTTTCGAAAATGTCCACTGATGATTTTGAAGACCTTGAATCCATACGATCAGATTTGGCCACGGGGGATGTGGTATTTGACAAGGATTACGATTGGGGAAGAATCGTAGTCGGCGGGCCCGGTGAGACCACCTACAGACATGAAGCCGCCCTGGTAATTGATCTTGGTGGGGATGACATCTATCGTGCCCCAATCGGATCAGGTGGATCGGAAACCATGATCTCCATATGTATCGATTTGGATGGTAATGATGCGTATACGGTATCCGATTCAGGAGGCATAGCAGCGGGGATCGGTGGTATCGGCATCCTTGTCGACATGAATGGAAATGATATGTACCGCTGCACGTCAGCGGGACTTGGAACAGGAGTAGCCGGCATAGGCGTTCTCGCTGATTTTGAGGGAGACGATGTGTATATCGGCACCCATCTGACGCAAGGGTCGGCAATCTTCGGCGTCGGCCTTCTCCTCGACGAAACAGGAAATGATATATACTCAGCGGATTTCGCATCGCAGGGATTCGCTCATGTAGGAGCCACCGGCATTCTGATCGATGATACCGGTTCCGATAAGTATCTCCTGGGAACCTCATATACGGATTTCCTGCGATACAATGATCATGCTCTTGCCATGGGGCAGGGATTTGCATTTGGATTTAGACCTGTTTTCTCGGGCGGGGTTGGACTTCTCATAGATTCAGCGGGGAATGACGCATACTTCGCTGACATCTTCGGTCAGGGCGCTTCCTATTGGTACGGCTTCGGCGGCCTCATCGATCGCAATGGAAACGACACGTATTCAGCATATCAGTATGTACAGGGAGCAGGAGTACATCTCTCCCCCGCACTCCTTCTCGACGAAACCGGAAATGATGCGTACCGTGCGCGAGGCGTTGCGCAGGGCTGTGGACATGATCTTGCCGTGGGATGGCTGAAAGATATGGAGGGAGATGATACCTATACGGCCTACGATCTTTCTCAGGGAGCGGGTAATGCCAACGGTATCGGTATTCTAGAGGACATGAGCGGGAACGATGCATATGCCACGGTTCGGCAGGATAATGCACACGGATATGGAAATCACCGCAGGCACTATGGTTCACTGGGCATATTACTGGATAAAAACGGTTCCGATTCATTTACCGCTCCCACGGAGATATCCGCTTCTATAGGTAGTCTATGGGGTCTACGCTGGGACATGCCACAAACAGACATGGCAACGCAGGAAAAGGATGAGGTGCCGGCTGATACCATTTCTCTGGATGATGCACTACAGTCGTGCGGCGTTTTCGCATCATGTGATGCATTGTTCGTCATCGCCTCCAGGGGTGAACCACGCTTCTCCAGTGCATCCAGCGCCGCCCGGGACTCAATCCTGGCATTGGGCGAAAACGCATTCCCCTGTCTATTCGCGGCTCTCCCGTCTGAGAGACCACGTGATAGATGGACATTGGAAGCGCTGTTTCGAAAGATGGGAAGATCCGGTATGGAAGGGCTCCTGGATTATATCACGCGTCAGGATACTGATGAGCGATCAATCAGCGTTGCCCTCTGGATTATGGGACGCATGGTCGAGCTCGAAGGCGATTCGCTAATAACGGAAAATGATATTCAATCGCTCGTTGCATTTGCGGATCACTCCAGTCGCAAGGTGCGAGCCTCATTGGCGTATGTACTCGCGGAATCCAGCGATGACATTCGCATACCAACGCTTCTTGAGTTGGCCGGTGATTCCGTGGCGTCCGTGAGACTAGACGCGATACGAGGTCTGTCCGGTGAATCATCAGATCAAATACGCACCATCCTGCGAGATGCTATCGAAGATTCACATGTCGGTGTCGCCCATGCCGCTGCAGTCGCTATTTCGAGACTTCCCACTGGTCGGATGGCTATGGTGAAGGATCTCGAAGCCGAAGGCGCACAACTCGCTATCCTTGCCAGCGCCGGCGAGATGTCTGAAGACTTTCGTACCGAGGTATCGGATCTATTATCAACGGAGGGCGCAAGTCCTCTGGTCCGAAGTCTTGCTTCGGTTTGGACGGATTCATTCTGCGATACCTGTTCAACAATTGAACCGATCCGTTCATTTCATCGGGATTTAATCGCCGAATAAACCGAACCGAGAAGCACTTCCATTTCGAATGGTTTGGATAAGATTAATTTTGGCAACTTAGACCATGCGGACGATACGGAGTTCATCTCTCCGCTCAATCATGACTAGTTTTCAGTTGAAAAACCCCACATCCATTCGAATTCGATTCCGATTTCGATACCGATAGCGATCCCGATTAGCGTATATCTTCAATTCTTCAACCTTAAACTTTCAACTTTCAACCGGGACGTCTTCGTCCCTCTTCCAATTCATCATTCAGCATTCATCAATTCCTACTCCCCTCACTTCCTCGCCTTTTCAATTTTCGCCCAGGAATCACGGAGAGGAACGGTACGGTTGAACACGAGTTTTCCATTCCGGGGAGATTCCGTATCCACACAGAAATAGCCATGTCTGAGAAACTGGAATCGATCCAGGTGTGAAGATTCACTCAAGCCGGGTTCAACGAAGCAATTCTCGAGTATTTCGAGAGAATCCGGATTGATATAGTCCAGAAATGTTTTCCCTTCGGTGGTGTCCATGGGATTCTCAACGGAGAATAGCCGATCGTAGAGTCGAACATCCGCGGGTTTTGCATGTTCGGCCGATACCCAGTGAAGCGTGCCTTTGATTCGTCTGCCGTCGGGAGTAGCGCCGCCGCGGGTTTCCGGATCATAGGTACATCGAAGCTCGGTTATCTCTCCGGTGTGCGGATCTTTTATAACGTCCGTACAACGGATGATATACGCGAACTTCAACCGGACTTCTCTATCCGGAGCAAGCCGAAAGAATTTTCTTGGCGGATTTTCTCTGAAATCCGTTCTCTCGATGTAGAGTTCCCTGCCGAAGGGCAGCGGTCTTGTGCCCGTTGATGGATCTTCTGGATTATTCTCCGCTTCGAAATATTCAGTCTTATTCTCAGGGTAATTCTCGATCACGAGTTTCAGTGGTCGAAGAACCGCCATGACCCGTGGTGAGTGACTATTCAACTCGCCGCGGAGGATGTGTTCGAGCAATGCGATATCAACGATACTGGCCCGTTTCGCAACGCCGATGGTCCGACAGAACGCACGGATGGCTTCCGATGTATATCCGCGTCTTCGGAGTCCAGATAATGTTGGCATCCGTGGATCATCCCATCCGTCAACGATCTTTTCCTCAACCATCTTTCTGAGCCGCCGCTTGCTGAGAACGGTATACGAGAGATTGAGCCGGGCGAACTCGATCTGCCGAGGATGATGAACGTCCAGATTCTCAAGAAACCAGTTGTATAGGGGCCGATGGTCTTCAAACCCGATATCGCAGAGCGAATGAGTAATACCTTCAATGGAATCCGACTGACCGTGAGCCCAGTCATACGTAGGATATATGCACCAGGCATCACCGGTACGGTGGTGATCCATGTGAAGGATTCGATACATTACGGGATCGCGCAGATTCAGGTTTCCCGCACTCATATCGATCTTCGCACGCAGAACCCGTGTTCCATCGGGAAATTCCCCGTTTCGCATTCGAGTTAAAAGATCAAGATTCTCTTCAATGGATCTATCGCGGTACGGACTGTTTTGACCCGGTTCGGTGAGCGTGCCGCGATACTCCCGTATCTCATCTGAACTGAGATCACAGATATACGCCTTCCCGGTCCGTACCAGTTGAACTGCATATTCATACAGTGTTTCAAAGTAGTCGGACGCGAAGAACAGCCTGTCTGCCCAATCATACCCCAGCCATTTTATGTCTTCCTGTATTGATCGGACATAAAGGTCTTCTTCTCGACTTGGATTCGTATCATCAAAACGAAGATTGTACGTTCCCCCGAATTCATCGGCCACATCGTAGTTCAGGCATATCGCTTTCGCATGTCCGATATGAAGAAAACCGTTGGGTTCGGGAGGAAAACGCGTCTTAACAGCGCTTGTATACCGACCGGCATTCATATCTTCGGCTATTGCACCACGAATGAAATCCTGAGTTTTAATGGATTCGTTATCGCCTTCGAAGCTGGAGATCGATCCCTTATCATGTTCTGTTGTATTCATCACTCAATCCTCCGCCCGGGTTCGATATGATCTCTAACCTTTCTATATTTCATGAAATCACAGATTTTATCGTGATTGGAAATCGTATCAAGGTAAACCGATGAGTCAGATAATGTAAGATCAGATGAAACGTATTCATATATGAAACAGTGTCTCCTCGTGGATCGACCCTTGAAAAGGTATATACACACGAATAGTATTGTGCAATCCAGATTCCTGTATAGCTTGAATTGTAACTGCTGAACATTTGTTCGGTTTGGCTACTATCGACAGGATCGAAAATGAAAGAAAAGCTCGACACGATTCTTGACAGTTTGATGAACGGATTTCTCGCCGATGGCTTCACGGCGTGGCACAGAATACCTCCCAGGGAGGCTGTATACGCCGACTGGCCCGAAGGTGTGGAGCCCGATCTCCGTTCTGCGTATGAAGAACGCGGTATCACGAAACTCTATACGCATCAGAGCCGCGCATATGAATATGCATCATCTGAACAGGATGTTGTAATCACCACGCCGACGGCTTCAGGTAAAACACTCTGCTACAATCTTCCCGTTCTTGATGCAATCCAGAAGGATCCGTCGAGCCGTGCCGTATATCTCTTCCCCACAAAAGCGCTCGGTCAGGATCAGGTTGCCGAACTCCAGGAGATCATGCCGCTGGTGAGAACCACCTTTCGTGCCTATACCTACGATGGTGACACGCCGGGAGATGTCCGGCGAGCCGTCAGAAACAAGGCTCATATTGTTGTCACAAATCCGGATATGCTCCATGCCGGTATCCTCCCTCACCATACCAAGTGGATGGGATTGTTCCGCAACCTCAAGTACGTGGTTGTTGATGAGTTACATGCATATCGCGGTGTTTTCGGGAGCCATGTAGCCAATGTCATGCGCAGGTTGAACCGCATAGCCGAGTTTTACGGTTCCCGTCCGACATTCATTCTTTCGTCCGCCACAATCGCAAATCCCGGTGAACTAGCCGAACGGATCACCGGCCGTTCAGTACATCGCATCTCTGAAAGCGGTGCTCCTGAAGGTAAAAAAATCATCGCCTTTTATAATCCGCCGGTCATCGACAAAGATCTCGGTATTCGGCGATCATACCTCCCCGAAGTCGCTGATTTCGCGAGCAGATTCATCAACAGCGGGATCATGACCATCGTATTCGCCCGAAGTCGGATCAATACCGAAGTGCTCCTCACTGAAATCCGGAAAAATGTTGAAAAAACGCCGGCGGACAAGGGATTGGTACGCGGGTACAGAGGAGGTTATCTGCCCAAGGAACGCCGACAGATTGAACGCGGTCTTCGCGATGAAAACATATTGGGAGTTGTATCAACCAATGCACTGGAACTCGGTATAGATATCGGCAGCCTTGATATGAGCATCATGGCCGGATATCCCGGTACCATAACTTCAACGTGGCAGCAAGCGGGACGGGCCGGTCGTCGGTCTGGACTCTCCGGGGCGATTCTCGTGGCATCCTCTTCACCCCTGGATCAGTTTATTATCCAGAATCCTGCGTATTTTTTCGGATCATCGCCCGAACATTGTTTCATCAATCCTGATAATCTTCTTATTCTTCTCTCGCACATGAAGTGCGCGGCATTCGAGCTTCCCTTCGAGGAAAAGGAAACTCTCGGAGACACGCCGACTTCCGAAATACTCGAATTCCTCCAGGAGGAACAGGTCGTCAGACTGAGCGGAGGTAAATGGCACTGGACATCGGATAACTACCCGGCTGATCATATCAGCCTGAGATCCGTATCATCCGACAACTTCATTGTCATTGATCATACCGACCAGAAAAGTGAAGTCATCGGCGAAGTCGACTTTGCAAGCGCTCCCATGTTCATCCATCCCAAGGCAATCTATCTGCACGGCGCTCAGCAGTACTATGTTGACGAGTTGGATTTTGATGAACGCCGTGCGTATGTATCCACTGTACGCGTTGATTACTTCACCGATGCCATAAGCTATACAAAGGTTCGGATTCTCGAATCCTTTGAAGATATGAAAGTTCATACCATTTCGGCTCATCACGGCGAGGTACTGGTTACCACCCAGGTCGTGGGGTTCAAAAAGATAAAATTCAACACATTGGAAAACGTCGGAGCCGGTGAAGTCGAGCTGCCCGAGAACCAGATGCACACAACCAGTTACTGGTTTGTCATACCTCGTGAAGTACTTGAAGATCTTCCCTATGCACGGGACGAACTCGTTGATGGTCTCCTCGGGATCTTACATGTCCTGAGTAATGTTGCCGCGGTTCATCTCATGTGCGATCCACGTGATATCGGTGGTTCGCTCGGGGACAAGGAAGAGAGCCTTCTCGTGGAGGGATCCATGACCGGTGGCCGTAAGATTCGAAAAGATCCCGCATCCGAATCGGATATATTCGAACCCGTCGTTTTTCTCTATGACAATCTCCCGGGAGGCGTCGGGTTTTCCGATGCGCTATTCCAGTCTCATGAAGCACTTCTCGGACGTGCCGCGGATGTTGTGGCAAAATGCGCGTGTTCCCGTGGCTGTCCATCATGCGTGGGTCCCATAACATTTGTCGGAAAAAAATCAAAAGAAGTGGCAGCAGCCTTGTTTCAACGCATTTTACCTCCCGGAAATTGAACTGACTAAGAATGATTCCGATTTTCCCAATCCATGTCAATCACACATGATTAGCCCTCAATTCACTCCGGGTTTTGACACGAAAGCACGGAAATGCATGTGATATTGCGAACTAGGATGTCTTCAACCCCCTCGATCCCTTCGGCTTTGCTGAGATCAGGTGCAGCCGCCCTGATCCTACATCCTCCTTTTGCAAAGGAGGACAGAGGCGGATTTTTCTTATATTCCGGGACTGGCAGACAAATCCATTGAGGATATGAAATCACTGAACAGCTCCTCAAGAAACGGTGAGAAATGACGGATAAATCAGTAACCCAACGTCTCAGGGATCTATCGTCTCAGGCTTCCAATCGTCCCCATTCCACAACCGACAATTCCCACGGCGAAGTGATAGACGCTCTCCGGAAACTGGTGGATCGAAGTATCCGTCGTCACGCTGATCACGTAAAGATTAAAACGAGTATAAACCGCCCAATTGAAGAGGTGGTTTCCGGTGCATATGAGGAAACCGCTTCCGGTCCGATTTTCGTTTCTACAACTCGCTATGCGCTCAAACAACCATTGGGACCCTCCGCTCCCGGTCTCATAGAGCTCAACCGGGAATGCCCCCCTGCGCTCTGTGGTATCTCCGGGGGTCGGAATGTATGCGGCGCGCAACTTTCGCGCATGGTTTACCTTGACACGGAAACAACGGGACTTGCCACAACATCAGGGACATACGCATTCCTCGTAGGTTTAGGATATCTGGAAGGTGATGTATTCCGCGTTGATCAGATCTATATGCGAGACCATGCCGATGAACCCGCTCTCCTCCAGCTGCTTGCCGATCGTCTGCGAGAGTATGACGGTATGGTCACGTATAACGGCCGATCGTATGATATACCGCTCCTCCAGGCTCGCTTCATAACTAACCGGGAATTCAATCCTCCGCTCCCCTCTGAACATCTTGATCTCTTGTATGCGGCGAGACGCCTCTGGAAGGGAAGAAACACCGGGTGCCGTCTCATCGAACTCGAACAGGAAATCCTCGGTATTACGAGAGAGGGAGACATCCCCGGTCATCTCATACCCGGGTTGTATTTCGATGCGGTTCGAACGGGGAACGCATCTCATATGGCGCCCGTATTCCATCACAATCGACTGGACATCACATCCCTTGCGGCGCTGACAATCCAGGCCTCCCGTCTTTTGAATCCCGCATCATACCAGAGTGAAGGTCTCGACCCGGAATGGCGCGGGGAAGACATAGCGGGTGCAGCGAGGGTATTTGAAAAGCTTGGATTACAGGAAACTACTTCCATGTACAGATCAGCCCTGGAAGGCGAATTCCGCCTGGAGGACCAAAAATACGAACTTCTCTGCAGACTCAGCAGAATTCATCGTCGAGAAGGAGATAGTGAAAACGTAATCTCTCTCCTCGATCAGGTGATAAACGAGGGAAGATGCTATCGACCGTATGCGCTCATAGAACGAGCAAAACTGTTTGAACATGCAGACGCGGATTATGAGAGAGCTCATGAGCTAACAACCGCCGCCATCAGCATCTTAGACGAACTCGGCCCTCGGTATGACGTGCCGTATGAATTCCGCGTATCCCTCGATGCCGCGCATCACAGGCTTCGACGTCTCGAGGCTCGAAAAGCAGGTCTCCCATGGCATCCCGGTGCACAGGCAGATGATTCGATGGACGACTTTTCTTTCTGACGTACTGGTAGATGGTTTTATCCGTTTTACTACTGTATTTACATGAGCGATCGAATAGAACATTTCGACTATAGACTTCCGGAAGATCGGATCGCCCAGTATCCGTCCGAACAAAGGGGCGACGATAAGTTATTAGTTTTGAATAAAGACACCGGAGAGATCCGTCATCGCCACTTCTCAGATCTGATTGATCTTCTACGATCAGGTGATGTACTGGTGCTCAACGATTCCCGCGTCATTCCGGCACGAATTCGTGGACGGAAACCAACGGGCGGTCACGTTGAAATCTTCCTGTTGAAAAAAGTTGAGCGGCATTCCTGGGTATGCATGCTCAGGTTACCCGGTCACAGGAAAGAGGGAACCATTATTCTTCTCACCGGGGATCATTCGGCACGAGTAGTCGAGCGGGTGGGAAGCGATACCTGGTTAGTGGAGTTTCACGGATTGGCTCCCGATGAATCCGTACCCGATTGTCTGGGAGATATACCCCTTCCACCGTATATTTCACGATCGACAGATCAGCGGGATTCCGAGAGATATCAGACTATCTACGCCCGCCACGACGGTTCCGTGGCCGCTCCCACCGCGGGACTCCATTTTACACCTGAAACAATAGCTATTCTCCAACAGAACGGCGTTCAGATCGCATATCTTTCATTGCATGTCGGTCCCGGCACATTTCAACCTGTAAGAAGCAAATCAATTCGTGATCATCATCTTGATCCTGAATGGTTTTCAGTTCCGGAATCCACCGCCGAACAGCTGAATAAAGCAAGAAGCGATAATCAACGGATCGTAGCCGTGGGGACCACGGTCACGAGAACCCTTGAGTACCTCGTCAAACGATCAGATACCATCATCCCAGGGGAGGGTTTTACCGATCTGTTGATCTATCCACCGTATAAATTCCGAATCGTGAATGCGCTCATCACCAATTTCCATCTCCCCCGCTCCTCTCTCCTTGCACTCGTAGCAGCCTTCGGCGGCTTGGAGAATGTCATGAACGCATACGCTGAAGCCATTGAATCCGGCTACCGGTTCTACTCTTATGGCGATGCCATGTTTATCGAATAGATGTACCTCTGGTGTGACCTTCGGCCGTAGTCAGTCTTCAGTCGGTTCCGGAATTCGGACATTTTCCTTCTAATCAGCGTTCGGTATTTTCCCGACTTTTGAATCCTTGTTAGGTTCATGTCCTCCTCACTTTTTCACTTCTTCACTCATCCACTCATCCTATTCATCGATCTTTTGTACGTCCTTCGATTCATTAAATCTTAAAATCATGAAATGCCTAAATTTCCCAATCATCATTCAGCATTCAGCATTTCTCCATAACCTTTTACTTTCAACATTAAACCTGCAACGCGCCATCGGCGCTCCTCATCCTCTAGTTCACTCTAAACCCCATATAAAACCGCCTTCCGAATGTCGGTCCCCATACGATGGAGGAATCGAAATAGGGACTGAACGGATCGTCCCATGCCAGGATCGGATTTTCCTGACGGTACCCGGTCAGGTTTTCGATACCTGCATAGACCTCCCACGTGCCAAAACTGCGTTTGAGTTGCGCGAACATCAACGCATAGTCCGGTGAGTATTCGTCAAGCCTGTATTCAACGGGATTCATACTTGTATTCGGCAACCGTGCCTTGCTGTTGAACTGAGTTGTGACATCGAATTGCCACATGTCATTCGGTGTCGAGTAAGAGAGTACCAGTATTCCTTTAAAGGGGCTATTGAGCGGGATGGCCTTCTTCTCACCGCGATACGTGGTTTTCACATCATTGTATCGGACGGCGGTTGTCGCCTCAAATCCGTCAAAGAGGGTGGCAGACAACTCGGCTTGCACTGCGTTGGAGTAAGAATTGCCATCAAGGTTGTAGATATAGATGTGCTGCGCGCTTTGTTCCATATCTACGACAACTTGATTTAGAAATTCAGTGCGATAATAGTCCAATACCACCGTGGCCGGTATATCGGCACCCAATCCAAAATTACGAGTGAACTGTATGCCGACATTCCACGCCTTTTCGGCATCGATTTCTTCCAGAAAGACGAGTTCTTTCGAACTGGCAAGAATCGCCGGATTATCCATAAAAATGTGCGGATTCCGGTAGCCGGTCCCTGCCGAGAGCCGAATCGATGTGTTCTCGTTCGGGCGATAATTGAGATGCGCTCGAGGTGTTAAGAAATCTCCAAACCGGCTATGATCGTCGTACCGTAACCCGGCCGAGGCGGTAAGCTTGTCATCGGACTGGTACGTATACTCCCCGAAGACACCCGGGACTCGTTCCGAATTATCATAATCATCTGCGAGATAGGTTTCCTGACGATCATCATACTGATAGGAGAGACCGGCTGACAGTTTATGTTGAGACAGGTTTTTATTGAATGTCAGGTTGGCGTAGACACTCGATTCATCGCCTTCATACGTTTTCAATCCCGCATACGACTCAATATCGTGTTGAAATGCCGAGACAATCAGGCCGACGCTCGAACCCTGATCACCAAAAGACATGCCGGTTTTACTATATACTTCATACCGCCGGATTTCATTTTCTGAGCCATAGAGGCCAACTGATCTTTGTGGACTATCAAAATCATAATCCATATGGCCGCCACGACGATCATCATGTATGAGTTTGAAGCCGATCTGTCCCTTGAACTTGTCTCCACTGTATTTCCAACGATTCATGATATTGAATTGCGACGAAAGCGGCATATCGATAAACGTATCGTCGTTCATATCCCATCGTTTACTTAGATAGGTACCGAATGTGAGCAGCATCGTACTGAGCCTGGAATTGATTTGATGTGCGCTCAGTACAGCTACATCCGTCTTACCCATGGAATTGATATATCCATTCGCGGCAATGGGACCGGATGTTTCCGGTTTCTTGAGTTCAACATTTATTTGTCCGGTGATGGATTCATGGCCGGTGGCCACGGATGCGGTTCCTTTGGAAATGTTGATGGACTCCATCCAGAACCCGGGCACATACTCCAGCGAGTACGGATTGACCAGCCCTCGCATCACCGGCTTTTTTTCAATCATCATCTGCGTATAGAACCCTGCCAGGCCCAGCATCTTAATGCGACGAGCACCGCTGACGGCATCGCTTTGTTCCACATCAACGGATGCGGTATTCTCAAAACTCTCGGCCAGGCTGCAACACGCGAGCTGCCCGAGTCCGCTGGTAGTGATGGATTCAGTGTTGAATGCACCATCCATTACGTGAATAGTGTTCGGCTTTTCCACGCTGACGTGAAATTCTTCCATTAACCGTAGTGTGTCTAAATAGACGACGAGGTTATTATCCTCGGGTTTGACAAAAAGAGTATCATTTTCATAGCTGACATAACTGATGATCAGATACCCTCCCTCTGTATTCGGCCGTGTGACTGTAAAACGCCCCTTCTCATCAGTTGTGGCGCCGATTGTCGTATCGCGCCAGAAAACGTTGGCCACGGCCACCGGTGTCGTATCCTGCTGAGAGTCTGCGAAATCCAAACCGTATACAACGCCTTCTAATTGGCTATCACTCTGTGTTGAGTTAGCTACGGAATTGCGTCCTGCAAATCCAAGTATTACGCAAATAATAAGATATATCATAACTCCCTCTTTGGCTCATGTGGCGAGCGAAGCGCCGTATCATTCATTATTCGACTTTGAAACGTGAACCCAGTGATCAAATAAAGATAATTCTAATCTATTTAGGACAGGGATTCATTCCGATTAACCGTAATAGGATCTTGGGTTCGAAGACAGAATTGAGACGATCGTCTCGGATGGATCAAATGATGAGAGGGAGGTTTACATGCGTTGATGGGTCTGTAATAGAAATCAAATGATATCTACTGATATTCGTCTGTATCTGTTGAGGATATGAATGATATTCGCCACTCGATTGATCAAGGTATCTGAAAGCGAAATTGAACGGGAAAGTTGCGTTTTCCGGTTGATTGTATTCGTGCAGAAACTCACAGCAATCGTCGGAAAATGTCGTGCTGGCATCGTTGGTTGGTTCGGTTGTCGTCATTATATCTCGACAACAATGAACACCCGGTTTTTCCGAGGGCTGACTGGTTTCCATTGATGCAGTTATCGATTTTACTGAACAGCAAGAATCCTCGTCCGGTGAAATCGTTTTCTGTATGCTATGACAATAGTGCTGATCGCTCCCAAAACCGATGCCAGCCATCAGATACAGAACCGATAAAAGTGTGATGAGTGCCTTTTTCATGCTTCTCTCTATGTCAGTTTACCAGCGCAACTATACATGTACTGTAATTCGAGGATGATTGTTCCGCATGAATGGGAATGCCTACTGGTCAGGTAATCGATTTCGAACCTGATGAAATTCCAAAATGCACAATGCCTGACACTAAATAATCCTTTCATTGCATGGTTGAATCCGCCAATATCCATACAAAATCGAACTAATAACATCTGTTTTTA
>Ga0180434_10005836_pt1 | contig 14345 bp, 12 predicted proteins | sample SS_ome_7_FD_132453 | JGI IMG/M metagenome (GOLD analysis project Ga0180434, IMG submission 132453) | Hypersaline lake sediment archaeal communities from the Salton Sea, California, USA - SS_1_D_2 metaG | ecosystem: Environmental > Aquatic > Non-marine Saline and Alkaline > Hypersaline >... | reverse complement strand
TAGAATTAGACGTAGAGTTGCTCAAATCTGTATAGAGCATGCAGAATTCATAACCGCTTTTCAGTATATCCCGGCAGACACCGGTCACACAGGCTGAAGCATAACCGTTTCGGCGGAGCTCCGGCGGTGTATAAACAAGGGTAATTGACATACCATGTTCAGTCGGGCGATCTTTAATCACCATAGAGACAGGTTTTCCGGATTCTTCCCACAGATAAATTAGACCCTTTTCAATAAGTGGAGTAGCGTCCCGCTCGGGTATATTCCGGCTTGTTGGACTTCCCACGTCCACCATGAAAGAACGGGTCCATGCAGATGCCAAATCCTTATCTGCCAGCGTTGCCAGTCTCATATGACCGGGTACGGGAGGAATGTTATTTACGGAATCAAGACGGTATATACGTTGCGCCATCGTTGATTTTATGGAGGTTCCAGAATTCTTGCACCACCTATCCGCAAAGGGATCTGTTACTTCTCTGTGGCCGGCAACCCCAGGTATTTCTGCCCAGCGGTTGTGGACGGCTTCAATCAAGGGCAGAACGGCTTTTTCCGGGTCACCGTCATTCCAGGCCAAACCGACCGGATATGGCGGAGTCCTCCAGGCGAGTATACTAATACCATTGCTGTCATTCACTATGTAGAACAATGGATTTTCGTCTCCGTAGTGGTGCAGGTTAGTATCCACTAACCGTGTAATACCATAAATGAGACCGTAACGAGCTTCGTCAGAACGAAGCAGGTCACTGGTTTTCACAAGGAAATCCGAAGCATTTGAGCAAATATTAACTTCCATCACCCAAATTATAGTATAGCAGGTCAATATAGAACACTTAACATTGATAGCTTCGGGCTATCTCAATCGCCTCTTCTAACGGATAAACCGCCGAAATGCTGCAAAAAGCTATATCGTTAGGGTACTCTACGAACAAAACGGGGTTGTAAATGAATGACACAAAGGACGATTTCATACGTAAAGCGACCTTTCAGGACATCTAGCTTAGAACTGCGCATCCGCTTGTCTTGGTAGCTTTGTCGTAACGGAATAGCGTTTTGTGATCCCTTAACTCTATAGCATTCGTTGGGGATGACCTGAAAAACTGTTGACACTTGCGTAGATAGTAATGTAACATTAGCCTTCAATTTATCGTAAATAGTACTTTACGTAGCAATATCAGGGTCAGTGGTCAATTGTGTGCATTAAAGCATTGCCATATTTTCTACAATGCTCGACCTATTATATATAGAAATGTGGACTAAGCCCTTTTTTCGTGCATGGGAAAATCAGCTTCCATGCCAAAATTCAGGGTGGTCAAAATATGGTCGCCTAATTCATTACATAGAGTAGGAGGAGGTAACATGAATATTAGAGTTCAAACAGTATTGGCAACCCTATGTGTTTTCCTTATCATGACCGTCATAGGCAGTTCTTGTACTCCGACGGAACCACCGGAGCAGGAGGGGGAGGAGGAGCACTACTACCTCGTGGCCAATTTTACGGAGCAGTGTACTGTTCTTACGGATGAGAAGGACGAGATAGAAACAACGTTGTTCGGGATGGTCGGGTTTCGGGTTGTTTCTTCGCCACAAGGCGACCTTACTATGTCTTTGGGCTGGCTAAACATGGTCGCAAAAAGCGTGCCCACCGAAATAGGAGATTCAGGACTTATCGGTCTTACTCTTGCAGCACCAGAGTACCAAACGGCGTACGATTCCAGCACAGGTCGGATAACCACAGCATTCGGCTCCAATCTGCACTACGAACTCATCGACCAAGAGAAGGGCTACCGGCAAATCGAGCCTGAAGGGGAGAATGACATGTTTCTACCCTATACTGAGGAAATGACGGGGAATCTCACTGGTGAGTTCCCAAAGGACCTGCAGGCAGAGGACGGAGATGGTGCCGAGTTTGCGGCCGATGTCGAGTTACTCCTGAATTATTCTTCTCGTGAGCTTGGCTCATTGATGAGTATCAAATTTCGCATTGAGCTGCCACTATTCTGGAGAATGACTTTCTGCGAGGCAATAAGAATCCAGCCGGTGTTCATCGGGACAGGGCCCACCGATCCCGACCGTACCGGAACAGCATTTGACGACCTCATGACAAAAGCAGATGAGCTTTGGGACAGATGTGGTACTGAACGTTGCCTGAAGTTCGCAGTCCTCGAACCAATCTACCTCAATGAACCTGCGTATAAAGTGCTCGACAACAACGCTGAGGCTACAGACCTACGCGCAGAGGTTAATGTGGATGATGCGGTGGAAATATTTGTAGTTCGGGAGATGAGTACAGCCCTCGCATGCGCCTGGGGTGGCGGGGCATCTTTCTCATCAGGGACAGAATCAGCCAAGATTGTGAGCTGTGACCAGCAACTTTCTGTGCCCTGTCCATGCCCGGTTAGCTGTCGGGATTTTTGCCCGTGCGGAGATTGTGGTGTTGATGACAGTACATGCGGCGCCGTCAATCCGTACCACCTCGCTCATGAGCTCGGACATACACTGGACCTCTACCATCCTCCTGACGCGAGCAGCACAGCGAACTCGATCATGGAGCCCAGCGGCTTTTGCTGCGATAACCCGGATGTTCAGAGCGCTAAGAACTGCCGCAACGCAGCAAACCCCCTTCTGTTTGCGAGTCTTTGCACTAGCACAGCCTGTAGTGGGAGCCCAGATATCAATGACTAGCGATGTAAGCAATTGGGTCTATATTGAACTTCTCCGCGCCTCCGCCTGCAAGGGCGAAGGCGCTGTTATACTGTGGTTTCTGAGGCTGAAAAAGGGGCCTATTTTATACATTAAATAACCTTGTGGGACATCCGGTCTGGAACTAACGATGTGGCGAGTATTTCTTCGTGTCTATCGTCCAGAACTACGAGGCATCTTTCGAGTGGTCCGAAGATACGACTCAGCAGCATGAAAAGAGCTGCGCACGAGCGGACCGGAGAAGACGGAGACAAACCCCATGTCCTTCCCGATATTTTGATATTCTGCAAACTCCTCGGGATAGACGTACCTGACCAACTCGCTATGCTTGCGTGAAGGCGGCAAATACTGGCCTATGGTCAGGACATCACAACCAGATTCTCTGAGGTCAGTCATCAGTTCGATGACCTCCCGTTGTGATTCCCCCAGCCCTAACATGATTCCCGACTTGGTCACAAGATTGGCGCTAAAAAGCCTGCCTCTACTCAGCACCTCCAATGATCGTCGGTACTCCGCCTGCGGACGAACCTCGGGGTAGAGCCTAGGTACGGTCTCCAGATTATGGTTGAGCACAGATGGTTGGGCCGATAGAACAGTTTCCAGAGCGGATCGCGAACCTACAAAATCAGGTACGAGGACCTCCACCGCGATTTCCCTGTTATAGTCATGGATGGCTCTGACGGTCCGGGTAAATTGGGCAGCTCCTCCATCGGGCAGGTCATCTCTGGTTACAGATGTCACAACCACGTAATTGAGTTTCAAAGTGCTGATCGCATCGACTATATGCTGTGGTTCCTGCGGATCCGGATCCCGGGGACATCCTTTTCTGACTCCACAGAACGTACAATGACGGGTACAAGTGTCACCCAGTATCATAAAGGCGGCAGTACCTCGACTGAAGCAGTCGGGTCGATTAGGGCAATGCGCACTTTCACATACGGTATGAAGTTCAAGGTCATGCGTAAGCTTCCTCATTGGACCGAGAATCCTGGGGTCCAGAGGACTCAGCTTCAGCCACTCAGGGCGCCTAACATAGCCAGACATGTATCATCCCTTCGCTTACAGCTTAGACCAAATACCTCTGAGAAACAGCAAATGGCTTCGCTGACAAGGGTCTCTACTTCTACAGAACGTCCCGATAATTCCGACACGGAAGTCATCACTTCGCTTGCCAGGCCGCAAGGTCTGATGTACTGGAAATAGCGCATGTCGTTACTCATGTTCAATGCAAAACCGTGAGTACTGATACCGCGGCTAACATTTACACCTACTGAACATACCTTCTTGTCGCCCACCCAGACGCCACGGTGGTCGGCGACTCGATGGCCCTGGATGCCGATATTATGCAGAAACCTTATGACAACTTCCTCCAGGCTCCATATGTACTGGCGCACGCTCAAGCCCTTTTCCTTTAGGTTTAGAACGGGATATCCTATGAGCTGCCCAGGCCCATGATACGTGATACCACCCCCTCGATTGGTATGAAAGACAGTTATACCCTCACAAGTCAGCATTTCGAGAGGAAAGACGATATCACCTTCCCCTCTGAATCGTCCGATAGTGAACGCCGGCGGATGTTGAAGCAAGAGCAGGACGTTGGGAATGAGTCCATCAGCTCTGGCGGACAGCAATGCCTGCTGCAGTTTCAGGGCCAGGTCGTACGGAACTACTCCTAAGTAACCAGTCAGGCATTCCCTTTCCCATGATATATGAATCTCATCGGGAACGGCGGAAATGTCGTAAATTGTATTGGCAGGATTGTGCATCAGTTCAACTCTATATCGTCTGAAAATGGATTGCCCCATCCAGCAGTCCCATGGCCGTCTCATGCACCGCCTCAGGCAACGTGGGGTGGGCATGAATAGTATGGGCAAGGTCTTTGGCAGTTGCGCCAAGTTGTATGGCAAGGGCACCTTCAGCGATAAGATCACCAGCGTGTGGTCCCATAATGTGCATGCCCAAAACCTTGCCGTCACCAGCATGACAGATCACCTTAACCATTCCGATAGTCTCACCCATAGCAACAGCACGGCCACAGGCAGCAAAGGGGAACTTGCTCACCTTGTGAGGAATGCCGCTCTCCCTGGCGTCTTGCTCAGTGATGCCGACGCCGGCGATTTCAGGATAAGTGAAGATACACGTTGGTACAGCTCGATAGTCTGCCTGGCGCCTGCGGCCGAGGGCATTCTCCGTAGCTACCTCTCCTTCGTAGGAGGCAACATGAGCCAACATATACTTGCCCAAGACATCACCGATGGCATATATTCCCTCTATGTTCGTCTCAAGGTATTCATCTACGCTGATAGCGCCTCTCTCCATCTTCAAACCTAGCTCCGAACAACCGGCTTCTTCACTATAAGGTCGGCGACCGGTGGCCATAAGGACTATCTCTCCATTAACCCCCTGCTCGCCCTCAGGAGTATCCCAGACTACCCTGAGGAGCGATTTGTCTCTTACGATTGCCTTGACGGCAGCTCCAGTTATGACGCGGATACCCTGCCTTGACAGAAGTTGAGCAAAGCGTCGCCCAATCTCCTGGTCAATAGGCTCCAACAGCAGTGGGCGTCTCTTCACAATTGTCACCTTTGTTCCCAGTGCATTGAATATACTGGCGAACTCAACTCCGACGTGGCTTCCACCGATGACAACCAGGCTTTCCGGTAGTCCCTCCAGTTCAAGGATGGCATCAGTTGTGAGAACTCCCGGCAGATCCAGACCGTCGACGGGAAGTAGAGCCGATTCAGACCCCGTAGCGATGATAATTTTCTTTGCTGTTATCTCGGTGGTATTCACCTTAACCAGTCGTGGAGATGCGAGGCTACCGACGCCATGGTGTAGACTTACCTTGTTTGCTTTAATCAGCTGCTCCACTCCGGACACCAGAGTATCAACTACCTTTTTCTTGCGGGCTATAATCTGAGGCAAGTTTGCTTTGACACTGCCGATTTCCACCCCTAACTCATCTGCCCTTTTAGCTTCCAGGAAAATCTCGGCGCTCCTGACCAGCGCTTTTGTAGGAATACAACCGTGGTTGAGACACGTGCCCCCTAGCCTGTCTTTTTCGATCAGAGCCACTTCAGCTCCCAGGTGGGCGGCATGAATCGCTGCAACATACCCACCGGGACCACCACCTATTACCACTAAATCCTTTTGTTCCAAAACGCAGTCTCCAGAGTCGATGATTGCCTCGACGTGCCCGCCATTGTCTCAATTCCCAACCAAATCGTAATGGTCATTTTTCAGTCTTCGTCTCGCTAATCTCCCAACGCAAGTCCGGCTGTCTAGCTGCTCTAGCGCTGTCCAGACGCCTGACCGGTGTATTATGCGGGGCACTGTGCAAGATATCCGGGTTTGCCTCTGCCTCTCTGGCTATCTCAATCATAGCCTGAATGAACCCATCCAGGGTTGCCTTGCTCTCTGTCTCAGTTGGTTCGATCATGAGAGCCCCGTCCACACTTAGAGGGAAATGAACCGTTGGAGGGTGAAGCCCATAATCGAGCAGGCGCTTCGCAATATCCATCGCATCAACGCCCCTGGCCGCCTGCCTCTTGTGCGAGAACACCACTTCGTGCATACAGGTTCGGTCGTACGGCAGGTAGTAGTACGCCTTCAGTTTCTCCTTTATATAGTTAGCATTGATGACTGCATCCTGCGCCACTTGCTTCAGCCCTTCAGCGCCGAGGGAACGGATGTAGGCGTAAGCCTTTACCAAGACCCCGAAGTTTCCGTGGAAGCCACCTATCTTGCCAATAGACTTGGCTGGCGTTACTAGCCTGTATCTCCCGTCCTCCCTGGCCACCAGTGGCGTAGGCAGAAATTCAGCTAGTTTCTGCTTGGTGCAAACAGGTCCGGAGCCAGGACCTCCACCTCCATGAGGAGTGCTGAACGTCTTATGCAGATTAACCATGATACAATCAAAGCCCATATCTCCAAACTTGGCATACCCGATCAAGCTATTGAGGTTAGCCCCGTCGCCCAGTAGCAATCCCCCTCTCTCGTGAACGAGCTCACTTATCTCGGTTATATGTGGATCGAACAAGCCTAAGGTAGTAGGTAAAGTCAATGTTAGTGCCGCTACTCTGTCATCCATCAGGGTACTCAAGCTCTTCATATCTACATTACCTTCGCTATCTGTAGACACGACACCTATCTCAAGCCCGCACATAGAGGACGTAGCCGGATTTGTTCCGTGGGATGAGTCAGTCAGCAGGATTTTTCTTCGATCTTTATCCCCTCGTTCGTAATGATAGGCCTTTATAATCAGCTGACTGACAAGCTCACCGTGTGCTCCGGCCATGGGAATCACACTGACAGCATCCATACCGGTGATCTCAGCCAGATATTCCTGCATCTCAAACATGAGCCGCAGTGCCCCCTGGACCGTCTCTTCTGGCTGCAAGGGGTGAGTTGAGGCAAGGCCCGCAAATTTGGGGATATCCTCGTGCCATTTCGGATTGTACTTCATGGTGCAACTTCCAAGGGGATAGAATCCCGTGTCTACCCCGTAGTTCATTTGACTCAGAGCTATGAAGTACCTCACAAGCTCACCCTCGCTTACCTGCGGCAGCTCGAGTTCCTTGCGGAGCAGGTTCTCGGGTGGCAACTCTGATGGAGGAACATCCAGCTCCGGCAGGCTGCACCCAATCTTGCCGGTCTTGCTGATGTCAGGAAGTAAATAGTGCTTAGTCATGTACTCTTTCCTCCCCTTATGATGCCGACAGGATTTCTACTAACCTGTCGATCTCCTGCTTGGTGTTCATTTCCGTAACACAAAACAACATACTGTTGTCTATCACATGGCTTATGTCCAGCCCACCGATAATCTTCTCGTGAAGCAGTACTTCGTTTATCTTAGAAGGGGACTGCGGGCAGCTAACCACGAATTCCTTGAAGAAAGGCTCCTCAAAAACCAGCGAATATCCCTTGAGCTTGCTTATTGCTCGGGCAGTGTAGTGGGCTTTGTGGTAACATAACTCAGCAACATGCCTGAGGTCTCTCTTGCCAACAGCGGCAAGATAGACCGCTGCTGCCAGAGCCATCAGAGCCTCGCTGGTGCAGATATTCGATATAGCCTTTTCTCTTCGGATGTACTGCTCACGCGTCACCATGGTCATCACGTATCCCGGCCTGCCCTCGACATCTACCGTCTTGCCCACAAGTCTTCCGGGGATATAGCGCACATACTGTTTTCGGCATGCAAACACGCCCAAATACGGGCCGCCAAAGCACAGCGGGATACCCAGCGGCTGTCCCTCAGCGACAGCAATATCTGCCCCGTAGTCGCCGGGTGGTCTAAACATCCCGAGAGAAATAGGGTCGAATATGGAGATAAATAGCGCTCCTACGTCATGAACTTTCTGGACATACATCTCTATCTCCTCGAGGCAACCAAAGAAGTTGGGTTGCTGGACTATCAGGCAGGCATAATCCGCAGACAGGCTTGCGTCTGGTCCTATTGTCTCCACTGCGAGATCTCGACCTTCGACATATGTGCCTATCACCTCGCGATATGTTGAGTTCACAGTATTTAACACGGCGACCTTGTTCCGCTTGCTTATTATGCATGCCATGACTGCTGCTTCGGCTGCAGCAGTGCTGCCATCATACATCCCGGCGTTGCTCACTTCCATGCCGGTAAGTTGACAGACAAGCGACTGGTATTCGTAGACCGATTGTAGTGTTCCCTGACTGACTTCGGCCTGATACGGAGTATAGGCTGTATAGAATTCGCTGCGCCCGATGATATGATCGACTACTGAAGGAACAAAGTGACGGTAACTGCCCGCGCCCAGGAAACATGCATAATCCTCCAGATTCGCATTACTCTCAGCTAATTGATAGAGTTCCCTTCTCAGTTCAAGCTCTGACAGAGGAGCAGGCAAATTGAATTGGGTATGCCGCAGTTTCTCAGGTATATCTTGGAATAGCTCGTCAACGGAGGCGACCCCGATCTCACGAAGCATGACGTGACGGTCAGCATCTGTATTGGGCAGATAAGGTGACAGCATCGAGTTCATCTTTCGCTCACTCTGATCCTTCCTGCGACAACGATTCCACGTACTTGTCATAAACGTCGCTGTTCATTAATGCGTCAAGTTCTGAAGGTTTGCTAAGCTCCAACCTGACCAACCAGCCTGCCTCGTATGGGTCTTCGTTAACCAGCTCAGGTTTATCAACAGCCTCTGTGTTGATTTCAATCACTTTGCCACTGGCTGGCGAGAATAAGTCCGTAACTGCCTTGACTGACTCTATCTCGCCCATTTTCTCGAACTGCTTAACTTGAGTGCCAGGAGTTGGCAAGTCCAGGAAGACAATATCCCCCAACTGATTCTCCGCATACTTCGTGAGTCCGGTTTTGCCCGTATTATCGGACTCAGGGCAGAACCATTCATGCTCCCGTGTGTATTTGTATTCCTTTGGATTCATTTTATCCCCCTTTCTTGTAGAATCTCCTATTAACTATCTGCGCCGAAACCATTTTGCCACGAATGAGTATGTCGATTCCAGTGCCCATACTTGATAGCTCAGTGGGAACGTAACCCAGGCCGACGCTCACGCCTAGAGCCGGTGCATATCCACCGCTTGTAACCTTGCCCACTTCCTGGCCGGACTTGAAAATGGAGTAGCCTGACCGAGCTATCTCGCGTCCTTTGACCTTGAAGCCAATGATCTTGCGTCCGATACCGTGACACTTGATCTCTAGCAAAGACCTCTTCCCGACAAAATCCCTTTCGTCAAAATCCACTAACCAAGCCAGGTCAGCCTCAAAGGGGTTTGTGCTGGCGTCAAAGTCCTGGCCCGACAACATCATACCCGCTTCCAGTCGTAATATGTCGCGTGCTCCTAGACCACAAGGCTTAACACCCTGATCCATGAGAACCCGCCATAAAGTTGAAGCATCTGCTGTACTGCTTATGAGCTCAAATCCGTCCTCACCAGTGTAACCCGTCCTGGCCCCCAACACCTCCAACTTGTCTATCTCCGCTCGAACGTGGCCGAAGCGTGGCAGACTGCAAAGGGTTTTCATACTGCCTAGCTGGCAGACAGCCGGACCTTGGACCGCCACCATAGCTGTATCGTCAGTGGTGTCCTTGAAAGTGATATCGGGGCTTGATTCTGCCCAACGAAATAACCAATTAAGCTTCCTCTCAGTATCTCCCGCGTTCCAGACCAACAGGTACTCATCAACCCCCATGTGATAGACCCACAAATCATCTAGAATGCCACCATCCTTGATACACATGAGGCACAACTGCGAGGCACCTATCTCTAACCTATTGACCGACCTGGTTAAAACCTTGTCAAGAAACTGGCCGGCCTTCTTTCCGCTAACCCAGACCCTTCTCATGTGAGACACGTCGAACATACCTGCCCGAAAACGAACTGCATTGTGCTCCTCTAGAATGGACGTGAACCACAAAGGCAGCTCCCAGCCAGCAAAATCCGTCATCCTGGCCTTCAGATCATGGTGTATCTTGTTAAAGGGAGTCTTCTTAGATAATTGCACTGCCTAGTTACCTATAAAACGGCTGCTGAACCACCTTACGTTTCTACTAAACAAAAAAAGCAACCTGCATTATACAGATTGCCCCTGTCCCTTTACCTGAGAGATTGCCCGCTCACTGCTTGCGGACTTACACCTTTGGTGACCTCATATCGAGGCCTCTCCAGGGAGTTCTAATTGCGGCAGTCCTTCTGCCTGAGAGTTTCAGGACCTTACACCATTACTTGGTCCCTTGCCCCTTCGGCTCCCCATATGGGGTATCTCCTACCGCAAATCAATCCAGTACAGCTTATAACATGCCCCACCATAGTTGTCAATAGAGTCTAACCATTGGTTCTGTTCCATTATGGTTGAGGTGAAAAATGGATGAAAGATACATTATATTTGGTCTTACGGTGACCGTGGCGGCTCTAATTATAGTAGTTATAAACCTAGTAGTTGGCATAATCCAATGCCGAGCAAAAATAGAGCAATCCCAAAAAGACCGAGAGCAATGCGATGAATTATTTTCATTGCCTAAACTAAGGGAAATAATACCTATGCCAGATAGAGTAAAGAAAAGAGCTCCAAACCTCGACAACTTTGGGATTACATCAGTCATTCGACAAGTTTTGGTACAATTTGATGTAACTTTAAGAAAACCACATGCTCACTGTCACGGATATCTCTAAGTCATATAGCGACCACGAGCTCTTCAGTGGGGTTAACTTCACCGTCGGTATGAGCGATCGCATTGCAGTCATCGGACGGAATGGAACGGGGAAGACCACCCTCTTTGAAATCATAGCCGGAAAGGTCTTCCCGGATTCTGGCAGCGTGTCCGTGAGACGTAACACTGCTATCGGTTATCTCCGTCAGGATGTCCAACCATCATCGGAGCGCAACCTGCTGGAATATGTGTCTGGTTCATCCGATCCAATCAGAGACCTTGCACATAAGATCGCGCAAGTGCAAGAAGACATGGCAGAGGAACAGGACGAAGAAATCATGAATGGCTTGTTGAGAAAGCTGGGTGAACTGCAGTCACTATATGAGGCGAAGGGTGGTTATAGCTCGGAACACGAGGCCAAGATTGTCCTCACCGGGATGGGTTTTGCCGAGTCAGATTTCGAGACTCCGCTATATGAATTCAGTGGCGGCTGGCGGACGCGCATTGAACTAACCAGGCTCCTTTTCCTTAATCCTGATATACTGCTGCTGGATGAACCTACAAACTATCTCGATCTGGAGACACAGCGCTGGTTTGAGACTTACCTGAAACGCTATCAAGGTGCCGTCCTGGTCACTTCGCATGATCGAGCCTTTCTTAACAATGTTGTGAGCAAGGTCCTAGCTATTGAAGATGAGGGCGTCTTCTTCCACCACGGAGATTATGATAGCTACGTTCGCGCCCGAGAGAAGTATATCGAAAATCGCCAAGCAGCCGCCCGACGACAGGAAGTAGAAATCAAACGGCAAATGCGTTTCGTTGAGCGCTTCCGGGCTAAGAATACCAAGGCTTCTCAGGTACAGAGTCGTATCAAGCAGCTAGATAAGATTGAGCGGATTACGGTCCCCAGGGTCATGAAAAAAATACAATTCAACTTCCGAGAGCCTCCGCGGAGCGGTCGCGTCGTAATCGAACTCAAGAACGTTGACAAGTCTTACGAGCAGCACGTCGTATACCAGGGCCTTAACCTGGCACTGGAGCGGGGAGATCGCGCTGCAATAGTAGGCATAAACGGGGCTGGGAAGACAACTCTTCTGCGTATTCTGGCTGGGGTTTTACCCTTTCAAGGAGGACAGCGCGTACTTGGCCACAATGTGACCACGGCATACTTCGCCCAGTATTACATAGAATCTCTCAATCCCTCTAATACTATCATTGAGGAATTACGGAGCGTAGCACTGAACGAGCCGGAACAGCGCTTACGCGGTTTGGCTGGGGCATTCCTCTTCAGCGGTGACGATGTGACGAAGAAGATATCGGTGCTCTCGGGTGGAGAAAAGACTCGTGTTGCTATTGCCAAGATGCTCGTAACGCCGGCCAATCTCATTCTTATGGATGAACCAACCAATCACCTGGACATTGCATCCCGCGAGATTTTAACGGATGCCCTGGATGCTTACAAAGGGACTTTATGTTTCATCACTCATGACCGTACTCTTATCAGGGAGATAGCCAACAAAATCATTCAGGTGCGGAACGGCCGGGTAACGGTTTTCCCCGGTAATTACGACGATTATCTGTGGCAGGACAGTTTAACTCACAGTCAAACAGAGATGATTGAAAGCCAGTCCAGTATAGGGCAGGTACGTCAAGCACCAACGGCACCTAAAAAACGTCGACGCAAAGCGCTCGAGGGGCAGCTGCGGAATGAATACTACCGTACGATATCACCGGTAAGGGAACGAATTGGAGAAATAGAGCAGGAGATGGGCGCGAATAAAGGTCGAATTGAAGAAATCGAGGCTAGAATGGCTGACCCCTCTCATTACCAGGATTCCCAGAACATAGTCGCCGCGAATCGTGAATACATGAAGTTACGAGAAACGGTGGCGAGTTTAACGGCTGAATGGGAGCGCCTGCTGGATGAGGCTGAGCAGATAGACCTGGATTACCGCAAGAGACGAGAGGATATGACAATATAATAGTTGGACGAGATAAGTAAAAAAATTGTGAATCTTATAGTTACGTTTGGTTGCAGTAGTTCCACAAGTGTCACTTATGGAGCTAAATACGGGAGGTGATGCAACCATCTAACGAAAATGTGTGATGTACCGAATTGTAGTTAAACAAAACTGACTATTATATGAAAGAGTGGTATTGACTACGACTACCAGTTAAATTACTATGGGATATAATAAGCAAAGGGAGATAACTAAAGACTGAGGTCATGGAAACAAAAGAAGAGCTTAATAAGCAACTTGAGGAGATTCTAGCTAAAATAGACAAGACCGAGAGGGAATTGAAAGCCCTGCGACGACATCAAACAGAAAGTGCAAAAGGAAAGCCGAGAGCCAGTTTCATCACAGGTAAGGAGTGGATGGTTGAGGCTGACGAAGCCGCAAAGCAATTGGATGCCCTGAAACAATTAGAACATGGAATTAGGGCTAAATTGCATTCAGGCAATCACTAATCTTACGCATATCAGGGTGAAGACTTGTTTTTTCCCTAAACAATGCTGCGTTTTGTAACTTATGGACTCTATGTGATATGGTGGTCATTGCACGAGCAAAATAGGGCTTTAGCAATCTCCACAAAGATTTCATTCTACGTGTAAAATTCCGTCTTGGAACGTCTGGCTAAGAATCAAGAGTCATCCATTATTATACCTTTGTAAGCCACCAATTACCTTTAGAGCCCAAAACAAAACTCAAGCGCAAAATTTTTAATCTTTGCTCCGTAATTTTGTACTCTTATTTTTGGATTTTAAAGGACTTGTTTAGAGCTGAGCAACTAGAATCCCGATTTTGGTCAATAGATTGCGACATCAGCCGGATTTGAGCACGACTCCTTTCATTGCTGCTGTGTTACTAGTCTATCTGTACTAGGGCAATCGGGTGATTGACACTCCCATGGCCACTGATACAATGACATTACGAAGAGATACATATGAAAAGAGTAGGCAGCTTCTTAATTGTAGCAGCGTTAATTGCTGTAATGGCAGGCTGCACTGTTGTTAGTCCTAGCGGCGGCCCTGAATATGAAGAGCCTTATACCCTCAGTATCTCCAGTACCACCGGAGGATCGGTAACTAATCCCGGCGAGGGGATTTTTACCTGTTCTGAAGGCGCAGTGATCAACCTCCTGGCTGAGCCTGAAGAAGGTTATCAGTTTGCCAATTGGACCGGCGATGTGGACACCATTGCCAATGTGACCGCTGCCTTAACCACTATCACCGCGAGTGCCAGCTACTCGATACGGGCTAACTTTTCAGGAAATTCATCAAACCCTCTCGGAACAAACTATACCGAGGCGGAAGTCGAGGAACTAATAATTGTGCTGGTCAATGATGAGAGAGAGCAGTATGACCTGACCACTCTTAGCGAAGATGCTCTGTTAACCAGCCTGGCCAGGGAGCACAGCATCAGTATGGTCGAGAACAATTTCTTCGGCCATGAACGATATCCCGGGGAAAGGCCTCTTAGCTACAACATG
>Ga0180434_10005835_pt1 | contig 14348 bp, 25 predicted proteins | sample SS_ome_7_FD_132453 | JGI IMG/M metagenome (GOLD analysis project Ga0180434, IMG submission 132453) | Hypersaline lake sediment archaeal communities from the Salton Sea, California, USA - SS_1_D_2 metaG | ecosystem: Environmental > Aquatic > Non-marine Saline and Alkaline > Hypersaline >... | reverse complement strand
GGAGGGCCGCCCCGAAGGGGCGGCCCGCCGCGCGGGACTCCGGGCGGACCCGAGCCGAGCCCGAGCGGCAACAGGGCAACCCCCGGGGTGCGACGCGATATGTCACGCAGGGGGAGGCAGGAGGGGGAGAGCCGAAACGGCCGGGCGGGCGGCGTGCGAGAGGGGGGATCGGGAGGACGGGGAGCCGAAGCAGGGGCACCGGCAGCGGAGAGCCCGGCGGCGGGAGGCGGGGACGCGGAGAGCGGGAGGGCCAGGCACGGGAGGACGGGGACGGAGGCACCGGACGCGGGAGGCGGGGGCCCCGCCCGGCTGCGCCGGACGGCCACGACGGAGGGAAGCCCGCCGCCCGGACGACGCGACGCGATAGGACACGGACGACGCCGGGAGGCACGCGCCGCCCGGCACCGTGCGATAACCCCCCGGGGGAGCCGAGGGCCGACCGCACCGTGCGATAACGCCGCGGTCCCCGGGGAGCCCCGGCCGCACCGAGGCATATGACGACGGGGCAGGGGACCCCGCGCGGGAAGGCCGCCCGAAGGGCGGCCCCTCCGGGGCCGCCTCCCGCAGCGGGTGTCGGGACCGGGGACGCCGGGACGCGGACTCGGGCCACCGCGACAGGGTGTCGGGATAAACGCCGGGAAACCGGACGCGAACCGGACGCCCGCGGAGGGGAGGACGCCCCCGGAGGGGGCGGCCCTCGCGGAAACCGGACACAAACCGGACAAAGGGGACGGGGCCTAGTCGTCGAAGCCCAGCAGCCTGCGCAGCGCCCTGTCCCTCTTGCCCCTGAGCCTGGCCTCCTCCCCGGCCCAATGCGGGGCGGCCCGCGCGACGGTGTCGTCCGGGTTGATCCAGTCCACCACATGCACCCTCGGGTCGAGGGCCCACTCGGCCGAGGGGACCGCGACGCAGTGCATCGCGGCGTCCGGCCGCTCCGTCTCGCCCAGGTAGCTCTCCATGTCGTCCCACCCCGTCCGGAGCCCCGCCGGGTCCCAGTAGACGAGCGTCGGCTCGTCGTCCGGGATCGGGTCGCTGCCGAAGCGGAACCAGCCGTCCATGTGGACGGTGACGAACCCCGGGTGGCTCCCGGGCGGGATGTCGAAGAACGCCTCGGGCGTCTCGCCCCGGTCGCCCCGGGCGAGGATGCTCGCGAACGAGTCCCGCACCACGCCGAGCATCACATAGTCCTGGTGCTCCGGGCGCCCCCAGCGGCTGTCCACGAGCACCACGAACGCGTACGACGCCCCGGGCGAGAGCTCCGACAGCTCCGTCGCCTGGTGCGGGTGCCTCAGCTTGCGCCTCACCCTCGCCATGCGCCGCCTCCGAGCCGGTCGGCCAGCCAGCCGCACGCCGCCAGGCTGAGGACGGACGCGAACGCCCCGCCGCACGCCAGGAGGACCGCGGCGAAGCCGAAATCGACCGCCAGGGCCTCGCGGTCGGGGGGGCCGCAGGTGCTCAGGTACGCGGCGAGCGGCGCCAGCCAGAGCCACCACAGCGCGGCGGTGGCGAGGCCCGCCCTCGCCAGGAAGTTGACCGTCGGGAAGTCGCAGCCCGCCTGGCACGGCGGGGCGACCAGCCCCCTCGCAAACCGTCCGATGCCCATCGCAATCCCCCCTCAGTCGTCCAGAATCGCCTCGGCCAGGGACAGGCTCGCCATGGTGGCGAACAGGCCCGCGACCACCGACACGGCCCAGGCGACCGCGACCGCGGCCACCTGGACGACGGGGCACGCCGCGTGCGGGCCGGACACCCAGCCCACCATCGCGGGGCCCAGCCACCACCCGATGGCGAGGCCGAACACCGCCGTCCTCGCCAGGACCTGTAGCGTGACGTGCCTGTCGCACGGCGGCGCCAGGAGCCACCGCAGGGTCCGCAGGAGGCCCGTCATGAGCCCCCCTCCCCCGGCGAGTCCGCATCCGGGACGACCCAGCCGTCCGCCGTCGGCACGGCGATGCCCCTCGGGGCGACGACGCGATCGTCGGGCTCCGGCACGACGAACGTCGGCACGACGATCCTGCTGTCGGGCGCGATTATGTTGTTCATTGTCGGGTTCTCCGGTCGTTATATCCCCCGCACCCGCGGGGCACACCAATGGTAGCGTCCGGCGGCCGCCCCGTCAAACCCGTCGGGGGCAATCCGGACAGGAATCCGGACACCGTGTCCGGTAAACGGCGCCCGTCGGCGGCCGGGCGCGCGTGCGGCACGCGGGCGGCGGGGTTTTTCGGACCGGGGGCGCTGTCCACGCCAGCCTTTCCGTAGGCGCCGCGCGGCGGCACCGACGGCACCGCAGGAGGGCAGAACGGATGGCGACGCAGATGCAGTACAAGACGGTGTTCATAGACGTGCCGTCCCCCTGGAAGGACGACTCCGGCGGGCGGGTGGACGTCGAGCTGGAGCGGGAGGCGGAGGGCGGGTGGACGCTCGTCAGCACGGAGCTCTTCGTCCACCAGAAGGAGGGCAGCCGGAAGCTGATGGCCATATTCGGGCGCGGTCGGAAGAGGGACACCCCGATGGGCTGAGGCTCGGCGCACAATTCGGAACATTGGCTACAGGACTGGCCGCGCGGGAGACCGCAGCGGCCTTTTTCTTTGCGCGGGGACACATGAGACGCAAAACAAGACATCCGCATCAGGTGCTGGAGCTGTCGGAGCTCTCGCCCGGAACATCGTACGCGATGCTGACGCTCTCAGAGGGCCAACAATCGCCGAGGCAAACTGATCGCGTGATGCTCGGCGCGGTGCGGGAGTCGGAGCCCCTCGTGGCGGCATTCGGCATCGAGGCGCTCTTCGACCTTCCGAGGCACTGCGGCGACGGGTTCGTCAGCGTCCACATGGACGGCTGGGTCAGCTCGTCGTCGACCCCGCTGTCGGAGCCAACGCTCGTCTACTGGGACCCGGACGGTCGTCGCGAGGACTACGACCCCGCGTGGTGCTTCCTGGGAGAGAGGGAGCTGGGGACAATAACATGCCTCGTCGTGCCGTCGGCCGAGTGGGCCGCCGATCGGAGGGTGCATGTGGTGGACTGGGTCAACCCGGACGACACCGTCGCGCGGTCCGCGTCGGCAGCCGCCTGGACCACCGAGGAGGCGAGGCTGAAGGCGAGGCGCGACAGGGCGATGCGCAGGGCGCTTGGCTTCTGACCCCTACCATTTGCCCGGCATGGGCCTCAGGAGCAGCGCCACGAGCAGCGCGAGCAGCCGCACGACGCAGGTGAGCGCGAGCTCCAGGGGCGTCAGGAGCATCCACAGGAGGAGCCTGGCGAACGAGGCTCGGCTGTCGCTGCCCATCAGCTCGCCCATGACGGCCCACAGCGTCGGCGCCGCGTTGAGGTTGCCGCACTCGAAGTCGCTGTCCTCGGATCGCACGCCGGTCGCGATTGCGGTGAGAAGCAGCGAGACGCCGTTCAGGATCAGCCAGATGTTCATCATGCCCGGCCACCAGAACAGCGCCGCCGCCAGGATGAGAAGCCCCGCGGTCGCCATGGCCGCCCATAGGAACCCTCGCGGTCCGACCGTCTTCGCCGCGACTCCGGAAGCATGCTTTAGCATATTAACTACCTCCTTGTGGACTATACGCCGGGCCGCCCCCTCCGGGGGCGTCCCTCCCCTCCGCGGGAATATCCGATCTCTTTGACCCAGGGCGGGGGCGGGCATCTGCTGGGCTGGGTCCCGGACACGCCGCGCGCCGCGCTGGCCAGCGGGCTGGACGACGTGGACGTCAGGATGTTCTTCCATCCGCCGCCGCACTCGGGCGTGTACAGCGGCAGCGCGACCCCCTGCCTGCTGACGCTCCACGAGGACGGCTGGTTCGGCCGGGCGGTCGCGGACTACCCGCCCCCGCCGGGCGACCTCCTCGGCACGCCGACGCTGTGCTACTGGAACGCCCGGGGCGACTGGCAGGGGTGGGACCACCTGGCGAGCTACCTGGGCGAGCCCCGCCCCGGCTGCGGCGACGCGGGCGACATGCACTGCATCATGGTCCCGGAGGCCGCCTGGCTCGCCGACCCGAGGATGCACGTGGTGGACTGGATCAACCCGGACGACACCGTCGTCCGCGCGGCCGCCGCACGCGAGGCCACGGACTGGGCGTCCGAGGAGGCGGCGCTCAGGGCGAAGAGGGACGAGGCGCTGCGCAGGGCGCTCGGCTTCGACGGAGACGGATGATGGGGACACGGCGGGGATTCGTAGGCTCGCGGGCGATGAGGAGGCTCGTGGTTCACGAGGGGGAGGTCGCAATCGCCCCGCACAGGGACGGCGTGAGCCTGAGGGCGAGGCCGTGGCGCACCCATCCGGCCGACTCGCCGGTCGCGACGCTCTCGGCGACCCAGGCGGATCGGATGCGCCGAATCCTGATCCGCGCCGCGACGGCCGCGGCGATCGGGGAGGCGACGGGATACGACTCCCCCGGCGGCGGGGTCTCCGCGAGGTCGGACGGCGGGAAGGTCGTGCTCCTCGTCTCCGACGGGCGGCGCCCGGGCGGCGGGAACAGGGTGGCCACGCTGGCCATGCACCGGATCGACGCGGAGATTGTCGCGTCCGAGCTGGTGTGGCAGGTTGCGGGCTCGAGCCCGCGCGCGTCCGAATCCGCCCCGACGCCGGGTGGCGCGGACGGGAGCGACGAGAATCCGCTGGCGGGCGCGGACAGGAGGCGCGACGAGAACCTGAGGCGGTTCTTCGGATTCAACTCGCCCTAGTCAGTGCTCCCGTACTCGTACGGATCGACCTTGCCCCCGGGCCCCCGCAGCCTGCCGTCCGAATCCACGAATCCCCGCTCCGGCGCCGCGCCGCACCTCAGGCAGTGCCAGGGCCGGTCGACGGTGCCCTCGTAGCGGGTGAACTCGTGCTCGCACTCCGCCGCCTCCTCGCCGACCAGCGCCGCCCAGTCGAGCACCCTGTCCCCCGGCGGGCCGTGGGGCCCCCCGTCGCGGATGCTGTCGTCATTCCTCGCGGCCTCCTCCCGCAGCGCCTCCATCTTCGACCGGCACCTCCGGGCGACCTCGGCGGCCCTCGCGGGGGCCTCGCGGGTCGATCTGGCGATGTGGCACTCCCGGCAGGCGCATCGCCCCAGCGCCGCCCTCAGCCTCGAGTGCGGCAGCCACACTATCACGGGCTCCGGCGGAACATGCGTCGGCGGCGCCGCGCGCCCCACGCGGGCCAGCAGGCCCGATATCATCCTCACCATCCTCATCATCGGTTTCTCTCCGTCGCGATCGCGAAGTCAGTGTCTCCGTGCTGTGCTGAACGCGGGGTATTCTAGTCGCCGCAACCGGCGACTCGGCCGCCCCGAAGCCCGCAACTCGCCACAACTGGCGACTTGCCTTCGGCCGCAACGGCGCCTACGATTCCAAGCAAGGAATTGGAGGTGACTATGGCGCCGCTGTGCAAGTTTTGGCTAGGACTACCGCTCGACATGCTGCGGCTGCTCGCCGCCGCCTTGGGCTGGCTGATCGTGCCGCCCGGCGTGGCCAGCACGCGGTTTCCGTGGGGGCACTTCCTCCTGCGGGCGGTTCCGCTCGCCGCCGCGTGGTGGTGGGCATTCGGCGGGTCGTACGAGGGCGGAGCGGGCACGGCCGTGTTCTGCTCGGCCTGCACGGGCGCGTCACTCGGCATCGCCTCGCTGACGGCGTCGGCGATGTACGCCGACTCAAGGGGAAGGGCATGAACCACGAACAACTGAACGAGCGGGCCTCGCTGGACGCCGTCGCGGCGGCGGACAGGATGGGCCTGAGGGAGGGCGACGAGGTCGCCAACGGGAGCCACACATACCGGATTGTCCGGGTGCAGCGGAACATCAGCCGCGGTCCGCGCAGGTCGCCCGGCGTCTACGCGAAGCTGGTGGCGGAGCACGGCCACTTCGTGCTGCCGTCCGAACGCGAGGATTTCCTGGACATGCGGCAGCCCGGATGGACCAGGATACTCCGCGAGGACGCCGGCGCCACCGGGGCGCTCGGGCCGGACGAGCACGCGGGCGGCGTGAACGGGGTGGCGGACGAAAGCAGGGGACCGCTATGATCATGGCGAGATTCTGGCTGGGGCTCCCGGCCGACGGGCTCAGGTTCGCGGTCTGCGTCCTGACGCACATGTTCGCGTTCATGTACCGGACGGGGCGCCAGGCCTGCAAGGGGCTCTGGTGGGTCGCCATGCCGCCGGGGCTCGACCACTGCGACTTCCCCACATGGCACTTCATCAGCAGGGTGGCCGTCCTCGCGACGGTCGGCGGCTGGTTCCTCCACGCCCCCCTGGTGAGCCACATGATGGCCGCGAAGCCGAGTGGGGACGAGGCGCTGGTGTGGGCCTTCGCGTGGTGCGTGCTGGTGGGCGGGTCGGCGATCGCCGTAATCGCCAACCTGATCGCGGCGACATGCCTGCGGGGGGATTAGCTACCGGTCCCAAGGAATGACCCGCTCCTCCTCGGGTTTGTGCCGGCTCGTTATTGCGGGGCGGTGGTACAACTCACAACATTGCTGCGAGCAATACCGGATCATGCCCCGAGGCAACTGGGCTCCGCAGCGGAGACACTTCTTCGGCTTCACCGGTTTCTCCGAGCACGCCCGACACCTCTTGCTGGCGCGTCCGCGTCCGCCGTACTCTATGAGCCCTCCGCAATCCGGACACCGTCGCTTGCACACCTCGCAAGTGTCCTCGCCGAACGGGAGGGGCTTCGCGGAGTGACACAGCTTGCACCTCGGCTGCCGCCGCCGCCCGCCCGGAGCCCGGCGCGGGGCGCCGAGCATGGTGAGCTCCGGCGGGGGCGGCAATTTCTTCAGGCACCAGACCCCCTGCTCCTCAGCGGCGGCCTTGTGCTCGGCGGTCCGGGCGTTGCGGTGCACCGTGTCGTGCTTAAAGTGGCAAGGAGGACAGAAGGCGGCGAGGTTCTCATCGCGGTTGTCAGTCGTGTCGTGGTTCCTGTGGGCCACGTTGAACGATGCGCCAAGTACGCCGGGGGAATCCGTGGCGGCGCATCGTCCAGCATGATCGACGCCGCATTCCCCCAAGCATTCACATCGGCCAGCCGCGCGGGCCAGTATTCTCTGCCTGATATCCACCCAGTTACCCGGGTAGCCCTTTGCCGTCCACGCAGATCCCCGTGGGCGGGAGCGAGCCTTGGCCAAATGCATTTCGCACAGGGTGCGACCCTCGACTTGGGGGTTGGGGCACGAGCCTTGAGCACATAGCCCTGCGGCGATCTGCTGGCGGCGCCTGGCACGCCGCCCGCATCGCGGTTCGGCGTATTTCCGAGACCCCCTGCCCTTTTTCTTGCCGCACCCGCATTCGCACAGATCAGATGCTTCCATGTGGGATTATACGCCCAGGAACAGGTTGAACGCCCTGGCGTACTTCTTCGGCATGCAGTGTACGTCCTCCCAGTCGCCGTACCGCGGTATCCACCGTCGGGTCTTCCTCATCTCCGAGAACAGTTCGACCGTCGGCAGCGTCACAGCGGCGGTCATCGAGGCGTTGACGATGATGTGCCCGTACTGCGGTTTGGGGTGCATTGCGCCGAACCGCGTCACATCGTCCACGGGCACCATCCGCGGCAGACCTTTGCCGTCCTTGTTGAATGTCAGCTTCGTGTGCCTCACGACGAACATCCTGTCGCCGTGCACGGGCGACACAATGCTGTCCCCCCGGGCCCGGGCGTCCACGATTTTCTCCGCGTACCGCATCCACGCGGCGACCCGCTCCGCCGCGGCGTCGTGGTCGCCCTCCCAATCCTCGACGCTCCCCCACTCCGGATGCCACCGCTCGCCGGACTTCGCGCCCCGCTTCGTCCGCCAAAACGCAGTCAGGCACTTGTGGGAGCAGTACCTGCGACGCCCCGCAGGCACGGGCTTGCCGCACGGGCACACCCTGCCGGATCTGTCCAGCTCGCTGCATTCCGGACACCGGACCGACGGTCGCCCCCTGCCGGGGTACGGTATCCGCTTCCCGCAGCCGCAGACCCGCTTGCAGATGTCGCAGGTGTCCTCGTCGGGCGGGAGTGGCTTGTTCGACCCGCACGCGCACCTTGGCTGTTTCCGCCTAGGCATCGGCTCCCCCCGCGTTCTCGCGACCCAGCTCGATGTCCCGCTGGTCGTGCTTCTCCTCGGCGCACACGTGGAAGGCCAGGCACTTCGGGCAGTACTCGACGCCGCACACCCAGCAGCCCCACTCGGTCCAGTCCTCGTCGGGGCGGGCGCGGCACGACTCGCACGCCATGGCGTCCGTCCCCTCGCGTCTCCTCCTCGGCGGGCTCATCTTCCCCCCGTCCCCCGCTTGCGAGACGGGCCATTTCCTGTCCCTTTCCGCAAACGCTTCTTCGGCCCGGGCGACCCGAAGACGTCCCTGACCATCTTCTCGATCTCCCGCATCTGCCTCTCCTCCTCCCGGGTGGGCATGTCCATGTCGTCGAGGACATCCTGGAGGAACTCCCTCGCCTCGTCGTCCTGCACGGAGTCGATCTGCTCGCGCTTCCACCGCTCCCATCTCCGGATCCGCTCCCGCCTCGTCATGCCCGCCAACCGGCCGCACCACTCGCACGGATGCGACACATGATGTAGGCACCCCGGATGTCCGCACCCCATCATGTGCACCTCCTCGGCGGCCTGACGCCGCCCCGTCCGCCCAGCAGATCCATCGCGGTCTGCTTGGCCAACTCCGCCCGCCCGTCCGCCACGGCGTCCGCCAAGCTGGATCCGAGCCTCTCGATGGGCGCCGCCATCCACCTGTCGACCGCGTCCGGCCCCATGCCCCTGGCCGCCAGCATGAGCCTGATGTCGGCCTGGCGCTTGTCGACCACGGCGACGAACAGCCCGTTCCACCACCGCCGCCGGTCGCCGTTGCGGTTCGCCGGCAGCTCCTTCTCCCAGACCCGGCCCCAGCCGAGCTCCTGGAACGCCGCCCATGTGCCCCGCCGCGCGTTCCGGAAGTTCCAGTCGTCCACCACGGCGACGAACACGTCCGCCAGCGCCGGGGCCATGTGCGTGAACGCCGCCCTCTGCGCGTCGGCGTCATGCGCCCCGTCGTAGAAGTAGACCGTGAACGGGCCGCCGATCTCGAAGGGGTCCACCTCCCTGAAGTCCTCCGCCATGAACTCGAACGGTACGCCCCGCCCGGTGACGAACCTGATGCAGTTCTGGTGCATCTCCGCCCTCAGCCCCCGGGCCTGGTCCTCGGGCGCCTCGCTGAAGTTGTCGATCCCCAGGACCCGCCTCGGCCTGTTGCCGTAGGCGGCCGCGCACAGAGTGGAGCCCTTCCAGCAGCCGACCTCCAGGTAACTCGCCCACGGGGCCGAGCAGAGGTTGTTGAGGAAGCACTTGACCTTGGGGCTCGACATGCCCTCGATCGCCATGACCTCGTCGGTCAGCTTGGAGCTGCGCCTCTCGCCCCGCTTCACGCTCCACCTCACATGCGCCGCCACGCCCGCCGCCGTCATCCCCTCGTCCATTTCGCCTCCCTCTCCCTCCGTCCGACCAGCAGCCTGTGCGGCCCGTCCCTCTCCATGCGCCAAATCGACACGTCGCGACCCTCGTCGTCGCCGAACCACGCCTCCGAGTGCAGGGTGGCGGCGGGGATGGACACGATCCACCTGGCGGCGGATTTGGCCTTGCTGCCCAGCACGTCCCCCATGTGGGTGGGGCCCGGGCGGAGCTCCGTCCCACTGTCCAGCGTCCTCAAGGCCTCCTCAACCGTCATCCGCGCCTCCGGTGGCCCCCAGTGGGCCGAAATGGGTGGTTGTGGGCGGGATTCCCACATCGTGTCGAACCCAACCGATAAAAGATGTGTTTTCAAACAATATAGGACCCCCCCTCCAGCCCCCGAAAACGGCCATCCGCTCTCCAGGCCCGCTCGCCGAGTGCGCGCAGATGGGTCCCAGGGCGGCGTGAGCGTCCGAAAACTGGCGCCGGAGCACCATCCCCCCGCCGATGTTCGGGTCCGTTTTCCGGCCGCCAGGCCGTTCTGTTAGGGTGCGGTAACGCGGGAAGCGGCTCCCCGCACATCGGATGCGTGCGGAGTCCGCGCGTAACGGGGGCCGCGACCTGTCGCCCTCGTGTTTGGAATCGCACGGCTTCCCGGGCGGTATCCGGAGCGGCTTGCCGGAGCGTGTCCGGCGGGTCGCGGCCCACATCGTTCTATACACACTGGCCGGGTCGGAGTCAAGCTGTAGTGTCCAGGATTGTGGACGCTATGTGGTGAAGCCGTCGCGGGCCGCCCCTTCGGGGCGGCCCCTCTTGCGGCGGCTCCTGATCGAGGCCAGCCTCGGCCCCTTGGACTGGCGGTCCGAGCCCCGCTTCTTGGCGCGCTTCCTGGCCTCGGCCTCCAGGGACTCGAGCTTGTGCAGCAGCTTCTTGTAGTCGTGGAAGTCCATTTTTATGGAGACGCCCCCGCGGTGGACCTGGATTCCGGCTCCGCGGGCGGGGGCCGAAGTCGGTCCGCGATCCACCCCAAGAGAAGGGCCGCCCCGGAGGGGCGGCCCCGCTTCCCCGGGCAACGCGCCCTTGGAGAGAGGATCGCTGATTGTACGCCCGATCCGGGTCCGGGTCAACCCGCGCAAGGGAAGGGCCGCCCCGGAGGGGCGGCCCGCTCGTGATCCGGTGCCGCTGATTGGGCCCCCGCTCCGGATCGGGCGGGGCAGTAAGGAGTAGCGGATGTCCGCTTTCTTCGCCGGCGGTGCCGACTTCCCTCCGCTCCTGCGGCTGACGGCCCGGCCGGAGCCGGGTGAGGAAAGAATGCAAACCAGACGCCACATGGTATGCCCGCCGCCGCCGGGATGTCAACCGGATTCTGCCTTTGTGATGTCTCCCGGCCCCGGGGGAGGGTATGAATCCGTACGATTCCAACAGAGGCCAATGAGCTTGGAGTAGCCACCGGGGTGGACTCCTTTGCTACAGCAGCCCTTGGTCCTCGAACCATCGTCGCAAGTCAGCGTCCCGTTTTTCGTCGGGGCTGACGGGTTGCGATTCGGCGCACTTCTTTTGCGCTTGATGGTATCGGCTTGACCGATTGCGCCTCACCCGGTTGCGCCTTGCATTCCGCTCGGCGTACTCGGGATCGGCACGGACATCACCTTCGGCAACAGCTTCTACCACCCAAGGTCCGTTTATCCTGCAACGAAAGCGGACCCTCCAGCGTCCGGTAACCCGCCGGAAAGGGGACAGGGCTCCGGGACAGCCCTCCGGCGGGAACGGACACCGTCCGAAAAAACCCGCCCCCCTTTTTCCTTATCGCAGGTTATCCTGGTTATCCCGCGGACGCGCCTGTCCCCGAACGCAGGAAAAGGGACAGGGGCCTTTCCCCCCGCCGGGTTTTCCGTAGGCGCCCGGCCCGGAGCCCAGGGGGGAGCAGACCAAGGCAACCCGCCTGGGGCCGGAGGGCTCGGCGGGACAGCGGCTGAGAGACCGGACGTGCACTCCGGGGTGACCCCGCCGCTGGCCGAATCCGGCGCCGGCCGGTTCCCGGGGTTGCCCTCGGTCTCCGTAGCGGCAGTAGCTCAGTTGGACAGAGCACGGCATTCCTAATGCTGAGGTCGCAGGTTCGAGTCCTGCTTGCCGCGTTATGAGAAACAGGATGCGACAGACGAGCCGGTCGGCGGACCTGGTCATGCGGACCAGGATTGTGGTCACCTGCCTGCTGTGCAACGAGGGCGGCTGGTGGTCGCCGTCGTGCGTGCAGACGGCGGTGATGCCGTACCAGATGGAGCCGGACCTGGCGGCGGGGCTCGTCCGCGCCTGCCTCGCGGAGCTGGTGCGGGAAGGACGCGCCACCGTCCGCTACCCCGGACCCCGGTGGCAGCCGCTGTTCCACTGGGTCGGCTGACCCGCAACCCGAGCTAACCCCAAGGCCCGGCCAGCGTCCCGTAACCCCCGGGACGGCCGGGCCTCTTCCTTGCGCGGACCCGGACGTTAGGGTCGACCTCAAGTTATCCGTTAGGGTGCGATAAGAACTGGCGCCCCCCGCGAATACCCCCCCCGTCCGAAAAACCCCCCCGTCAGAGAAAACCCCCTGCGGTTTTATAGGCCTATCGGTTTGGGGCCCATAACCCCCCCTCGGGGCCCCAACCCACGTATGCGTGGAAATGCCCCATACAGTGACATGAAGCTACCACTGACATATCCTCTCACATCCGCCCTCACGACCCCTTGAGGGCCGATTCCCCATCCCGCTTTTCTTTTTGCGCGCCGGTGTATAGTAGGACGGTGGGACATAAAGAACGGCTTTTGGCTTTTGGAGACCGAACGATGGACATGAAACACTTGGCGACGGCGATGGCGGGCCACTCGGAACTGCTGATGAAGGCGGTCGCGGACGGGGACGAGGTGGGGATCGGCCAGCACCTCTTCGTGTGCAGGCAGCTCGTCGAGACAATGCAGACCTTGAGGGGGGCGGAGGCGAATCGCGGCCGCGTCGACTACCTCAGGAAGAGGCTCAGGGAGCGGTTCCCCGAGGGCTCCCGCAGGCGGAAGGCCGCGGAGAGGATTCTGGAGTCCGGCATCCGGGCCGAGATCGAGTGCAAGGGCTGCCGCCGCACCCCGCGGTGGGAGTACCTGATTCCGCTGCTGGAGTGCCTGGACTCGCACGAGGGGCTGGTGAGCACCAGCAAGGTGAAGAACCACCTTGAGGGGACGATGAGCCTCACCGACGACGACTTCTCGAATGTCAGGAAGCGCGCGGGCGCCGTCACCTGGCGGTACGAGGTCGACTGGGTGAAGCGGGTGCTGCTCGTCGCCGGAATGGTGGAGGACAACGGCGCCCGGGGCAACGGCGCGAGGTGGGCGATCACCCAGCAGGGGTCGGCGCTGCTGAAGCTGCTCAAGGCCGGCGACGTCGACTGCGAGGAGTGGTGGCGGGAGAACGTGAGGCGGCTCCGGAGCGAGGGCTAGGGCGCCGGAGCGCCCGGTCGGCAAAGTCACACTGACATATCTTTGCCGCATCGGGTTCCCCCTTGACGGCGGGGGGCACGGTCCGTACAATTCGGCGGACACCTTACACCTTTGCACAGGAGAGAGGCAATGCGCCACCCCGAGCAAATCGTGCGACTCGAGGATCTCCGGGCCGGGGCGGCGTACGCCCTCGTGTGGCACGACTCGGCCCAAGGCAGGTTTTTCGAGGTCACCCGTGCCACCTTCGCCGGGACGATGCCGAACTCCGACATCGCCTCCGCCAAGCGTTTCCTGGACATGCGCGGCCCCGTCATACCGGGCCAGCACTACCTGACGCTCCACGTCCACCAGATAACGGAGTACGGCCTCTGGGTGAACCACACCCTGACCGCGGCGCCGGGCTTCAACTTCGCGGGCGACCCGGCGCATCTCCTGGGCCAAACCGACGGCCTCAGGATGGTGGTCCCCCTGCGCGAATGGGAGGCCTATCCGTGGCCGCACGAGGGAACGCCATCCGCGCCCGGGGCGGAGACCTGGGCGGACGAGGAGGCGAAGCTGAGGAGGAAGAGGGACGCGGCGATGCGCCGCGCGTGCGGGTTCGACTAGCGGTGCGGGGGAAACCGGGCTTAAAGTGACATAACACTTCACACAGGGCTGCGATGGCATACACATACCACATAACGTCCGACGCGAACCCGGACACGACCTTCACCGTCGAGGGCGACTTCGGCGTCAAGGACGCCCTGCTGCGGGCATCGATCGAGTGCCCCGGACTGGGCCACTTGGCCAACGTCACGCGCAGGCGCGGGAAGAGGGGAAAGAAAGAGGACTTCGGGCTGCACCCGACATGGCAGGAGGCTCTGCCGACGAACAGGAGATGGGCATGAGCATGCGACATAACGGTACGAAGGCGAGGCTGGAGGACATCCGTCGGCTATCCGAGCGGACGGACAGCCTCATGGGGCTGTTCGACGGGAGGCTCCGCAACGCCGCCGAGGCGGAGGAGATGGTCTCCCAGACCTTCCGGGCCGCCATCGCCAACCACGCGGAGCACGGGGAGGCGTTCTCGTTCAGGGCGGAGGCCAAGGGGTTGAGGGGCCAGTGCCCGATCGCATTCAACAACGGAGCCGCGTACGGGAGGCTGCTCGACCGCGGCTACCTCATGGAGGAGAAGCGCAGCGGCGGGATCGTCCTCGTCATCACCCAGGCGCTGGTGGACCTGCTGGACGCCCACTTCGCCCGGAAGGACGCGCGCTAGTCGGGCCGCCCTCCGGGCGGCCCTCCCGAGCGAGCGTTGGCGCCCCGATCCCGATCCAGCGGCGAGAGGGGCCGCCCTCCGGGCGGCCCTCCCCTACGCGCCGGGGAAGAGGGTCTCCCCCTCCAGGCGGTACAGCTCCTCCAGGAACTCGTCGCGGTGCGGCCACGACCCCAGGGCGTCCCACATGAAGAAGTCCTCCGCCGGGCGGGCGTACGTCCAGGCGACCTCGCCG
>Ga0180434_10005834_pt1 | contig 14348 bp, 12 predicted proteins | sample SS_ome_7_FD_132453 | JGI IMG/M metagenome (GOLD analysis project Ga0180434, IMG submission 132453) | Hypersaline lake sediment archaeal communities from the Salton Sea, California, USA - SS_1_D_2 metaG | ecosystem: Environmental > Aquatic > Non-marine Saline and Alkaline > Hypersaline >... | reverse complement strand
CGCTGTTCGGCCAGATCCATCTCCGCCCGGGTGACCGAGGCCCGCTTGCCCGAGAGCTGCAGGGCCTTGTTGGGATCGGGTTCGATGACCGCCAGCAGTTCCCCTTCGCCCGTAACCTGGCCGACATCGCTCAGCAGCGAGATGATGCGCCCGGCAACCTGCGATTTGATCTCGATCAGGCGGTCCATCTCGATGGTGCCGCTCTCGGCCAGCCGGCGGATGATATCGCCCCGTTCGAGCTGCAACGGCTCGATCGGGGGGCCCGAGGTATCGCGCCCGCGGGCGGCATTGGCGACGACGATCGCAACCAGCAGCAGGAGGGGGAGAACGATCCAGCGTTTCTTGCGGCGTTTCTTCGGCATCAGCTTTCCTCTTTGAAGCCAGGGCCCGTTCGGCGGACCGATCCTCATGATACGTTTTACCGGGCGCCGTGGTTACTCCTTCACCAGGGTTACGGCTTCGTCCAGCTCCGTTATCACCCGGCAATCCAGCTCGCTCTCTGCGTACGCTCCGAGCGGATCGTAGAGGATCCCCTCGATGCCGGCCTGCCGGGCACCGACCACATCGGCGCTGTAGTAATCACCGATATGGACGATCTCCCCGGGCTCGAGTTCCAGTTCGCGCAGCGCGAAGCGGAAGATGCCCGGATCGGGCTTGGTGCTGGCGACGTCTTCGGAATCCACCAGCAGGTCGAAATACCCCTGCCAGTTCTGGTACTCCACCATCTGCCGCAGGCGCCCGTCATTGTTGGAAACGCAGGCGACCTTGAGATCCGATGCCGCCAGTTCCCGAAGTGTTTCCTCGGCCCCGGATGCCGGCTCGGTCCACAATCCCACTCCCTCGCGGTGCTCGTCGAGCAGATGCAGCAGCACGTTCTCGAGCTCGTTGTCCGGCACACCGAGTTCGGTGAAGAACCGGGTGTAGTACATCTGCCAGACGCTGTCATCGAGACCGCCGGCGATGACCCGGGAATCGAACCAGGGACGGAGCCCGGCCTCGACCTTTTCGATAGCGGACCGCGTAACCTGCACCCCCGTTTTCCCGATTGCACTCACGTAGAAATCGTAGCGCGGCATGAGCAGAGTGTGCCCCAGATCGAATGAAATCGCGCGCAGGGTCATGTTCACCTCGGATCGGAAGCGGAAAGGGCCGGCAATTCCCGTCTGTGCCGGAAGCGCTCGGGATGCAAGGTATGCGGTTCGGGTTTTTCCGCTATTCTGAATCCGGGGGACGGAGCAGATAGCAGGGCAGCTGCGGTTCCCGGGGAATCGATTCGAGGAGATCGACCACTCTGTACCCGGCCGCGAAGGCCGCGTGGAAGGCGGTCCGGGTCGTGAGTCGCCACTGCCGGGCCAGGGTGCTGTCACGGGCGCAGAGACCCAGGAAATCGGCGGGGATCGGAGCCAGGAGCCAGGTACCCGCATCATCGACCTGAGCGGGCTGAACGGGCAGGGGCTCTCCTGCGTCCCCTGTCTCGCAGCGGTAGAGCAGAGGCAGGGCAGCAGGATCGGACACCCACGGTACGGAATCAGCCCCCGCCGCCAGGTCTGCGACCCGCGGCGAACGCAGCTCCCAGGAGGCCTGGAAACGATCGGTCGGCACTCCCCCGTGCAGGACGCTGAAGCTGTCGTCGCCGTAGAAGGAATCGAGGTAGGTGATCGCCACGGCACCCAGATAGCGGAGGTTGAACCGGCCGTTGACCGCCATCAGCGGATCGAAAGTCCAGAGCACCTTCTCGAAACCGTGGGCCAGAGCCCACTCCCGCTGATAGAACTTGAGCTGCCGCCCCACCCCGCGGCCGCGGTACTCCGGCCGGACGGCCGTCATCTGGGAATAGAGGATCAGTTCTGTGTCGATGACCCCGGGGAAGGAGTAGATGAAACCGGTCAGCACGTCACCCGCGAAGGCTCCGGCAACGATCCCGCCGGCATGATTCACGGCCACCAGGGTGGGCACCGGCACCAGGCTGTCACCACTTTCACCCCAGGTCGCCCGGATGATATCCTGGGCCTGGCGCAGTTCGGCGATCTCATCGAGCGGCCTGATGGTGGAATCCGGAACCATGGTGCGAACACTCTACCATCGCCGCACACCTCCCGCAAGATGGCGCCCCCGGGAGGACGCAGGAACCATCCCGGCCACCCGGGGCGCCCGTTGGGCGGTACCGGATTCGGCTCTGGCTGCCCGGCCCGGTCGAGGTGATCTTGTCAGGCAGGGTATCAGACCACCTGCGCTCCGGCCGGGAGCCGCCTCCGGCACCCGGCAGACAAGGATGAAACGGCATGAACGACCCGGCCGAACCCGCCCGCCACGATCAGAACGTTCACGATCCCCGGCAGCTCTGTTGTGTCGCCATCGAGGCGGCCCGCGCCTGCGGGGCATACCTGCTCGATTCGTGGCAGGCTCCGCGCGGCGAATATGAAGAAAAATCGCCGGGTGACCTGGTCTCCGAAGTCGATCGAAAATCCCAGGAGATGGCCCGCTCGATACTTCTCGCCCGCTCTCCCGGTTCGCGATTCTTCGGCGAGGAAGATGCCCGAACCCGTTCGACGAAAGCCCGCGGGCAGGACGTGCTCTGGATCGTTGATCCCCTCGACGGGACCGCGAACTTCGTGCACCGGTTTCCGGTCTTCTCGGTTTCGATCGCGGCCGCGGCCGGATCGGAGCTGCTGGCCGGAGTCGTCTTCAATCCCGTTTCGGGGGAGCTCTTCGAAGCCGCGGCCGGTGAAGGCGCCCGGCTCAACGGTGAACCGGTCAGCGTTACCGGCGAATCCGACCTGTCCCGCGCACTGCTGGCGACCGGCTGGCCCTTCCGCAAAAAGGACCTGCTCGAGGCCTACCTGAGAGTATTCCAGCGTGTCTTCTGGGCCAGCCAGGGGATCAGGCGACTCGGGAGTGCTGCCCTCGATCTCTGCTACCTGGCCGCCGGACGCCTGGAGGGTTTCTGGGAGTACGGGCTGGGTCTGTGGGACATCGCCGCCGGCGCGCTGATCGTACGCGAGGCAGGAGGGCGGGTCAGTGATTTCGCAGGCGGTGAGGGATGGTGGGATTCAGGCGATATCGTGGCCACCAACGGCGCTGTCCACGAAGCCCTGCTGGCGGCGGCTGAGACCCCGCAGGGGATGCGGGATCTCGAACCCGGCTCTCAGTTGCCGGCCTCCGACTCGTTCTGAGGTGAGCCCTGCACCTCGGCTTCGTCTTCAGCTTCGGCTTCGCGGAGCCCCTGCTTGAACTCCTTGATGCCGATTCCCATGCCCCGGGCCAGTTCGGGGATTTTCTTGGCCCCGAAGAGGAAAACGAGGATACCCACGAGAATGAGGATTTCCAATGGTCCCAATCGGCCGAACACGGTGCCTCCTTCCGGACGTCGCCGGAGCGCGTCCTGCCCGTTTCAACGGTCTGCAACTGCGCACGTTATGCTTCCGGTGCCACCCTGTCAATGTCCGGCGCGACCTGATCGAGAGGAAAGAACCGCAGTGTGCGGAAAGATTTTCTTTGCAGGATGGGATTCCTCATACCTTCTTTTTCTATCTTGAGCCGTGAAGAAGACACTCAGCATCGGGCAGAATGACGCCGGCCAGCGGGTCGACGCCTTTCTGCGCAAACTCATACCGGACGCACCGTACAGCCTTATCCAGAAGGTGATCCGGACGCGGGGTATTCTGGTCGACGGCAGGAAGGCCCGGCCTTCCGACCGTCTCGAACCGGGGATGACAGTCGAGATCATCGACAGCCGGGCCGCAGCCACGGTCCGCTCTTTCAAGGAGCAGGAACAGGATATGTTGAATATCATCCGGCCGGTATCTGAAGAGCTGGAGATCCTTTTCGAGGACGAACACGTCCTGGCTTTGAACAAACCAGCCGGACTTCCTTCCCACGGCGGGTCGGGAGCCAAGGGTGATTCCGCTCTCTCCCGCGCCTGGAACCATCTGGGAACCGTGGGCCGCGGACATACCTTCCGGCCGGCTCTGCCGCACCGCCTCGACATGGGCACCTCGGGCGTTCTGCTCGTGGCCAAAACCGCTGATGCCCTGCGCGAGCTCACCGCCCAGTTCCGGAACAGGGAGGTACAGAAACACTATCTGGCCCTGGTGTCGGGAGTGATCCAGGCCAAGTCGGGAGTGATCAGGCATCCCCTGCGCCGGGTCGAGGCCCAGGCGGCCGACATGCCCAAGGTGGTTGTGGCCAAGCGCCGCGGCCAGAGCGCCGAAAGCGAGTACGAGGTCAAGGAGACCTTCGAGATCGCCTCTCTGCTCCAGATCATCCTGCATACCGGCCGCACCCATCAGATCAGAGCCCACTTCTCGGCAATCGGACATCCCATGGTCGGCGACGAACGGTATGGCTTCGGCGTCGTGAACAAGGCTTTTCTCGACCGTTTCGATCTCGATCATCCTTTCCTGCATGCCGAGCGACTCATCATCCAGCACCCGAAGAAGAAAAAAACCCTCGAGTTCGAAGCCTCCCTGCCCGAGGTGCGCGAGCAGCTGCTCCAGACCCTGCGCGACGGCTGGCGGCCGCCGAAAATGCGGCGTCCCCGTTAGGAGCCTGTCGGAGTAATCCGCCGACTGCGGCCTGCGCTGGGATCCGGTCACGCCGCCTGCATCTGTCCGGGCCGCCCCGCGGCGGACCTGCATCCGGGCCTTGAGACCGCAACCGCTCCCTCTTACACTCTCAGCTGCCTCTGCACCCGCCCCCGCGGTCCCGTTCGGGACCGGAGCGGAAGGATGCCATGACCCGAACCCGATATCGCCTGATCACCGGTGCTTCCCGCGGCGTCGCCGCGGCCTTCGGGCTGCTGTTCGCGGCCGGGGTGATCATGAAGCTGCTGGATTTCGAAGCCACCCGGGATGCCATGACCGCCTACAGCATCCTCGACTTCCTCCCCCCCGCCCTGCCGGCAGTGGGCAGCCTGGTCCTGGAAGCATTCGTGGCCGTCACCCTGATCCTGCACGGGACCTGGCAACGCTGGGGGCTGCCGGCCGCAGCTCTCTTCCTGACCGTCACCGGCATCATGCTGGTGCTCGAGACCCTGGCGGGCGGAGCCGGCGACTGCGGCTGCATCCCCTTCCTGCCCCGCGACATCAGCCTGCTCGCCGCGGCCCAGAACGGCGCCCAGGCCCTCTTCCTCGGTTCTCTCTGGCGGTATCTGGAAACGCTCAGGGGGGAGAGAACAGCTGCCTCAGGCGCCGATGCGAACACCGATGCGAACACCGATGCGTACACCGATCCGAACACCGATCCGGAGGCGACAGAATCCGCTACGGCTCCTGCGCCTCCTGCAGATAGGTGATCGCCCCCACCCGTCCCCCGGGGTCGAGACGAACCGCAACCGGCACCCGGGTGATTCCAAGCAGGCGGCCCTCCTCGAGCGGGATCAGGCCGATCCCGGCCCCGGTCTCGCGCAGCTGCCGGTAGGCGTCCATGAACCCGGCCCGCGGGATGGCGTCGGTCTGCAGGATGAGGAAGAACATGCCCGACGGGGGCGGATCGTCGCGAACGGCACCCGGTTCACCATTCCAGCCGGCGAGGATGGCCTGCATCTCGGCCGCGCAGATATCACAGGTCGGCGCCACCACCAGGAGACGGGTGCGACCGATGAGGAGGGAATCGAGCCGGGCCGGCGTTCCGGATGCGGTGGTCACCGACACGGACGGGACCGGCCGTCCCGGCCGCAGGGCCGGATGGGACGCAGTATGGGCGTAGGTGAAAGCGCTGGTGACCAGGTAGGCCGCCAGGCCGATGACGGTCAGCCAGCCCCAGACCCGGCGACGCGGATGCACGACGGTGGCGTTCATGACCCGCAAGCATAGCACTCCGGATCGGGGCGGGGAAGCCGTCCGATCCGGATATCCACCCCGATGACACCCCGGGCTTGAGCACCCGGAGGCAGAGGGATACAATCGGCAGGCATCAGGTTCGCTTCAGCCGCATTGTCCGGGAAGGTGTCAGTTCCCTCATGATCAAGCGGATTTCAGGCTCGTTCCTCGCTCTGGCCGGCATTGTCATGCTGGCGGTGCTGCTTGCAGCCGCCGGCCCTGCCGGTGTGGGTGAGAGCCAGCCGCGACGGGTCAGCTTCCGCCTGCTCTTTACAGGCAACACCCTGGGCTACATCGAACCCTGCGACTGTTCGCGCGGAGTTCTCGGCGGCCTCGATCACCGTCAGGCGGCTATCGCCGAGAAGCGCCGGGAGGGACAGCCGAACATCCTGATCGATTTCGGCAATCTCTTCGAGGTGCCGACCAACCGGCCGATGACCGAACTCGGCCGGCGACAGGCAGCATTCCTCTCGGCCGAGATGGAACGGATGGGATACGCCTTCACCGCTCTGGGCCGTCAGGATCTCATCCTCGAGCCCGATTTCCTGGCCGAGAATCTCCCCGACCTCGCCTACCCCCCCCTGATCACCAATCTCGCGCCCGGGATCGACCTCGGGGTCGAGACCGTGCCGCGGATACGGCTCGACCTGGGCGGACTGCTGGTGGACGTCTTCAGCATCGTGGAACCGGCCCTGATCCCGACCCGGGAAGGCGTGGTCGAGCGGTGGGAGCCGATCCTCGAAGCGGCTCTCGAGGAATCGAGCCGGGGTGAGGATCCGGCCGACGCCCAGATCGTGATCGCCCACGTGCAGTTCGCGGTCGTGGACAAACTGCCTGAATGGTACCCCGAGATCGACCTGCTCTTTCACGGTGAATTTCTGGTCCCCCGCCAGGCCTTCCGGATCGGCAGCTGCGTGGCGATGAGTGCGGCCGGGAAGGGACAGATGCTGGGCGTGCTCGATGCTTCGGTTCTGCCGCGGGAGCGTCAGCAGGAGAACCGGCCGGTCTTCACCGGTTTTCAGGGGCTCCACATCGCTCTGCCTCCCGACTCGCCGTTTGACGCCGGGGTGCGCGAACGCATGGATGGGTTCCGCGCCGAGCTGATCCGCGACGGCCTCATCCTGCCCTGAGCTCACATCTCCCGGTTCTCACCCCGGTGCCTTCTCTATCTCGAGGGTGGGGATTGCGATCTCAGGCGCGCCTATCGCTCCTGTGCGGAAGGCGGGAGGACGGTTTCAGGGCTGCCAGGCGCGCAGGATACTCAGGGCATAGCGGGCGAAGGCGCCTTCGGCCGCGAGCATCTCTTCGGCCGCCGGCAGGTCGCGTCGCCAGTCGGCCTGCAGCTCCTCGGCGGCTGCCAGGACAGAATCCTCGGCTGCAAAAATGACCGGCCAGAGCCCCCCGCCCGCACCGTCACGCAGCAGATTGGTATTGATGAAGCTGCGCATCCGGTTCTCTCCGAAGATGATCCGCTTGATCCGCAGCGAGGCGTCGCAGAGTGGTGCGGTCGGAGTGCCGTCGACCTCGGGGGGAACCGGCCCGACCGGCCAGTACGGCACGGTGATCGCCGCCGCCGTCTGACCCAGCATCGTCCACATGGTGCTCAGCTGGACCGGTTCACCCGCGTGGATACCCTGGAACACGGTGGCCGAGACCGTGGATGGACGGCAGATCGAGTGGTTGGCCTCGATCCACCCCGGAGGAGTCTCATCACTCCAGCGCCCCGCCCAGGGGATCTCGACCGGCCGTCCCCGCTGATCGGTGAGGTCACGCATCTGGATCCGGAGGATCGAGCGGGGATTGAGCTCACCGGCGGCATGGAATCCCCGGACGAGTTCGGTGGTGCGGCGGAAGCGCTCGATCCCGCCCCGGCCTCCGCCATTCACGGCGAAGTTGGTCCGCAGGACATAGCCGTCGGGGGCCACGCTCCGATCGGCGGTATCGTACACCCAGAAATCGTTGGCGGCGGCCTCGATCATTACCGCCCGTCCATTCGCATCCATCACGGCCAGGTTGGCCTGGGTCGAACGCCCGGAACGGTTGGTTTCCTCGAGCAGGGCAACGAACTCATCGACCGTGGCACAGGTTCCCAGGGCGAGGTGCTGAACGCTTGAATTGTTCAGCCCGCCGCTGCCGCCGGGCAGATCGGGGGCAACGGCATTGAGGATCGCGAAGCCGGCCTCGTTGATCCCGAGCAGGGTGCTCCGGGGACTGGTACCGGCGATCGAGAGGAAAGCGTACTCCTGCCCCCGCACCCAGTGGATCTCGTTGTTCTCATCGCGCCAGTCCCGGGTCTTCCAGATCATTGGCCGGCCGTCGGTGGTGGCCGAACCGGCGGCGGCCCCGATGGTGCATTCCTCCGGGGTCGGTACGTCGGTATATCCGGTCGGAGAGATGACCGGAGAGAGCAGCAGGAACAGCAGGAGAAGGGCGGCGTGTCGGGCGCTCTTTCGCAGAGTCATCGTTCTTCTTTCTCCTCATCACCTTCGGCGAAGTGTTCAGCATACCAGCCGAGAATGCGGTTCCAGAAATCGTGGTACTCCGCGAGGCTGTTGGGCGGGCTGTGGCCGCCGTCGGCGTAACGCACCCAGACCACTTCCTTGCCCAGCCGGCGCATGGCGTAGTACATCTCCATCGACTGACGGGCCGGGACGTTGTAATCCAGGTCGCCGGTGATGCACATCAGCGGGGTCTGGATCCGGTCGGCAAAGGCAATGGCCGAATGCATCTGGTAGCGTTCAGGGTACTCCCAGAGCGAACCCCCGATGCGGTCCTGGCCCCACTCGGGAGCCTGGATATTGCGAATCCCGAGCCGGGGGCTGTCACCGTAGAAACTGACCATGTTGACCTTGCCCGAAATATTTATTGCGGCTGCGAAACGCGGGGTCTGGGTGATGAGCAGGGCGGTGGCGTAGCCGCCGTAGCTGGTGCCGTGCACTCCGAGTTTCTCCTCATCCACCAGGCCGCGATCGATGAGTGAGTTGATCCCCGCCGTCACTCCCTTGACCCACGCTTCGCCGGGATACCCCGTGACCAGGTGCACGCTCGGACGGAAACCGAAGTACCCGGCATTGGCGATCAGGTTCATGTTGGAGTTGAAGCCGTTCTCGAAGAAGGTCTCGTAGATCTCGCAGACCAGCGGGTAGCGGCGGCCGGGCTCGTAGCCCACAGGATAGTAGAGAATGCCGTAGAGTTCCTCGCCGTCGCTGTCACGGTACGTCACCAGTTCGCTGCGGGTCAGGGTACGCTCCCGGATCCAGGGATTGAGATCTGTCAGCTGGCGGGGTTCGGTGAAGGCTGTGTCCGCCCGCCAGAGATCATCGGGATGGTCGCCGTCGGAACGGGTGAAAAAGAAGGTGCGCCCGTCCTCGGTCATCCGCCACGAGCCATACCGATCGCTGTTCCGGATCAGGTCGCTCATCTCGCCTTCCTGCAGATCGAGCCGCATGAGCCCCCGTTCCCAGCGGTCGCGGGCGGAGGTGGAGAGATAGAGCCACCGTCCGCAGGGGCTCCAGTCTATGACCTGCAGGCGCGGACGATCCTCGTCATCACCCTCGAAGGCCCGGATCTTCTCCACTGAGTCCTGTTCCAGATCGGCCACCCACCACGCATCGGCCCCGCTGAGCAGCAGTTTTCCTCCCCCGGAATCAAAGCGCATGATCGAGAACCGCACCCGGGTGGTGTCTTCGCCGCTGGCAAACGGGCGCCCCCCCTCGGTCAGGTTCCGGACGGTGGTGTCGCGCACGGACCGTACGAGGACATCCCCTTCGCCGGTCCAGGCATACATGGTACCGGCTTCGTTCCAGGTGACCCGGATCCGCTCGGTATCCCGCGGGCGCAGAACGGTCCGCTCACCGTTCTCCAGGTCGAGCCAGGAGAGTTCGTATTCGGTTCCGCCCGAGCGGGCATAGACGGTCTCGAGGGGGAAATTCTCGGTCACCGAGATCAGGGATCCGTCCTCGGACAGGCGCAGGCCGCCGTAGTTGCCCTCGGGGAGCAGTTCGGTCACCTCACCCCGTTCGAGCGACACGATCGCCGGGATCGTCAGGGCATTGAGATTGCGCAGCTCCTCCCACCGCAGGAAGGGCTCGCGGGAATCGTGGACGATGATCGGACCTTCGGTCAGATCGAGAAAAGCCTGCCGGGCCCGTTCGTGCCAGCCTTCGGCTCTGAGCTGGAGCAGGAGACCGCTGCCATCGGGCAGCCAGCGCAGGGTCGAACGGGACGCGATCTCCCGGTCGGTGCGCAGTCGCACTGGACGGCTGCGCCCCCGGGCCACGTCGTGAACCTGAAGGGTGTATGCATCTCCTTCCCGCAGAAAGAAGGCGATCTGCGTGCCCGCCGGATTGAAAGCGAATCCGCTGGCCTGAACCGGTTCGTCGTACAGCGGTGTCCGCTCCCCGCTCTCGCCATTGACCAGACAGATTTCGGCGCCGCCGGGACCGATATAGGTCGGGTCTCCGTAGCGGGCATAATCGTTGCCCAGGCGCTCCCTCCGGTGGCTGACACTGCAGATCAGCAGGGATCCATCAGCGTTGGCATCGTGAACCCGCACCGAGGCGAGGGTGAGCAGGTCATCGACCGTAAAGGGCTGTTTCTGCTGCGCCGATCCGGAAAGGGGCACCAGGACCAGGACGAGAACCAGCAGGGACATCAGGCAGCGTGGTGAACGGGCCATGTCATACTCCCGGATTGTGGTGTGACAGCTGGTGGATCGTGTCAGACGTTCGCTCTCCTCAGATCAGGGATAGAGCCAGCAGGCCATCGCTTCTTCCCGCCACTGCGCGGTGGCTTCGCGCCAGCGCTCCTCGAGATCACCCGGGCTGAGACCGGCATCGATCCCTTCCCGCAACCAGGACACTCCGGCCAGCCGGTCGAAATGGGCCGCCCGCCACCGGAAGAGGTCGGGATAGAGGTGCCGGAAGGCACTCACCACCGCCACCCCCGTTACGACACTACGGAACGTCTCGCGATCGGTTACTTCGATCTCGATCCCGCGGCATTCTTCGCCCTTCCATTTCACCTCCACCGCACTTCCCGGCAGGCCGGGCGTGAAGCGGGCCGGGCGGAAACGAACCCCCGGCAGTTGGAGATCGTTCAACCAGCCCGCGGTCCGTTCGGCCTCGGCCCAGGGCGCACCGACGAGTTCAAAAGGCCGCTCGGTGCCCCGGCCTTCAGAAAGATTGGTGCCCTCGACCAGGCAGGTCCCGGGGTAAACCCGGGCCGTGGCGGGCTCGGGCATGTTGGGCGAGGGCCGGATCCAGGGCACGCCCGATTCCTCGAAGGACATCCGCCTTTCCCAGCCGTCCATCAGAACCAGGTGCAGCTCGAGATCTTCCGCGTCGGCCAGAAGGGTGTCTCCGATGATCCAGGAGGCGTATTCGGCGACCGTGAAACCGTGACGGATCGGCAGAGGAAAGAGCCCCACGAAGCTGGCCAGGGCGGGGTCGAGGACCGGTCCCTCGACCACCGTGCCGCCGAGGGGATTGGGACGATCGAGAACGACGTAGGCCAGCCCGCGCACCGCAGCCGCTTCCATGGTGCGGGCCATGGTACTGACGTAGGTGTAGAAGCGCGCGCCGACATCCTGGATGTCGAAGAGGAGGGCTCCGAGGCCGTCGAGCTGGCTCGCGTCGGGCCGGGTCGTCACGCCGTAGAGGGAATGGATCGGCACTCCCCGGTATGTCTCGCCGGCCGAGTAGATCCGCGCCCCTTCGGCGGCCGAACCCTCGAACCCGTGCTCGGGACTGAATATGGCCCGCACCTCGCAGCCGGCATCGAGCAGGGCGTCCACCAGGTGGGTACCGTCACGCAGACGGCCGGTGTGATTGGTAACGACACCGAGCGGCATCGGCGGCAGTCCGGTGGCTCTCTCCCAGCCGTCGCGGAGCAGGACATCGGCGCCGGTCAGCACCGCCCTCTCCCCCGAACAGGCGATCGGGCCGCAGCCGAACACGACACCGAGGATCGCAGCCCAGGCAGCCGTTTTCTTTCCGGTGCGGGACACACGGTTCCTCCTCATCTCAGACAGAATGCCGATGCCTGAGGTATAGCGCATCGGAGCCGGGGGAGGGAAGGTCAACACCGCGACCGGCCCCGTCCCATCCCCTTCCCAATCCGCCGGCAGTGGTGTATATCTGTGAGGTTCCCGGCGAGGTCCGCCGGGTCGCCGCTACCACTCCTTCGCTCAGGAGCCACGGCCATCACCCGACCAATCCGCCGGCAGAGAGTCCGCCATCGCACCCGCGCATTCCTCGCCCCCGCCCTGATCGTGCTGCTTTCGGGGTGCGCCGGCAACCTGACGGCCCGGACCCTGAAGGCGGGGCGGGCTTCGACGGTGGGCATGGATCCGGAACGGCTGGCAGCTCTCGACGAGGTGATCACCCGCGAGATCGAGACCGGCACCATCCCGGGAGCGGTTCTGCTCATCGCCCGTTCAGGCACGATCGTGTATTCGGGCGCCTGGGGGGCGCGCGCGCTCGACCCGGTCCCCGAGGAGATGAGCTTCGATACCATCTTCGACCTGGCCTCGATGACCAAGCCGCTGGCTACTGCGGCTGCGGTCATGCGGCTGGTCGAGCTCGGCCAGGTACGCCTGCAGGATCGCGTCAGCGTCTATCTGCCCGAATTCGCCGGCGGCGGCAAGGGCGGCATACGGGTCGCGCATCTTCTGACCCACACCTCGGGCCTGCCGCCGGGCGTGCCGGTCAGTACCCTGCGGTCCGCCTATGGGGCGTACAGCCCCGAAGCGGTATGGTGGTGGATCTGCGCCCACGATCCCGAGGGCGAACCGGGGATGAGCTTCATCTACAGCGATATCAATTACCACACCCTCGCCCGGCTCGTGCGGCGGGTTTCGGGCCGCACCCTGGCCGACTTCTGCCGCGCGGAGATCTACGAACCGCTCGGGATGACCGACACCGGTTTCTATCCCGAGGGAAGCCGCCTGGCGCGGGTGGCCCCCACCGAGAGGGTCGCCGAAGGCGTGCTGCGCGGGCAGGTGCACGACCCGATGTCACGCCTGGTGGGCGGGGAAGGCGGCAGTGCCGGACTTTTCTCGACGGCGTCGGATATCGCCCGTTTCTGCCAGATGCTGCTCAACGGCGGAAGTTACGACGGCACCCGGATCTTCTCCCCCCTGACGATCAGGGCGATGACTCAGGACCGGATCATGGGTCGGGGATACGGATTCGATGTGGCCAGCCCGTACGCCACTATCCGCGGTGATCTGCTCGGCCCCGATTCTTTCGGTCATTCCGGCTATACCGGCACGAGCGTCTGGATCGATCCCGAGCAGGATCTCTTCGTGATCCTGCTCACCAACCGGGTTCACCCCGATGACAGCGGAAGTGTCGTGCCCCTGCGCTCGAAGGTGAGCAACGTCGTGGCCGCGGCGCTCACCGGCCCGCCGCCGGGCCGACGGTGATCCCCCACCCGATTTCGTAGAAACCGGGCAGCGACACCGGCAGCCGCCCCCGGGCGCCCACGGCTCCGAGAACGACCTCCCCTGCAGCGCGCTGAGCCGTTTCCGAATAGTCATACGCGGCCAGGTACGCCGTCACCCCGGGAAACTGCATCAGGAAATACGGCGGTCCGAAGGCAGCCACGACGGTGGGAACTTCCCGCGCCACGGCATAGGTGAGCAGGCCGGCATGAGCGTTGAGAACCGCTGCATGCCCCTTCTGATCCCTGACCCGGCTGAAGACGGCGGCCGACACCAGGGAGGCGTTCTCGATCGCGCTGAGCACGGCCTCGATTTCAGCGGGGGTGGAGTCGGGATAGAGCCAGAGGTGACGCGCTCCCGGATAGATCTCCCGCTGGGGAGCGAAGAAATCCCGGCCGACGGGCCCGGTCCCGGGATCGGTCGAGAGCCCGAGGAAGAGTACCCGCCCGGGATCGATCCCGGCGTGGCGCCGGGCGAACGGACCCGACGAGCGCGGAGCCGCCAGCGGGATCCACTCTCCCCGGTCGGGGATCTCTGTACCCGAACCGCGACCGAGGGGGAGCAGATCCCCCTCGTTGCGCACGACCGTCACGGCCCGTTCAGCGATCGTCACCGCCAGATCGCTCACCGCCGGATCGGCCACAACGGCTTCGACATCATCGAGCGGGACCTCCCGCCGCAGGTGCAGACCGAGCCGAGCCTTGGTCTCGAGCAGGCGCCGGGCGGCCCGCGTCACCAGCTCCGGATCGAGACGGAGGGCTTCTACCGCCGCCACGATCCCCTCGACACTGCGCCGCGCATCGGCCGGGAGCAGGATCAGATCAGCTCCGGCCGCGATGGTCTGCACGGCGGCCTCCTCCACGCCGTAGTGCCGCACGATGGCGCCCATGCGCAGGGCGTCGGTGACGATGAGACCGTCGAATCCAAGTTCCTGGCGCAGCAGCCGACCGGTCACATTGGCCGAGATCGAGGCCGGAACGGAGGCGGAGGGATCGAAGGCTCTCACCCAGAGATGAGCGGTCATGATCGCGTCGACCCCGTCGGCGATGAGAGCCCGGAAGGGAACCAGCTCGATCGTATCGAGT
>Ga0180434_10005833_pt1 | contig 14350 bp, 14 predicted proteins | sample SS_ome_7_FD_132453 | JGI IMG/M metagenome (GOLD analysis project Ga0180434, IMG submission 132453) | Hypersaline lake sediment archaeal communities from the Salton Sea, California, USA - SS_1_D_2 metaG | ecosystem: Environmental > Aquatic > Non-marine Saline and Alkaline > Hypersaline >... | reverse complement strand
TTTCATAGGATCTTACCTCCGTATTTTTCTATAAATTGTATCATTTTTCCGGGGGAAGACAAGACCTCGATGACCGTCGTATCCCCGGTCTCCTGATGGCGCGTCAGGATGGCCCATTGATGAATGGAATCCACATCCATCTCCGGATTCGAGATGGCGACCCTGAAGCGTCGGAAATCGGCGAAACTTCGTGTAAAAATGCACCGCTTGAGGACGTCGATACCCTCACCGGTGCGCGCGGACAGAAAGAGGTCGAACCGGCCGTCTTTCTGGCAGGGCGGGTCACTCAGAAGGTCCGTTTTATTGAAAACCGTCAAGACGCGCTCCTCGGGAATACCCAGTTCCCGCAGCACCCGTTCCACCTCTTCCTTCTGGGAAAGGTAGTCGGGCCGGGACAGGTCGACGACATGCAGGAGCACATCCGACTGCACCACCTCCTCGAGTGTGGCCCGGAAGGAACGGAATAGCTCTTTGGGCATGTCACGTATGAATCCCACGGTATCCGATAGCAGGAAGTAATAACCGGCTTCGATATCACCCAGATCCACGCGCCGCATCAGAGGATCGAGCGTGGAGAAAAGCTTCTCGGACACCGCCACATCCTGTCCGGTCAGGGCCTTGAACAGGGTGGACTTGCCCGCCGAGGTATAGCCGACAAGAGAGACCACGGGCACGGGGAATCGCCGCCGCTGTTTGCGCTGAACATCACGGTTTTTCCCCACCTTCTTCAGACGATGCTTGATGAGTGTGATCCGCTTCTGTATTCGCCTGCGATCGGCCTCCAGCTTGGTCTCCCCCGGTCCACGGGTACCGATGCCGCCCCCGAGTCGGGACAGCGCCGCACCGCGTCCGGTCAACCGGGGCAGCATGTACCAAAGCTGGGCCAGTTCGACCTGAAGTTTACCCTCGAGGGTCCGGGCGCGGGTGGCGAACACGTCGAGAATCAGGCGGGTTCGATCGATGACCTTGATCTCGAAGAAATTCTCCAGATTTCGCTGCTGCACATTGGTCAGCGGATTGTGAAAGATCACCGTGCGAATCGACTTCTGCTCGATCAGATATTTGATCTCCTCGGCCTTTCCCCGTCCGATCAGAAACTTCTTGTCCGCAGCCTCCCGTTTCTGCTGATGGATTTGGACCACCTCACCGCCGGCGCTTCGCGTTAAAAGGGCCAGTTCTTCCATGGGCCCACCCATGTCCGATTTCCCATCCCGCGGCGAGAAGACACCCACCAGGAGACATCGTTCCGGCGCATCCGGCATGTTCCTCACCACGGTTTTTCTCCTTCGAGAAATTCCAGAATCCCGTCGATGCGATCGGCATGGAACCAGTGGATATCCCGCTCCTGTCTGAACCAGGACAGCTGTCTTTTGGCGAAACGCCGTGAATTTCTCTTGATCAGATCCACCGCTTCCTCCAGAGAGATCTTGCCATCCAGGAAGAGTCCCGCCTCCTTGTACCCCAGGGAGGAGAAGGGGGGGCAATCCGGTGGGTATCGCCCTCTTAGGGACGACACCTCGTCGATCAACCCGCTCTGCACCATGGCGTCGACACGTCGTTCGATTCGGCAATAGAGCTCCTCGCGGTCGCGGTACAGGCCGAACCGGAAGAATCGGCAACCGGCAAAGGGCGTCACCGATTTCTTGAATATCTCCGTGGGCGGCAATCCCTGATTGTAGTAGATTTCCAACCCCCGAATGATCCGCACCGCATCACGGTGTCCCACCTTGCGGGCGTATTCCGGATCATGGGCGTCGAGAAGTCTCCAGAGAAAGTCCAATCCCCGCCGTCGACCGATCCTCTTCAGACGCTCCCTGGATACGCGGCGTGGCGCGGACTCGGGGAATATGCCGCGTATCATCGCCGAGAGGTAGAGGGCCGTACCGCCGCATACGATCGGGACGGCGCCGCGCGCCGAGATGTCCAGTGCACAGGCATGGGCCTCACGGAGAAATTTCGCCGCATTGAACTGAGAACAGTCCTCGAGGCAATCGATCAGGTGGTGGGGAACCCCCGCCATCTCTTCGGGTTTCAGTTTTCCCGTACCGATATTGAAATCCCGGTACACCTGCATCGAGTCCGCTGAAATGACCTCCCCGCCGATGGCCAGAGCGACCGCCACCGCCACGGCACTCTTGCCGACCCCCGTGGGTCCGAGAACCTGAATCATCGTGGGTTGTGACATGCGACACACTCACCTGAACCCGCCGATACCACCGTGGAGTTCAACCCAGGAACACGATCAGCAGGAACAGAACAAACAACAGGAGAAGCTGTCTGGAAAGAATTCTGTTCCGGCGGTCTAATGGATCCATTTAAGTATCTGATGTTCGAATTCCACTCCGAGATGCCTCTTGACCGCGTAGATTTCAGCGTAGAGGATTTCCTCGAGTCCCTTGACGAAATCCCCGCAATACCTCTCAAAATCATAGTACCACACCGCCTGCAAAACCGGCTTCTCATCGAGCCCCCCCTCCGTCCTCAGGGAGACCTTCTTGAGGAAAAATGGCAGCTTCTCGGACACGTCCATCACGGCCCGGTTCAGGATGGACAGTGCGATGGGCCCGATCTCCTTGGACAGGACGCGATAAATCATCTCGTACTTCATGTTGAAGTGCTTGAGCGCCTCCTCGAAAGAGAGGAAGGAACTGACCGGTGGGATACCCTCCTCGAGGGGGGTGACGTCCCGATGTGATGCCGCCGCCCGCTTCACGGCCGACCACGAGGCCGCCGGCTCCACCTCCTCCGGGCTTATCAGCTCCAGCAACAGGAAGGTGTAGAGGATCCTCAGCGTATCGAACTTGAGCAATTCGCTGCGTGAGATGATCTGCTTGAGGCGGGATTCGCCGCTGACAAGATCGAGGATATGGCGTTCGTGGGCCTTGAGGGACAAGGTGGTCGGGAGTTCCGACTTGAAGGGAAAGACGGTTTGGACATCTTTTAGATGCTCGTACAGGATTGATTCCTCACGCACCTCTCTCATTCCCTCGAGGATCAACGACGGGATCTCCTCGTTCAAGGTGATGTTTTCTTGGTCCATCTGACCCCTGGCATCCAGTTCGTAGGTGGCATCTCCCACGGTAAACAGGGAAAAAACGATGGCCTTCAACTGTGAGCGAACCGCGCTCCAAAGTTGCTCATAATCCAGACAGGACAGTTCCAGGAGCGCCCGGCCGACGCGCAGTTTATTCTTCCTCATATGGGTGTCGGCCCGCCGCATTTGTTCGGGCGAGATCAGGCCGGTCTCCTGGAGACGGTTCGCCAGGGAATCGGCGTCCTGATTGGAGGAGGCGAAAACCACCATCCGGTCCTTGATGTAAAGGCTCTTCTCTGCAGACGCCTGGCGAACGATCAGGGTTCCCGACAGGGATGACTTATGGATGCGGAAGAGAAGTTTCGGGAAATCGAGCGGAGAAAGCTCACCGGCGAGGGGGTGATTGTCGGTCATCAACAGGGTATCGACAGATCCATCTGGTCGGTGTTTTTCCCGGCCCTCTCGGCCTCGATCATGCTGAGGATTCGACCCGACACGTCACGGGTCGGATACAGACCATCGAAACAGGCCTTGCAAAAGGACCGAATCCGCGGATTCTGCTCACGGACCGCCCTCTCCATGTCCTCCATGGTTTGGTAGATCACGGCGTCGGCGTTGATTTTGACGGCGATCTGCTCGGGGGTGGCGTTGGCCGCGATGAACTCGTTGCGCGTCTGCATGTCGATGCCGTACACGCAGGGATTGACGAGCGGGGCGGAACAGGATGCGACGAAGACCTTTCTTGCCCCGGCGTTGCGCACCATTTGAACGATGGACCTGGATGTATTTCCTCGAACGATGGAATCGTCCACCAGAAGGATGTTCTGGTCCCGGAACACATGGTGGATGGGATTCAGTTTGTGTCGGATCGATTGGCGTCGCATCGAGTCCCCCGGCATGATGAACGTCCGTCCGATATACCGGTTCTTCACCAGGCCCTCCCGGTACCTCAACTTGAGCCGGCGGGCGATTTCGATGGCGGCGGCCCGCGCCGAGTCCGGAACCGGTACGACCACATCCACGTCCAGTCCAAGCCGTTTGATTTGCGTGGCCAGTTTTTTACCCAGTATCACCCGCGATTGGTAGACGTTGATGCCGTTCATGATGGAGTCTGGACGGGCGAAGTAGATATATTCGAATATGCAGGGACGAAACGGTCTCTCCAGGATCGTCTTTTCATGAACCCGGCGCTGGGTATCGATGAAGATGGCGGAACCGGGCGCCACGTCTTTGGTCTCTTTGAAACCGGCGATGTCGAGAGAAACGCTCTCGGATGCGAAGGCGAAGGAGGGGATGAGTTTGTCGCGATTGACCCCGAACATCAGGGGACGGATACCATGGGGATCACGAAAAGCGATCATGCCCTGGCCTGCGACGTACAAAACAACGGAATAGCTCCCCTTGACCTTTCGGTAAACGAAGCGCACGGCGTTGAAAACCGTCTCGGGGGTGAGTCTGTGGCTGGGATGTTTCTCCAGGTATTCGGCAAACACGTTCAGGATGACTTCCACGTCGCAGTTGGAGTTGATGATCTTGTGCGATTTTTCAAACAATTCCTGCTTCAGATCCAGGAAATTGGTCACGTTGCCGTTGTGGGCCCCCGCGATTCCGAAGGGTGAATTGATCCAGAACGGCTGGGCGTCCTCGACCGAACCCTCCCCCACCGTCGGGTATCGGGTGTGACCGATGCCCACGTTGCCTTTCAGCCGGGCGATGTTTTTCTCATCGACGATGTCCCGCACCAGGCCGTTGCCTTTCTTCAGATGAAAGCGCCCGTTATAGGTGAGAATTCCGGCCGAATCCTGTCCCCTGTGCTGCAGGGTCATCATGGTGGCGTAAACCTTTGAGATGACCTCTTCGTTGTCGAATATTCCGATGACTCCGCACATGAACCCTGCCTTTTTCGATTATTTATAGCCCGAATCCACGGAGATGTCAAGGTTGCGGCGATATGGAGCCAGGCGGAGTCGAACCGCCATTTCAGCGTTGCGAACGCTGCGTTCTCCCATTGAACCATGGCCCCGGCCGCTGATTCGGTTGGAAAATGACAAAGTTGAATTATAGCAAATTCCTGCGAAAATACAACCGTGGCGGTAAGGTAGGAACCGCGCCCGGGCCCACAACCCATCAGCCGGGGAGTCGATCCCTAACCAGGCCCATCGTCTCCGTCCACCGCTCCGCATCCATCTTGGCGCCCAAGACCTCGACGACCTTGCCGCCGAGAATCGAACCCAGATGCCCGCAGATATCCAAGGGATGGCCGTTCAGGAGCCCGAACAGGAAACCGGCGGCGTACAGATCGCCGGCGCCCGTCGTGTCCAGCGCGCGTACCGGAATGGCCGGCACGAAATGACGGGCCGAACCCCGAAGAATCCAAGATCCCTCGGCGCCGCATTTGACCACCGCGACGTCGCACAGGCACGAGATGTCTGCGGCGGCGAGTTCGGGATCGGAAAAACCCGTGAATATGCGGGCCTCGTCCCGGTTGGCCAGGGCGATGTCCACCGATCGCTTCAGTACGGACTCGAGGTAGTCGCGGTTCTCCTCCACCACGTTGTAGGAAGAGAAGTCCAGGACCACACGGACATCGGTCTCGCGGGCCGCTTCGAGGATTCGCTCCATCAGACCACGCTTGGGCAGCAGATAACCTTCCAGCAGCAGGTAGTCATAGGACCGGAAGAGATCGGGTGATATGTGGCGGGCGTCGATGTCACCGGCCGCCCCGAGGAAGGTGGCGAAGGTGCGTTCCGTGTCGCGTGAGATGAGTGAAATGGAATGCCCGGTCTCCTTGGAGATGGTCCGCAGGTGGTTGGTGATGGTGCCGGCCTGGAGATCCTGGCTGAAAACCTCACCCAGGCTGTCCTTTCCGACCACGCCGATGAATCCGGTGGGGACGCCCAGGCGGGCCAACCCGCTGATGGTGTTGGCGGCCGAGCCTCCCGAAGACTGACGCTTTTCGAGTTTCCGGGTGCTCTGGATGATCCGTCTGGACATGGCCCGGTCCACCAGTGTCATGCTGCCCTTGGGCAGTCCGAGCTCGGTCAGCAGGGTGTCGCTGTCGAGCTGAATTAAAATATCCACCAGGGCATTTCCGATGCCGATGATACGTTTCATGTCGATCGCCTCCAGATGCCGCCGTCGCCGGCGGGCCAAAGAACCCCGGTCATCTCAGCGCCTCGACCATGGCGAGAAGATGGGAAAGCTTGTGCGAGGAGGAGACCAGGTACAGGCCCGAGACCAATGGTTTCAACGCCAGGCCGAGGTCGATGGCCACCCGCATCCCTTCCCCGTCGTCCTTGGCGGCGGCCAGCCGTTCGATCACGGGTGCCGGAATGCAGAAACCGGGAACCTCGTTGTTGAGAAACTGTGCGTACCTCAGATCCTTGATCTCCATCAATCCAGCCAGCACGGGAACCTCGACATCCCCAATCTCCTCGAGAAAACGGGCGAAAACCGCCACGTCGAAAACGGGCTGGGGGATGATGAAACGCGCCCCGGCCGCCACCTTCTCCCTCAGGCGCTGCGCCTCGCCCACCGGATCGCTCGATGAGGGATTGGCCGCGGCGCCGCAGAAAAAGGCGGTATTCGATTTCAACGGCTTCCCGGCGATGTCCTTGCCTTCGTTCAAATTTTTGACGATGCGAATCAGGCCCACCGTGTCCACGTCGTAGACCGTGGTGGCCGCGGGGAAATCCCCCATGATGGATGGATCCCCCTTGATGGCGAAGATGTTCTTGATACCCAGCGCGTACGCCCCCAGAAGATCCGATTGGATGGCGAGAAGGTTGCGGTCTCTTAAAGTGAAGTGCAGGATGGGCTCGATGCCGATCTCCTCGAGGATGATCCGTGAGAACGCCGAGGGGCTCATCCGGATCTTGGCCAGGGGGTTCTCGGTGACGTTGATGGCGTCCACCCCCTGGCTCTTGAGCTCACGAATACGTTCCAGAGACCGGGCATAGTTGATCGTTTTCGGCGGAGCGACCTCGACGGTCAGGGTAAATTCCCTTCCCAGCTTCTCCTCCAGCCCTGAAGACATCGGAGGTGTTTTCCGGCCACGGCTTCGAGGGGTGAGCCGCTTCAGAACGGATTGCCGGTTCATTTCGTCTATCACCTCGCGCATGCGCAGGGTGTGGGCCGGCGTGGTTCCACAGCAAGAACCGATGATGTTGGCCCCGGCCCGTGCGAAAACGCGGGCATACTCCTTGAAGTACTCCGGGTTGGATAGATAGATGGTTCTCCGGTTGACCACGGTGGGAATCCCGGCGTTGGGCATCACCGAGAACGGTACACGTGTTTCCCTCAGAAATGACTCGGAAATTTCATGGGAATCCTTGGGCCCCAGAAAGCAGTTGATGCCGGACACGTCGGTCCCGATGGAATGGATCTCCACCATGGATTTGTAGAGGTCGTCTCCGAGGGCGGAGAATCCATCGGCGTTGAAAGTCATGGATCCGAGGATCGGGATGTCGGAGAATTTACGGACCGCCGTGATGGCGGCTTTGATCTCCAGTAGGCTGGTGAAGGTCTCGAAGACGATCAGGTCCACCCCACGATCGATGAGGGTTCTGGCCAGGTCCATGAACGTTTCCCCCATCTCCTGAAAGGTGTATATGCCGTACGGACGCAGAAGCACGCCCAGAGGTCCGATGGATCCGGCGATGAACGCCTCCGGTTTCGACGCCTCCGCACGGGCCTTCAGCGCCAAGTCCACGCCGGCCTGAAGGATATGCTCCAGATGGTCCTTTTGCTCGCGCAGCTTGATGGGATTCGCATCGAAGGTGTTCGTCCGGATGATGTCGGCACCCGCCTCGAGGTACTCCCGGTAGATGGAGAGGACCAGGTCTGGACGGCGAATGCACTGGAGGGATCTGTTTTCACTCTCGGGTACGCCCTTCTCGTTGAGATAGGTGCCTACGGCGCCGTCCGAAAGCAGAATTCTCCGGGATAATTCATCCCTAAAGTTTGCCATTTAGAACTTTTTCGACGCGGTTGTTCTCGTCCATCAGGAGGATCACGGACTGCAGGGTGTTGAGTTCCCTCTCGTCGATCATGGCGTAGGCGGCGATGATGACGATGTCCCCCTGGGCGACGAGGTGGGCGGCCGCGCCGTTGATCACCACGTCTCTGGACCCCGGTTCTCCCTGAATCACATAGGTCGAAAAACGGTTCCCGTTTGAGATGTTGTATATCTCGACCTTCTGGTATTCCTTCAGGTTGGCCTGGTTCATGAGATCGAGGTCGAGTGTCAGACTTCCGGAATAGTCGATGTCGGTGGCGGTGACCCGCGCACGGTGAATCTTGGATATCAAAAATGGAATCAGCATCTAAATTTCTCCCAGAATAAAATTGTCGATCAATCGTGTGTTCCCCACCCGGATGGCCGCCGCCACCAGGGTGTTATCGGCCAGGACGGTCTGCAACGGTTCCAGGCGTTTCAGATCCACCACGGCGATATAGTCGACGACCACTCCCTCCTCACGCTTCAGCTCCTTATCGATCCGTTCGACGACGCGTGAGGCATCGTCCACACCCTCGCTGATCATGAAGCGCGCCCCGCTCAGGGCCCGGGGCAGGCACAGGGCGCTCGCCCGTTCCTTTTTGGAGAGATACTCGTTCCGAGAGGAGAGAGCCAGTCCGTCCTGGTCCCGTACGATAGGCAGGACCACCAAACGGACCGGGAGATGCAGATCCCGGATCATCCGCTTGATGATGATCGCCTGCTGGGCGTCCTTCTGGCCGAAATACGCCCGATCGGGCCGCACGAGCTGGAACAGTTTCAGCACCACGGTGGTCACACCGCGGAAGTGGGTCGGGCGGGAACGGCCGCACAACACGTCGGACAGCTTTTCCACCACCACGAAGGTGGAAAAACCCTCGGGATACACCTCACGGTTATCCGGCAGGAAAAGCGCGGTAACCCCCATCTCCGCGAGCAACCGGCCATCCCGCTCCAGATCGCGCGGATAACGGTCCAGATCCTCCCCGGCGGCGAACTGGGTGGGATTGACGAAGACGGAAACCACCGTGTCGTCGTTGTCTTGCAGGCTGCGCTCGACCAGGCTGAGGTGGCCCTCGTGCAGGTAGCCCATGGTGGGGACGAATCCGACCGTACCCGTCCAGGTCTGGCGCTCCCGCTTGAGATCTTCGATGGTTTTCAAGATCTTCATTTAAGAAACTCTTCGATGTCCTTCTTCAGGTGATAGCTTTCCGAATCGTCGGGAAAGGCGCCGTCCCGCACATCCGTCACGTAATGGTTCAGTGCATCCGCGATCACCCGGTTGAGATCGGCATATTGGCGGACGAACCTGGGCAGGTACACCTTGGTGAATCCCACCAGGTCGTGAAAAACGAGAATCTGACCGTCGCAGTGGGGTCCCGCGCCGATGCCGATGGTGGGAATGGAGACGGTTTCCGTGACTTTCCGAGCCAGTTCCTGAGGAATCGACTCGAGAACCAGAGCGAACACACCCATCTCCTCCAACGCCCGGGCGTCATCGAGGATCTCCCGGGCTCTTTCTTTCAACTTGCCCTGCACCTTGAATCCTCCGAACCGATGAATGGACTGCGGCGTCAAACCGAGATGGCCGAGGACCGGTACTTCGGCGTTCAGGATGGCCTCGATGACATCGGTGCGTCGACGTCCCCCCTCGAGTTTGACGGCCTCCGCACCCCCTTCCTTGACGCAACGGATCGCGTTCTCGATCGCCTGCTCCCGGCTCACGTGATAGGAATGGAAAGGCATGTCACTGACCACAAGGGAATGGGGCTCGGCCCGTGAGACCATGCCCGTGTGGTAGATGATCTCCTCCAGTCTCACCTTCAACGTGTTGGCGTGGCCCTGCAGGACCATCCCCAGCGAGTCGCCGACGAGCAGGAGATCGATTCCCGCTTCCGAGGCGATCTGGGCCGAGGGGAAGTCATAGGCCGTCAGGGCGGAGATCTTCCTTCCGTCCTCTTTCATTTTTTGCAGCGTGACCACGGTCCGCTTCTGGCATGGGTTGTCATGCTGGGGCATAGTATCGGGTTCCTTTTTGAAATTGTTTGATCTCCTGCATGAGATGTGCCACGTCTTTCTGGTTGTCGAGATCGACCTTCTCCATGTTCACCACCAGAAGCGGCGAGTTCCGGTAGTTGAAGAAGTAGTAGTTGTAGGCCTCAAACACCTCGCGCCAGTACTCCGCGGGAACGTCTTTCTCATGGGGTTCCGGATTCTGGCGGATCCGTTTCAGCATCTCCGAAAATGAGATCTGCAGATACACAACCAGATCCGCCGGCACCACCGTCTCGGAGAATATGTTGAACATCTTCTTGTAGATGTCCAACTCCTCGTCGTTGAGCACCACATGGGCGTAGACCCCGTCGCGGAAGAAGATATAGTCGGCCACGGTGGTCTTCTGGAACAGGCCTCTCTGCTTGATTTCCATCTGCTGCGTGTAGCGGTTGAGCAGAAAAATCAGCTGTGTTTTCAATGAACTGGAGTGGTCTCCTCTGGAAAGATCGACGAAAAACGGCGAGAGAAAGGGATTTTCCTTGTTGTCCAGAATCAACCGGGCATCCAGGGTGTCTGCCAGGATGCGTGACAGACGGGTCTTACCCGATCGCACCAGGCCGTCCACGACGATGTAGCGGTAATCACTCATGCTGTCTCAGGTGATTATATCACTTATTTCCAGGCTTGTAAAACGGCCGATATCATTGACGAATTAACCAGATTCGTCCCCCGTGGCGGTCCGCTCCGGGTCGCCGCGCTTGGGCCCCCGGCGCATCAGTATCGACTTCAGATGGTTCTTCGAAATGCGGTGGTGTCGCCAGAAATAGGCGTAGAGGTCATCGATGTTTCGCAGGTGCGGGGCGTCACGGGATTCGGCCCCCGCCCCGGCGCCTTCGATGACGACGACCATCTCTCCCCGAATCACCCGCATGTCCGGGTGTTCCCGAATCCCTGCGAGCCGGCCCCGCACGAACCCTTCGTGTCTCTTGCTGATCTCCTTGGCCAGGCAGACCTCCCGGTCACCCAGTGCTCCCCCGGCCGCTTTCAAAAGCCCATCGACGCGCCGGGGGGATTCATAAAAAACCAGGGTGTAGGGAAGGGGGGCGAGGTCCTCGAGAAACCGCTTCAACTCCCCCGGTTTGCGCGGGGGGAATCCCAGGAACAGAAACGAGCGGATGTCGAGCCCCGAGGCCACCAAGGCCGGTACCAAGGCGGTGGGGCCGGGAAGGGGAACGATCTCAATCCCCGCGGCGATGGCCTCCCGGACGAGGGCGAAGCCGGGATCCGACAGCAGCGGCGTACCGGAATCGGTCACCAGCGCGCCGGTCTGGTTCGCCAGGAGTCTTACGAGTGCGGGTGCTTTCTGCTCCTCACGGGGCCGGTAGTAACTGATCAGCCGTTTTTTGATACCGAGATGGTTGAGAAGCTTCTGGGTATGACGCGTGTCTTCGCAGAAGATCAGATCCACCGACCGCAGGGTGTCGATCGCCCGCCGGGTGATATCGCCCAGGTTGCCGATGGGCAGGGCGACCAGATACAACCGGTTTGAGGTCGGTGACGCGGAATGTTTGTTTGTGTCTTGGTTCACGAAACACCCGTCCCGGTCATTGGAGGAACGCCACCGGACCGTCTCGGCCCGCCTATTTGTTCCAATCCCTGAGGTAGCGGAAATCGATGCCGATGGTGCGGTGCTGCAGTTTGGCCACCGGAGGCATCGTCCGCTTGAACTGGGAGTCGACGATCATTCGTCTGATCCGTTCCACCTTGTCGCGGTCGCATCCCCGCTGCTGCAGTTCTTTCGGTGATTTGCGCAGATCGACCATCAGATAAAGAATCTCATCCAGATCGCCGTAGCTGATGCCGATCTCACCTTCGTCGGTCTGATCCTGCCACAAATCCGCCGAAGGTTTCTTGGCGACGATCTCCTCCGGTATACCCAGGTGACGGGCCAGTGCGAACACCTGGGTTTTATAGAGATCTCCAATGGGAAAGAAGGCGGCGGCGGAATCTCCGAACAGTGTGGAATAGCCGATGAGCAGTTCGCTCTTGTTCGAGGTGCCGGCCACGAGGGCCCGCTTGCGTGCGGAGACATCGTACAGCACCGACATCCTCTCGCGGGCGCACTTGTTGCCGATCAACACCCGGTCTTCGGTTGGATACCGCTCGAAATAGGCAGAGACCGAGGGCGTGATATCGATCACTTCATGGGGAATCTCGAACTGTTCGCAGATCTGCCTGCCGTGCCTCAGGCTGTCCCGGGAGGAATGCGAGTAAGGCAGCAGCAACCCGTACACCGCGTCGCCGCCCAGCGCCTTGGCGGCCAGGGCCAGGACAACCGAAGAGTCGATGCCGCCCGACACACCGAGGACCACCTTCTCGAAACCGGCTTTGTACACCGCATCCCGGATGAAGGCCCCGATGACCTGCCCGGCCACGTCGCAGTTGATTTCAAGCATGCAGTATCCTCTGCAATTCGTCGAGAACGATCCGGGGATCCTCGTCTCTCAGGTAGTTCCCCGCCAGCCTGGCGCCCCGGTGGTCGCCCGGATTGATCTCGAAGTCCAGCACACCCTCCGTGAAGAGCGGCGCCCGGGACACGATCCCCCGGCCCGGTTCGGCATGAAACGATCCCCCGGGGAATCCCATGCCGTCCTCAAACCCGATGCGGTTAACAAACACATAGGGCAGATGGTAAAAGACCGAAAACACCCGACCCATGGTTTCCCAGAGCTCCAGGGACGCGAAATGGGCCTTCCCGAGTCCCCGGTGCGGACTGTTGGAAATCCCGATCAGGAAATCCACATGCTGCAGGAAGTAGAGGTAGGCGTACACCGGGAACAGTATCTCACGGCAGATGAGAATCCCGAGGCGCAGCCCCTTGATCGTAAAGCTCTGAAAGGTCCGGCCGGGCTTGAAGATCATCCTCTCCTCGAACATCCCGAAATTGGGCAGCTGCACCTTGTCATGGCGATGAAGCATGTCGCCCCCGGAGAAGACGAGGGCCGAGTTGAATATCAAGCCGGGTTCCGCTTCATAGGGCCCGCCGACCAGAATGTCGATCTCGCGACTGAGTGCCTTGAGTTCCTCGACCTCCGGGCCGTCCGGCCGGAGTGCCGCCTCGAAGACGATATCCTTGAGATGGTATCCGCTGAGGCTGAGCTCCGGAAACACGATCAGATCCACCCCGTCGTCGACGGCCCTGCGAATGGACCGGCGGTGATAATCCAGGTTCGCGCCCAGATTTCCCAGGACGGGTCCGAACTGGACGGCACGCGTTTTCATGGAAAAAATATAGCACAATCCCCGCAGACTGGCAACCGCGGTCCGTGAGGACGACGATTTGACAACCATTTCCCGATTGAATACAATGGAGATGATGATGTCCTCCCACCGCGGCAACCGGCGAAAATCCCCCCGTGTTTTCTTCACCCTGAAGCAGGGTAAAAGCGCCAGAATCGTGGCCGCAGCGAACCCGCACCAACCGATCCATTCCACGATCCTGAACATCGGCAGCGGCGGCGTGGCCCTGGCCCTGGACCGTAAAACCGCGGGGGATATCCGCCCGGGGGACCGGTTTCGCCTGGACATCGACACATCCGACGACCTTCTGAAAGGGATTGACGGAAGCGACATGGTGGTCAAATACGTTCAGGACTATCAGATATACGTCAACCTGGTCTGCGGCGGCGAATTCGTATCCCTGCCGTCGCGCACCCGCCAGCGGATCGATGGCTGGATCCAAAGGCGCCTGCTGGCCGGCAAAACGTGAGATCGTTCATCGCTCTCATCGCCCTGGCCGTTGTCGTCACCACTGAAATCCTCGCAGCACCCGTCCCCGTTTCCCCGACCCGGGAAACCTTTCAGCTGCAAAACGGATTGTCGGTCACGCTGATCCCCAAGCCGGGTGTTCCCATGGTCAACATGGTTCTGGCCGTCGGGATCGGCTCGGCAAACGAGACCGAGGACGACAACGGCGCGGTCCACCTCCTGGAACACCTGGTCTTTTCCGGCGGAACATCCTCGATGGACGCCGATGAACTCATCCTTCTCTGCCGGCGGCACGGCTGCCAATTCAACGCCCACACCGATCGGGAACGGATGACGCTGGAGGCGTCTCTGCCCCGTGAGGCGGCCGAGTTCGGCCTGCGCCTCCTGCGTGAGAAACTGGCTTTCCCCCGCCTGGGACCGGGCGGGCTGGAAGCCGAAAAGGCGATCCTTACCGAGGAGCTTGATCAGATCGAGGATGACCCCGTGAGCGTCGGGACCTCGCTGGTCTTCGACCGCCTGTTCTCGAACCACCCTTACCGGCTGCCGGTGTACGGTCG
>Ga0180434_10005831_pt1 | contig 14354 bp, 10 predicted proteins | sample SS_ome_7_FD_132453 | JGI IMG/M metagenome (GOLD analysis project Ga0180434, IMG submission 132453) | Hypersaline lake sediment archaeal communities from the Salton Sea, California, USA - SS_1_D_2 metaG | ecosystem: Environmental > Aquatic > Non-marine Saline and Alkaline > Hypersaline >... | reverse complement strand
GGAACGCGCACGCCGGACTCCGCACGCGGTAGATCGACGGCAAGCCCTTCCTCGAGCTTGAAGATCGTCGTGGCCATGAAAAAGACGAGCAACAGGAAGACAATGTCGCCCATTGATCCCGTCGGAATCGCGCTCTCCACCTTGACAGACCGGCCGAACTGCACGCTGCTTCCTCCTGCTACGTCACCCGCGATAGCGCTTGATCGAGAATCGCGGCGCACCGGCAGCCTTGACCTCGTCGAGCACATCGATCATGCGCTCGTACGCGGCGTCGCTGTCAGTTTCGATCGAGATGATCAGCTGATCGTTCTCCGCCAACCGCGTCTCGACCATGCCCTCGACGTTGCGCAGGGCGACGGGCGCATCACCGACGAAGATCGTGCCGTCGGCGGCCGCCCTGATCTTGAGCACGTTCTCGGGCCGCACCTTGGTTGCCTTCCCGCCCAACCCGGGCAGCACGACCTGCATGCCGAACTCCTGCTCGAAAACGGTCGTCGAGATGAAGAAGATCAGCAGCAAGAAAGCGATGTCCGCGGTCGACGCCTGGCTGATCTCCGGCGGCGGGTTGCTCGGGCGTTTGATTTTGGGCATCTTGACGCCCCCTCATCCAGCGCTTAGGCAGCCGGCGTCGACTCCAAGTCGGTCAGGGTGTCCAACAGCTCGACCGACGACTCCTCCATCTCGATCACGAACCGGTCGATGCGCGAAACGTAGAAGTTGTACATCATCTGCGCCGGAATCGCGATCACCAGCCCGCTCATCGTTGTAATCAACGCCTCGGAAATACCGCTCGCGACGACCTTCGCGCTGACCTGCTCGGCGGCCGCAATCGCCTCGAAGGCGTTGATCATGCCGGAGACCGTGCCCAGGAAGCCGAGCAGCGGCGCGATGTTCGCGACCGTGGAAAGCACCGGCAGGCCGCGCTGCAGGAACGACATCTCGATCGCTCCGGAATTCTCGATCGCCTTTTCGACCGCCGCCGGACCCCGGTCGACCTTGCTCAGACCGGCGTGCAGGATGGCCGCGATCGGCCCGCGCGTGCGCATACAGATCTCCTGCGCTGCCTCGACCCCCTTCGACTTCAGGTTCGAAATCACGGCCGACATCAGCTTGCGCGTGTTCGTCTGGGCACGCTGCAGCGAGAAGGCACGCTCGAGAATCACGGCCAGGGCGACCACCGCCAACAGCAGCAGCGCCCACATGAACTTCCCGCCCTTCTTGAACAGCTCGACGAAGCCGCTCTCGCGATCCTGCGCTGGGAGCTCAACGTCCGGATCGGCTGCCGCGGCGACCTCGCCCGCCATCTCCTGCGTCCCGTCGCCAGTGTCGCCGGCGGGCGCCTGGGCACTAGCCGGCCCGCTCGCGAATGCGAGACCCATGCAAACCAGAACGACGCCAGCCAACCACAACGAAGCGAGTTTCCGGAGTCTCATGCGCACCCTCTCCTTGGGAGGTCCCCAACGGATCTCCAGCCCATTCCCCCTTTGCAACCCCGCACGCGAGGCGCAAGACAGCATCACCACGACCGCAGCGTCGTGATCCACTACGCGCGATCGTCGCAAGTATAAGAATAAACGGGATGGTAGGAGCGCCCCCAAGAAGTGTCAACCCGTAAAATCCAAGCCCATTTCGCCTAACGCGTTCTTAGCATTGCCGCAAGCGCGGCGCCTACGCGTCCGACGGGGCGCCTCCCCCGCTTCCTATGAGCCGAGCTATGCCTCTGAGCCGAGCCACGCCTCGACCGCCGCGGCCAGCGTCGGCACCGGACGCGCGGCGGCGGGTAGCTCCGCCCGTCGCGTCGCAGCTTGCTCCGCCCCGTAGCCGCTGGCGACCAGGTAGGTCTGCGCCCCGACCTGCGCCCCCGCCTGCAGATCCTCGACCGTGTCGCCCGCCAGCGCCGAGCGCGCAAGGTCAAGATCGAGTTCGAGCGCTGCCTGGCGGAGCATGCCACTGGCCGGCTTGCGACAGGCACACGGGCCAGTCCAGTCGGGATGATGCTCGCAGTGGTAGCAGCGCGCGAGCCGCACACCCTGCGCGGCGAGCTGGCGCTGCAGCTCGGCCTGGACCGCCTCCAGCTGCGCGCGCGCGAAGAGGCCGCGCGCGAGACCCGACTGATTCGTCACCAAAACCAGCAGCACGCCGGCCGCCTGCAGGCGCCGCAGTCCAGCGACCACATCCGGCAGCAGCCGTACACGCGCGGGATCGTGCAGGTAGGGCACCGGCTCGATCAGCGTGCCGTCGCGGTCGAGAAAGAACGCAGCCGCGCGCTTGACGCCCCCGCCGAGACGCGCAACCACGGCAGCGAAGACCGTCGAAACGTCGATCGCGGCCATGCAGGGCGCCGGCTCGCCCAGGGGGCAGCGACGATGGAAACAGGGGGTGCACGGCTGCGGCTCGCGCACGACGCGATGCCCCACGCCGCGCGGCCCGGTCCAGCGCGGATCCGTCGGTCCGAAGAGCGCCACGACGGGGGTCCCGACCGCCGCCGCCAGGTGCATCGCCCCACTGTCGTTGCTCACCGCCACGCGCGCCCGGCGCAAGAGCTCCGCCGACCAGCGCAGCGACCCCGCGCCGCAGGCCGAGATCCAGCGTCCCGGCGCGGCGGCGACGATCGCCTCCCCCGCCGCCTGTTCCGCGGCCGCACCGACGACGACCCCGTGCGCGTCGGTCTCACGCGCTAGCCGCGCGGCGAGCCCGATGTAGCGCTCGAGCGGCCATTGCTTGGCCGCCCCGTAGCGCGCGCCCGGACAGAGGGCGACGTACCCGCCCTCCGGCGCCCCGCGCCGCCCGAACTGCGCCGCCAGCCAGGCCTCAACCTGAGCAGCAGCGTGCGCATCGACGGGCCACGTCGGCTCCGCCGGCAATGCGTGTGCCCCGGCGCGGCGCGCCAAGGCGGCGAACTCCTCCACCAGGTGAAAACTCCCTCGGGGCAATCGCGCCACCGCGTCCGTTAGCCAGCAGGCACGTCCCTGCTCCGCCCATCCAATGCGCTGCGGCACGCCGGAAAACCACAGCTGCAGGGCCGCCGAATGGGCCGGCGTCAGGAGGAGCCCTTGCGACGCGCGGTGGCGGCGCAGCCCGTGCGCTGCGCGAAGGAAGCGCCAGGGAACATGGCTACGCCGCAGCGCATGGCGCGCTCCGGGCAGCGCTGTGGGCACGAGCGCGAGGGGCCCGGCCCGACCCGCCCAGACCGGCTCCGCGTTCGCTCGTTGCGCGAGGCCCGTCAGGGCGGGTAGCGCCAGCACCGTGTCACCGATCCAGTTGGGCAGGTGGATGAGAGAAATCATGGCTCGCTTCCCGCCAGACTGCGCAGCGCCTGCGCGATCGCTTCCTCCTGCGCCGGGCCGGGGCCGAGCTCGCGCGCCGCCTCCAGCGTACGGCGCGCGGCCGCGGGCTGTCCGCTGTTCGCCAAGGCGATGCCCAGCAGATAGTGCGCTTCCACATGGGCTGGCCAGGCGTCAGTGACTCGCGCCAAGATCAGCGCCGCGCGATCCCAGTACCCGACGCGGGTCAAGACATGCCCCAAGCTGTAGAGCACATCGGTCGCGTCCGGATAGAGCGCGCGCGCCGCGTCCAAGTGCCGTCCCGCGTCGAGCGGGCGGTCGAGCGCCAGCAGGGCGGCCGCCAGATTAATGTAGATGCCACGCTCGCGGTAGCCGGCCGCCAGCGCTTCTTCCAGCAGATCGGCAGCCGCCCCTGCGTGACCCGCTTCGCTCAGCGCGGCGCCCAAGCGGGCCAGGAACTCGCCCTGCAGTCCATGCTCAACCCCCGCCGTCAGACGCTCGCGCCACCCCTCACCCAGCGGCGCGTCGTCGCCCGGCTCGAAGCGCAGCCAGCGCAAACGTTGTCCGGCACGCTCCCCGAAGGCCCGCTCCCCTCGCGCTCGCTCGCGCGCCGCCCGGTAGAAGGCGAGCACGTCGGGAAACGCCGTGCCGCGCCGCAAGAAACGGCGCACCATGCGCTCGCTTAGCACCATGCCGTCGAACGCGGTGTACCAGCCGATCCAGTAGGCGCCCCGTTGCCAGGCGGGATCGATGCTGTGAAACGGAATCGGCATCCAGATGTGGGCGGAGCTCGCCGCGGGCGCGTAGCCGAGGTCATGGGCCAAGAGGAGTTGCGCAGGCTGGGCCTCGCCCAGCCAGTCACGCAACGCGTGTTCGGCGATCGCCGCACCGCGCTCGAAGCGCGGCTGCGTGGCCAGCAACAACCAGAGTGGAATCAAGGCGACGGCGCCCAGGGCCAGCTGTACCCGGTGCGTCGGAGCACGCCGGAGGAGCGCGCGCGCTCCGCGTCCCGCCTCCCCCGCCAGCAACGGCAGCGCGAGCAACAGCGGTGCATCGTGAGCGAAACGCGAAGGCAGGGCCAGCAGCGCCAGCAGCACGAGAATCGCCGGCGCGGCATCGCCCGCCGCCACCCGCCGGGGCCAACCGGGCACGCCCCGCACGACGAGCAACCAGCCTGGCAGGTGGAGCGTGACAAAGAGCGGCGCGAGACCCCGGACCAGCGCGAATGCGCTGGCCTGAGTGGCGAACCCGGTTGCGATTCCCTGCCAGTGCAACGCCCCCCACCAAGCTGCAGGCGAGCGCAGGACGCTTGGATGGAGCAGGCCGAGCAAGCCGAGGCCGATCACAGCACTCACCGCCAAGCGACGCCGCTCGCCTCGCTCCCGCCACCAGCGGCCGATCCACGCCGGACCGAGAACCACCCAGCTCCAGGGGGACCAGCCCCCGGCCCAGGCGAGCGCCACGCCGAGCGGTCCGGCGGCCAGGCCCCCGCGCAGGAGCAGGAGCAGCAGGAGGGCGAGGCCCACGTACGGGTCGGCGGACCAGCTCGCGCGAACCCAGAGCGGAGAACTCGCCAGCAGCGCAGCGGCGAGGATCCCGTGCGGGCCAGTGGCAGCGGCTGAGGCCGCGGCGCGCACCGCGCCGGTACGCGTAGCACCCCGTGCCAGCAGCATCACCGCCGCCGCGCCGGCCAGGATCCCGATCAGACGCATCGCCGCCAGTACCGCCGCCGGCGGGCAGCCCCAGCGCAGTGCCAGGACGGCCGGGGCCACGCGCGGATCTTCGGCCGGCGCACAGGCGGTCAGCAGGGACCCCCCTTGCCCGCGCAACTGGCCAGCGATCTCGCCCGCCCGCGCCAGCCACGCCGGTTCGCCGTAGGGGCCGTGCAGCCAGACCGAACCGGCGACGAGGAGCAAGAAGAGCAATGTCGGCAGGCGCTCGAGCCAGCGCGCCCGGGCGCCGAGGGAACCGATCATCAGAACTCCCAGCCGATCGAGACCTCCCCGCGCGCCTTCCCCCGCCAACCGGCGAAGTCGGTACGCCGCGCCAGATCCCAGCGCAGGACGGTGAAGCCGAGGTTGATCGCCGCCCGGAAGCCGACGGCGGCGTGCAGGTCGTCGAGCCGCCACCCTCCATCGTCGCTGCGAAACGCGCGGAAGTCACGCGCGTCGTCCCACGCCGCGCCGAGGTCGCAGAAAAGCGCCCCGCGGATGCCGTAGAGCGCGAAGCGCAACGGCCAGGCAAGATGAAGGTTCTCAATGAACGGGAAGCGGAACTCGACGTTCATGAACGCGATCGATGTGCCGTAGAGCGGCGATTCCGTATGGCCGCGCAGGGAGTAGGGCCCGCCGAAGGCGAGCCGTTCACGGTCCGGCCCCCACTCACCGGCGAAGACCGTGCGCAGCGCGAAGGCGTACCGCTTGCGCACATTCCAGTAGAAACGATAGTCGGCCTCGGCGCTCCAGGCACGACGATCGCCGATGAAGACGCCGCCCGCAAGTCGCGAGCGCTTGCCGCTCAGCGGTCCGGTCGAGCCAAAGAGCGCCGAGTCGTGTACGTAAGCCAGGCGCGGCGCGGCATAGTTCAATCGACCGGTCTCATCTTCCCAGCCACAGCGCCAGATGTTGGTGCCGCTGAGCGTCTCGCATTCCCAGCGGTAGCGCTGTTCTTGAACAGCGTCGAGCGAGAGTTCCAGTCGGCGGAAGCGCGAGAGGGGATAGATGAGGCCCGCGCCAACACCGCGCACGAGGCGCTTCAGGTAAAGATCGGGATAGCCGGGCAGCGCACCGTACCCATAGCCGCTCAAGTACTGATAGGCTGCCACGCTCCAGGCCGGCCGGCGGCTTTGGTTCAGGTAGCCGAGGTAGTAGTTGCCCTCGGCAAAGGACCCGGCGACGTCGGCGCCCACAAAGAGGTTGCGGTGCCCGAGCACGTCGGAAAAACCGACGACCGTCTGCGCCACAGCGCCGAAGCCGGTCGCATAGAGCCCCCCCGCCTCGACGAAGTCGATCGTCAGGCGCGACCGGTACGGGCGCTCACGCACGATCGTCGTCTCCGGCAGAGCGGCTGTCTCGGTGAAAAGAAACGCCAGGTTTTCCACGGGCGGCCGCTCACGCAGCGCGCTCTGCGCCGTGTCCCCTGCGGCGGCGGTGTTACGCCGCTGCTGGCCGACCGGCGTTGCCCGGGGCGCGGGAGGCGTGTCCGGGGCGCCCCGCGCGGAAACCGCGGAAAGCGCAGCCTGGCCCGGCGGCTCGTGGGAGGCGGCGTGCGCAGCGCCGAGCGCCGCCGAACCGAGCGGGCCCGCCACACTCTCCGCCTGCGCCACGGCGGGCGCCCAAGGGGCACGCTCCTGCAGCAACTGCAACGGCTCCTTGAGCGCGAAAAGGTCCCAGCCCATCGCTTGGTAGACGCTGAAGACGGCTCGCCGCCCATCGTCCGACAGACTCACCGCTGCGCCCGTGGGCGTGATCCCCGAGATCCCGGTATGCAGATCCGTCAACTGGTAGTCGATCTGAAGCTCGAGATCGTGGACGAAGAGATTCGAGATCCCGCTCCGGTCGCTAATGAAGAGCAAGTGGCGCCCGTCCGGGAACCACTGGGGGTTGATGCTCTTGCCCCCGCGCAACGCCAGGAGCTCACGCTGGCCAGTCTCCAGATCGAGCACGGCGATCTGCCACGGCGAACTGCCCGGTGCCGGGGAGTGGGACACGTGTCCCTCGTCGGTCACGTAGGCGATCCGCTTCCCCTCCGGCGACCAGGCGGGCTGCAAGGCGGCCCAGCGATCCGCGGTCAGCGGCTCGAGACCGCGCCCGTCGGCGCCGACGGAGTAGAGATTGCTGCGTCCAGCGCGCAAGCCGACGAAGACGAGCCGTTCCCCATCGGGCGACCAGCTCGGTGACTGCATCTCGTCAAACCCGAACGTGAACTCGCCGGTCACGCGGCGCGCCACGACGTCGAATAGCGTTAGACGATCTTCTCCCTCAATGCGTCCGATCAACGCAATGGTCCGCCCGGATGGGGCCCAGTCGATCGAAGAGGTGAAGTAGCGCACCGACTCAAAGGTCTCCGAGCGCGCTCCCTTGATGATCCGTTGGACATGGCTGCCATCGATTGCCGAAGCGGTGTAGACATCGGGATAGGGCGTCTCGTTGGCGACGTAGGTGAGCTGGGTCCCGTCCGGCGAAACGGCGGGCGTGACGTGGAAGTCGGCCAGCGAGCGGCGGTGATCGGTCAACCGGCGGGCGACGCCCTCGGGCGCGTCGAAGCGGGCCAGATCACCGAGGTAACGCCGCCGGACCCAGTCGCGCCAGTCCGTGGAGAGCTTCTCGACGGTCATCCCGATGCTCTCGGCCGTGCCGCGCGCGAAGCTGCGCCGTCGCGCCATCGTTCGAAACCAGGGCCCGAGCGCCTCGGTACCGAAGCGCTCCGCGATGTAAGCGACGATCGCCTGGCCGAACCGGTAGACGCGCAGATCGCCGACCAGCGCCAGTGTTTCGATGTCGATCAAGCGGCCATTGAGCGCCGCATCCCGCAGCCACATCTCGGTATTGGCATCGAGCCCCGGAACGCTGAGGTACTCGCACAGCCCCTCCATCACCCACAGCGGCGGCGCCCAGCGCAGCGGCTGCGCACCGCCCCCCGGCGTGCGGCCCTGCAGGATGTCGATTTGGAAGGCGTGCTCGAGTTCGTGGGTCAACACGTGGTCCATCTCAGCGATCGAACCGAAGGCGGGGACAATGACGCGCCGCTTGTAGAGTTCGGTCAGCCCCGCGGTGCCCTCCCCGATCAGCCCGCTGGCGGCTCGCGTCTGGCGGAACTCGCTCTGCGAGGCGTAGAGGATGACTGGGATTCGCGCGCTGACATCGTGGCGGTGAATGCGGCGCAGGCGCGCATAGGCCCGTTCTGCGAGCTGCAGCGTCTGGGCCGCGATCGTGCGCTCGGCTTCATAGAAGTAGAGCTCGAAGTGGGCGCTTTCGAGAACGCGCCAGTTCCGCGGCGGGCCCGGCACCTTGTTCTGCCCGAAGTACTGCGCGCCGGCGCCGGCGACCACCGCCACCAGGCCGAGTACGAGCAGCGCGCCGCGGCGCAGCCGATGCCTGCGTGAAGCCCTCATGCACCGCCTCCCCTAAAGACGGAACGGGGCGGCCGGCCGCCCCGTCTTCTACCGTACGCCCGGCGCGATTCGAACGCGCGACCTTCTGCTCCGGAGGCAGACGCTCTATCCAGCTGAGCTACGGGCGCATGTCGCCTGAAAGGCTCACTGCTGGAAATCCGTACCAGATCCCTTGCGCCGCGGCAACGGATTTCCCTGCTCCAACAAGCGCCGCGCATGGTCGCGTGCTTGCCGCCCCTCGGGTTCACCGCTCAGCATGCGCGCCACTTCGGCGATCCGCTCACCGGCACGAACCTCTGCGACCTCCACCCGAGTCTCACCGTCGCAGTTCCGCTTCGCCAGCCGGAAGTGGCGCGCACCGTGCGCCGCGATCGGAGCGAGATGCGTGACCAGCAGCACTTGCCGGTGCAGAGCGACCCGCACCAGACGCTCGGCGACGGAGCGCGCCGCCCCACCCCCAAGCCCGGCATCGATCTCATCGAAAACGGCCAGCCGCGGCTCGCCGCGGCGCCCCAGGATAACGCGCAGGGCCAATGCGATGCGCGCCATCTCGCCCCCGCTGGCGATTTCGCCCAGCGGCCTGAATCCGGTGCCCGGATTCGTCTCCACCGTGAAGCGCACGCGCTCAGCCCCGCGCGGACCGCTCGAACCCCCTGACGGGAGTGTAAGTGGATCCAGCTCGATCCGGAAGCGGCAGTGGGGCATCGCCAGGCCCGCCATCTCGTCCGCGAGCGCCCGCGCGAGTTCCTGCGCCGCTCGCTTGCGGCTCTGCGTCAGCCGGCCGGCGGCGGCCGCCAGCTCCCGGTCGGCGGCGGCCACGTCCGCGGACCGCTGCGCCAACGCTGCCTCCCCCTCAGCGAGCAGCTCGAGATCGCGGCGCCAGCCTTCGGCCAGCTCGAGAATCGTCTCCAGCGAACGGTGGTGCTTGCGCTCGAGGTCCTCGAGCGCCGCGAGGCGCGCCTCCTGCTCCGCCAGCGAATCCGGTTCCGTCTCCAGGGCGCGTTGCAGCTCCTGCAGCCGGCGGTAGAGCGCGCGCGCCTCGCTGCGCAGCGTGGCGACGCCGGCGGCGAATTCGCGCCACGCCGGCGCCTCGCGCAACGGCCCGAGGCGGTGGTCGAGTTCCTCGAGCGACTCGAGCACCGCTCCTTCGCGACCATTGAGCAGCTGTTCGGCCAGCGCGGCCAACTCCCCCTCGGTCGCACGGCGCCGCTGCGCGGCGAGCCGTTCGCGCAGCGACTCGAGTTCGTCCGGTGCCGGCCCCAACCGCTCGATCTCGTCGAGCTGATAGCGAATCCAGTCTTCCTCGCGCGCCAGGCGATCGAGTTGCGCCGCCGCTGCCTGGCGCGCCTGCGCCGCCGCGGCCCAGGATCGATGCGCTTGGCGCACGGCGCGCAGGAGTGGAGCATGGTCGCCGTAGAGGTCGAGCAGATCCCGCTGGGCCTCGGCCCGACGGAAGCGCTCCTCCTGCCGCTGGCCGTGGATGTCGACCAGATGAGTGCTCAATGCGCGCAGCGTCGCCACCAGTACCCGCTGCCCGTTGACGAAACAGCGCCCGCGCCCCCCTGCACGCAGCTCGCGCCGCACGATCAACTCCTCGCCCTCGAGGGGAATCCCATGGCGCCGAGCCAGACGCAGTGCGCGTGGCGAGGCGCGAAACGTGCCGTCGACGCAGAGTTCACCTGCGCCCGGGCGGATCCAGTCCAACGCGCCGCGCCGCCCGAGCAACAAGGCCAGCGCCTGGAGCAGCAGCGACTTGCCGGCGCCGGTCTCACCGGTCAACACATTCAGGCCCGGCGCGAAGGCGAGCTGCGCCGATTCGATCAGGAGGAAATCTTGCACGCGCAATTGCGTCAGCATCGCCCGCTCCGCACCGCTAGGTGCCCCATTTGAGCTTGTCGCGCAGGAGGTCGTAGAAGGATCGTCCCCGCAGGCGTACGAAGCAGGAACAGCTATCCGCCCGGCCCACCTCGATGCGCTCGCCGCGGTGCAGTGGCAGCAGCAGCTGCCCATCGACCGAGAGAAACGCCTCGCCCCGACGGCGGCCCGGCTCCAGCCGCAACACCTCGAAGGCGGGAAAAACCAGCGGCCGCACGGAGAGCTTGTGGGCGCAGATCGGCGTTGCGATCAGCGCGTCGAGCAGCGGATTGAGGATTGGTCCGCCCGCGGACAGCGAGTAGGCGGTCGAGCCCGTCGGCGTCGCGACGACGATCCCGTCCGCCTTGAAGCGCCCGACGCGAGTCTCGCCGATACTCATGTCGACTTCCATCACGCGCTGGCCCGCCTCGTGCAGCACGGCGTCGTTGAGGCCGTAGAGCGTCGCGCGCGAGCGGCCGTTGCGTCCGATGATCGCCACGCGCAGCAGCATGCGTCGCTCGATCGTGTACTCGCCGCGCAAGGTCTCTTCGAGCGCCGGGTAGAGCTCCTGAACTGTGGCCGCCGTGAGGAAGCCAAGCCCGCCGAAGTTGATTCCCAGCAACGGGACTTCGCGGGGCAACACCATTCGCGCCGCAGCGAGCAGCGTACCATCGCCGCCCAAGACGACGAGCAGGTCGAGCTTCTCACCGAGCGCAGGCGGCCCCAGACGCCGGACACCCGCAGGCAATTCGCCCTGGAATTCCTCGCCGACGAAGACGCGGCACCCCTCCGCCTGAAGCCAGGCGACCAGCTCACCGAACGTCCTGCGGCAGCGACGCTTGGCAAAATTGGGCACGATCCCGACCGAGCGAATCATGCGCCGCGCCATGCTCCCCCCTTCTGCTGATCGCGCCGCGGCGCGAATCAGTCGCGCGATGTCTCGCCGTGCGGGTCAGAGGCCAACCGACCGTCTTCGAGCAACACCGCCAGCTCCTGCTCGGCCTGGGCCAGGCGCTCCACACAGGCACCGTGAAGCTCGCGCGCTTCCCGATAGAGCGCCAGCGACGCCTCCAAATCCAGCTCGCCCACTTCGAGCTGCGCGGCGATCTCCTCCAGGCGCGCGAGCGCCACCTCCAACTTGATCATTCGTCATGCCTCCCGCGCGGCGTACCCGCGTGGCCGAGACCGGATGCCTCCGCCTGCGGATGGATGCTCGCGATCGTACAGCGCAGCTCGCCGTCGGCCATGCGCAGGCGCAGCTCTTCGCCCGGGCGCCGCCCGCGCACCCGGGGCACGAGTCGGCCCTGCGCATCAAAGGCGAGCGCGTAGCCCCGCCCGAGCACCGCCCCCGGCCCGAGTGCTTCGATGCGGTCTCCTGCATGCGCCAAGCGCTGGCGCACCTGGTCAAGACGCTGCGCGATGGCCCGCGAAGCGCGCTGCAAGAGCTCATCGCTGCGCTGGCTCGTCTGCTGCAAGCGTTCGGTGGGGCTGCGCAACGCGGCACTGCGCAAGACGGCGTCGAGGCGCAGCCGCAGTTCACGCAGCTGCTGGCGCAACGCCCGCGTGCAGCGGTCACGATTGCGCTGCAGCGCGCCCAGCGCTTCACGCACGTCCGGCGCGACCAGCTCGGCCGCCGCCGACGGTGTGGGGGCGCGCAGGTCGGCCACGTAATCGGCAATCGTCTCGTCGATCTCATGCCCGACGGCGGACACAGTCGGGATGCGCGAACCTGCGATCGCGCGCGCGGTCACCTCCTCGTTGAACGCCCAGAGGTCTTCGAGCGAACCGCCGCCTCGCCCGACGATCAGCACGTCGACATCGTCGCGCCGGTTGATCGCACCGATCGCCGCGGCGATCTCCTCCGCCGCCCCGGCGCCCTGGACGCGTGTCGGTCGTAGCAACAAGCGCACCGCCGGCCAGCGTCGGCGCAGGACGCGCTCGATGTCGCGGATCGCGGCACCGTCAGCCGACGTGGCCACAGCGACCACCTCGGGATAGGCCGGCAGGCGACGCTTGCGCTCGGGGGCAAAGAGCCCTTCGGCGGCGAGGCGCGCCTTCAGCGCCTGGAACGCGGCCTGCAATGCCCCCTCGCCCACGGGAAGCATCCGCTCGACGATCAACTGGTACTGGCCACCGCGAACGTAGACGCGGATTCGGCCGAAGGCGACGACCTGCTGCCCATCCGCCGGACGGAAACGCAAGCGTTGGTTGAGCCCGCGAAACATGACCCCGCGCAACTGTGCGTCGGCATCCTTGAGCGAGAAGTAGAAATGTCCCGAGCGGTGGGCCACGAAGTTGGAGATTTCGCCTTCGACCCAGAGCGGTACCAGCCCCTCGTCGAGGCACGTCTGCACCATCGCCGTCGCTTCACTGACCGTGTAGCGCGCCGGTTGCATCACGCGCCCCTACCCCCCCGTTCCAGCGTCCGCCTGAGCGTGGCTCCACTCCGCCGCCTGAATCGTGTTCTCGAGCAGACAGGCCACCGTCATCGGGCCGACACCGCGCGGCACCGGCGTAATCGCCGCCACGCGCGGCTCCACGGCGTCGAAGTCGACATCGCCGAAAAGGCGCGACTTGTCGGGTTTCTGCGGATCGGGTTCGCGATGCATGCCGACATCGATCACGATCGCCCCGGGAGCAACCATCTGCGCCTTGACGAATGCCCGCCGGCCGACCGCCGCCACGAGGATCTCCGCCTCGCGCGTGACCGCGGCGATGTCGCGCGTGCGGCTGTGGCAGAGCGTCACCGTCGCGTTGCCCGTGGGCGCTTGGGCCGAGAGGAGATTGGCGAGCGGGCGACCGACGATGCGACTGCGGCCGAGAATGACGACCCGCCGCCCGGCGATCTCGATCTCGTAGTGCTGCAAGAGACGCAGGATCCCCAGCGGCGTGGCGGGCACAAAGCCCGACAGCCCCAGACAGAGTCGACCTACGTTGACGGGATGGAAGCCATCTACATCTTTGCGCGGATCAATCGCGGCGAGCAGGTCCTCTTGCGGCAGATGAGCGGGCAGGGGCAGCTGGAGCAACACCCCGTGCAGCAGCGGGTCCGCATTGCAGCGCTCGATCTCGGCGCGCAAGGCAGTGGCTGAGACGTCGGCCGGCAGAACGATCGTCTCTGAACGCAGGCCGAGACGCTGCGACGCCTTCTCCTTGGCCGCCACGTAGACGGCCGAGGCGGGATCCTCGCCCACGCGGATCATCACCAGCGCCGGTTCGACCCCGGCCGCCTGCAGTGCCCGCAGGCGCCCCGCCAAGCGCTCCTTGAGCGCGCGCGCCGCGGCGCGCCCATCCAACGTCAGCGCCATGCCGCCCCCCTCGCGCTAGCGTGCATATTCGACGGCGCGCATCTCGCGGATCACGACAACCTTGATCTGGCCGGGATACTGGAGTTCCTTCTCGATCCGCTTGGCGACGTTGGCCGCCAAGTCCACGGCGTCCTCGTCGCTGACCTGCTTCTGCTGAACCATGATGCGGATCTCGCGCCCGGCCTGGATGGCAAAGCACTTGTCGACGCCGGAGAAGGACTCGGCCAGCGTCTCCAAGCGCTCGAGCCGCTTGATGTAGGCCTCTAGCGTCTCGCGCCGGGCTCCGGGCCGCGCGCCGGAGATCGCGTCGGCCGCCTGGACCAGCAGCGCATAGGCGCTGTCCGCCTCGGCCTCTCCATGATGCCCCCCCACCGCGGCGGCGATCAGCTCATCCTCTCCGCAGCGGCGTGCCATCTCCATCCCGATGATCGCGTGCGGCCCCTCGACGTTGTGATCGATCGCCTTGCCGATGTCGTGCAGCAATCCGGCCCGCCGGGCGAGCGTCTCGTCGAGGCCCAGCTCGGCCGCCATCATGCCCGCCAGCAGCGACACTTCGGTCGCGTGCTTGAGCACGTTCTGCCCGAAGCTCGTGCGGTGGCGCAAGGCGCCAAGATTGCGGATGATCTCATCGTGCAGGCCGTGCACGCCCAGATCGAGTGAGACGCGCTCGCCCGTCTCGCGCAGCTCGCGTTCAACGTCCTGGCCGACCTTTTCGACGATCTCCTCGATCCGCCCCGGGTGGATGCGGCCGTCGCCGACCAGGCTCTCAAGCGCCAGGCGGGCCACTTCTCGCCG
>Ga0180434_10005830_pt1 | contig 14358 bp, 10 predicted proteins | sample SS_ome_7_FD_132453 | JGI IMG/M metagenome (GOLD analysis project Ga0180434, IMG submission 132453) | Hypersaline lake sediment archaeal communities from the Salton Sea, California, USA - SS_1_D_2 metaG | ecosystem: Environmental > Aquatic > Non-marine Saline and Alkaline > Hypersaline >... | reverse complement strand
CTCCCCTACGATAAGTCGATATCTGCTCGTTTTACTCACAGTATCTCCTTTATCTCAGTGCGGGAGAGTCTCCCGTTCGTACGACGCTGGGCAGTCGCCTCCGCTTTTCTGTATTGTCTAGCTCCGGCTCCTAGCCGTCTATCGAACGAGTCTCTCCCTCCCCAACGATGAGTCGATATTTGCTCGTATTCCTCGCATTATCTCCTTTATCTCAGTGCGGGAGAGCCTCCCGTTCGTACGACGCTGGGCAGTCGCCTTCGCTTTTCTATCAGCCCAGTATCCTTCGACTCGCCAGCTCGTCTGCGGGGTCTTTGGCTCGTGCTGTTCCCTAAAGGATAGCCGCGACCTTTCTTTCGTTTAAAAACAATTGGAGAAATCGAAGCTACTTTTTCCCCCTCATTCCATTTAAAGAATTTATCAGACAGCCCCCGAAGCTAATTCCAATACTTATTCACAACCCATGAGGAGAGAGTACCTAACATCGCACTTCCGATGATATCAGACGGATAGTGATGCCCGACCCATATGCGCGAAACACCTGTAATAATTGAGAGGGCTGTCATACAATACCCAAGTATTCGCTTGGAAAAAAGCAAAGTAGAGGAGACGCTAAATGCTAAAATCGCATGTTTACTTGGAAAGGTAGAATCATGCTTTGGCGGCAAGAGCATATGTACACGATGAGTCATGAACGGGCGTGGTTTAAATGACAGGATTTTAATGAGAAACGTTGCTAGTAGTGACAGACAAGAGGACGCGGCAATATGAAGGGACACTTTACGGCTCTGTTTCGTAAAAAATAAGAATATGGTTACCAAAGCATATAAGTATCGTCCGTAGTTCGAAGTAACAATCATACTTTTAGCGAGTAGTGTAGATTTTTTGGCGCACGAGTTAATAGCACGAAATAGGAAAGTATCAAGCACATCCTTTTTATCGGTACTATTCCCTTTTAACGCTCCAAACATGCTTGAAGAAAAAACGAAAGCGGCGTCCAATAATAAGGATGCCGCTATGAGTTAACGCCTTACTTCGTAGAGACTAAAATTTCAAAAAAAAACGCGCCTTTTTTCTCCTGGGGCTTATTTTAGGGACTTATCGGACAGCCCCTTTAGTATTTATTACCAGCATGAAGTTTTTCCTCTAACGAACACTAATACAAAAAGTGTGTCAAGGAGGAAAAAAGGTGAAGCGACTTTCAATCCTAGTATGTTTTTTAACTTTATTTTTACACATTGGACTTCATCCTGCATTCGCTTATTCAAATGAACCGATTCATTGGGGTTTTAAACGAAGCACGAATCATGAACCGCCTTATGCCGGTAAAAAGCTAGATGACATATTGAAAAAGCACGGTGCTTATTATTTAGGGGATACGAGTAAAAAGGATATTTATTTAACCTTTGATAATGGGTATGAAAATGGCTATACAGCAAAAGTATTAGATGTTTTAAAAAAGCATAAAGTTCCCGCAACATTTTTTGTAACAGGTCATTATTTAAAAAAAGAGCCAGAACTTGTGAAACAAATGGTGAACGAGGGACATATTGTAGGAAACCATTCGTGGCATCATCCTGATTTAACAAAAGTAAGTGATGAACGGTTAAAAAAAGAACTCGATTCTGTTAGTGAACGGGTTGAGGAGCTAACAGGACAAAAAGGAACCATTTACTTACGACCACCAAGAGGCATATTTAGTGAACGAACACTTGCATTATCAAGGAAATATGGATACCAGAATGTATTTTGGTCACTCGCTTTTGTGGATTGGAAAATTGATCAGCAAAAAGGGTGGAAATATGCGTACGACAACATTATGAAACAAATTCACCCAGGTTCGATTATTTTGTTACACACGGTCTCCAAAGATAATGCTGAAGCACTCGATCAAGCTATACAAGATTTGAAAAAAGAAGGCTATCGCTTTAAAAGCTTAGATGATTTGATGCTAGAAAAAGCAATTGAACACCCGTATTTATTTTCCCTTTGAAATGATTCAAAGGGTTTTTTAATTCTTATTATCTGTACAGGTAGAACGTTTGTTTGTTGTTATGGTAATATGAAAGAAGGCTTAAATTCAATGAAAAGGTGCGGATTTTTATGTGGAAAGAGTATATAGAGGTTGCTTCTCCTTATGACTTTGATAATGTGTTAGAACGAATGTCACTAGATCCATTAAATTATGTTGATTTAAAAGAGCGTCTCATTTATGTTCCTTTATATGATCAGTTTGGTGATCCTTTTGTTGTTTCCGTTCAAGCAACCGGTTCAAAAGAAGAGCCAACTTTTATTGTGACAGGGCACGATGAAAATCAAAAAGAAATCGCCATTAGTGAAGTGTTTCGTATTTTTCAATGGGATCGTTCATTAAACGTGATCCAAAATCATTTTTTACAAACGAATTTAGCTGATTTGTTTCAAACATTTGAAGGTACACCATTAATTTTAGACTTCCATTTATATAGCTGCTTAATGAAGTGTATTATTCATCAGCAGTTGAATTTATCGTTTGCCTATCAGTTAACGGCTTCTTTTGTTCAAACGTTTGGTACAAAAATAAATGGTGTATACTTTTATCCGAAGCCAGATGAAGTGGCTGAATTGAAATACGAAGATTTACGTTCCTTAAAATTTAGTATGCGAAAATCTGAATATGTCATTGATACATCACGTTTAATTGCTAATGGAGAAATTGAACTAGAAAAACTATATGATATGACGGATGATGAGATTATGAAAAAGCTTATTAAGGTTCGAGGAATCGGGCCTTGGACGGTGCAAAATTTATTATTATTTGGCCTTGGTCGACCGAACCTATTTCCTGTCGCTGATATTGGTCTTCAAAATGCCATAAAAAAATATTTTAATCTTGATCGAAAGCCAACGAAAGAAGAAATGGAAAGCTATAGTAAGGACTGGGCACCATATTTAAGTTACGCGTCCCTTTATTTATGGAGAAGCATTGAAAAGAAACGGAGAGAAACAGAATGAAAAAACAAGTCACCATTGAAAAAGGACAGCAATTTCCTCTTACTATAAAACGACTCGGAATTAACGGGGAAGGAGTCGGCTATTTTAAAAAGCAAGTCGTCTTTGTACCAGGTGCTTTACCTGGGGAAGAAGTGGTCGTCGAAGCAACAAAAATTCATCCTAAATTTGCTGAAGGCAAAATTAGACGAATTCGCAAAAAATCCCCACATCGTGTAAAAGCGCCATGTGTTCACTATGGGGAATGTGGAGGCTGTCAGCTACAGCATTTAAGCTATGAACAGCAGCTGAAGGAAAAACGAGATATTGTCATTCAAGCGCTTGAACGTCATACAAAATTAAAGATAGAAAAGCTCGATATTCGGGAAACGATTGGCATGGAGGACCCGTGGCATTACCGAAATAAAAGCTCTTTCCAGCTTCAAGGAAAAAAAGGAGAAGTCATTGCTGGTTTATACGGCCTTGATTCCCATCGACTTGTCCCGATTGAATCTTGTATGGTACAGCACCCATTAACGGATAAAGTAACTCAAATCGTAAAGCAAGTACTAAACGATTTTAATATACCGATTTATCATGAACGAAAGCGAACAGGGATTGTAAGAACGATTGTTGTTCGAGCGGGAATTCAAACAGGACAGGTTCAAGTAGTTCTCATTACAGCTGAAAAAGAACTTCCTCGTAAAAAATTAATTGCTGAAGAAATCATCAAGCGTGCACCTGAAGTTACATCTGTGATGCAGAATATAAATGGGCAAAAAACATCACTTATTTTCGGTGATGAAACATTGCCAATTCAAGGAGAGCAAGCGATTCAAGAAACATTAGGCGACCTGTCATTTGAACTGTCAGCTCGTGCATTCTTCCAGCTCAATCCGACACAAACAGTAAAGCTATATGATGAGGTAAAAAAAGCAGCACAATTAACAGGTAATGAAAAAATTGTAGATGCCTACTGCGGTGTAGGAACGATCGGACTGTGGCTCGCCAAAGACGCAAAAGAAATCCGCGGAATGGACGTCATCGAAGAATCAATCCAAAACGCCAACGAAAACGCCAAAAAACACGGAATCGAAAACGCAACCTACGTAACAGGAAAAGCCGAACAACTCATGCCAAAATGGGTCAAAGATGGCTGGAGGCCAGATATCGTTGTCGTTGACCCACCACGAACAGGTTGTGAAGAAAAATTCCTAAAAACCATCAAAAAAGTCAAACCAAAACGATTCGTCTACGTATCCTGCAACCCTTCAACATTAGCAAAGGATATTCAATATTTATCTGATCAATACAAAGTGGAATACATCCAGCCGGTGGATATGTTTCCTCATACAGCGCACGTTGAGGTGACAGCAAAACTTGTTTTAAAAGATACAGCCAATTAAACTGTACCTAATTAAGAGGAAAGTGAGGGGGAAAGGTTATAATGTATTTTAATCTTTCCGCCCTCATATACTTCTATTGTGGTTGATGAGTCTTTGTAGAACTTGTTTTAAAACCTGTTCATCGTCTATATCAAGGTTTGCAAAGCGTTCTATTTCTTTTTTAAAGGCTTGTAGTTGTTCTGTGGTATCTTTTCTAGTTTCTAAAGCGGATTGTATTTCAGCTTTCTTATTTGCTAATTCTTGAAGTTGTTGGGCTATTCGTTCATTTTGTTGTTTAAACTGCTCTGTGTTAATAGCCCCCTCAGCATGGAGAGTTAATAAACTGCTAAGTTCGACTCAATAGAGGTGATGGAAAAATTGATGAGACACTTAAAGGGTTACAGGAGAAAGGGTTAGTTGTCCGAAAAAAATTGAAGGGGAAGAATAATAGGTATTTTTTAAAGCCTCTTAATGAAGTCCCTTGTATTGCTCTAATTGAAGTTACGTTTCAGTTTATTAATAAAGCAAATGAAGTCGATGTACCAGTTTGGGATATAGTAAAAAAAGTTATCAAATCTGATGAGTATAAACAACTTAAAGAGAACTTCAATCAATCAACTGTAGAGGACTACCTTAAGCTTTTGCAAGAGAAAGTTGAGGAAGAAAAGGGAGTCAAAGTACCAGTTGTTATTAAAAAGAAACCTTTATTACCATTCTATTGTTGGAAGGCTCGATCAATGAGTCTTCTTTTTTTAGAGAAGTAGCTCTTTTATGACAGAGGTAGTGTTCTCCAGAAATAAGTTTCATTACTATTATCTAGAAGTCACAGCAATTACAATTAGGAGAAGTTACTTATAGTAAGAGAAGGTTCTTCTAGAATGACAGAAAATACATACTAAAAAATCTATATTTAATAAAAATAAAGAGATATTAATATTGAAATAAAAATATGGCTACTGACTAAAGCTTCTTATAAAGGTTTTATAGAAACTGTCTGTTGTGGGGCTATAACCTTTAATACATCCCTGTGTATATCTTATGATAGCTGTTTTAAAGAGAAGGTTTTTTAATCAGTGTTGATGGACCCATCGGTAAAGTTCTTACTTTTTAGATATTCAATTAGTGATTTTACCTTAACTACAAATCCGTATTTTGATAGAAGAGGATCTTTGTAGTCTTTTGGTGATGTTTAAATTAACCCTCGTTGGCATAGTCCTTTTTACTGCTTCAATCGATTTAAACTGGTCTAGGGATGTAAATCCTTACTCGTTTGTTCGATAGTAATTGCGGTAATTATTTTGCCATCGTTTTTTCCTCCTTAAGTTAGTTTTGGTTTATAGAAGTGTTTATCACTAAGAAGTAATAATAATTAGTTTTTACTTTCATTTTTTATGAATTTGTAAAGAGAAAGTGCTTACTAAAAACTTTTCTATGGTAGAAGAAGGAATAAAAATTTAGTAATGTAAATTCTAATAATATTAAAATATAGTAAAATTATACCAACATTTTATTTTTTAAAGAATAAGTAAAGATATAGTCTTCTCTATCTTTGTAATGATTTCTTAGTAATACTATCTAATTTCACTAGGAGGGTATGATATAATGCAACCAAATAAATACCTACTAGAACGAAAAAACAATAAACAAATTGATAAGCTGCTTAACAAAATGGGCAGACTGTTAGATGAAATTGTTAACTTCGGAACCCATGTTTTAGACATTTGTCAGGAGAAGTATAAATTTACTGAACAAGAAACTCCTATCGTTACAACATATTCCCAATTTTTAAGTATGGTTGATGGAATTTCAATATTAATAAAAAAGGGAACAGGAGACGCTATCAAACCATTATTACGCTCCCTGCTTGAGGGAAAGTTTAACTTAGAGTATATGATAAAAGAAGAACCTAAAAAAGGAGTGCTGGCTTATCAAATAGCATACGCACATAGCAAAATCAATGAGTATAGACTTGCTGACCCTTCGACTCAACAGGGGAAAGAGTTTAGAAGAAAACTAGGTGATGTAGCACTTGAATTACCAGCATTTAATACAAAAGAAAATATAAAAAAGCTAGAAGAATTACTTGAAGCTCCAATGTATAAAGAGGTAAACGATGAGTGGAAGAGAGTGAAGAAAGAGAATAATGGAAGAAAGCCAAATTGGTATTCATTATTTGGTGGACCAAAACGTATAGAAGACCTAGCAAATCATCTCGGTCAAGGCGCATATTATGAAATTGTTTATAGAAATATGTCATCATTTATTCATGCTGGTTCAACGATAGCGCGGTTACGGAAAACTGGCTTAGATTATGGAATTAATCCTGGAATTAGAAGACTTGAGGAACTCCCTACACTTTTAAATTTCACTGTCGTTTTCGCACTGGAAACTTATCATATGATGATTAAGAAATATAATCCGGATAAAGAGTTTTATTACGCTAAATGGTATGAGGAGAACATTAGAAGAGACTTTTTTGAATTGACTCAAACTGAAATTAAAGTTGAGTATGTTTCAGACAGAGAACTTCCTCGAGCATAATAATCATAAATAAAAATGCGGAAGTATGAAAAAGGACCAGTTTAAACTGGTCTTTTTTGTCATAGGTTGGGTGCAATGAATATGAAAGTTAATGTTAGATAAACAAGATATGTAAAATGCAGTTCTTATTGTAGGTAATGCTGTTTTCTAACGAATTGTTGAATAAATAATTATTATTATTTAAGAGCAAGAGTCATCTCCAACATACTAGTAACTCGTAAATTATTCCAACACCACCCAATCGCGAATAGAACTCCCTTATCCATTCATGCTTGAGTATTCTATATTTTCTGCGCATAATAATTCCTGAAATTTTTTTGAACGCCATATAAAAGATTAATTTTAAAATGTATTCCCTATTTCATCAAATATCTTAATGGAGAAATAGCAAAAACAACAAGATACTACCATAGAAGAATATTATCTTGATACCTTTATTTTTCCTCTCAAGGTTTTATGAAGATGGAGAATACCGAGTTCGAACCGGTGACCTCTACGCTGCCAGAGTAGAAGATATTCTTTCCATAAAATGCATCGCAATCATTGGAATAGGTCTCGATTGTTCTTCGGACAGATGCAGTCCATGTTTTATGTAAATTCATGATGTTACATTCTTCAAATTTTTTATAGATATCTGATAGGGATGCTTTTCCATCTAATTCTTCAAGAACATCTATAATCTCATCAAGCCATCTCCTAGGTTAAGCCAAAAAACTTTCCTCCAAATAATGTTTTGTTAATATTATACAATGGTAAAATGCCCAAGTGCAGGAAAATAAGAGGAAAAATAAAAAAGTGATTATAATCGTCACTCTAATATTAGAACCACCCCCTATACGTACTGTTAAATCAACAAATATTGTGAAAACAGCGTAATGCTTATTTTTGAGTAAGAACTGTTTTTTTGTTATGAGAAAGACAGAGTATAGAGGTAAACAAGATAATAATACCAATTCATTGGGAGTCAAACAGTATTTTTGAATATATGGGATAAATATTCTGTATTGTAAAAATAGGAGATGTCTGGTAAAAAGTTAATTATAAAAATTGATTTGTGGGGGATAGAAAATGAAGAAAAGAGCGCTAGATTTTTTACGCACAATGATTAATAAAGAGGCAGCTTTTAGAGAGGGGCAATTGGAAGCAATAGAGTCTGTTCTAAATAGGAATAAAACTTTAGTTGTTCAACGTACAGGCTGGGGAAAGAGCATGGTCTACTTTATAGCAACTAAACTTTTAAGAGAGCATGGTTCTGGCCCTACAATACTTATCAGTCCGCTTTTATCTTTGATGAGAAATCAAATTGAGTCAGCAAAAAAGATAAGTATAAATGCTGCAACAATTAATAGTAGCAATAACGAAGAGTGGGATGAAGTTGAAGAGCTCTTATCAACTAACGATTGTGATGTTTTAATTATTTCTCCAGAGCGTTTATCAAATAAGCGTTTTATAAATAATACCCTCCCTTTAATTGAAAATTGTGGAGGTATTGGCTTTTTTGTAGTTGATGAAGCTCATTGTATTTCTGATTGGGGGCATGATTTTAGACCAGATTATCGACGCATTGTAAGAATTGTTAAAGGTCTTTCTCCTAATGTACCTATTTTAGCTACCACTGCTACAGCAAATGATAGAGTAGTAAGAGATATTAAGGAGCAGTTAGGAGATGATTTAAAAATTATTAGGGGTCCCCTAAATCGAGAGTCATTAAAGCTTTCCGTTTTGCATATTCAAGACTATGCTACAAGGTTAGCTTGGTTAGTAGAAAATTTGCTGAAGATGAAAGGTACAGGCATAATTTATTGTACAACAATAGGTGATAGCGAAATTGTAGCCAAATGGCTTCGGGCAAAGGGGATAGATGCATTACCTTATCATAGCAATTGCGAGGATAGAGAATTACTTGAAGGTAAGCTATTAAGAAATGAAATAAAAGCTTTAGTTGCTACAGATGCTTTAGGTATGGGATTTGATAAACCAGATTTAGCGTTTATAATTCACTTTAATATTCCTCGTTCATTAGTTTCTTATTATCAGCAAATTGGCAGGGCGGGGAGGGCCCTTCAGAATGCCGAAGTTGTATTACTCGTTTCAGAAGAAGATAAATTAACACATGAATATTTTATTGATAATTCTTTGCCTGAATTAAGTTATATGGAGAGAATATTAGATTTAATCGAAGAAAATGGGAGGCTAACATTAAATGAATTATTGTCACGAGTTAATTTTTCTCATAGGCAAGTTAGCCAATGTTTAAAACTACTTGAGATTGATCAATTAATATATAAAGAAGGTACAAAGTATTTTCGCTCTGCAAATCAGGTTACTAATGAATTATTGAAAAATAAAAATATTCGTCAAACAAAGAAAGATGAACTTGAAAAAGTCTTGGAATATGCTATCTCTAAGGAATGCCTTATGAGATTTATTTCAAGGGAATTAGATGATAACCATCTAAAAGTATGTAGAAAGTGTCAAAATTGTGTTGGTGAAAAGTTTTATAGTGAAGAAGTTGAACCAAGATTAGTATTAGAAGCTAACGAATTTTTGAACAACCAGCCAATAATAATAGAACCTAGAAAACAATGGCCACCTAATGGAGTTGGGGGAGAAAGAGGAAAGATCCCTATTGAAGAGCGTAATGAAGAGGGAAGAGCATTAAGCCTTTATGGTACTGGTAGGATTGGGCGAATGGTTAAAGTAGATCGTTATGAAAATAAATACTTCAGTGATGAACTTGTTGAAGCAGCTGTTGAATTCATTTCTAAGAAATGGACTATAAACCCACAACCCCAATGGGTTACTTCTGTTCCTTCCCTTAGAAATCCAGAGCTTGTCCCTAGCTTTGCAAAAAGGGTGGCTGAAAGGTTGAATTTACCTTATTATGAAGTAATTCGTAAAGTAAAAGAAACAAAAGAACAAAAATTTATGAAGAATTCACTACAACAGGCTTCCAATATTATAGATGCGTTTTCTGTTCAAGGACCTTGTCCTTCTGATCCTGTTTTGTTAATTGATGATATAATGAATTCAGGTTGGACTTTTACTATTTGTGGTGTTTTATTAAAAAGAGCTGGAAGTGAAGCTGTTATTCCGTTTGCGCTTGCTTCAACACCGAATAGAGGTGATTAAATGAAGAATAATATATCCCCTGATAGCATGGTGATTTTACTATTATGTTCTAATATAGGAATGATTTATCAAAAAAATAAAGATAATAAATATAAACCTTTCACCGATAAAGAATGGATTAAATTATCTCAAAGAATAATTAAATCAGGGTTGGGAAGACCATCTAGCTTATTTAATTTAAGCCAAAAGGACTTAGAAGAATATTTAAATATACCCTCAGGTACTGCGGAAAGAATTAAGTATTTACTTAGCAGGAGTGGTAGTTTAATCCTAGAAATCGAAAAGTTAAGTAATATGGGGATATGGGTGTTGACACGGGCTGACTCAGTTTATCCTAAAAAGTTAAAAAAGACTTTGAAATTACAGTCACCTACAATACTATTTGGAGCCGGAGAGATAGATATTTTAAACACTGAAGGTATAGGTATAGTAGGATCTAGGGATGTTGACGAAAAAGGGGCTTTTTTTACTGATAAATTGGCTAGAAAATGTGCTAGAGAAAGCTTAGCTGTTATTTCAGGTGGATCTAGAGGAGTAGATTTAATAGCCCAGAATGCTGCACTTGAAGAGGGTGGAAAAGTAGTAGCTGTTTTGTCAGACAGTTTGTCTAAAACCGTACAAAAGAAGGAAATATTAGATAATATCTTAAAGGGAAACCTGCTGTTACTTTCTGCTTATCATCCTAATTCAAGATTTTCAGCTTATTCTGCCCTAGGTAGAAATAAGCATATTTATGGGCTTTCAAAATATACTGTTGTTTCTTCTTCCAAAGCAGGTAAGGGCGGAACTTGGCACGGGGCAATCGAGAATTTAGAAGTAGGTTTTGTTCCATTATTTGTCAGAAAAGAAAAGGAAGTTCCTGATGGAAACATCCAACTTATTGAAAAGGGAGGTATCGGACTAGATCCTAATGAACTTGAGAGTGCCGAAAGCTTAAAGGTTTTGTTAGATCAAAAAGTAGCCAATCATTTTAAAACAAATGAGAAAAGTGATTATTATAAAACGCACTTAAATGTTAATCAGACTATGGATTTATTTTATATTGCTTGGCCATTTATAGAGAAGGTATTAAACAAACCAAGGTCTAAACAAGAACTCTCTGACTTATTTAATGTGGAGCCAATGCAAATGGATTTATGGATCAAAAGAGCCTATTTAGAAAGTAAAATAAAATATGTAGATGAAACAAAGGTAATTTCAACAGTGTTTTTTAATAAAGATGAATATGAGGACCGTCAAATGAATATGTTTGATTTGCTTTGTGAATAATTATTTTAAAGGGGTTACGAAGAGTATCCCCTTTTTTAATTACCTGTAATTCTATTGATAAAACCTTATACATTATATGAACTAGCTTACAATATTTTATTTATCGTTTTTAGCTCACTTAGAACTAATGCCACTCCTGTCTATACTGTAACCTCAACACATGTGGAGTGTGTTTCGCAGATAGTTTTAAAATAAAAAATGAGGCAAGAAAGCTTAATTCTCTTGCCTCTACTCAATTTTTAGGTGTGGCAAACCGATAATGAATGATAGATATACCGCCCTTTTTTACCTCAATTAGATTAACCAGTCGATGAAGAATATCCTCTGTCATTTCATTGAAATTAAGGAAGTGGAGTAGTTCCTTTTTAGTTTTTCAATAGTTTCAATCACATCTTCACTTTACATGAATGTAAGAAGTTCATTTTTCTTTCCATTAAATCAGTGATTTCGTCGTTATTGGCTTCAATACTCTCCTGGTGTTCTTCATGGGTAATGGTCTCATCAGCTAACAGGTTGATGAATTTTCTGTTTCGATTTTTTAAAACATCCATCTGTTTGTTAATCTTATTAATTTTCTTTTGAGAATCCGATTTTGTACTTTTGGATTTTCTCTCCATCTTCTTTATATACTGCTCTTTGTCAATTTGTTGAATTAAGGTTTGGATGTCATTTAGGATAATTTCTTTAAGAAAATCCTCTTTTGTTGCGTGGGCGATACATGCCTTTTTGCCATAGTGAGCATAAGCTCCACAAATATAGCCGCCTCGATTGCTGCGAAACAACATTCCTGTACCACAGTCAGCATAAAAGAGAACGTTGGTAAAAAGATGTAGTTTTGTGGTGCTGGAATATATCTTTTCCTTTGTTTTAACTGCTTCAAATATCTCCCTCGGTATAATTGCCTCATGTGCATTTTTGATAATAAACTGTTCTTCTTTGGGAATACTTTTGATCCTTTTACCAGTTACACTCACTGGCGTTGTTCTTACCTGTACAAGATCAACAACATTATGACTTTTTAAAACTAATTTTATAATAAGAAACTTGATTAACCGATTTGTTCCGAAACATTATACTTATCGATTTAAAGTGTTTTAATAGGATTTGAAAACTTTTTAAAATATTTTTAGTGGTTATTAATATTTGGGTAATTTGTTGTAGCTCTCAGAGATTATACTTTTATTATATGTATGTATAATTATTATAGGTGCTTAATGATTTACAACATAGAATATAATGAAATACACGGCACCGTAAAAGGCATCTTAAATTCATCAAGATGTCTATTTAAAAAATAAAAGTCGGTGAATTAGAAGGGGAAATATTCATATTGATTTGGAGTAAAAAGGCTCTTGCCATGTAGTCTATTTTATATCTTATGATGATTTGTATTAGTAGGAGGGATAGTATGCCTTTTGAATCTGGTGGAAGGGCTGATAAATTTGGAAATAGGTATGAGAGTAGGTGGGTAGTAAAGCATTTGCTTCGACTTGTTAAGGAAGAAATATCTTCTATCACCTTGGAAGCCATTGGAAAAGAGGAAGAGGGGATTGACCTTTGGATTAAAAATAATGATGGTAGTTTAATATGTTCTCAGTGTAAAGCTAGAAATGGCAGTAAAGAGTATTGGAATATTAGTGATTTAAGTGCTAAGGGTATATTTGATAATGCAAAAAGGCATTTAGACTCTAGTGAAAAAATCACTTATCAGTTTGTATCGGCAGTTAATTGTATGATGTTAAATGATATTACAATTAGAGCAAGGAACTCAAATGATAACCCAAGAGATTTTTATGTGTATCAAATTAAAAGTAGTTCGGAAGTGGAAAAAGCATATAATAAAATAGTTGAATCTTTTAATCTTGATTATAATTCTGAAAAAGATAGAGACCGGGTTTTTCATTATTTAAAGCGAATACATATTATTCATTTCCCTGACGATTTAGAAGCAAAAACAACTTTAAAGGAAACGATAAAGTATCTTTTTACTGGAAATCCAGAAACTATATACAATTTATTATTGAACTTTCCAATAGAAAATGATCTGTTAGGAAAAGAAATAACGTCTTATATGTTAATAAATTATTTAAAAAAACAACCAGAAATATCCCTTAGACAATTACATAAAGATGAGAGGATAATTCCTAGAATAGAATACTTGAATAATGAATTCAGTTCTTCATTTGTTAAAATTAATGACACCTATATTTATAGGGAAGAAATTGAAAATTGTTATAAAGAGATATTAAATGGCAACTCAATTATTATACACGGAAAGGCAGGTAGCGGAAAAAGCGGATGTGTTATTGGGTTACTAAAGAAACTTAAACAAGATAATATAGTCCATCTTGCCTTAAAACTAGATAGGCGTGTTCCAGAATATTCTTCTGATAGTTACGGAAATCAACTAGAATTACCTGCATCACCTGTATTTTGTATTGATTCAGTTTCAAATGGTCAGGAAGCTGTTTTGATTTTAGACCAACTTGATGCAATCCGTTGGACAAACAATCACTCAAGTACTGCATTAGAAGTATGTAAAGAAATGATTGCTGAGGTAACTAACATTAACAAAAATAGAGATAAAAAAATCTCAATTATTTTTGCTTGTCGTACATTTGATTTTCAAAATGATACAGGCATAAAACAATTATTTAAATCGAATGAAAGTAACGAAGGAATTGATTGGAAGGAGATCTTAATAACTGAGCTGGATGATGAGAGTGTAAAAAGAATTGTAGGAGAAACATATAATGATTTATCAATGAAGCTTAGAACATTGTTAAAATCACCAAGCAATCTTTATATTTGGTCAAATCTAGACGAAAACAGCAAGAAAAACCCCTATAAATCTTCTAGTGATTTAATAGAACAGTGGTGGAATCAAATAAGTATTAATAGTGAAATATTAGGTATATCATATAGTGAACTGAATGAACTTAAAAATACAATAGTAAGGCATATAGATAAATTAGGAAGGTTAATGATTCCGATACATTTGGTTAGTAATTGTTCGAAGGTTGCAATTGAACAGCTATTATCTAATGGACTGTTAATTTCTGAT
>Ga0180434_10005829_pt1 | contig 14361 bp, 16 predicted proteins | sample SS_ome_7_FD_132453 | JGI IMG/M metagenome (GOLD analysis project Ga0180434, IMG submission 132453) | Hypersaline lake sediment archaeal communities from the Salton Sea, California, USA - SS_1_D_2 metaG | ecosystem: Environmental > Aquatic > Non-marine Saline and Alkaline > Hypersaline >... | reverse complement strand
TACAAACAACAGTGTGGAAAAGATGGTATACTAAATGTCATCCAAGGCATGATCATTGAATCCAATTGTACGCAACCAGACCCTTTTCAGATTCTAGAGTACAACCACACGCACGAACAGTATTACGTGGACACGATTCTTACCATTTACGACCGCGTGATTCAATATTCGTCGTTTACCAATCCCAAAACAGGATATCACAAATTTATAGATGTTGAATCGGTGACCTTATATGTGTTGTATGGCATGCGTTTGGGACTCACCATAGACACCATTGAAGTGTTGCCGCAAGATGTGTTTCTTTTGGAGCATTTGCCTGCTGTAAATACCCTGGAACACTTTTGTTTGAACCGTCGTAAAATCAGCATTGGTTCCAAATTGGTTCGAGATGCCTACCAAAACGCCCTGAAAGACAAACGTGTGTCACGCGAATCACTCGTGTTCAATCACGAGTTGCACACTGAAGATGAGAACAATCCAAACATTACCCTATTCAAGAGTGTGTCTCGACGTTCCAAACCGTCTTGAACAAATATCACATTATCATCATTGTGCTATATGTCTTTATTGGAAATGAGTGCATTGATGGATACAGCATGAAACCCACACAACCGTGGATTGGGTATGGTCCATGGTATGTTGCGCTGTTGTTCAATTTAAACCCGACAGGTGCAAACAAAAAACAAACCGAGTTGCGTTTGCACAGCAAAGTGGATGTGATTGCCAACGTGCGCAATGCGCAAAGTGTCAGCGACATTTGGGTCACCATGATGATTGTAGGACCTTTTTACAAATACACCTGTGCGTTGACATTTTTTCGACTGTGGTCCAGACAAACTCGGGGAAAAGCGCGCCGTTTAAAACGCGCAGTCACATTACTCAAACACTATTATAAAGAATACAATTTGTGTCTATGGGTACAACAAAAAACCTATGAGGAAATGAAAGCACGTGTATTGAAACAACGTGAATTACAAAACACGTATACGGAAAATCACTTGGAACAACTCAAAAAGGAAAAAGAAGAACGAGAAATTGAAATGTGGCACAACAAAGAGATTACACTCAAAAAATTAAAAAGTATATTAAAGTGAGAGATCGTCTTTTATGTCTTTCAGTTTGGGTTTTTTTGTCAACGGATCCTCGTCCTCTTCTTCGTGTGGATCTTTGGGTGTCTTTTTACGTTTGGTAACAACAGGTGTGTCGTCGGATAAATAAATTTCAGATTGAGGCAATCCGTACAACTCAAATGCGTGTTTTGCCAACGTTTCCTTTTTCATCAATCCAGTAGTGTACAATTGTGACAATGTTGCAAAATTACTGATGGGTGTGCACGGAAACTCAACGATCAATTCCGTAGATGCATGAAGACGCATCAAATCCGGCAACCGATAACGGGTTTTGAAACGTCGTCGTTTGCGATCTTCTTGCAACACATGCTGATCCAACCCTTCCTGAATGACGGGTCCATATACAATTAAAAGAACGTGTCGGTATGCACGCTCATAGTGATCCAACCAGTATTTGATGCGCTCGTTCCAAAAACGCAAATTGCCCTGTAAATTGGCTGCTTTCATGCCACTGGAGGCTTGTACCATTTCAAGGGGAAAATCCGTAATGAGTGCGGCTTTTTCATCCAATCGACGCGTAATCTTTTCAATATCCACAATGACTTTGGGTGATACGGCGGATTGATACTTGAAATCAGGTGGCAAACAGATACTTCGATCCAAAAAGCCATTGTTTGACAATTGTTGTTGTTGTTGTCGCCCTTGCATGTATTGCGGTTGACGAAAAGAGGTTCCACTGCGATTGCGTTTTATGGATTCGATTTGTGCACGTTTTAAATCGTCGGTGCGAATCCGTATTTGTTTTTTGCGCAATTGTTCCGTTTGTTCCAATACAATGCCGGCAATGTCATCTCCAAAGGAAGATAGTGTAGTGAAATTGTCGTCTATCTGTTGCGATTTGGGAGGATTATACTCAAAGACATGTTGTGGTCTTGCTGCTTGATATTGAGCCACTTTCATGGAATCCACCAGCAATTGTCGTGTGCGCCAATCCTCCAACAAGGTAGACACTGAACTACGAATGATTCCATCCTTGGATGGCAATGCCAATTGGTCGTCATACCACCACAAAATGTCTTTGCGATCCACATTGACGTTTTGATTAAAGGTATTGGTGCTACTCACGGACCACTTAAAGTGTTGTTCACCTTTGGTGTCCAAATAGGTGGAAATGAACCCAGAATCCAATTTGGGTACCACAGGATACTTGTGTACGCTATTGGGCACGCGTTTCAAATAAAATGGACACACGCCAAACATGCGCAGCCAATCGTAGAGATTCTCCGCCCACGCTTTCCAGCGATAGCGCAACAACATGTCCAATTCGTCACTCAATTCAACAGACATGGATTTCAATGCGACTTTGGGTGGACAACGCAAAATCATATTGAGAAATGCATCACGTCCCGCGCGCAACGTGGGGTGTGTCGTGTATAACTGGATAATGTCACGAACTTGCGCTGGGTTCAACGGCACAGCTGCAATGGTATCCTGATCAAACCCTGCCACACGATTTAAGAACTGCTGATTCATTTGCTTTTACTGCATTACACATTCTATTTATAACATCAAGTTGACAATGGCATTTTGCTTTGAGACTTGCAATGGTTCCGCGTATTCGTGGGTAAAAATGTCATTGATGAGCCGTGCGATGGATACATTCATACAAATTCCATTGTAGCGTGTGAGCAAAAGGTGAAACCAAACGGCCAGTGCTTCGTAAATACAATCTGTGGGCCACGTATAACACGTGTCTCCGGGCCACGATGCATTATCAAACACCCAATATCGAGACATGACCTGAATCAAAAAGGGACACTTTTCACGATACATTTTCGGCACTTGTTTCTCAAATGTCACATCGGGAATCACCACAAAATCACGCCACTCCAGGTTGTAATTGTTAAGCAAATAATCGTCAATGGCCTTGAATACAAATTCGCGTGCCACAAACCCGTGTCGATAACGCTCAGCTGCGGCCCACATGGTTTTTTTGGTCGCACGCTCTTCACTAAAGTAGCGCTTGGCCAATTCTGGACGCAATTCGTGCAAAATGGAACCCACCACTTGCGCACGACTGGGAAACAAATACATGAACCATTCGTCGTCTCCGGGGACCATGTATGCATCGTTTAACACGGCATTGTAACAATCATCAAATGCATCAGAGCCCAGTGAATCACACACGGTGGTACGAAACCATTGTCGTACGGCGTCAACTTTGTCTTGTCTGTGTGGCATTCCCAATTCGGCATCAATCATTCGCTTGGACCACAACAAATCATACATTTGCACTTTGCGCAAGACTTGAGAAAAATAAATCGAACAATACATGGTGTAACGACGATTGATTTGAGCCCACACCTTGCCATTGGCTGCCTTGATCAATGTGCGCATCTCTTTGACATCAAGTGTCTCGGGTGTACTCTGCGTGCAAAACACTTGTCCGTTGCGTACCATCAGAATGTGCAACAAACGTTTCACATCGGTCATGGTGGTTTGATCCGTTGGCATGTCCAACAAACGTTCACACAAATATTGAATGCAAATGACAATCTCTCCCTGCACAAATTGAGCCACTGGTTTATCCCACAAGCCAGCTGCTTGCCAATTGTCTTCTGCCCAAATGGGACTCTGAGTCATGCTGATGGACCATCGCAAATCGTACTCTGCTGCATTGGCGGGCAATTGATACATGTGTTTCAATTTGTGATGTTCCTCCAACCAACGCGTCCACGACAAAAGTGCCTTTATGCGAAACAACTCGGTCATGAGATGCATGCGTTTTGACATGACCACCAAATGACCACCAGGCAATTCAATTTGTTCTTGACCTCGATACAATGGATCGTCGTACACCATGCTTTCCAAGCACTCGGTATACATGCGTTTCAAAACGTCATAATCAATGGTTTCAACATGGTTGATCCAATGGGTCAATTGGTCGGCAATCCGAGAAAGACGCAAATACCAATTGCATTCTGCGTCGTACTTATCTTTACCCAAACAACCCAGGTTGTACGAAGGTAATAAATTAAACATTTTTACCCCATGAATCACTTTAAACGACAAGCCATCTCTGTGGACGACGAACCCATTCCACAACCCGTGATGCCACTGGATTCCGAAGACGAGGACGACGACATTGTACAGGGCCCACAATTTAGACAAGTGGGCATTCCATCGCGCAAGCGCGAACGCGATTCATTTCGTGATCCCCCGCAACCTAGACACAAGTGTTTTGGGTGCATTTACAAAGACGGTGAACAAGCTGCCGAGTTGCCCAAACGGCGCTTGGATCGACTCATGAAGAAATTGACCAATTGCATTGGACAAATGGACGAAATTGCATTGTTTCGAGAGGTGGCACAGGAGTACGACACCATACGCTCCGAGGTAAACGCCCGTTTACGACCGGGTCAACGTAAACTTCCCAAATGGAAACCTGCCACCATCGCAGAACACATGCGTGAGCACCACGACGACCCACAATTTCACTTGTGGTTGATGACCAAAAATCATCGCAAGGCCACAGACATTGCCCTGCAGGCGGCCATACGTCAAGATCAGCGCACAGGTGAAGTTTCAATTGACAAAGACCAATGGAAGTGTTATCTCGATGGCATGAAGATGTTGGTGCAACTGATGAAAACCAAACCCGCAGAATGCGCCTTTTTCAATGATGGTAAAAAATTGAATGTCAAAGCCATGTCACAAGGACCAGTGGCCATTACATTTAAACCCATTGTAGACATGCTCAAAAGTGGCAACAGACGCTAAGTTAAACATGAAAAAGTCCATTGTCCTGGGGGATCACACCTTTCCCTCGTGGTACAAGGTGCGCCAATATCACTTGGAGCTGATGCGTAAACACCGAGCCGCTGCGGAGCCCAATGGTCCACCATATCAATCCATTGTACGCCACGATCACAAAGATTATGCGTTCTTAAAGGCGCTGTTTCGGCAACACACAGATTGCAAGGAAAAGTTGAAGCACTGCACGCTCCACCATTTTGAATTTGCACCCGATGAAGGTGATGTATATAAGAATAATAAAAATTGGTGTTGTTTTGTCATCAATGTCAATGGTCATCGTGCACGCTGGAGTGCCAAACACATTGGTGTTTCCAAACGCAAGAAACAACAAGACAATCGTAAAGCCGTCTTTCGCATGGAAATCAGTGGGCAACGCGATCAATTTGCAGCCAAACACCCATGGGTCGTGCCATGTGCAGAGTGCAACACCCACCTTCGAAATACAAAGTCGCAACACCCCAAAACGGTAAAAATCAAAGCATCCCTCAAACGAAGCATGCGCACTGCCAATGTCGATCATGACGTGGACGCAGGACAAGCGTTTATTGAAACATTTGAGGCGTTTGAAAAGAAATTGGGCACGCGCAAGTTGCAATACACATGGACCAAGCGTTACAATCGTCACGTGCAAGTCTTGGAAAATCGCGATTTGGCCCGTGCCTGGAGACGGTATCACAAGAAACACACGGTATTTAGGTTTTTGTGTACCACATGCAACAATCAAAGCCACAACAAAGCAAAGAGAAAAAAATAAAATGACCAAACGATTACGCAACAGTAGCAGTATTGCCGCTCACATTCACACGTTGTCCATTGAGGCATTGGAACGGTTTGTGCTGTCGTTGGATCGCAACACATTGCAAAAACACTATTTGAATCACTTGTACACTCTGTCCTTGAAGCGTCATTCGGGTCTGTCCATACCACGCATGATTACCATTCGAATTGCCAACTATACGTATGGGCATGACCCGGGTTCGGTGCACACACGCATGGTGCCTCGGGTATTGCACTGTTTGATGTGGGCCCGCGCACAAGTGGGCAATCCATGGTATGGAATGCCCGTGGATATTATACGATACTGCATCAAACCAAAGTTGTATCAGGGACCATTATACTTTTTATATGACGACATTGCATCCAATGAGTCTGATCGCTTTATTATTCTTTGATTTCGAGGGCTTGATCACTGCCCACGTTGTTCATGCCTTTGATGGCACCGTAAAAGAGATTGTAAAACGCTTCGTCCTTCTCATGCAACGACGGGTTCATCGGGTTGCCCACAAACAATCGCAGTGGTGGTGGAGGTCCTTGGCCAAAAATGCGCGGAAACACCCAAAAGGGAAATGGCCACTCACACATCCGATACGACCAGCGCTGCCATGGTGTGTTGCGATACATGTAATAACGTTCCTGTTCACCGTACACCAGTACAGGAACAATGTGAATGTTGTTGTCGCGCGCAAATTGAAAAATGTCGTGGCCTGCAGCTTTGATGATCAATTTGCCGCGTTCCATGAGAAACAATTCTTCCATTCCACATGGATTGTACGCCACACATTGTCCTGCATTGATGTGATCCAAAATACTATCGTACCCACGATTGGCAACGGCACCACTCCACAATAACCAATCGCGTAAAAATGGAATGTAAAACAATAGGCGTGGCAATAAATACACACACGACCTCGGTTGACCATTGCGCAAAACAGGCATGGGTACCGTGCCACCATTCCAACCAAAACCATACACCAGGGCCATGTTGGACAAATTGGGCATCACCACAAACAAACAGGGACTCTGCAGTGTTTCAATGGCTTCCCTATTGGTGTACACAAAGCGTATGGGAGACACCGACTTCCAGAGGGACAATCGTTTAAAGTGTGTCCAACTGCGCCGACCATGCATTGGACCATCGTCCAAATAGAAATATAAAGTAAGGTATAAAAACCAGCCAAACAAAACCCAAAACCAAAGGGGAGTAAACAATAGCAAACACGTCAACAACAGTTGCGATACGCCCAGCAATACGAGCAACATTGTTCTTTACTTGAAATTCATGTATGGATATTTTTACATATATAAAGGCTTTATTTGAAACGGAGCACTCCGATGATGAGAAACACCAATCGGTTCAGCCCAAAAAGTTGACGCGTGAAATTGTTGCAGTACTCATTTATCCGGGAGGCATGGTTGATAACCTGTGTATTCCCACAGACGATGCACAAGACGTAGAACAATACATTCGACGTCAACTCTCTGAGAATACCATGTTTCATCTGGGAACCCGGTGTCAGCAAGGTCGTTTCAAGGGATACGAAGTGTGGCACGATACCTCCTTGTATGATCGAAAGGATTACAATGCCAAAGCGTCGCATCACTTTCACATGCCACTGTATGGTAAAGTGGTGATTGTCAATGTGGGTGTGGACGCGACGCATTACGATACCTTTTCGCCCGAGCTGATCAATATCCTATCACATGCGTTGCCGCCAACACCCCCAAAAGAATCATGCCTGCAAGCGTCCAAAACAAAAAAACGTAACAGATACACGAGCCCGCAGCCCATTGTTTATGACCATAACGAGCCGTTGCACAAGGACAACAACACGACCACCAACACACTCGACGACAACACCCGAAACACATCTCCCGAGTTGAGTAAGAAAAAAGCAAAGAAAGAAAAGAAACCCCCAAAAGCCACCAGAAGATCGTCGCGTATTGCTGCAAGAAAGACACGATTTGCATAAATAAACAAAAAAATTTGTTTTATTATTCCAATTCAATATAATTCTTGTCAATGGCACGTTGGTACACCTGCATTTCTTCTGCCAGAGCCTCCTTGGACAAGGTTTGTGAATCCGAGAGCAGGGCAGCCGCAGCCAAACGAACGATTTTACGAGTGTAGGTCTGACGAGCACTCTCGTTTAACATGCGACTGGAAATAGACAACAATTGTCGGATCAACCAATCAATGTCTTGATTCAAAATTTCAACAGCATCCGTGTGAATGTAACAACCCTCAGATTCAGCAATGCGTTTGATGGACAGATTCCATGTGCCTCGTGGGGCCCATCGGTATTTGGTGCGTTTGCGCTTGGCCACCTGTGGTGCAGGACGGCTGCGTTTTTCAATTTCTTTTTTTGGCATATTCTGCGTATTTTACTACACGTTCATTAATGAAACTATACAAAGGTAAAGAGTAAACTGTAAAATGTCCAAACCCATTAAGAAAAAAACCAAACCCAACGAGGATACACCCACAGAGGGACCGGAAATGTTGTTGCGCAAAGACAACATCAAAGCATACTTGGCACGGGGAGATTTTTTACAAAAATCAAAGGATATTCCAGACAAACTCAACGACGAATTGATGCGTGTCATGTATCTCATTGTTAAAAAATCATTGTTGCACCTGGAAAGCAAGAACGGGAAATCATTGCGCAGAGAACAAGCGCTGGCTGCCATTGAAAGTCTACCTGAAATACCAAAAGGATACTACTAAAAAATAAAACAATGCATTGTTTATTCAAACCAATGTCATCAATTGACACTGATTAATGTGTTGAATGTCTGGAAACAATGGGGGCAACGACGACCACTCGTATACCTCTTGTTTCGGTTCGTGTCTGTCTTTCATCCACCTGATTTGACATTTGCCATATCGTTTACGATGTTGATTTTGTATTGTAATGATACCCGTAGCCTGTAGTACGTGTAAAATATCATACAAACGACGATGACAATAATAGTGGACCTTTTCAGATTTGAGTTGTGTTTCACGAACCAATTTTTCAGACAACTCTTTGACTGTGATGCGTGTGTTTGATTGTGTCATTAAAAAGAGACACAAACGAATGGCAATGATGCCCGACTTTCTAAATCGTTGTGGCATTGCTTTGGCATTCAACCACTGTGCAAGTGTGTAATTGACAGATTGGATGCCCTGCCAACGATAACAGCGTTTCCCCTTGATCTTTTCAATGACACCAATGTGTCTCCACACAGTTAAAATATCATAAATGCGTCGTTCGTATACATCGTTTAATTGTTTGTGCAGTATGGAGGCATTTAAAATGGGATGGGATTCATTAGAAGCGTGCACAATGTCAAGAATACGTTTTGTTAAATGTTGTAACCCTCTATTCATTTTTTATTTATTTTTTACACGCATTGTTTTTTTCCAATAAAAGGATGGTTTTTTGAACCGACTCATATCGTTCAAATGATGCTCTGTCGGTTGTATGTCCGAGTGCTCTACAATAAAATTGGAATGACACTGAAACTTGGCCACATCATGCCGACTGGTTTTCCACACGCACGATAACCCAGACAAGTTTTGTTCACGCAATTGTTCACAATTCATACATGGATATTTCATTTGATCCTTGACTCGCACCAAATGACGCAAATCCTTCAATGTATCCTGTGGGTGACCCTCGGGTGACGTTTGACGCACGTGCAACAACACGTCTTCAATAAACGACTCTGGATACCCAGATTCAGCTGCTGCACGAATGAGTTGATTGCGAGCATTGTTTTTCAACCAGTATCGACTACTGGGTGCACTGATTTGATTCTCTGGATCGCTGGGAACCCATCGGTCTTGTAAAATGGCACGGGCCATACACGGAGGAGCACGTGTGACAAAGTCCTCAATGTCCAATACGGAAGGTGAGATGGTTGGAGAATCCATCTGTCTTGTACCGCTGCCGTGTTTCTTGCGATACTCTATTAATGCACGTTTGGTGTGTGCAACAATGCTATCAATTTGGGGTGGCAATGCACGGCCTCCTCCCCGTGTGTGCTTGTACCAACGTGTGTGCCATGTGCGACGTTGCATCAATTGCCGTTCCCACAACCATGTGGGCAACTCACGATAACTGATCTTTACAGTGGCTCCATGGCCCGGTTCAAATGGAACATGTGACACTGTGCCATGATCGACTTGATGCAACGGAATACGAAACATACACCCAGGTGCCACATGTTCCCGGTGTTGTGTATAAAACCATCTCAAATCTGCATTACTCACATTGACCACCACGTTCTCTGAATCCAGTTGATTCCATTGAAACAATTTACTCATACCCCGTTCACCCCACTCTGTCAAGATGTGGTCCATGCGTTTCATAAAATCACAGTGTTCCCAGGCTCGACAACGCTCAATCAACTCGGAATCCCCAATGGCATCTGTCACCATCCACATGACCACCCACGGAATGCGTCGTTTCTCACTCCAGTTGCGATCCAACACATGCACACCATGATGTAAATGGTAAACCACATACTCCATATCACGGATTGCGCGATCCAACGGAAAGGAGGGCAGTTGTTGTTGCATGCGCTGCATTTGAAACGTAGTGCCCAACATGACTGTGATCATGTCATCCAAAGTCATGTCGCGCGTCGGTGCATGGTGAGGTACGATACACTCTAACCAGGCGTGTTGCAAGTCGTTTGGGGTAAAAACCCATTGTTTATCTTGCAGAGTAGACCATCGTATGGTGCCCAAGGCAGCCCAGTGACCATTGTGTTTCAAAACAACCAAGATAGACGCGTGATCGTACGGATTGTACGCTGTGGGATCAAATTGCAAGGGTGACGCTCCACTCATACGCGTCATCGATTGGGATAAACAAAAAATGCCCACCAAAGGGTGTGATGAAACACGCGCTTGTATGTCAGAGAGAGAACCAAAAAACCAAATGAAACCCTCCATGGTGGAAAACAAAAAGTGTGGTTACAATTGAATTGGTAATTTTAATTGTTCTTTTTTTTTCCTATAATTCAGTATACACATGGCAAGTGCAAATCCAATGGCAAATAGAAATAATATGCTACTCCCTGCCACACAGTAGCTGAGTGCAACATTGATGTAATTCAAATCAAATTCAAAGATGGCATGCAATGCGGCAAAACTCGATTGTTCACCGTATTCCCAAACATCATTATAAAGAGTACCATCACGCGCGCTTCCACCCGACAAGAACGTGATGCCTTCGTCGTTGGTACAATAGGCAGCACCACGACGGGACGAAGGCGCGTGTTGACCACTGCGGGACGTCCACTCGTGTGTTGTTAAATCCAAGGTGAATACAGACGCATCGTTCAAGACCACAATTTCATTCGACAATGGATTCACAAACATGGTGTAATGCGCGTCAATATTCCACGCTGGAGTCTCAATGGACGACCATGACATGGCAATGCTATCCCAGATCCACATGCGTTGACCCAAGAGATAGGCCTTGTTTTCCACTTGGACGGCTTTTGTACCTGCCATGGCTTCTGGATCACTGGGAACAACCACGTGCCAGAGGTTTGAGTACACATCATAATACCAGAGGTCGTCCAGTGTTGCGTTGGCCAATGAACCATCACTTTGACGACCCCCATACACATATAGACGACCCTGTTCGGGATCCACCCATGTGGCACTGTCCCATCGTTTGCTGGGACCCATGGCATTGATGGCATTCCATTGACGCGTGTGCACATTGTATTTCCAAAAGTCATCGAGTGCTCCACCTTGATTGTTGATGCCCCCAAAAATCCAAAATACACCATTGAGAGTCCACGATGCCATTCGACTGCGTCCAGGGGGACCATTGGGAAACCAAAACCAGCGTTGCGATTCAGGTTCATACTTCCAAACATCCTGCATGTGCACATTGTCGTCCCCATGACCACCATAAATATACACATCGTCATCGTGACAAAATGCGGCATGATACACCCGTTTGGTGGGCGCAGCATCGCGTTCCAAATCATATTGTGAATCAGAACATGTATGGATTTCTGCCCATTGAATTTTGGCACACGCAACAAAGACACAACAAAGCACTATAAAAATAATCTTTATCATACTTTTCTATATCTCGGAAGAGGTTTGACGCGTTTCAATTTGATGTATGGATTTTGCATGGTGGGTCTCACCATGTCTTGTCCCAGCCACACATACATACTCGTATAATACAGAGCCACCAACAACCACATGGTGTATAAGCCATAAAAGATTAATCCCACAATGGACGTGGAGCGATTAAATGCATTGCTCGAGAGTCCCAACAATACCATGGTGGCAATGGCACTGCCCAACAGCACAATGGCATTCAACAATGCAAGCCTGCGGTGATTCCAATCCGCCGCAACCCAGGACCAACTCTTGCGAAATGCTTCCGTGACCAGCAACATGACAAATGTGGCAGTGATCAATCCAGAATCAATGGAACTCAAACGTCCACGATAATCATCCGTCACATATAAAATCCAAGTGACACAAATCATGGATTTGAGCACCAACCAAATGGGGAAAAAGGCCTTGTTGGAAATGCGTCCCGCAAACGATACATCGTCACGCCACACGTAGTACCCTGCTTGTGTCCATTCCCAAAAGACAAACCCTATAATATAAATGGCAAATTGCAATTCGACACTTACCATGATTTGTTTGTGTGTGTATACACCCCCACCCCAAACACCATATATACTCGTATAAATTTAAGACGTACCTTACACTACCGGGATAACATCCCACCGTTTGTTTGGCCCCAGAAGGGTGTTCAAAGACCAATACTTCTTTGTTGCGCGTGATGATTTTATATTGATGTTCCTGTACATGTGTGGCTTTTTCAAATGCACGCGTCATCATGTCATCAAATGCAGTGCGAAACATTTTACTGGCACGTTCACCAGTCGAAAAAATGGCAATACTCAATCCGGGAATGGTGAGTGCCATGGCGGCTGTTGTGCCAGCAGACACAAACGTTTTGCCATTGCGGCGTGCCATATTCACCAGTACCCATGGTGTGGCGTTGGTCATGCGACGTTTACGCATCACTCGACTCTTGACGGATTCCCACACACCAGCACCATAAATGCGAGGCAAACACGAATCCACAAAGGCGTTGAAAATCTTTTGTTGTGTTGTAGACCACTGAAGACCAAATCCGTGATAAAAAACATCATTTAAATGAGCCACAATCTCGTCCCCTTTGACTTGATTGTTGTTACTGGCAATGTCAATTTGTTCAAAGCGTGTACTCAAATGTGTTTCTTCCTGCAATGCGTTTAAATATTCATGATCATAATATTGAATCATGGGACGATGTAACATTTGTGTGGTATCGAGCGCCATGCCCTGTAATTGCGCGGATAACGCCACCACATCGGTTTGTAAACTCATGACAAAAACTTTTTACTTTACATTTGAAACACTCTTTAAATTTTTACACCTATATATAGAGCAAATACTCGGTGTACACACGAATGATCTAGCCTACATGGCTACCCCGCGTACGGCATATTGCTGCTGGCCGGCGCAAAATGAAGCCGTACTCACCGAACTGGACGACTATGATGTGCATCACTTGTTGAAATCGGGACAAACCGAACTACGTGTTCTACTCTTTGTTCATTTGCCCATTCTCATGTTATGGAGTGTGGCCACGTGGGCTCGTGGGTTTGGTAATTTATACGATGGCACAGGATTCAATGCAGTGTCTCATGTGTGGTTTTATTTGGCATGGGAAACACTCATTGTTGCATGGGGATTTTACGCTACTGGATTTGAATTCTGGGTCACACGCGACGGACGATTGCAAAAGGATTCTGCCTCCATTCGTTGGAAATTGAAATGGTGGTTTTTCTTCTTGGGTGTGGGTCTCGCTGCACACATTGTGCATGTGGTGGCTACTGCATATGAATTGAACCGCTGTGATAGCACCTTGTGCATGCAAAACAAGGGTGTCATGTATGCGTTGATTGCTGGGTTGGCCGTGTTGTTTTTGTTGGAAGTCATTGAAATTGTGCGTGGTGCCACCTTTCATTGGCATTTGTTTCACATTGCCAAATTGAAACCCCACATTTTCAATGAACAATACATGGCACAACAACCCACTAAAATCATGCCCAGTGCACTCGAAGCCAACGAGGAAAACGACGTGGTGGTACAAGTAACACCAAGTGCCCCGCCAGGCAATGGCAAAGGACAAGTGTTGTATAAAATTCCACTACCAGCATACAAACCAAAACGAAGTCTGCACGGATTGCGAAAAAATCGATCAGAATAAAGAAACGAAACTCTTTTATCCAATTATAATATGTAACCAGTGTTTATTTATGTTCAATAAAACGTTACCAACGCACGCTGATTATTGTTAGGGTATGTCACTAGCACACCATTTCGTACACGTATTGGTTGATTAAAGTCATTGCTAAGGCGAAGAGACGTCAACTTGCGCACGCGTGTCAGGTTCAATGGTTGATTAAAGTTCCATCCAAGGCGTAGAGACGTCAAGTTGCGCACGCGTGTCAGGTTCAATGGTTGATTAAAGAAAAATCCAAGGTCAAGAGACGTCAACTTGGGCACATGTTCCAGGTTCAATCGTTGATTAAAGTCGTGTCCAAGGTCCAGAGACGTCAAGTTGGGCACGGGTTCCAAGTTCAATTTTCGATTGAAGTCGTGTCCAAG
>Ga0180434_10005826_pt1 | contig 14366 bp, 11 predicted proteins | sample SS_ome_7_FD_132453 | JGI IMG/M metagenome (GOLD analysis project Ga0180434, IMG submission 132453) | Hypersaline lake sediment archaeal communities from the Salton Sea, California, USA - SS_1_D_2 metaG | ecosystem: Environmental > Aquatic > Non-marine Saline and Alkaline > Hypersaline >... | reverse complement strand
TCGTAAAACTTCTCACGATGAACAAACTGCCCTCGCTCGTCGCGTTTTCCCACCGATGCAAAATTGTAATATCGAAAGACTGCATGATCGGGCGAAGGCGCCTTATCCTCAGCGGCCTTATATTCGCGCAGGCAATCCGAAGCAAAAGTGGAGCCGGACCCAGCCTCCCGGCGCGCATAATCCAGTGTGTCGTCCCACCAGAAGCCGAATCGCTCCGGAACAACATCATTCATTGTTTCTGCAAAGATAATCTGCAGGGCAGGCGATATTTTGAAATGGATGTGACCCTGCGTCGCGCGCCCAACGGCTCTTCGGGTTTCCGGTTTCAGATCGTCGCCCGAGTGACAATCCAGCATAATTCCGAATTCACGAGAGATATTTTGAAGCCCACGGATACGTTTTTCCAGACCGGCCAGACCGTCCCGGCCCCTGTAGTCCAGCTCCTTCTCAACGCCGAAATTCGGCGCTATGTGCGTCACCGGCACGTGTCGTCTTCGTATCTCGTTTGCAAGGAACGTCAGTTCCGCTTCTGAGGTCAGACAATCGAACGTATCTATGCCCGCCGGTGTTTCGTCGATGCTAAGCTCCAGGTCGAAAGGCTTGCCGTCTCTTACACTGTCGATGTGTTTTGCCAGTTGCTCGACTGCATTCAGCGCCGGCCAATACTTTCCGACCAACCGTCCGATCATTCCCTTATCCAACTTGGACTTTTCCCCGTGATAGGCAGCTATTTGCCGTCTGTGTTTCGACTCGCTGATATGGACTGCTATATAATCCTGAGCCTGAGCTTGGGAAATTTTAGTCATAGCGCCATAGTCCAACAGATCCGACACATCCAGCGTGAAGAACGTAAAACGGCGAGCTGCTTCAATTACTCGCCTGGCACGGTCAAGTTTATGCTCTCCGCGCCTTACCGTTATATGGTCCGCGTCGGCGCCGAATTCAGGCGACGAATCGGCCTTCAACGCCTCCAGTACGCCGGCCACCCAAAGCCCCTCGAATGTGCTGCCGGCGTGCCCTTCGGGAACCGTGCCGAAATTCGCCATGTAATTAGACCGCGGCGGTTGTGCCGCAAGCACATCCTCAAGCAGATTGACCTCTCGGACCGAGTTCTGAATCGGGTTAGCGAGAAAGCTGCATTTTTCCATCGCCCGCCACACGCCGGGCCATGCGGCTGTGGTCATTCGCGAGCCGATCCCCAATCGCGGCACGGCGCCGAGCGCTTTCGGCCCTTTGTCGGGCCTGATAAAAGAGACGTATCGGTTAACGACGGCAGCATCCACAGGATAGGCACTTAAACGACGCCCGTTTTTTAGAGATCGAATCCCAATCGGCTCGCCCAGGATGGAAGATTTATCTCCTGTTCCTAATTCTATGAATACATGTTGTCCATCCTTCAGTCCAATAAGAGAGTATTCGCTATTTTGATACTCCGCCACAGAGCCGGAATAGACAGTATGTAGGGTGGGGCTTGCCCCACCATCGTTCATTGGTGGGCTAAAGCCCGCCCTACATGCCGCCGCGATTAACGATTGCCAAAAGCTTTCATCCACGGCTGATATTACTTTCCAGGCTGCCGCCGGGTCCCACGTTACTGTATCTAACACAGCGGGATTCTTAGCCGGTATCAGTTCTAAGTTATGGAATTTCATCCTGCAGCCCGAAACTTACTTTCAAATTGCCTGTCGAACATAGTAGTCACTGTTGGCAGCGGCGTCAACTGTCTCAGCAAAGCAGTACATTTATGTTGCACAACATGCGATCATGGACTATAAACACTGCAAAGCAAAATGCTCGTGACAATATCGGCTCGTGATTTAGCGTTTTATGCCGGATGCAGCCATATGCCAACAGAAGGCAAGTCAAAACCGGATGACCTCAGTAGTAGCAGGAAACCGTCGTCTGTTGATGCTTCGCTGGTGCGCGAGCCGCCGCGAACGCTGGGAGCGACTCTTCTTCGGCTCGGCCCGGGAATGATAATCGCCGGCTCGATTGTCGGCTCGGGAGAGCTCATCGCCACGACCAAAGCCGGCGCCGAAGCTGGCTTCTGGCTGCTCTGGCTCATCATCTTCGGCTGTATAATCAAGGTCTCCACGCAGGTGGAACTCGGCAGGTACACGATTACCTGGACTCAAACTCCCCTCAAAGCGCTGGACAGCATACCGGGTCCGCGTCTGAAAGTGAACTGGGTACTGTGGTATTGGGCTGTAATGACCGTGATAATCATTTCACAACAGGGAGGGATTATCGGCGGCGTCGGCCAGACGCTGGCGATCAGCCGGCCTCTCACGGATCAGGGCCGGCAGTACAACCAATTACAGGACGAATTGACCTCAAGCCAGGTGGAGCTGAAAGTAGCCCAGTCCCGTGGCGCCGTAAAGACCGAAATCGAGCAACTCGAACGAAAAATAGCAAAAATGACGGCCGACGCCGCGGCACTCGATAAGCCCGCAGATGCGTATCTATGGGCCGCAATTCTGGCCATAGCAACTTCCGTGTTGCTGCTCGTCGGCCGGTACGGATTGATTCAACTCGTCGCAACCGTGTTTGTCGTGGCGTTTACCGCCGTCACGATAGCAACGCTGATTATGCTTCAGACAAAACCCCAATGGGCGGTGACCGGCGGCGATCTGGCCGACGGACTGAGCTTTCGGCTGCCGCCGGCATCGAAAGAGGCCGGCATAAATCCAATCGGTACGGCGCTGGCCGCATTTGGAATAATCGGCGTCGGCGCTTCTGAGCTGATCATGTACCCTTATTGGTGTCTGGAAAAGGGATACGCTAAGTTCACAGGCCGGCGAGACGGCACGGAGAGCTGGATAAATCGTGCTCGCGGCTGGCTGAAAGTCCTGCAATTCGACGCATGGTTTTCGATGGTGGTCTACACGTTTGCCACGGTCGCTTTCTACCTTCTCGGAGCAGCAGTGCTCGGCAGAACCGGGCTCAATCCGAGCGGCAGGGAAATGGTTCGCACGCTGGCGGCGATGTATGTCCCGGTCTTCGGCCCCTGGGCGGACCGAGTCTTCCTTTCGGGGGCCTTTGCCGTGCTGTACTCGACGTTTTTCGTAGCCGCGGCGGGAAATGCAAGAATGGTCGCCGACTCACTCGGCTTGTTCGGAATTACGGACGGTTCCGAACGAATGAAACTGCTGTGGACGCGCATAATTTCGGCGATATGGCCGATTCTTGCGCTGCTGCTTTATATCGGGTTTCGTGCCCCGGCAAAAATGGTCCTCGCAAGCGGCACGGCACAGGCCATCATGCTGCCAATGCTGGGAGCGGCAGCGCTATATTTCCGCTATCGCCGCAGCGACGAGAACCTGAGGCCGGGCAGGCTCTGGGACGCGATGCTGTGGATATCGCTCGCGGCTTTCACCGTCATAGGCGTCTGGTCAATTGTTAAGCTTGTTTTCAAATAGTCAATCGGTGGGCTAAAGCCCACCCTACATTTTAATATCTCTAAAGGAAGGCTCGATTTATGGATTTGAAAAATAAGGTCGTTCTGGTGACGGGCGGGGCCGGAGGTATTGGATTGGGCATCGGCAAGGCTTTTGCCGCCGAGGGTTGCAAAGTAGCACTTTCCGACATCGACGAAGAAGGGCTGGCTAAAGCCGAGAGCGGCAACTCGGCTTTCCTCTGTCGAACCTGCGACATCACGGATCGCGAGCATGTCTCAAAGCTGTTCAAATGGCTCGGCGACGAACTCGGCCCCATCGATATTCTCGTCAACAGCGCCGGGATCAACGTCGGAAACCGCATGCTGTCCAACATTGATCCGGCGGACTTCGACCGTATGATGGAGATCAACACGACCGGCACGTTCAACTGTATTCATGCCGCCCTACCGGCGATGCGAAAGAAGGGCGAGGGATTGATTGTCAACATTGTCTCTCTGGCGGGTAAGCGCGTGATGACTCTGGCGGGTCTGCCTTACTGCGTGTCAAAATTTGCCACCGGCGCACTGGGGACTTTCGTAAACCTGGAGGAATGCGGAAACGGCATAAAGGTCACGAACGTCTATCCGGGCGAGACGAACACCCCGATAGTCGACAAACGCCCCACGCCGCCGCCGCCGGAGAAACGCGCCCAGATGCTACAACCGGAAGACATAGCAGCCTGCGTGGTGACGATAGCCAAATTGCCGAGTCGCGCCGTCGTTCCTGAACTTGTGATAACACCGCCGCACATGCTGCTTGGATAAAATAATCTCGGCGCGCCGGCTGTGTGTGGTATGTCATCCCTGCCAAAGGCATGTCCTGAGCAAAGCCGAATGGGCAGGAATCCGGTTTTGATATTTGGTATGTAGCATTTGAAATCTGAGATCTGAAATCTGAAATTTGTGATTTGTGATTTTTATGAGGGGCTGTGACAATGGCTAATTATCGAATCCATCTATGCACGTTTACAGCGATTGCCTGCTGTTCGCTCATCGGACGAGGGGCCGGCCTTGAAGTAAAGCAACAATTGTTCGGCAGGATGCCCGACGGCGGTCGAGTAAACGTCTACGAACTGACAAACACCAACGGACTGCGCGCAAAAGTTATTAATTATGGTGCGATATTGGTATCGCTGGAGGTGCCTGACCGCAATGGAGAATTGGGCGACATTGTGCTCGGTTTCGATGATTTGGAATCCTACCTCAAGAGGAATCCTCTATTCGGGGCTGTTGTCGGGCGCTACGCCAATCGTATCGAAGGCGCAAAGTTCACCATTGACGGCATAGAACACAAACTGACCGCCAACTCTGGCAAGAACCACATCCACGGCGGCAGAGCCGGGAGATTCGACAAGGTAATGTGGAACGCCCATCCCTTCGGTAGTAATGAAAAAAAGGGCGTACAGTTTACGTATACAAGCCCGGACGGCGACGAAGGCTTTCCCGGCAATCTGAAATGCACCGTGACTTATATCCTGACAAATCGCGACGAATTGAAGATACAGTACGAAGCCACGACGGACAAGCCGACGATTGTCAATCTTACAAACCACAGCTACTTCAACCTTGCCGGGGCCGGCACCCGTGACGTATTGGGCCATGAGATAATGATCAACGCCGATTATTACACTCCCTCAGATAAAGCACTGATACCAACGGGCGAGATTCACGTTGTCAAAGGCACGCCTCTTGACTTCATCGAGCCGAAAACCATCGGATCGAGAATCGAACAGCTTACTCAAACCCGAGGATACGACCACAATTACGTTCTCAAGAATTCGGACGGTTCGCTCGTTCCGGCCGCACGGGTGTACGAGCCGGCGAGCGGCCGGGTTATGACGGTGCATACCACCGAGCCTGGGATGCAGTTCTATACGGCAAACGGCATGAGAGGAATCAAAGGCAAAGGCGGGAAAGTCTACAATAGACACTATGGTTTCTGCCTCGAGACGCAGCATTTTCCGGACTCGCCCAACAAGCCGCATTTTCCCTCAACCGTGTTGCGGCCCAGCGAGAAGTACAGTACTATGACCGTGTTCACGTTCTCAACACGTTAACGAGATGATAGCAGACTTCAACATGTGAATTCGTAGATTGTTTTAACGGTGACTGGGTGGCATCCTCATCCCTGAGGGATGGGGATGGCGGGCAAAAGCCAGCCCCAAGCTCCGCTTGAGGCTGCCACCCTTGACTATTCTATCTATAAGTTCATATGTTATGAGGTGCTATTCATAGGCATTACGATCCGTCTTTGACGAGGGCAAGAAAGATGAAACACTTGACTCGCAGGAGTTTTATCAGGAACGTGGGGGCCGTCGCTTTCGGCGCCGGCGCATTTTCAAAAGTGAGGGGCGCAAACGACGACATTCGCCTGGCGATTGTCGGCCTGCGTAAGAAGGGTATAGAGCATCTCGACATATTCCCGAAAGTCCCCGGCGTTCGCATAGTCGCGCTTTGTGACGCGGACACCAAATTTTTGGATATTGAAGCAGGAAAGTTTAAAAGGCGGAACCAAAAGGTCGCCCGGTATGTGGACTACCGCAAAATGCTCGACGATAAGGGAATCGACGCTGTTGTTATCGTCACGCCCGATCACTGGCACGCGCTCATGACCGTCTGGGCGTGCCAGGCGGGCAAGGACGTCTACGTGGAAAAGCCGCTCTCCCACAACATCTGGGAAGGGCGCAAGATGGTCCAGGCGGCCCGCAAGTACGAGCGCATCGTCCAAACGGGCTCCCAGGACCGCTCCGACGTGGGAGAAAGGGCGGCCGTCGAGTACATCAGAAGCGGTAACATGGGGAAGATTAAGCTTGCTCGAGCAATCAGCTACAATCTTCGCGAGAGCATCGGCCGAGTAAACGGGCCGCAACCTATCCCGGCATCGCTGGATTACGACCTCTTCCAGGGACCGGCCCCTATGGTCCCTTTGATGCGGAAAGAAGTTCACTACGACTGGCATTGGTTCTGGGATACGGGCACGGGCGAGGTCGGAAATCTCGGCGCGCATAACGTGGACGAGAGCCGCTGGGCGATTGGTCGAAAGGATGTTGCCCCGAGGGCAATCACCATCGCAGGACGGGTCGGCATGAACGATAACGGAGAAACGCCAAATACCCACATCACCTTCTTTGATTATGATCCGGTTCCGATCATTTACGAAGTGCGCGGACTGCCGCGGCGAAAAGGCTTCCGTGCACGAAGCCACTACAAGGGAACAAGTTTCGGAATAATAATCCAATGCGAGGGTGGCTATTTCGCAGGCGGAAGAGGCGGCGGCTGGGCATATGATAATAAAGGCAAAAAGATCAAGCAGTTTCCCGGCGACGGCGGACGCGGACATCAGGCGAATTTTATCAAAGCCGTCAGAAGCCGAAAAGTCGGCGATCTCAGGGCCGACGTTCTCGAAGGCCATGTCACCGCGACGATGTGCCACATGGCTAATATATCGTATCGACTTGGCCGCAGGGAACCGCCTGAAAAAATCGCCGACACGGTCGCCGGAAACAAGGTATTGGCAGAAGCATTCGAGCGTTGCCTCAAGCACCTGAGAGCCAACGAAGTGGACCTTAATCGTGAACTAATGACAATCGGACCGCTTCTGACCTTTGACAAAGAAAGTGAAAGATTCGTCGGCGAGTTCAGCGATATGGCCAATAGGTACTTGCGCCGGAATTACCGCGAGCCGTTTGTGGTGCCGAATGAGGTGTGATGCTACAGCAGACTATTTGAAACATTAGAGGACATAAAATTATGAATCGTCGAGATGTAATTCGTTCAATCGCCGGCGGACTGGCAATTGCGAGATTCGGGGAATTGACGAGACTATACGGCGCCGGGCAAAGCGGCAAATCGCGGCTTGGGATAGCGCAGTTTTCCTATAGCGCCATGCTCAGAGCCAATCGCGCTGCGAAATCCGAGAAACGTCTTTCGGAACCGCTGAACTTTATCGATCATTGTCACAAAGCCGGCGCCGGCGGCGTTCAGATGAACCTGGGAATCCGAGACAGGAACTATGCCTCAAAAGTGCGTCGAAAGGCCGAAGATTACGGCATATTCGTCGAAGGCTCGGTGTCTTTGCCCAAGGAACAGTCTGACGTCGAAAGATTCGAAGCGGCGTTGCGAACGGCCAAGCAGGCCGGAGCGAATGTAACTCGTATCGCAATCGGCGCCAGGCGATACGAGCAATTCAGCAGTCGCGAGCAGTTTGAAGCGTTTGCGGCAAGGACATGGAAATCACTTCGGCTGGCCGCACCGGTCGCATCCCGACAACGCATGAGGCTGGCGATTGAGAATCATAAAGACTGGCGCATCGACCAGATGCTCGGGATGCTCAATCGCCTCGGCAGCGAGCACGTCGGCGTCTGCGTAGATATGGGCAACAGTTTTGCATTGCTGGAAGACCCGATGGCGGTCGTTAAGGCGTATGCGCCCGTCGGCTTTTCGGCCCATCTCAAAGACATGGCGGTCGCGGAATACGAGGACGGTTTTTTGCTGGCCGACGTCCCCCTCGGCGAGGGATTGCTCGATCTGCCCGGGATGGTCGGGATTCTGCGCAAGGCAAATCCGGCAATCAAGTTCAGTCTGGAGATGTCAACGCGGGATGCACTGAAAGTCCCCTGCCTCACCGGAAAGTACTGGGCGACTTTTGTCGACGTACCGGGCTCCGATTTGGCTCGAACTCTGAGATACGTCCGAGCAAACGCAACGCCGCAAAGCCTGCCGAAAGTCAATCATCTTCCGCTCGACAAACTGGTCAAGCTCGAAGAGAACAATATCATTAAATGTCTCGCTTACGCCAACAAGCACCTGAATCTGTGAATAATACCCAAGCAATGGAAACTGGAGAACCGCTATGTTGAATCCGATCGTCATATTGATTATTGGCGTTGCCCTTCTAATAATGATGATGCTCGTATTACGGCTGAACGCATTCGTGGCGCTTATTACCACGGCGATGATCGTCAGCCTGCTGTCGCCAGGAGACTTTGCCGATAAAATCACACGCGTGGGAAAGGCCTTCGGCGGCGTCGCAGGCGGTATAGGCATCGTGATCGCCATGGCGGCCATAATCGGCAAGTGCATGATGGACAGCGGAGCGGCCGACCGGATAGTACGGACTTTTCTAAAAGCGTTGGGGGAAAAACGCGCGCCAACGGCGCTGATGCTCAGCGGCTTCGCGCTGTCGATTCCCGTCTTTTTCGACACCGTCTTCTATTTGCTTGTCCCATTGGCCCGCTCGCTGTGGACTCGCACTCGGAAGAACTACGTGCTATACCTGACGGCAATCGTCGCCGGTGCGGCGATCACTCACACTCTCGTTCCGCCGACTCCGGGCCCGTTGCTTGTGGCAAGTGAACTCAATGTCGACATCGGCCTGATGATGCTGATGGGTATGTTGGTCGGTCTGCCGGCGGCCGCACTCGGAATCGTGGTGTGCAAGATAATCAACAGGAGAATGGATATCCCCATGCGCCCCTATGCCGGCGAAGCTGAGCCGGAAGTGCTCGCCGACGATCAGCTCCCGCCGTTCTGGATTTCATTTGCTCCCATTGCCCTGCCGATCATCCTGATCTCCCTTAACACAATATTCGATGCTCTGAAAGTCGGCGGAGCGCCGGCTCAAATCGCGGGCGTTCTTGGTCACCGAGACTCGGCGCTGCTGCTGGCGGCGGCCGTTGCCATGTTCGTGCTGGTCCGTCAGCGAAAGCTGTCGTTCAAGGAGCTGGCCTCAAAAAGCGAGACTGCTCTGATGAGCGGCGGCATGATAATTTTAATCACCGCCGCCGGCGGCGCTTTCGGCGCTATGCTGCGAGAAGCCGGCATCAAGAACATGCTCCAGGACGTGGTCGGCGCTCAGGGCGGATTGGTGATACTGCTGCTTGCCGCCGGCGTAGCTACCTTGATGAAATTCGCTCAGGGCTCCGGAACGGTTTCAATGATCACTACAGTTGGCATATTCGCCGCTATAAAGATCCCGCCCGAGATGCTCGGCTGTAATCCGGTGTACCTGGCGATGGCCATCGGCAGCGGATCGCTGATCGGCGACTGGATGAACAACAGCGGCTTCTGGATCTTCGCACGAATGGGCGGCCTGACGGAAGTAGAAACGCTCAAGTCCTGGACCATTCTCACAGCAACACTCGGCGTAATAGGCCTGGGATTCACGCTGCTGCTGGCAAGATTCATGCCAATGATGGCGGCGTAGGGGCGACCCTATGTGGTCGCCCTGGGCAGGCACACAGGCCTGCCCTACAGCTCATTTTCGTCCCACCTGGACATTGGCCAGCTTCTCGTAGAACTGGACGATGCCGACGGCATAGGGGCGACCCTATGTGGTCGACCTGGGCAGGCACACAGGCCTGCCCCTACAGGTTATTGTCGCCTCACCTGGACCCCGGCCAGCTTTTCGTAGAACTGGATAATGCCGCCGTGGTCGTCGCCGCCATGGGCGTCTACCTTCAAAGCCTGCATGGCCTCCATCACCACTCCGGACAGCGGCACGGGGACTCCTACCTCGTGGGCGGTGTCCAATGCGTTGGCCAGGTCCTTGATGTGCAGCTCGATGCGAAATCCGGGCTTGAAGTTGCCTTCGAGCACTAACGGCATCTTGGCGTCGAGGACCGTGCTTCCGGCCAGACCTCCGCGAATTGCCTGAAAGACCTTTTCCGGATCGACGCCGGACTTGGTCGCCAGGACCATCGCCTCGGACATCGCGGCAATGTTCAGTGCTACGATGATCTGATTGGCGAGCTTGGTCATGTTCCCGCTGCCGATCTCGCCGACCAACGTCACTGAAGCACCCATAATGCCCAGAATGTCCTTGACCTTCTCAAACGTCTCGGCCGGGCCGCCCACCATGATCGCCAGCGTGCCGTCAACGGCCTTGGGTTCGCCGCCGCTGACGGGAGCATCAAGCATGGTCACACCCTTTTCTTCGGCCTTCTCTGAAACTTCCTTACTCGCCAAAGGCGCGATTGAACTCATATCGACAAGGATCGTCCCCGGCTTGGCCCCGTCGAGAACGCCGTCGGCGCCCAAGACGGCCTCCCTGACTTCGGGCGAATTGGGCAGCATGGTTATCACAATCCCGCTCTTTTCAGCGACGTCTTTGCTCGATGAGCCGGCCGTCGCGCCGGCAGCGACCACGTCATCGATCTTTTCCGGCACAATGTCGTAAACCGTCAGCGAGTACCCGGCTTTCAGCAGGTTCTTCGCCATAGGATTGCCCATGATTCCAAGTCCGATGAATCCGATCTTTTCCATCGTAAAGCCTTTCTTAACTCTCGTAATTCGTATCTGCAGTTTGTAGTGTGCCCGTAAGGGCATTAACATCGTTGCGAGGGCAAGATGCCCTCGGTACTCAAGGGCGAGACGCCCTCGCTACGAACGCCTTACGGCGTCACTACAAGCGAAAATTCTCCAAAAGCTTCCAGCCGCTTTCGTAAAACTGCGCGAGCGTTCTTTGCGTGACGCCGTAGGTAATGAAATCTTCCGGCTTCATTCCATCCGGCTCGTAAGCCTTTACAAACTCGGGCATCGCCGAGAGCCGCTCTATGACATCCGTCGGTATCTGCCGGTCGATGCGCTGCTCGCGGGCCAAATCATCGGAGATCAGCATCTCCTGATACGGCGGCGCGATCGACATGATGATTTCGGCGCCGGCCAGTTCCGTCATGTGGTACGTTCCCCGCAGTGCAGCGACCAACAACACGGCTTCATAGCCGCACTCCTGATAAATCGAATAGGCCCGTTTGGAAACGGCCAGGCCCGATTGCTGAATGTCCGATTCACTGACGTCGGCTTTGGAATCGTGCGCAACATCTCTTAAATAATCGTCGAGTCGCCCGATCATAATGACGGCAAAACACTTTCCCGGCTCTACGCCGTTCTGTCCGGCTCGCTGCAATCCCCGCCGGTGTCTCTCGGCGACAGCAATCACCTGCGGCACCGTATAACCTATGGTGAGCGTAGCCGTGATGCCTTCTGCGGTACAGTCCTCGAGCACGTCGAGTCCCGCCGCAGTGGCGGGCAGCTTGACGGCAATATTCGGCGCCCAGGAATGAAAACGCCTTGCCATCGGAAGCATAACCTCTCTGTCCGCGGCACGGGCGGGATTGACCTGGGCACATATATAACCCATCCGCCCCGCACTTTTCTCATATTGCGGCTTCAGACGTGCCGCGGCGTGGGTAATCGCTATTTGCATGAGCGACTCGGCCTTTGTTTCAGGCTCCGGATTCCGCGAGAGAACGGCCTCTATCTGCTCGGACCATTCATCCTTGTGCCGGGACAATGCCAGATTCGACAAAAAAGGATTTGTCGTGGCCCCGACGGCCCCCCTTTCGATGCCGCGATCCAGCTCGGCAAGCTCCGCCGAGTCATGCCAACAGACCGTTTTCGTATTCTCAATGGCCCACTGCAAGTAGCCCGTGTGCGTCATTACCGACTCCCAATCATTTTTGCCCACAGGATAAATGGTCGGGGCCGGTTGGGCAAGGAATTCTTCGGCTAAATCAGTCGAGAATCAAATCCGGCAGGTCGGTGCTGCCGCTCTGTCGCCACTGTTCGATGCGTCTCCTTAACTCCCGACTGGCCTGCTCCCTCTCCACGTCGGACATGTTCTGCCACCTTTCCCCGCTGGCTCTCATCCTCTCCATCTGCAACTGCCTATCCTCTTCCGGCATATTCTGCCATCTTTCCATAGCGCTACGCCATCCTTCTCTGAGCCGGCCCTGTTCCTCCTGCGTCAAATTCAAATCCGCCCAAACGCTTCTCCAGTTACCCAAACCCTGGTTGCTTGGGCCGGAACTACGGGCTTTCTGCGATGGCTGGGTCTGCGCCTCGTCTTCGGGCTCATCCAGGACAGGCTCCTCGATAGCGGCCGCGTCGATTTCCACTACCTCAACCTCGGGCTCCGGCTCCGGTTCCGGAACAGTCTCGACTTCGGGTTCGCTCTCGACAGCCTGTGCCGGAGGCTTCGATTCAGGCAAGTCTTTCCTCATTGCCTGCGACCACCGCATCTTCCTGATTCCATAACCTAAGCCCGCAGCACTTGCAAGCACTACCGCTATCCAAATAACCGTTGTTGTAGTATTCTTTTTTCTCATTTCAATTACCACCAACCTTGAACAGTTTGCACAAGTAATCCGGATCGTATTGTGACAGAATACGACAAGTATTAATCGATTTACACGCGGTCACTGATGTCGCCGATGAGCCACGTCTTTCTGCAGAGGATCGACGTCGACGCAGGCTACGAGAAAACGAATCGCCGATTCGGTATCGCGTGCGAGGCTCTTCATCTCCCCGGCCAGCGGCTCTTCGAGAAGTCCCGACCAGTTCGTCTGCAAATCAGTTACAAACAAATCACTGAATGGTATCGGCGGTTCTTCTACAGGGGGGCGGGGCTCAGGCGGTCTTGACATGAACATGACCGCAGCAGTAGCAGCCAAAGCCATACATGCAGCGGCGGCAAGATATCGGAGCCTGATTGGTATATGACGAGTTCTCCTCGACGGGCCGGCAAGTCCTTTCTTGATTCGCTCGACGCGCTGCTCGCAGGCACTGCTCAGATCCGCCGCTTCAGCCCGCAGACCGTCGCCCAGGAACCGGCTACTCTCGTAGAATCGCCTGCAGCTCTCGCAACGCTCCATGTGTCTTTGCGTTATCCGGCCGGGGGGCCTGTCCACATCGGCCGCGTGCGAGATCATTATTTTGAAAAATCGGCAGAACATTATGCACCCCCTGTTTTCATTCTACGTAATTCGCTTTCCTGATAGACTTCATCCACATTATCTCCCTCCACCACCTTGTCTTGCAATCGCTGAGCCAGGCCTGCTCTCGCCCGATACAACAGGACCCTAACGCTGATCTGTGACTTTCCCATCACTTTGGCGATTTCTTTGACCGACATGTCTTCGGCGTATTTCAACCACAATACCTGATATTGATTCTCCGACAGCTCCATGGCCTGAGCCCACAGGCTCAGCCGCTGCTCCCGCCGCAGAAGTATCGTGCTCGGGCACATTGGTTCGTTCGAGCCGGCCTTCGAGAATTCGCCTGCCGTTTGTTTCCTGCGATAGTGACTCGCGGCCAGACGTGTGGCAATGGTGAAGAGCCAGGTCGAGAATTTCCATTTATTTCGATATCTGTGGATGTTCTCAAACGCCCTGACGAAAGTATCCTGCACCAGATCTTCGGCATCCTGGATACTGCTCGCCCTGCGGCTCAAAAAGTACAGCAGCCCCGGCGAATATCGCTCCACGAGCTGACCGAAGGATGCCCGGCAGCCTTCTTTCGACCGCCAGGCTAATTCCTCGGAACTCGAAGCTCTTAACGCCGTTTCGTCCATTGCCGAGCCACTCGCTACTGATCCTTGCCCTGCTGTTTCTGCTTCTTCTCCCATTGCTCTTTAAGAAAGTCGAAGACCAATTGCGAATCCAGTTCAAAACGGAGGCGCACTGTGTTGCCTTCACAGGAAGGCTTCAAATGCCCGGCGAACTCAGCTAACTTAGGCTGGTCTTCGCCGGCCAGGGCAGCCAGTGCAATTATGCCTCCCAACATTTTGTTGACGTTTTGGGCGACAACCGCCGTCTTGGCGCTCAGCCCAAGGCTGCAATAGACCTTATCCTCATTTTCACCGATCATCAGGCCCAATTCATCTGTTTTCCGAAGCACCGCGGCTCCCTGTTGTTTACCGACAATCTCACCAACGCCGCTGGCCATTGCCTGAAAGAAAACGCCACTGGTTGCCTGAGCCTCCAGGTCAAACGAACGTCCGGTCGCATTCTCCGCCGAGCCTTTCAGAACATCCACAGCCTGCTTGACGGCATCGAGCCCGGAACTCATGACAACTAACCGTCCTTTAAGAATGCCTCCGTACATCATCTGTGTCTTTACTTCGCCTTTCTTCTTCTCCTCATGAAGCCAG
>Ga0180434_10005825_pt1 | contig 14369 bp, 11 predicted proteins | sample SS_ome_7_FD_132453 | JGI IMG/M metagenome (GOLD analysis project Ga0180434, IMG submission 132453) | Hypersaline lake sediment archaeal communities from the Salton Sea, California, USA - SS_1_D_2 metaG | ecosystem: Environmental > Aquatic > Non-marine Saline and Alkaline > Hypersaline >... | reverse complement strand
GGTGCCAGCGGAACCGGCAAGGAGCTGGTGGCCAGGGCCATTCATCAATACAGTGCGCACAGGGACCGCAAAATGATCACCATCAACTGCACCGCCATACCGGAGCAGGTCATTGAGAGCGAACTGTTCGGGCATGTCAAAGGTGCTTTTACCGGTGCCTGGAAAGACAAGAAGGGACTGGTGGAGGAAGCCGACGGCGGAACCTTGTTTCTGGATGAAATCGGCGATCTGACACCCGCGATGCAGACCAAGCTGCTGCGGCTGCTTCAGGAGGGCGAATATCGCCCCGTGGGCAGTGAGGTCACGAAAAAAGCGGATTTGCGCTTTGTGGCTGCGACCAACCACGACTTGAAAACGGAAATGCGTGCCAAGCGTTTCCGTGAAGACCTGTTTTACCGGCTGAATGTAATCCGCATCGATCTGCCGTCCCTGGCTGAGCGCAAATCGGACGTTCCCGGCCTGAGCTACTACTTTTTAAACAAGTACAGCAGCGCCTACCAGAAAGAGATCAAACGCATATCGCCCGCCGCCATGCAGGCCCTGATGGCGCATGCTTATCCGGGCAATGTCCGCGAACTGGAAAACATCATCGAACGGGGAATCATTTTCTGCGCCGGCGGCGAATTAACACGCGAGCATCTGTTTATCGAGGCCGATATGGAATCGACTGCGGCGGGAATGAATCCGTCGGTTGTGGAAATGCCGTTTAAAGATGCCAAGGATCACATGATCCAAGATTTTCACCAGCACTACATTCAGGCGCTGCTGGAAAAAAGCAACGGCAATATCAGCCGGGCGGCGGAAATGGCCGGCATCCAGCGCCAGTACCTGCACCGGCTGATGCGCGAAGCGAATATCGATGCCGAGCGTTTTAAACCCTGATGTGTCTTTATCTTTCGAAAGAACCACCGCCCGGAGGAGGACGGCAGACCGCCATGACGTATTCGGAAATGAACGTGCTGCTTGTCGATGACGAAACGATTTTCAGAAAGAACCTCATCCGCCTGCTGCAGAACAAGGGCTTTTCACCGGAAGAGGCCGCAGATGGATCGGGCTGCCTTGCGTTTCTGGCGCAGCATGCAGCGGATGTGGTCGTACTGGATGTCAAACTGCCGGATATCAACGGCATCGAGGTGTTAAAGCGCATCCGGCAAAGGGAAAATCCGCCGCAGGTCATCCTGTTGACCGGCCAGGCCACGACCGAGGGGGGGGTGGCCGGCATCAAAGCCGGGGCATTCGACTACCTGTCAAAACCGGTGGACGTTGCCCATCTGATCACCAAAATAACCCAGGCCTATGACCGTATCCTGCTGCGCAAGGAACAGCAGAGCAGAGATGCTTTTCGCAAACAAATGGAAAAACGCATGCAGACCGCCGAACGTCTGGCGGCGCTGGGCACGCTGGCGGCCGGCGTGGGCCATGAAATCAACAACCCCCTGGCCATTATCGGCGAGTCCGCCGGCTGGATCCGCATGCTGCTCGCGAAAGCCGGAGCGGAGGACATCCCCTATCGCCGGGAAATCGAAAACGCTCTGGAAAAAATCGAACAAAGCATCGACCGTGCCCGGCGCATCACCCACCAGCTGCTGGGCCTGGTAAGACATCAGCAAAACGCGTCCGCAGCCGTTGATCCGGCGGCGCTGATCACCGAGGTCATTCAACTGGCGCAGCGCCTGTCGCAGCGTAAAAAAGTGGACATCCGACTGAAAGCACCGCCGCCGGCGCTGAAGATCGATACCGATCCCTTTCAATTGCGGCAGGTATTGATCAATCTGTTGACCAACGCCATTGATGCGGCGCCGGAGGGTGGGCATGTTTTGATTGGTGTGCTGCGCCAGGCCGGAGAAATCCTGCTGTCGGTCGAAGACAACGGCCCCGGCATTCCCGAAGAACACCGAACAAAAATTTTTGATCCCTTTTTTACCACCAAAGGCGCGGGAGAGGGCACCGGCCTTGGCTTGTTTGTCAGCCGCCGCATTGTAGAACAGCTTGGCGGCCAGATTGATTTTGAAAGCCGTTTGGGAAAGGGCACGGTTTTTTATGTCCGGCTGCCCGCTGAAGAGAACAACGACATCAAGGGAGAGAGTGCATCATGAAAACACCCGTGAAAGTAATGCTGGTGGACGATGAAAAAGATTTTGTCGAAATGCTGGCCCTGCGACTGGAGGAATCCGGCAAAGAGGTCATACCGGCGTTCAGCGGCGCCGAATGTCTGGAAAAGTTGAAGACGCACTATGTCGATGTCGTTGTGCTGGATATCAAGATGCCCGGCATGGACGGCATGGAGACGCTGCGGGAGTTAAAACAGCTGTTTCCACTGGTGCAGGTGGTCATGCTCACCGGGCACGGCACCATTGAAACCGCCGTGGAAGGCATGAAGATGGGCGCGTTTGACTATATTTTAAAACCGGCCGACTTCGACGACCTGCTTAAAAAACTGGCGCAGGCCAAGCAGAGCCGGGATGCGCAGGAGGAGCGCATCCGCCGGGCCGAGCATCACGCCCTCATGGTCAACAGCCGCAAAGGCGGCAAAAATCCGTTTGCGCTGTAATCCTCAGCGGGGTTCGTCGAAGCGGCAGCGCATCAGTATCATGTTGTAGAAAAATTCCTGGATGCGCCGCAAATCCACCGGTTTGGCCGGCCGGATGCGCAGGGGGCGGCCGTCGATGCATACCGAGGCTTCCATGTCCAGCGGGTAGCGTCCGGTGATGGATTTGCGAAACAGCCGCCCCGCTCGGATATAGCCCTTTTCGCGGGCCTTATGAAAAAGGTTTTCGCGGAAGGCGGGATGCGCTCCGGATCCGGAATAGAAGGAGCGCAGGTTGAAGAGCCGGTCCATGGAACACTCCGCCATCAAAGAAATCGGCAGCATTTCCATGGCGAACAGGCGCACGATTTCCACGTCCGCAAACCGGCGGGTGGCCAAAAACAGCGCTTTCACCAGGGCCTGCGGTGCGCCGCAGGACGAGCCCACAAATACCCGCTGGCCGGGTTGGATACATTTCACGGCCTCTTTTGCACTGCATCTCCTGCACCCATCGTCCGTCTGTCCAACAAAAGAACGCATTTCCTTCTCCACCGCCGATAATGCCTCACAATCATTGAAAGCAAAACCAGTGCCAATTTTACAGCCGCCGGCCGCTGTGATCTGCGGCGCGGAACCTGCCGAATTGTCCACCACAAAAGACACCGCTGTAAACCAGGCGTATCGCAGCGGCGCCTCCTGATGTTGCACCGGATGGGCTCCAAATAAATTAAATATATAAAATCAATAAGATGAAAAAAATATGCCCTGCACAAGGATCTGGCACACTCGTTGAAGTACCCTTGTCGGAAGCCCGTGTGCAGTGCCGCCGCAGATCACACCAAAAGAGGGGGAATCGCCTGATGGATGTTTCAATGCTCGTGCCTGTCGCCATTTTTCTGATCAGTATCATCCTCGTGATCACCGGTATCATCGATACGGTCATCGGTGCTTTTCTGGGTGTCATCGGCATGATCGCCTGCGGCGTCATGACCGATCTGCAAGCCTTTCAGGTCGTGGATTGGAATGTCATTTTCATTCTGATCGGCATCTGGATCATTGCCACCTACTTGGGCAAAACCGGACTGCCGGAGTATCTGGCCACCAAGCTTTTGATCATGTCCCGGGGCAGTGTACCCGTATTCATCACCCTGATCGGAACCGCCGCCGGGTTTATTTCGCTGCTGGTGGACAATGTCGTGGTGGTGCTCATGATGGCGCCGGTGCTCTTCACCGTCAGCCGGCAGTACAAGTTTCCGGCCTTCGGCGCCATTTTGTTTGTGGGGCTGTGCGCCAACTTCATGGGCACCGGTCTTTTGCTGGGCGACCTGCCGCCGCAGCTGCTGCATTCGGTCACCGGCATCGAATTCGGCGGGTTTTTGTGGCACTCCGGAAGGCCGTCCTCCTTTTTTGTGCTGACGGCCACCTATGCGGTGGTGATCCTGGTTTTTTACCGTATTTTCGCCCGCAAAATGAAGGGCATGTCCATGGATTTCGACCCGGATGAGCAGCAGGCAACGCAGCACATCAAAAGCCCCCTGTTCGCCGGCATCAGCAGTCTGGCCTTTGTGTTGACGATTGTCGGCATGGCCATGCGGCCGGTTTTCGGGGTGCACCTGGGGTTGATCACCCTCTGCGGTGCGGCCCTGCTCGTGCTGCTGCTGGAGGTGTTCAAGAAGCATTTGGAAACCCCGGATTTTGAGGAAATTCTGGCCGAGCTCGACTGGCGTGCGGTCATGTTTTACGTCAGCCTATTTGCCCTGGTGGGAGGGCTGGAAAAAGGCGGGGTGATCGAGGCCATCGCCGACTGGCTGATTCCGTTTATCCAGTCCAGCCTGCTGCTGGGCACCACGGTGGTGTACTGGGTGTCCGCCGCGGTCTGCGGCATCGTCGAACACGATGCCTATATCCTGACGCTGCTTTACGTCATCCGCGATCTGGCGGCCGAAAGCCGGCACATCGAGCCCTGGCCCCTCTACTGGGCCCTCTTATGGGCCGGTACCCTGGGCAGCAATCTGACCATTGCCGGGGCTCCGGCGCTGTTCGTCGCTGTCAACCTGGGCGAAAAAGAGGACATGCGCAAGGTGCCGCTCAAGGAATTCTTCAGCTATACCGCAATCTATGTCCTGGTTTCCCTGGGGGTCTGTTTCACCATCACCGTGTTTCTGTGGGTCGTTCCCTTTATGTAGGCAAACAATAAAAAAGGAGGTGTGTTGTGGAATCGATCAAAGAAAAAAAGATGGGCTGGGAGGTCGCGCGCGAACTGGAGAATGAAAAGCCGACCATCAGCGCCCGGGCGCGTCTGACCGGGCAGCAGGTCAAGACGCTCTTGATTTATTCCTGCGCATTTGCGGTGTTGTTTCTGATCGCCATCTGGCTGGCCGGCAATCCTTTTGAATTCACCCAGCGGCTGCCGTCGGCGTTTGTCAAGGCCAAGGGCTGGATGGGCACCGACAGCTGGATGCTGGTGTGGTGGGTGATCCTGATGTGCGCCTTTTTCGAGTACATGGACTCGGCCGGCGGGATGGGCTACGGCACGGCCCTGACGCCGCTGATGCTCATGGCCGGCTTCGATCCCCGGCAGGTGGTGCCCTGCGTGATGATCACCGAGATGTTCACCGGTCTGATCGCCGGCATGGTGCATGGTGAATTCGACAACGTGCAGTGGCAGTTCAAACCCATGAATGAAACCACCAAACTGGTGGTCATCGTGGCCATCATCGGCATGGTCTGCGTGGGCTTTTCCATTACGGCGGCTTACAAAATTTTCAGCGTACACAAATTCTGGATCAAGCTGTACGTCGCCGTTCTGCTGGTGGTCATGGGGGTGTGCTCCCTCTTGACGGCCAAGACCTTTCACACCTACCGCCCCAAGTGGATGTGGCTGTTCGCCGGCATTGCCGGCTTTAACAAGGGCATCGGCGGCGGGGGATACGGCCCGGTGGTGACGGTGGGCGGCCTTCTGGCCGGTGTGCCGGTCAAAAGCATGGTCGCGGTGACCTCACTTGCCGAGGGCGCCACCTGCCTGTTTGCCGTGATCACCTGGTTCGCCCTGCTGACCTCCGGTGTGGTCATCGACTATCTGCTGCTGCCGTCCTTCGTGATCGGCACCGTGCTGGCGGCGGTGGGCGCGCCATACACCACGCGCGTTTTGCCGGAGAAATTCTGGAAGATCGTGGTGCCGGTTTACTGCTGCATTCTGGCTGTCTACTCTTTCTACAAGCTTTGGCCGGATATCCAGAAGCGGCTGCTGTCCTAACCCGCAAACCGCGGACGGCGGTGCCGCCGCCGGTCGGCGGCACCCGCTGCCGCGCAGCGCATTTGCATCAAGGAGTCTGATATGTGCCAAGACATGTCGATGGAAATACAACGGCCCGGCAAAGGCCCGCTGATGCGCTGGTGGCACAGCCGCAGCTTCATCCAGCGCCGTCTGATCCGCATGTGCCTGTCGATTATGGTGATGATGCTGTGCTTTCCGTTGTACTACCTGGGCCTCTTCGGTACAGTGGAAGGGCCCCTCAATCCGGCCCGACTGGGAGACCATTTGGCCCGGATGGGCGTCACCCGCATCCATTGCCTGATGCTGTTTCTGACGTTGATGATCATGGCGGTGACGTGGAACTGGATTTACAATTTCGCCAGTTTGCTTGCAGGCAGTCGTTTTGTGTGTATGCAAAAGAATGTGAACGGCAGACCCTGCGGCGCCAGCGTGATCCGTCGTCGGATCGTCGATCCAAAAAGCGGACGTAAACGCTTTCAGTATGTCTGCGCCAAAGGGCACAGGCAGTACCGGGCCGTGTTTCAACCATTGAAAAAAGGTACCGTCAGTCACTGCCTTTGGTTGATATCCGCCGCCTTCTGTGGAATGGTTATCTTCATGGCGGGTTGAAAACAGGATGCCGCGCTGATGAAAGCCCTTGAGGTCGATCATGAATGAACCCATCCGCATCCTTGTGGTAGACGATGAAGCGCCCTTTGCCGTCAATTTGTGCCGCATCCTCGAGCGCAGAGGCTATGCTGCGGTGGCCGCCTTCAACGGGCCGGCGGCGCTTGAAAAAATCACGGGGCCGGATGCGTTTCATGTTGTCATTCTCGACGTGAAGATGCCCGGGATGGACGGCATTGCCGTGTTGAGAGCGGTCAAAAAAACCGCGCCCCGGGCCGAAGTCATCATGCTCACCGGACATGCCACGCTGGAAAACGGCATTCAGGCCATGCGCGAGGGCGCCTTCGACTTTCTGATGAAGCCCTGCGATGTGGAAGATCTCTGCGCCAAGGTCAATACGGCCTATGCAGTCGAAACCATCCGGCGTCGTCCGGTGTTGTGGATGCGAAGCATCGTGAAAGAAATCGAAAATCCCTTTTTTGTGCGGCTGGAAGAAAATGATCCGGCGGATAAGGCCCTGACCGTTATGGAGCGCAAATCCGGCGCTCTTGTCAAGGACACTTTATATGTGACGGATGCCGAAAACCGCATCAAAGGGGTGATCACCCGGCGGGAGCTTATCAGCGCGGCGCGGAAGATGCGGCCCGGCAACCGGTTGTCCTGGGAAGCCCTCGCCGGCGATGCGGCGGCCCTTGCAGGGGTGAACGTCGGAGAGATCATGCAGTGCCGCGTGCCGGAGGCGGCGGGTCCTGACGAGGCCCTGTCCGATGTCGGGCGACGCATGCTGGCGCGGCATGTCCGCTGCATGCCGGTGGTCAGCGAAGGCCGGATGACCGGCATTATTCGCCTGCAGGACATTTTGCGATACATGGAACCCGGCACCATATAAACGAAGGGGGCGTGTTGCAGATGACGGAGACAGGACGTGCCGGGGAGAAGCCTCGCAGCGGCGATTATCCCTATTTCCGGAGACTGTGGAACACCACGGTCCTGACCCTTCTGGCGGCCGCGTTCATCCCGTTTTTTTTCATCGGCGCCGTTATCTACACTTATACCACCGTGCTCCTCAAACAGCAGACGCTTGCCATGCTCGAAAACGCGGTGCAGCAACAGAAAACAGCCATCGATCAATTTTTTGATGCACGCATCCAGGCCCTGCAGCTCATATCCGGCAATTTGAGTGCGGAGCGTCTGTCGCAACCGGATGTGCTCACCGGTGTTCTGCAATCCCTGTCAACCCGGGCGCCTTATTTTGTCGACTTAAGCATCATCGACCACCACGGCAGGCATCTGGCCTACACCGGTCCTTTTGATCTGATGTCGCGCAACTATCAAAACAGCGACTGGTATATGCGGATCATGACGCGGAAGGTGTTTGTCAGCGATCTTTTTCTGGGTTTTCGGAATATTCCGCACGCCGTCATCGCCGTGAAATCAGCACCTGATCAGGGTGGATGGATCCTGCGCGGCACCCTCAACGCTGCTTACGTGGATGCCATCGCGGGCCGCATTGCGCAGGTGCAAAAAGGAGATGCGTTTCTGATCAACAAAAACGGCATCTATCAGACGACGCCGAAGAAAGAGGGCGGGATCATGACGTCGTCCGGCATCCACGATCCGGTGCGCCATCAGGGGGTTGCCATCGAAGAGTTGAACGGGCGGTTGCGCCTGTCCGCATGGTTGGACACGGTTGACTGGATCAGTGTGGTTGAGATTGACAAAAAAGACGCCTTTGCCGCGATTTATCGCCTCCGCAGCCTGGTGATTTATATTTTTGTGCTCAGCGCCATTATGATGTTCCTGGCCGTATTGCTGACCACCAACTACCTGATCACCCGCCTTGAATCCAAACGGCGCCGATTGCAGCATCTGGACGAACAGCTGCGGCACGCCTCCCGGGTTGCCACGGCGGCAGGGCTTTATAAGGGCGCCTTTGCGCGCGTCAAGGACGGTCTGTCCAACATCGATGTTGCGGCAGGCTTGATCGGCGAAGCACTTAATAAGACGCCGGCGGTTGTCGATGGTGCACCTGAATTCCAGAACAGCGTGCAGCAGATTCAGGAACAGACGCAGGCCACGCGCCGCATCATCGATGCCTGCATGCGCTTCGATGCCTATGCCCATCCCGTGATCGCCGATATTCGGATCGATGTTCTGCTGAACGATCTGATCGAACTCAACGATTGGGAAATCCGCCACAAACAAGTCAACGTGATTCGAAAACTGCCGCCGGACGACGTCGTTATCAGAAGCGATCCGGCGGCCGTCCGCCACGTACTGCAGTGCCTGCTGCAGAACGCCCTGGAGGCCGTCGATGCAGCCGGAGAAATCACCCTGGCGCCGGCCGTTGAAGAAGACGGGATACGCATCATCGTGGCCGACAGCGGGCCGGGGATTGCGCCGGCGGATCAGGAGCGCATTTTTGAAGCGCTTTTTACGACCCAAAGCGGCCATGCCGGCCTGGGCCTGGCGGTGGCCCGGTCGATCGTCGAAAAATTGGGCGGGGAACTGACGGTAGACGGCCGGCCGGGAAAGGGGGCCGCCTTTACCCTTTATCTGCCGAACCGGCTGCCGTATGATCAAACGTGAGCATATCAAACAGGCGATCGACGCCATTGCCGCCCGCGACCCGGAAGCCGGATACGGGCTCGACGCGCTTCTGGGCAGCGGGCGCATTGATCTTGCTCTGCCGCACCAGGCCGTCACCCCTGGAGGTGATTTTGTTTTTTTGTTTGAAAACCGGCCGGTGACGGTCAAGCGCTTTGTGTTCTTCAACCAGGGGAGCGTAGCGGTTGAACGCGGACTGCTGATCAAATACGGCGAGATGGTCGCCAAAAGCACGTTGGAGGAACAGGGACCTTCCCGTGATTATAAAGCGGCGGCGCTTCAGACGCGGATTGCCGGGCTGGACTTTCTGGTGCGGCACGAAATCGACGGTGTGCTGTCAAGCCTGAAGCCCGCTGACCAGACCGCCGGCGACGCCTTCAACGCAGGTCCTCTGCAGAACAGGAACGGTCATCAAAAACGGATTGCGTTTCTCAATACCCTCCAGTACGCAGCGTCGACGGTTGAAATGCCGGCGCTGATGCCGGGTCCACCCTGCTATAAAAGCCGTCTGCGCGGAAACGTTCCCGTGGCGTTCGGGCGCTTTGTCTATTCCGCGGACACACTCCGCCAGGTAGCCGATATCAATCTCGAATTTTTCCATGTGCGCTTTTTGCTCAAATGCCTGGCCGCAGGGCTGGAGAAGCGTCTTTATGCCGCCACGGTCGGTCCGCATATCGTCGGTTTGCTTTTTCTTGATTTCAAACAGACGCTGTTCACAAAACGCATTGAGATCGTTTATGTGGCCACGGCGGCCGGCGGTGGTGAAAGCAGCCGTTGGCCTTACAAGACGGTGCTGAAGGGTGTCGGCAGCGTTCTCATGGCCGGGGCCTGGTTGCTCTGGAAAACGCAGTATCCGCATTACAAGGAAATTTTTCTGGACGCGGAGGTCGGCGCACGCCGCTTTTACGATCGCATGGGCTTCCGCAGCCGGGGGTTGACGGAATTTGTCATGGGGCCGCCCCGGCCCTATCTGCTGGCGCATATTGTGCGCATGCTGGCCGAGGTCGACGAACTGCCGCTGGATCTCAACCGGACCATCCGCAAGCTTATCCACCGTTATGCCGCCGCGCTGCGGACCCGCCGGCGCCTGTCCGCCGAAAAGCAGCGGTATCGCCGTTCGGTGCTGGAGCTGATCGACGTTTGTCTGCGCACGGGCGGCCGGCACAATTTCGCCGCCGCCGCGGTTCGATCCCTGCAGCGCTGTCAGGGAAAAGACGCTGACATCAACGGTCTCATGAATCTGGCGGCGGTCTATCATAACGACAAGATCGTTCACTACCGCACGGCGGCTTCCGTCATTCTTCCGGTTGTGATCGACGCATGCTATGGCGGCCATCTGGAGAATCTGTTTCATCTGGAGACGCCCAAACGGGTGCAGACCCTGAATGCCGTCCTCAGGGAGCCGCTGTTCCGGAATCGATGGGAAGCCATAGCGCCCCGGCCGGCGACGGTGGAGGAGCTTTGCTGGATTCACACCCGTCCCTATGTCGAGACGGTGGCCGAAAGTGCCGGACGGCCGCTGACCGTCTTTGACATGGACACGCAGGCTTCCGCTAAATCCTACGAAACCGCCTGTCTGGCCGTGGGTGGTGTGTTCCGGCTGCTGGATCTTATCTGGCAGGGTGAAACGCCGCGGGGGTTTGCCTGTGTGCGGCCGCCCGGTCATCACGCCGAAGCCGGGCGGGCCATGGGATTCTGCCTGTTCAATAACGTGGCGCTGGGAGCCTGCTATCTGCGGGAGCGCTATGCGGCAGAGCGGGTGATGGTTGTCGATCTGGACGCGCATCACGGCAACGGCATTCAGAATGCCTTTTACCAGACCGACCGCGTCTTGTATCTTTCCGCGCACCTGTTCCCGGGATATCCCGGCAGCGGTAATCTGGGTGAAGTGGGCGCCGGCAGGGGAGAGGGGTTCACCGTCAACGTCCCCATGGTGAAAGGATCGGGCGACAACGAATATGCCAGGGTGCTGCACTTCCTCCTTCGCCCCATTGCCATGGCCTATCAGCCCGAGGTCATTCTCGTCGCGCTGGGCTTTGATCTGTTCCGCCACGACCGCCTGGGACAGATGGCCTGCAGCCCGGAAGGCTATGCTGTGCTAACGGCCATGCTGATCGAAGTGGCCGAGACGGTGTGCAGCGGAAAAATCGCTTTTGTGCTGGAGGGCGGCTACAGCATCCAGGGCATCCGGGAATGCGGCAGGAGGGTCTTTGCGGAACTGTGCGGCATCGGCGCCGGTGTCGAAGACAAACTGTCGAGGATTTCTTTTGCGAATCCTGACAAACACGCCCTCCTGAAAAAGGTGGCCCAGATCCACCATAAGTACTGGGATCTCCCGTTTTAGATTTCCACCGCGTGGCACAGATATTGCTTTTCATGATGGATGAAGACGCGTGATGGAAAATGGCGGCAAAAGCAACGCCCGTAGGAAAGGATGGCGGCATGGTTACCATCTGTGCGGCCTGGAAAGGGATGTTTGATGAAAAAATCGCCGGCGCACCGCTCCCGCGCACCTGAATCGGCGCTCGCGTCCTATCCAAAGCCCTATTATGCACGGCTGTTTCGCAAGTTTGTATCGCTGACGGTAATCTGTTCCCTTGTGCCGCTGCTTCTGGTGGGGTGGGGCATCCATATCCGCCACAACCGCTTTGCCAAGTCGCGCGTGATGGTCCACTTTAAGAGTCAGGTGGATCACCACATGCAGACCATCGAATTGTTCCTGCAGGAACGCTGTTCCCGCCTGAAGCTGATCGCCCACACCAATCGCCGGGATTCATTGCTGGGCGGCAGGCTGGCGCACATTTTCGCGGAGCTTAATGAAGCCTCGCAGGGATTCACCGACCTGGGGGTTATCGATGCGAATGGCGATCATCTGGCCTATATCGGCCCCTATGATCTGATCGACAAAAATTATGCCGGGGCCTTCTGGTTTGAAAAGGTCATGCGCAGTGGTTTGTACATCAGCGACATGTTCATGGGATTCCGCAACGAACCGCATTTTATCATGGCCGTGACCGGCGCGCAGGACGGCGAAAAATGGATTTTACGCGCCACCATTGATACGGCTTTTTTCCGCTCGCTGGTTGAAAACGTTAAAACCGGCCGATCCGGCGAGGTGTTTTTGTTGAACCGCAGCGGCGTGTATCAAACGACGCCGCGGTTCAGCGGCCGCATCATGCAGAAAGCACTTGACATGCCAAGTGATTTTCATGACGGCACGCGGGTGTTCATCCGGCCGAAGGGAAACGGCGCCGCACGCGCGGAAAAGCAGATCGTCGCCCAGAGCTGGCTTGCCGATCCCCAGTGGCTGCTGGTGGTCCGGCAGGACTATCGCGAAGCCCTGAAGGATGTCAACTATGCCAACCTGGTGACCCTGTTCTTTCTACACATCAGTGCGCTGATCATTCTGGTGGTGACGGTGTTGATCACACGCTACATGATCACCACCATCAAACGGCGCGACCGGGATGCCGACCGGCTCAACAAGCAGCTGCTGCAGGCCGGCAAACTGGCGTCCATCGGCGAACTTTCCGCCGGTGTGGCCCACGAAATCAACAATCCCCTGGCGATTATTCTGACGGAAAAGCAGATTTTGACCGATCTTGCGGAGCAGACCGATGTGGACAGCCAGGAGTTCAGAGCGCAGCTTTCCGACTCCATGCAGCAGATCGACCGGCAGATAAGGCGCTGCAAACGCATTACCCACAACCTGCTGCGCTTTGCACGGCGGACGACATCCGTTGTCGAAAGCGTCAATCTGAATATGTTCATTGACGAAGTCATCGAGCTGCTGGGGCGCGAGGCCAAAACCAGCGGCATCAGCATCACGCGCTCCTTTGATGAAAATCTTCCCGTGATCGTGTCGGATCCATCCCAGCTGCAGCAGGTTTTTCTCAACCTGATCAACAACGCCGTCGATGCCCACGAAGGAAAACCCTACGGCAGGATTCACATTCAGACCATGCACGACAATGAAAACCGGCAGGGAATCACCGTGAAGATATCGGACACCGGCAGCGGCATCACCGCCGAACATTTGGATAAAATATTCGATCCCTTTTTCACCACCAAAACGGTCGGCAAAGGGACCGGCCTCGGTCTTTCCATCTGCTACAGCATCGTCCGTCAGTTGGGCGGCGACATCAGCGTTACCAGTCAGCCGGGGGTGGGAACCGAGTTCAGCATCCGCCTGCCGCTTGAGCCGCCCTCTGAATTGATAAAAAGCACGTCCGCGAATCCACATTCACATTTTCTTGAAAAGGAGGATTTGACATGATTGGATCAAAAATATTGCTGGTGGATGACGAAGTGGTCTTTACCCAGAACATGTCCCGGCTTCTGTCCGGCAGGGGATATCGTGTGACCGCCGTCAACAGTGGGGACAATGCCATCAAAGCGCTGGAAAAGGAACCGTTCGACGTGGTGGTGCTGGATTTAAAAATGCCCGGCATGGACGGCATCACCACCTTGAAGGAAATTAAGAAGCTGGATCTCTTTACGGAAACGCTTATTTTAACCGGCCACGGTTCCATTGACACGGCCCTTGAAGCGATCAAACTGGGCGCTTACGACTACCTGCCCAAACCATGCGAGATCGATGAGCTGGTCGCCAAAATTGAAGGCGCATGGTCGCGCAAGGATGGGGCTGCGAAAAAGGATATGGCGGACAAATTACAGAAAGTGGTCGAATCGCCGTCCGCCGCCTTTGATCTGTTTCCCAGGGGCAGCCGCTGAAAATATTTTTACAGGGTGTAAAAAAAAACGAATCATCACCGGGCAGGGGAGCCGCCCACTGGAAATCAAGGACGGCTCGGCCAAGAGATTTTCGAATCCGGGGTTGACAAGCGCCGCATAAGTGCCTAGAGTAAGCATATGCTCATAATTATGTGGTCGGCGCCGATGCCGGCGTCGTAAATGCAGCAACCTTTGGAGGAGACAATGAGAATCGCGCTCACAGCGAAAGGCCCGGAATTGGCGTCCGAAATCGATCCCCGCTTCGGGCGTTGTGCCTATTTTTTGATTGTGGACATGGACACCATGGCGTTTGAAGCACTGCCCAATGAAAACAACGGACTCAGTCGTGGGGCCGGTATTCAGTCCGCCAGTTTCATGGAATCAAAAAAAGTGGAGGCGGTCGTAACCGGCAGCGTCGGCCCGAATGCCGTTCAAGTGCTGTCGGCGGCCGGTATCGCCATTTATACCGGCGAAACCGGAAAAACCGTTCAGGAAGCACTGGACCATTTTAAACAAGGGCGTTTGACGCCTTCGTCGACCGGCGATCAGGCGTCGGGTTCCATGGCGGATAATGCGAACGCCGCGTTTGCTCCGCCCGGCGGCGGCATGGGCGGCGGC
>Ga0180434_10005823_pt1 | contig 14373 bp, 22 predicted proteins | sample SS_ome_7_FD_132453 | JGI IMG/M metagenome (GOLD analysis project Ga0180434, IMG submission 132453) | Hypersaline lake sediment archaeal communities from the Salton Sea, California, USA - SS_1_D_2 metaG | ecosystem: Environmental > Aquatic > Non-marine Saline and Alkaline > Hypersaline >... | reverse complement strand
TTCTAGAGCAATCCCACAATCCAATTTCTAATGCTTCCAATAGATAACATCTAGAACACCTATCTGACTTGCAATATCTGCAGGAAAAAAGCGCCTCATAAGTGAGACGCTCAAGCCAAAAAATAGGGCGGATTTCTCCGCCCAAGTGTTAGACCTTAGTTAGTTTGAAATCGGTATGGTGCAAGTTTGCTTCACTATTGATCTGTTTCATAAGATTCATAATCCTAGTCCACTGATCATCTGTCAGCATTACTTCATGCTCAAGCTTTGACTTGCCGCCGTGACCATCACGTATATTGGCAAATACTCCTCGCTTTACACCATCGACATCCGTCAATGAGATTTTCGTTTGTCTCATAATTACCTTGCTGTCACCACTGGGATCCAGCGGGATACTTCTTTCCTACCCTTTCGAGCATACAACCTAGCATACTCGTTATAGTCATAGACTAATTGGGCAATCTCGTCGTTAAGGTCTTGACTCACAAAAGGAAACCAAAATCTGCCATAGTCCAGATTCCTGTAGCTACCTCGCGGGCAATGCTTCCTGTACAAACCAATTACAGCTCTAATTAGTTTCAGCTGTCTGGCTTGTGACCAAGACTGGCATACCTCCAGGCGATAACAACTACCTACCGATTCCGGATCTACATAGACATCGTACTCGTCCCACTCTTTGAGGATACCGCCAACACTACCTTCGACCTCTCCGGAATCAATGCGATGTTTAATCATTCCATCACATGTGAATTCACGGACGTGGGCTACAGCCCTACAGCCGTTCGCAGTATCGCGGCTAATTATCTTAGAGATAACTTTCCTACGTACTATGCGGCGTCGTTTGGATGACCTTTCGGAAGCCTTGACCGAATACTTCGATCTAGGCATATTTCATCCTTCCAACAAGTAAATATGTCACATCTGTGCGGGATTGTGATGTCCCTCGCAATAGGATCAAATCCTACTTGGCAGAAGCTTTCGCCTTGCCCTTGGTATCTGCAGTTGATTCATCCTCAACATCCTCAACGAATGAAGAGCCACGTCCCTCAACAGCGATACGATGCTTGACAACCTGCCCACCAGCATCTTCCTCATACGTAGAGGTCTGCTTGGCATGGCTTGACTGACGAATAATCGCAATACCAGATTTGAGCTTCAACATTGTAATCTCCCATTGCATGAGCAACTTGCTCGTTTCCTCCCGAATGACCATGACGCTACGTGCGAGCATGTAATCACTCAGGAAAATTGCAGTGGGACACCACAATTCCACACAGATGTAGTACCATTGCCTATCCTCACATGGACGGGAACAATGGATTTGACCAACAATCCCGATGGCATGTCACGCACTCACCTGCCAAACCCGCCGATCCGGCTTGAGTTTGGCTGGCGCTGGCGCTGTTGCGCTGGGCGCTGGCTGGCGCTGGCTGGCGCTGGCGCTGGCTTACTTGGCGCTGGCTGTTCAGTACTGGCGCTGGGCGCTGTTTGTACTGGGCTAGCGCTGTTTGGCTGGCGCTGTTGCGCTGGCTGGCGCTGGGCGCTGGCTGGCTGGCGCTGGGCGCTGGCTGGCTGGCGCTGGCTGGGCTGGGCGCTGTCGCGCTTCCCTGCCTAACAACAATATCGGCTAGGCTGAAGAGTTGGCACAGCAGAAAGCGAGAATTTTACGCCAATACTTTTTGCTTCTATATTAAGGCATTACAGAACGGGGCTATCGTACAAAATGTAATATTGCATGTGCATATCCTGCAAATATTGCTCAAACTGCACAAAACCCAGAAAATCCATAGGAATTATCCGGTAAATGTTACGATATTACCCTATATCATATCGCCTGGGTTACCTGGGCATTTTACCGGATAGGGCTATATTGAGAACTTAGATGTGATAGGCCTGGCTGCTGACATGCAGTCAAGTAGGCACTGGGACTCCACCTCATCGTAGTCACCATGCTCAGGTGGTACAATCATTAACACACGGCGGCCAGCACTGACCATTGGCTTGGCCAGCTTCTCCCGCCATAAGTCATAAAACGTGCGCATGCCAGTGCTGCGCTGTAGGCCCGGATCCAACTCACCGCGATCAGGTGCCAGCACCACTGCATCCGGACTCGAGAAGATCAACTGACGCCTCTGCTCTTCACTCACCATGCTGCCATACGTGGCCACACACGAGTACCCAAGCTTCTCGAATGCAATAGCTTTGAAGATGCCCTCAGTAACCACCAACACAGACCCTGGATTCAGTAGCCTGTTCTCATTCCACAGCAGGTGACGCCGAGGTATCTTCTGTTCTTCATTCTTTGGGTTAAGATATTTGGGAGGCTCGAAGTCCTCCGTGGATGAATCATCCACAACGAGCCTCCCCTGGTAGAATATCACAAAGCCATCACGCCAGTGTGGGAGTATCAGCCTGTTACTCATCCTGCCCTGTGTCCCAACGAGTGGTGCATAGTTCTGCATGAACCAATTACAGTCAAACCCTCTGCCAAGTATGTGCTCTACACAGATGTTATGGAGCCTGTTACTACCAGGAGCCAGGTACTCCATCCCATACAAATTGACACCAGCCTCCTGGCCTGACAGTGACACGGTGGCTGCCTGTGCTGGCTGGGCTACCTGTGCGTACTCGTTGTCCAGGAATGCATCGATCTTCTTCTGGCTTACTGCCTCTTCCTCACCAAGCAGGAATGCTCTGGCAGCCTCAACAGTACTGCCATCCACCTCGGACACCAACACGGCAGGATTCTGACTACGCCGACCACAGTTACGCTCGTGAAAGCACAGCCACTTGCCACTGACAACATTCACATAGAACTCTGAGCCACCACAAAACGGACACGTAAAATGCCACTCAGTCCTGCTAGTCCTTGCTGTGAAATCCAGGTTATCCTCAAGCCACTCGATAAACCTGTCATCATCGAACATCATCCAAGCCTCCCAGTAGCATGCTGGCCAGTGTTAGTGCTTATCACTGTGCCTACCTCTATAGCGTGTAGCCTGGCAAACTCCAACTCAGTCCTGTACTGCATCTTCCAGAAGCCACCACCAATACGTGATGCTGCCCCGAGTAGATTCATGATATTCTTCTTAGCCAGTTCCTCTGGCTGGGACACAGTCACTACTACATCGGCAATACCAGTGAGCTCGTAGTCTTCTGCTATGCCCTCTTTCTTGATGTACTCCTGGTCTGCCGTACTCCTGTTGCCCTGTGTGGCAGTGATGCCTACAACATCAAGGTCTATGAACACGTCCCTCAGATCCCTACACAGCTTTGACAGCTCATGCCTGTGATCCTGTTTGCCGGGTGTCTTCATCAGGTTCAAGTAATCAACCACGGCATAGCGCATGGGCTGGCCGAGATCAGCTGAGCATCTCTCTATGTACCTGCCTACGTCATCAGGGGTGAACTTGTACATGTTCTGAATGTAGATCGGTGCCTGAGTATTCTTAAAGTGCTGTACCCAGTGCTGCCACGCCCACTGTCCCTGCGCGGTATCCTTAAACACTTTTGCATTTTGACCAACTATCGACTCGGCAATCCTGCGTGCCAGGTTGAACGTCCTCTGCTCACCTGAGATGAACACACCAGGGTACCCGCCCATGCTGTACAGCTTGATGTCATGCATCATGCGAGTAGTCTTGCCAGTCTTCGGTGGAGCCACATACATCAGCATCTCACCTATACCCGGGCCACCCTGCAAGTGCCTGTCAAAGATCGCATCACCAGTGGCAATGAACCTGCGATCATACTTGTCACTCATTACGTCAAGCGTGTCCTGGTCATCCTTGAATAGCTTGACACCGAGATCAGCCTGTAAGTCTATGTAGGCATCAGCCTGTTTCAGCTTGGCAGCCAGATCAGACACAACCACTTCCCTACCAGCGTTAGCATCCTCAAGCGCACGAAATAACAGAGCCTTAATCCTGTTGTCCCGGCACCAGCCCAGGTACTGGTTCACGACATCATCAGCGCCAATACCACCAGCAGAAGAGTAACACGACTCCAGTTCAATGTTCCACACCTGCGCTTGGTTGTGATCGCCGCGTGTAGCATCATTGATCTGAAATTGCAGAAACTCCCTCGATGGGAGAGACCCCTGGTTAGCAGCAGAAAAGTCAAGCACCCACCTAGCCATGTGCTGGTGGATCTGCTGATCGAAGTGCTCAGGTATAATGACCCCGACATTGGTTCTTGCGAACCTGGGGCGCGTTAGCATAACTCCCAAAAGAGTCCGTTGGTGCTCGTGTGAGAACCCAGCCAGACCCATCATTTGTTCCAGAGCTACAGGCAACGGAGGTGTGCCCATCTAATCCTCCAGCTTCTCAAGAGCCTTGTTACGTAACAGTACCAGCTCACGATGGTACTTCGAATCCTTATTCATCCTATCCCACAGCGTGGCTACTTCAGGGTGCAATTCCAAAATGCCATCCATCACCAAACTCAGATAGGTCTTGTCAGTAGCCAGGAAGTAAGGACTTAATGCAGTAAGTACATACACCAAACCATTCCTGTAGTCAAGCCCCCTGTCAAGCTGACCCTTGAGCAGGGAGACACTGTTCTCTATATCGATGCGCTCTTCCAGCATGGGGCCTCTTTCCCTGACAGCCCCTGCCGAATCCACTACCTGTTGTTGGTACAGATCCAACGTCCACTCACGACACACACCAATTGGTAGGTGACCACCCTTGCCGTTGCTCTTCCACCACTTGATAACAGCAGTGAAGTACTCGTAGTAGTTCGTAATACCAGCAGCGACTAGCATGTCCCAGACTTTGAAAAAAGTTTTGAACTGTGTCCATGATTTCAGATCACCGAAGATAGCATCCCTTGGCACCACGCAGTGTTTGATACCCCCGGCATCCTCCTGGGCCTTTTGGAACTCTGCTAAACAATGCACCACGTTGATCAACTGTGGATACTTCTGCGCAATGTTTTCTATCTTTGCTACATGTCGATATGCCATACGGATTACATCGGCATTTGTTGGTTGAATCTTTAGAAAATTCTCAAGTTACTTGCAAGTGCTGTCGATATATTCTAAAACGTGAACAGCCTTGGTGGTCAAGGCTGCTCTGAAGAAATGTAGATATCTGCCTTAGGAGGCCCACTCATGATAGATGCGTCTATCCCCTCAAACAACAAAAAACTCACAAAATACGGCGGTATTATCCCGCTCCATGTACCCGAATCACACCTCAACAGACCCGCACCAGTACCTGAAAAACCCAAGCCTGAAGGCTACATGGAAGGTGGCTTCGTTGCAGTTTCCAACCAGTTCATGCAGATGGCTGAGGATAAAGGACTCAGACTTGATACCAGGTATCTCTACGTTGTACTCAAGAGTCATTGCAATAAGAAGAACGAGTGTTGGCCGAGTCAGAAGCACTTGGCTAAGAGAATGGACATGAGTACACGTAATGTGCGTAGACATTTAGTCAGGCTAGTGGATGCTGAGATCATCCGAGTAGAGCCACGCGGGTACAAATCGAACAAGTACATACTCCTAGTATAAGGTTTTTTATTTTGTTTTCACTCAGCTGTCTCAATTTATATCCGGACAGTACTGTCCTATCCGTGAGGACACCACTGTCCTGTGGAACAATACTAAAGAACTATACTTGGTTTTCCTTTTTCAAGTTTTCTAATTTACATGAGGAACTCTACTGTGGCTACTGCACTCGTACTCGCTTCGCTCGTACTCGTACAGTAGCCTGTGCTTCGCACATGCTTTTTCCGAAACAGATAAATCTTTCAAAATTTACTCAAGTTTGTGAGTAACCAAGCCGATAGTACTTGTATGGGATCACTCACTAGACACACTCTCTACTCGCAACTGTTGCCTGCCACCCTGCAGGAGCAGATGTTGTACAGAGAACTGCTCACATTCCAGGACGCAGAAACCCCCTCACTGGTACACAACTTTTGGAATGAGGATGGTTGGTTTCTATCTGGCTTCTGGCAGTACATCACTCGCAGCTTCTACGAGCGTGGCATAAAGCTACAGACAAGTGAAGCCCCACAGTACCCACTGGCCACTGAGCTACCTGATACATGCAGGAATGTACAGGAGGTATGGGATAAGCTACGCCCCATCCAGCGTTATGCAGCAGGATGCCTGTATGCTGAAAAGGGTGCGATAGCAAAGGTACCCACTCGTGGAGGCAAGACCTACATCATGACTGGTGTGTACAGGGCACAGAACAGCCCACTCACTCTGGTGATCGTACCCACCCACACGATCATGACTCAGGCGCAGGAAGAGATGAGCGACCTGCTCCGGGAGCATGTAGGAGCACTTGGTGGTGGAAAGAAGGATATCAGGCAACTTACGTTCGCCACAACACAGTCCCTTCTGGACACCTCAGTTGAGTCAGATTGGCCCGCAATACGTCCAGAGTACTCAGAGTACCTCCACAGCGTCAAATCGATTGTGTGGGACGAGATACAGGCTCATGGCCGCATGTTTGTCAGTATCAACCAAGCCTGCGATACCGCAATATATCGCCATGGCTATTCAGCCACCCCGTTTACGGGTAGGACTTGGTGGGATACCAGCGCAGTAGGTTTCCTTGGCCCGGTGCATCTTAGCATCCCATCGATATACCTGGCTAATACTGGAGACCTTGAACATGCGGCCTGTTTCTTCTGGGCATTTGAGTACAGGCCCATAGGTAAACCAAGTGAATGGCACACCTATTACAAGGACAACATCGTTGACAATGACAAGCGTAACCAGTTAATTGCACAGATCGCACTTAGTTACATTGGCAGGGGGCAGAACTGCCTGATCTTTGCCGAGCACAGAAGACACCTTCGTAAGCTCCAGGCGCTGATACCTGATAGCGTAATCCTCTCAAGTAAGGATACGAATCGGAAACAGCAGGCAGAGATACGCGACAAGTTTAACAAGCGTGAGATCCAGTGTGTGATCGTAACCAAGCTTTGGCGTCTTGGCATCACTCTCCAATGTGACTCAGGTATCAATGCTGGTGGAGGTAAGGGCGGTGCCACTGGCTACAACGAAGTACAGATGCTTGGTAGAGGCCTGATGCCAAAGGGCAAAACTTTTCACTGGAACGATCTGATGGATCATATGCCGGATCAGTATGGCGTTGGTAAGATGGGCGACCAAGCAGCTAACAGATTGAATGCATGCCTTGAGGAAGGCTGGCCTGTGCATCTGATAACAGACAGGAAGGACGCCCACCAGGTGAATAGCTTCGGTGAGGTGCAGGACATACTCCTGCCGCACAGGAATGAGTTTTTGAAATTAGGAGAATCATAATGGCTAAGCGGAGTATATACCTGCCGCCAGAGGTGTATGACTGGATTGACAGTGTTGCAGAAGTGCAGCGTGTAGGTACGCATATGTACATATGCGACCACCCACTCCTTCGGGTGTCAGACGCTGTCGGCAACATGGGTGATCTCACAAAAGAGCGTAGGGATCAAATACGTAAGTCAGCTGACAAGCTGGTGTCAGTGGTAAGCCCTAAGGTGTTTGTGCAGGTACACCACGACATCATGTGCTGCCTGATGGAGCTTGACTCAAGAGACAGTGAATGCGCAAGCCTGTGTGAGAAGAACCAGGAGCTATTCGACCGCATCAAGGAACTGGAAGCCAAGTACGAGCCTGAAGAAGACGGGCCGTGGGATGAGCTAGACTACTCATTCACAGAGGATGAGCTGGCTACAAAATTCCAGGTGCCAAACAACGGCCCTTACATAGAGTCAAGATGGCTTGAACAGAAGGTCATAGACAAGATCAACGACCTGATCGACAAGAAGCTGGAGCCAGTACTCAAACGACTGGATGATCTGGAAGACAGGCCGATAACGCATGTGGGTCTGGATGACATTACACTTGACTAAATTCGGTTAGTTTCCCACACGGGAAACACCACGGTTAAAGGAAACAAGCATGGACAAATTATCAATTCGAACAGATCCTATGGTGCATCTCAGAGTGGAGATCCCCGCTGAGCAGGTCTGCAGTGCGATAACTCTGTACCAGGAGGATATCGCAGAGGAAGTCACTAAGGGTGTGCAGCGTGCCCTCATGAGGTTCTCCCGTGATGTGGAGAATTTGGCTTTGAAATAAGCTGAGGATACAATCCGTGAGTTCATTAACCTCTACTTTGAGAAAGAGGGCAATAACCTGATACAGCAGAAAATGACTGCGGCCTTGGAGAAGATCGACATCACTGCCAGAGTCAAGGAGGAGTTCAAAAATGAAGAATAGCTACCCAGGCTACAAAGCAAGGCGAGTAATATTGCTTGCGGTGCTTGCTCATTTATCAGTTCTATTCCTGTGGACGGTACTACCGAGAGTGGAGTCGCTGTTCTGCCCATTCTGGTCGGAGCTGAGTGGTCATACATACCAAAACTGCCAGAAGATCATTCATTGGACTGGCGGGCTGGCTCACGTAGTTGCTACTTTTGTCCCATTTTTCTATCTGATGTCACGGGATTGTACTGTTGGTATCGAGTGGGGTGCCAAGAAACCCAAGAAGAAAAAGAAGATAGACTGCGACGGCTGCCCGCGAGTGAAGGAACTAGAGACAGACGTACGCCCATACTTACGTGAGTAAGTATTAAGGAGCGAAATGAAACGAACGATAATAACATGTGACCTGTGTCATCAGGAAGACGGTACGTACCAAGACGCTGCTGATGCCCACCAGGATTACTTAAACATGTACAAAGCTCTTGGTGTACATCAACCTCCATGTGAGGATAGGTATGTATGGAGCCATGTTTGTACTGCGTGCAGGTGTGACCTGTTTAACGCCTTAGAGACTGTGGTGCATCACAAGATAATGGAGCGCAATGAATCAAGAACTGAAACGGAAGATTGATGCCTTGCGGCTGGTCAATGCTATCTGGCTGGTCATGCCGTACATGGATATTGAGCGTAGGGTACTACACCCACCAAAGCGACCAACGTGGAAGCCAGGAGACTTGCTGCCCCTGACCTCAGTAAGGTACATGTTTGACACAAAGTGTGTTTGTTAGGAGAACCATGACTGAACCAACTTACTTACTCGTATGTCCTGGCCCAAGCGCCAAGGAATACATTCAGGAAGCATTCGATGCCTGTGGCAATAACAGGAGAGTTGCCTCGTGCAATGGCGGTGTCCTTGTAATGCGAGAGTACCTGCCATACACCAACCCTGACATCTACATGGTGATCGAACAGCCTGCAGTCATGGAATACTACAAAGATATGCGTCAGGCAGCACTAGCTGGTAAGGACGTATGGACGTGGCCGAGTAGGACTGGAGAGTGCCACGGATTCCAGCATAAGGTCAGGGCGCTCAAGATACCAAAGGCTGGCGACAAGCAGGCGAGAGAGGCTCGTAAGAAAAACATCTACCTGCCTGGGTTCTGCACGCACGCCACCACTGTTGGTGTTACCTTGCTCACATGGCTGGTTGACCACTACAAAGCCAAGAACATCCACGTAGTCGGCATGGACAGCTACGACATCGATGAGCTTTACGACTCTCTGGTAGATTACGCACCAGTGTCACCACCGACAGTAGAGCACTGTGTAAACCTCAACGAGCTTGGTGGTCAGTTCCTTGAACAGGTGATGCAGCACAAGGCTAACAGCGGTGTGCAGTTCACCTTCTACGGCCCAGCCAGGCACAGGACTCCCAAGTGGCGCTGCAAGTTTGTAGAGCATACCGATGAATTAGAAAGCAGGCTACCAGACGAGTGGGAGCCGCTTTCAACATATGACAAAAAGGATGAGTAATGAGTCTGATTTATTTAGCAAGCCCTTATACGCACGACTGTGAAGCAGTGCAGGAGGGCAGGTTCAGGGCAGTTGTCAAGGTGGCTGCTGATCTTATGCGCGACAAGAAATATATCTTCTCCCCCATAGCTCACTGCCATCCTATCTCTATATATGGACTACCAGCTGGCTGGGAGTTCTGGGCGGAGTACTGCCGACTGATGGTATCCAGGTGTGATGAAGTAGTTGTGCTCATGATGCCTGGGTGGGAAGAGTCAAAGGGTATCAGCAGAGAAGTTGAGATCGCCACTGAGCTTGGTAAGAAAGTTACCTACCTGCCATACGAGGGTTAAGATGAATGATGCAGAGAAATACTCCGAAGGCGGCATAGGCCGTGACGTTGGCGTTCTACCGACCAGGAGCCCAGTGCTTAACTTCTTCCTTGGGGGAGGCCTGCCGCTCAAGGCAGTGACTACCATCTCGGGTAACCCAGGTAACTACAAGACTACCTTCCTGCATGAGATGATCGCACAGGCTCAGGCAGAGAACAACGACACTGGTATGGCAATGATTGCATCCAATGAGCAGTCAGTGTCCAGAGACAGAGTCAATGCGTTTGGTGGCCGGGGCGAGGACTTCATCTTACTGGAGCACACACCCCCTGCAGTGATCCTTACCATCGAGTACATCGGTAATAAGTTCAGTACCTACTTCACGAACAAGCGCAAAGAGAACTTGGAAGAGGCTGTTAAGGCAGTGAGGTCTGGTAAGTGCAAAGCGTACTTGAGGGACTACTATGCCAAGAAGCTCAAGGTGCCAAAGAAGTATGCTAAGGATCATGAGTACATTGCCAACAAGATGAAGCCACAGAAGGGTATCGGTATACAGCCACACATGCTGCACGATGACCATAAGACGTTCATCCTGTTCGGCATTGACAGCGGCACTGACTGTCCAAGTGAGAAGGGTCTGGATAGCAAGGGCACAATGAATGAGGCCCTGGCCTGGAGTTACTTCTTCAAGAACCAACTGTTCCTTGATGAGCGTACGCTGCTTGTCATCATCAATCAGATCCGTACACATGTGAGCAAAGCATTTCAAACCTGGGAGGATGAGGCAGCTCCCAAGGCCACCATGTTCAATGCACACTGTAGGATAAACGTGCGTTCTTCTAATAAGGATGTGCTGCGCAGGAGCATGGACGGCAAGGTAGCTCCTACTACTGATAGCAATTACAAGGATCTACCAGTTGGTGTCATATCAACCATGCGCATAGACAAGAACAAGCGCACTGGATTAGACAGTATCAGCTTCCCACAAGTGTTATGGAAACAGACTGGCACTGACACACCCTGGACTCTACACGAGCTACTACTCAGGCATGGAGTAATTACAAAGAGTGCGGGTTGGCTCAACATGATGTTCAGGGAAGAGGGGAAGACAGCACTCAAGAAGGTCTCCTGGAAACTGGCTGAGTTCTACAACAAGGTTTACCTGGATGATGACCTACGCACACAGATATTTGATCAGGTAGAGATACTACTTAACAACATTGCCAAGATGCCGAGTGACACTCTGCGTTATGGCGAGACACATGAGATGGCTGTGGAAGGCCATGTGGAGTACCCGGATGCAGACTGACATTCTTATCATTGATTGGAGTAATCTCGTGTACCGCGCAGGTCATGCAGGCAACACTGTACTCAAGAACTCTAACGGTGTAGTCACTAGCACGTTCCACTACGTGTTCCGTATGCTGGAGACCTACTTGAAAGAGTTGCAGCCTGGAATGATTATCCTGGCAATGGATGATCCGGATCACAGGTATGCACGCAAGACATTCTACCCTGAGTACAAAGCTCTGCGTGGTGAAGCCCGTAAGTCAAGTAAGTCTGAAGAGATCTACTCGCAGATACAGCACGACAAGCGTGTACTAGAGACGCTACTAGGTAGCATGCCAGTCATTACTGCCTTCTGGGACACCCTGGAAGCTGATGATGTGATCGCATGGGCGTGTAAGTATGCGAACCTGCAGGGCCACAAGACAATCGTTAGCTCTGACAGGGACATGTTCCAGCTGGTGAACGAAGAAGTCAGTGTGTATTACCCTGGTAAGCCAGCCAGGTTGATTAACCTGAACAGCTGGCATGAGCACTTGTCTGCCATACTGAAACTTGAACCAAGGTTTGTGCCAAGCCCTGATCAGTTTCTTGACTACAAAATCATGGTCGGTGAGACTGGCGCGTCCTCAGATAACATTCCTGGTGTGAAAGGTTACGGCTCCAAGAAGGCAGCTGCTCTACTCAATGAGCACGGTACAATAGAGAAAGCTCAAAAGCACTTATACGATGAAGTAGCTTCTAAAAGAGAACTCAAAGTACTAGAGAAGAGACTGTTTGAAAAGGAATCCAAGGGTATTATCAACCGTAACAGGATCCTCATGGATCTCAATCAGTACATCAACCCTGACTCACCTGGGTACTGTGAACGTGGCCTGCATGTGTATAGAGGCGTGTGGCAGCCGGAAGTACTGCACCAGCGTTTACAGGAGTGGGAACTCAATGCTGTCATGACTGGAAGATTGTTTTCAATTTTCAATGATTTAGCTAAAGCCAACAACCAAGTCTGCCGATAAGTAGGGTAGGAGGTTGTAATGGAATTAGGCTTTTGGTTATTGATTGATGCTGAAACAAAGGAACCGCTGCCTGCTGAGCAGCAGCCAAGTACTGACAAGATGGCTGATGTGACAGCTTTCATGCGCAGGCTACGCAGGGGCATGGGTCAGCGGATTGGCATCGTGTTAGTGACCCCACACGGCAGGTGGGAGGACTTGGTACCAGAGGGCGCATTCCCAAGCTGGTACCTAGAGAAGCTTGGTAAGTCAGCAGGGCCTGTAGGGAGATAGAGTGGTATACCACAAAGACATTCGATGCGAGGCCAGGGACTGCACACACAACGCATGGAATGAAAACAGAAAGCAGTACGAGTGCGGCCTGATGGTACAGAAGGGTGAGCGCGAGCTACCTGAGTTGAACCACCAGGGTGTATGCGCCTTCTACTCATGGGAAGAAGACAAGCGCGTGAAGGGAGTGGAAGATGGATAAGAAGCGGATTGATGACATAGGTGTATACCTGTCAGGTGATCATGGTGGTTACCGAGCTGCGTTTTGGCATTATCTGGCTGTTGAATGCTATAAGGAAGTTAAGCGGTTGAATGATACGCAAGCCGAGACAGCAACTGAAAATGAAAACGAGTGCTGGTATTTGAATGAGTGCGGTTTGTGTGAGGACAAAGAGATCAAGCGCCTGTCAGAAGAGAACGCCAACCTGAAGACTAAGGTCAAGGAACTTAAGAAGCAACACCCATGCGCGTACGCTCAGGTAGACAGCTACAACAACCCAGCTGGCTGCTCACTGGTAGCTAAGCTCGAAGAATACAAGGCTGAGATCGAGCGGCTGTCCACAGAGAACGCTAACCTTAAGACCAGGCTCAAGCAGGACAGCAGTGAGCTCAAGGGATTGAAACAGTTACTGTCAGAGAAGGGCGAGAAGGTTCTTGACCAGCAGGAAGAGATTAAACGTCTGAACAGTCTTGAATACTACGACTGCCCATGTTTCGTGAAGACACACGAAATGTGGACTAACAACCAGCACAAGCCGTTTGTCACACTGCCAGCAAGATGCGAATTCATGAGCGCGTTCATGGGACTCTACGACATTGCTGGGCGACTGTTGGAATATCTTGAGGCATACGCAGAAAGTTACAACCCTTCAGCGCAATGCCAAACCCTCATCACCGAAGCCCGCGATAAAGGACTAGGGAAGGCACAGGAGAAGAACGATGACTCTTAGAGAGAAATACGGATTCCTCCTGGATAATGGTATGTCAGCGATAGAAGAGCTGAGGTATGTCCCATGCACACTTGGTGATCATTGGGCATATTTGGGCTATGAGAATATAGGGTATACCAATAGTAGACTTTCATGGTTAAGCAGCGCAAGTGGCGTAAATGTTATGCATGTTGAGTGGATCATAGTAGGGCATGCAAACGTATGGCTTGGCTCACAGCACATGACGCTAGACCAGGTAATAGATGCTGTAAAGGACAGAAAGATACAGGAGCGTGAAGATGAATGAACACCTGGAACATTACAAAGAGTCAATGCTGATCTGCGCTGACCTGCACCTCAAACGCTGGGATCTTGGCGGTGACTGGGAGCTTGGTGGAGACCTGATGAACCCACGCCCAACGCACTCAAGGATCACACGCACACTCCAGATGATGACCAGTGCTGTCAAGCAGGCAAACGACAAAGGCTGCCGAACGCTTGTGGTCAACGGAGACCTGCTCGACCAGGGTAAGACCATTGACCCTTACATACTGGATGCTCTGCTGCACTGGTTAGAATGGCTCAGGGATCTTGGCTGGCATGTCGTACTTATTGTGGGTAACCACGAGCGTACGTCCAAGACTCATAACATGCATACGCTTGTAGGCTTCAACAGTCTTGACCACGTACTCATTGTGGACACAGTCAAAACTGTATACCTGGCAGACAGAGAACTGCTCATGATGCCCTTCGAGTACGACGCCACTGTCACACGGGATAACATCGAAGAATACTTCAGT
>Ga0180434_10005821_pt1 | contig 14375 bp, 8 predicted proteins | sample SS_ome_7_FD_132453 | JGI IMG/M metagenome (GOLD analysis project Ga0180434, IMG submission 132453) | Hypersaline lake sediment archaeal communities from the Salton Sea, California, USA - SS_1_D_2 metaG | ecosystem: Environmental > Aquatic > Non-marine Saline and Alkaline > Hypersaline > Sediment... | reverse complement strand
TCGATGACCAAACCGGCGATATCATCGGCCGGTTCTGGCATGGCGCCAAGCAGTTTCACGGATGGTTTAGCCCCCAGAAAGCATCCCAAAATGCACTGAGATATCTACTGTTTCGTGGAGTTTTCATATTTGAAACTGGGACAATGTTGCGTGCCGAGGTGTTCGGTGAGGTCGGCGGTTTTGACGAGTCTCTCCGAACCCATCTAGACTGGGAGATGTTCGTCCGTGTCACCCAGCGTTTCGCTATTGAGACTATTGATATACCGCTGGCTAAGAAAAGGCATCATGGTGCTAGGCTATCTTGTGACCCTCAACAGATGTATCGAGGCGAATTTATAGCCCTCAATAAGGTCATCCGTAGCGGCTCTCTTCAGCCTGATGAGGTCAAGCTTGCTAAACGGAGACTGTCACGCCTTCACTTCTTGTACGGGAGCCGCTCGGTGGCGGATGGCAAAGTAAAGCTGGGTAGAGAGAGACTACTGGCCGCTATCCGAATCAACCCATGGTACATCAAGGCCTATATACACCTGGCAAAATCGCTGCTGGGGAGCAAGTTGATTATCGCTGGCAAGTCGTGTAGGAGAGGGCTGAGAAGCTGGCTTTTGAGGCTTCAGGGATCAGGAGATGCCTTATCTGACACAGTGGGAAGCGTTGAGCAGAAGGCTTCAAATCGCTATGAATGTTAGTATTGGTGGAGTAGATATAACAGAGGCAAGAGCATGCCTAAGTTGAGCGTGATAATACCAACCTACAACTACGGCCGTTTTCTGGGTGAAGCAATCCAGAGCGTACTGGACCAGACCTTTGCCGATTTCGATCTCATCGTGGTCGATGATGGCTCCACGGACAACACAAAGGAAGTGGTCGGTAGCTTTGCAGATACCCGGGTCAAGTACATTTACCAAGAGAACCGTGGTGTGTCTGCTGCCAGGAATGCAGCGATATGGGACTCCAAAGGTGAACATATTGCCTTCTTAGACGCAGACGATGTCTGGCTCCCCGAGAAGCTGGAGCTACAGGTCAAGGTGCTCGATTCACGCCCTGAAGTAGCCATCGTCTGCTCCGATACCTACTTCTTCGATGACCAAACGGGCAATCTCCTTGGCCGGTTCTGGCATGACGATGAGCAGTTTCACGGATGGTTCAACCCCCGGGAGGCATCCCAAAATGCGCTGAGATGCCTGCTTTATCGTGGATGTTTCATAGCACCTACAGTGACCATGGTGCGCCGTGAGGTATTCCATGGGGTTGGTGGTTTTGATGAAGCTCTCAAAACTCACGAGGACTGGGAGATGTTCGTCCGTATCACCCAGCGTTTCGCCATCGAGACTATAGATATGCCGCTGGCCAAGAATAGGCGGCATGGCGCCAACCTGTCTGCAAAACAGGAACAGATGTATGAGAGTGAACAAAAAGCTCTCCAAAAAGCGATATTTAGCTATTCCCTTAAGCCTGATGAGATAAAAATCGCTAAACGAAGACTGGCACACCTTCACTTCTTATACGGGAGCCGCTCGGTAGCGGATGGCAAAGTAAAGCTGGGTAGAGAGAGACTACTGGCCTCTATGCGAATCAACCCATGGTACATCAAGGCCTATATACACCTGGTAAAATCGCTGCTGGGGAGCAAGTTGATTATCGCTGGCAAGTCGTGTAAGAGAGAGCTGAGAAGCCGACTTGTCTGGCACAATGAGAAGTGTTGATTAGAAGGCTTCAAATCGCTATGAATGTTAGTATTGGTGGAATAGATATAACAGAGGCAACCCATGCCTAAGGTGAGCGTGATAATACCAACCTACAATTACGGCCGTTTTCTGGGTGAGGCGCTCCAGAGCGTCCTTGACCAGACATTCGACGATTTCGATCTCATCGTGGTCGACGACGGCTCCACTGACAACACGAAAGAAGTGGTGGCCAGCTTCGAAGACAATAGGATCAAGTACATATACCAACAGAATCGCGGCGTAGCCGCTGCCCAGAATGTCGGGATACTGGCTTCCAAAGGTGAATATGTCGCCCTTCTGGGTGCAGATGATGTCTGGCTCCCCGAGAAGCTGGAGCTACAGGTCAAAGTGCTCGATTCCCGCCCCGATGTAGCCGCTGTCTGTTCAGATATTTACATTCTCGATGATCAAACCGGCGCTATCACCGGTAGGTTTTGGCATAGCAGCCGGCTTCTAGGCCCCTTCAATCCTCAAAGGGCAGCTCGAAAGCCGCTAAAACGTCTGCTATCTCGCGGGTGTTTCATACACAATTGTACTGCAATGGTCCGGCGCGATGTCTTCACTGAGGTCGGCTTATATGACGAGTCTCTCAAGACGCATGAAGTCTGGGATATGTGGGTCCGTGTTCTTCTTAGTTTCGCTGTGGAGCTCATCGATATCCCATTGGGCAAGTATAGGCGCCATGGTAATAACCTGACCGTCGATTGGGAACAGATGTTCCAGGACGGGAGCACCGTTTTGGAGAAAGCAATGCGTACCCTCCCTCTGGCACCGGCCGATCTGCGAATCCTGAAGCGAAGACTGGCTCGTCAGCGCTACTCCTATGGGAGGGCACTGGTAGCAAACGGCAGGATAGTACTGGGCAGGGAGACACTAATTGAATCCATCAAAGGAAATCCGCGGAGCATCAAACCCTATATCTTCTTGGCGGTATCATCTCTGGGCAGTAGGCTGATCCTCAGAGGCAAATCCTGGAAGAAACGGCTGGAACACAGCTTTGCTTGGAGTCGATCCTGATGCCATACAGGAGGAGGCTTTGAGGATCGCTTTCATCGACTCCAAACTGAATCTGAAGAGCGGGGGAGGCTCCAACCAGTCGCTGCACATGGTAGCTTCGAAGCTGGTTGAACTCGGCCACCAAGTTATGGTGATCACCCTGTTCCCTGCCCTCAATGCATATCCTGATGATCTGCCCTATCAGGTAATCAGCGAGGGCATGATCTCAAATCGGCTCGACAAGAAACATAGACTTGCAATTCAGAGAGTCCTCCACAGGTATGAAAACCAGGTTGACATCTATCACTTGTGGGAACCATGGCTTATTCTGGAAGCCGCTGTTTACCGGAGAATGGGAGGAAAGACACCCGTTGTTGCTTATTTGAATAACTATTCCTTCTGCACCAACTTGGGGCTCATGGACACCGAGTGCTATCGGCACTGTGGACTCGCCCGGCGAGTTCAACACCGACCTGAAAACCCGGTTAGGAAGGCCTTGTTGCTACCCTTCCGAGCGCTAGAATACTGCTTAGAAGTCACCATGCTGAATCGAGTGGATGCCTTCATAGCCATAAGCCCGGCAGTAGCTGAAATATACTCCTGGCGCAAGATTGATCCCCAAAAGATCTTCGTAGTCCCACCGGCGATAGATTATGCCTACCTGCAAAACCAGAGACACAGCCGTAGAAGTCAATCCTCTCCCCCGGGACGATATGATGTCCTCTATGTGGGGCGTCTCTGCCCTGAGAAGGGCGTCGATATCCTTATAGATGCAATTTCAAAAGTGGATTTGCCGCTGACCCTCCATATCGTGGGCGATGGTCCCCATAGAAACAGTCTGGAGCAACTCACCGAGCAGCTTAACCTATCGGAACAGGTCACATTTCACGGCTGGAAGCCCTACGATGAAGTCATCGATTCTTACCTAAACTCGCAACTATTTGTGCATCCCGGGCGCTGGCCTGAGCCATTAGGCCGAGCAGTGCTTGATGCCATGGCCCTTGAAGTGCCGGTTATTGCCGCCGATTCCGGCGGGCCACCCTGGGCCCTACAGGACGCTGGATTGACTTTCAGGCCCGGAGACAGTGAGGACCTGGCCGACAAGATAAAGGCAGTACACGAAGACACATCTCTAGCTGCAGATTTGACTCGAAGGGCTGAGAGCAGGGTGAAAAACTTCGACTATGAGAAGCTAATGCCTGAGCTTCTCAAGATTTACCAGGGTGTCATTGCAGCAGCGGATAAAAGATAGCCGCAGGACACCAATTTCAACCAAACTCTAAGTAGTTTATCCCCAAAGAGTCGCACTCACAATTCTCCAAAAGCATCCCGGCATCACGAATAAAACCCAGCCTCCATAGAAGAACGCATTTCCCCTACCAATACCCGCAACCGGGCATGGTACTTTTGTTTTGCAACCGCAGTACAAAGGGGTCATTGTTCCATCCGCTCAGTGGGTATAGATTTAGCGGGCAAATAGTCACGGCTCAAAGTCGCCAGGGAATATTTTGTCTAACATAATATATTATTGACAAAAATAATCCATATTGTATAATAACACCCTATTTAATGAATGATATTAACTGACGGTAATGGCGTAGCATGACATCTTTAACTTCCAGCCCGATTATGAAACAAAAGCGGCGAATACTTCACATTGTATTGGCCGCTTTAATTGTTGCCACACTGATAGCAGCCAGCCTGCCATCCCAAGCATTCGCTGCTGGAGATGGTACCACTGTGGGAACCCTCACCCTGGCACCAGCCTTTGAAAACATCGGCGTTATATCCAGCTTCTCAGACGATGACAATGGGAACAACAATGCAATCTTGGAATATCGAGAGGTTGGCGCTTCAACCTGGACATCGGGCATCACCATGACTGTGGACCGAAGGGACTACCTGTATGAGTTCCCCCTGGCAGGCGAGGAGGACAATAACCCGGTGCCAAACGAGTGGAAGAACCAGTGGCGGGCAGTCATCTTCGGACTCCAACCCAACACCGAATACCAGGTGCGCGTTACCTACACTGACCCCGATGGGGTATCCGGCTCTCCGGCGGTCGCCACCGTCGGAACCAGGAATGATGCTCCTGTTTCAAACGGAAACACCTACTATGTCGCTAATAATGGGGCTGATGGCAATCTCGGAACTTTTGATGCTCCGTTTGAAACGATCACCCATGCTATAGATGTTGTCGTGCCGGGTGACACGATTATGGTAATGCCCGGAACCTACTATGAAGTTAACTGGGAGGCGAGACCGGGGATAATTATTGATAAGTCGGGAACCGAGGAAAACTATATTACCATTAGAAGCTACGATCTCGAGAACAAGGCGGTTATCGATGGCCAAAGTACTCTTTGGTTTGGATTCTGGCTCCGAAATGCGAGCTACGTCCGCATACAGGGATTCGATCTTAAAAACTTCGACGGCGATCCCGGTGGCGGAATAGTTATTGGTAGTGATAGCTCAAGTGGCCCCCTATCCCAAGGCTGCATCATCGAAGATTGTACCCTGGCCGACCCCGGTGGGAGCTGGGCATCTGCTTGCATCCTGGTAAGGTACGCCAAGGACTACCTGATTCAGCACAATACCATGACCACCACCGGGATCGGAGGGCGCGCCGAGAGCTACGGCGTCTTCTTCCTGGGTTCACAGGGAGGAGCTACTATCCGAGAGAATACCGTGACTACCGAGGGCGTCTTCAAGGACGCAATAGGTGGTGTGGGAAACATGCGGATATGGGGTGGTCCCGGGCCTAACTCGTTCATCTACGACAATTATGCTTACGGCTCCTGGGATGACGGACTGGAGATAGAGGGTGGAAATCTGAATGTAGCTGTCTGGGGGAACACCACCAAGAATAACAGCCTCGATAGCGGTAGCTACCCCGGAGCCAGTATGAACATGGGGCTTGGGCTTACCTCGACCATCGTTGGCCCGTTATACGCTTTTAGAAACATCGTTATCAACCACGGGGACGCCGCAATAAAGCTGGGCTCCAATTCGTATGGCAATATCTACATCTACCACAACACCATATATTCTCCCCAGGGAGGCGCTGGGCCTTCTCACTTCGGTAACAATGCTGTCGCCGATAACGTTTGTCTTCGTAACAACATCATAATTACAGGAGGGGGCAGGAGCGTCGAGATTTGGGGCGACCCATCAGACGACCACGGTCTTAACGACTGGGACTACGATGCCTTCTGGAGCACAAGGGATATACCGCATGGTTTCAAGGGAGTGTGGTATACCGCAAGATACGGCACTCTGGCTTCGTTCCAGGAGGGAACCGGCTTAGAGCTTCACGGGCTGGAGGTTGAGAACCCCCAGTTCATCAACCCCGATGCTGACGATTTACGCCTAGACACAAGTTCGCCCTGTGTCGATCAGGGCGCACTCATCCCGGGTTTCAACGATGGAAACTCTCCCTGGCCATATCAGGGCTTGGCTCCGGACATCGGCGCCTATGAACTGGATTCGGGGCCACCACCACCACCAGGCCCCCTGCACCACATCACCATCGCACCTGCCAGTAGCAGCCTGACCTTTGGCCAAAACCAGCAGTTCACCGCTACCGGCTATGACGAGAACAACAGGCAACTCACTGGCATCAGCTTCTCCTGGAGCGTTACTAATCCTGAAGCCGGTACCATCAACGCCAACGGGTTATTCACAGCAGGCGTCGTGGAGGGCACATACCCCGATGTCGTCAGGGCCGAGTCGGAATCCATAGCTGCCTACGCCTCGGTTAGCATCGCGGCACCACCACCCAACGAGCCTCCGGTGGCAGTGGATGATACCTACAGCGTGGATGAGGACAATGTCTTAACCATCGCAGCGCCGGGCGTTTTGGCTAACGACAGCGATGCCAACGATGACACGCTGATAGCAATACCGACGAGCGATGTCAGCCACGGCACCCTCATCCTGAATGACGACGGCTCATTCAGCTACACCCCTGACGCTGGCTACGTCGGCAGCGACAGCTTCACTTACGTGGCCAACGATGGGCAAGCCGACTCCAACACCGCCACGGTGTCCATCACTGTCAACACCTCAGGTTCCCCACCGGGGGATACAACCACCTTCGGTCTTGATAGCGGCGATGACACCTGGGGTGAGGCTGCGAACGTTATCAGTGGAATGAAATTCACATGCCTTGATGATGGCACTCTGAGTGAGATGGGACTTCTTATTGATGATAGCTCACCGAGCGGGAATGTCAAGGTAGCCATATATGACCACGATACCGAAAATGACCTGCCCCAGAACCTTCTTTGGGGTGGGAACAGCACACCAGTTACTGATGGCTGGATGGAATGGACAACGTCACCGGTTCAACTGACCAAAGATACCGACTACTGGCTGGTCCTATGGATAGACGTGCAGAATGGTATCAGATACCAGAGCGATGCGGGACGGCATATCTGGTGGTACGAGTCATACAGTGATTGGCCTGCTGTACTCGACGACAATCCCCACGATACAAACACCAAGCAGTATGTCATGCAGGCAACTTATACGATAGACGCCGGGCCTCTTGACCATATCGTGGTGATGCCAGCGACGGTGGATGTAGGAGCCGGCGGCAGCCAGCAGTTCACTGCTATCGGCTATGACCAGTATGATAACGAGGTACCCATCACTCCTAGCTGGAGCACCGATGTTGGCACTATCGATGAAAACGGGCTGTTCACTGCCCAGGACACTGCCGGTGCAAACGGATACGTCAAGGCCACTGTGGATGCCATAGAGGACCAGGCGGTGGTGAATATTGTGGATGGCTACACGCCTGGCGATGCCGACGGGGACGGCAGTGTAACCAGCTTAGATATAACCAAACTGGAGAGAATCATCATGGGGCTGGACGACCCAACCGCAGGCGCTGATGCCAACGAGGACGGCAGCGTAAACACCCTAGATATAACCCGAATTGAGCTGATCATCATGGGTGGTTAATCCTTCAAGGAGGATAGAGAATGAACAAGTGGAAGCGCCCTCTAATTGTGGGGGTTATCCTGAGTTTGGCAATAATGCTGCCTTTTCCTTCTATTGCAGTTGCTGCTGATGCCACGGTTAGCATTGATGCCCCGGCGGAGGTAGGCGAAGGTACTGACTTCATCGCCAGGGTCAACATCACTGAGGTAGTAAATTTCGATGCTGCTAACTACGATATCACCTATGACTCGTCCATCCTTGAGGTAACCGACGTCACCGATGGCGTCATAGGCGGGACTGCGATCCCAGTTTCCATATGGGGTCTTATCCCCTCAGGGGTCCAGGGTACTATAAGGGTAATACAAAATATCCCCGGGATTTCGGGGGTCAGCGGCTCAGGATATCTGGCGGAGATACACTTCCACGTCGTTGGCTCGGCGGGCAGCACCAGCAACATCACTCCATCTAATGCGATGCTAAGTGACAATACCGCGACCGAGATACCGGCGATCTGGGTGGGGGATTCAGTGCATGTCAACACCGCCTTGGATGCTGGGTTCTCAGCCAGCCCACTTGAGGGAGTGGCCGGGGTTACAGAATTCACTTTCACCGATGCCACCACCGGAGGCACGCCACCCTATAACTATGAGTGGGACTTCGACAATAACGGTACAGTGGATAGCACTGCTGCAAATCCCACCTATATCTATGCCAGTGCTGGAACCTATACCGTCTCCTTCACCGTGACTGATAGCTTGTCAACCAGCAATGCCGAGATCAGGGCGGGTTATATCACGGTGTATCAGCCTGTGGATGCCGGGTTCTCAGCCAGCCCTCTTGAGGGAGTAGCCGGGGTTACAGAATTCACTTTCACTGATGCCACCACCGGAGGCACGCCACCCTACACCTATGAGTGGGACTTCGACAACGATGGGACGGCGGATAACGCCGCTGCAAGTCCTACCCATACTTATGCCAGTGCTGGAACCTATACCGTCTCCCTCGATGTGACTGATAGCTTGTCAACCAGCAATACCGAGACCAAGACGGGTTATATCGCCGTATATGACCCGGGCGATGCTAACAAAGATGGAAACGTAAGTAGCCTGGATATAACCAAACTGGAGAGGGTCATCATGGGGCTGGACGATCCAACCCCTGGGGCTGATGCCAATGCCGATGGCAGCACAGATGCCCTGGATATAACCAAGATAGAGCTGATCATCATCGGTGCTTGATAGTCGAACAAGGATAGAAAATGCACAATTGGAAACATCTCTTAAAGTTTGTAGTAATACTGTGCTTGGCAGTGGTGCTGCTTCCTTCCTCTATTGCTAGTGCTGATGGGGTCACGGTGAGCATTGACGCCCCAGCCGAGGTAGATGCAGGTGCCGACTTCATCGCCAGGGTCGATATCACTGAGGTGGCAAATTTCGATGCTGCTAACTATGATATCACCTATGACCCGTCCATCCTTGAGGTGACCGATGTCACCGATGGCGTCATAGATGGGACTGCGATCCCTGTTGATATGTGGGATTTTGTCCCCGCAGGGACTCAGGGAACGATAAGGGTGATACATAATGTTCCTGGGATTTCCGGGGTGAGCGGGTCGGGGTACCTCTCTGAGATACATTTTCATGTGGTCGGATCAGCTGGCAACACCAGCGGCATAACCATGTCCAACGGGGTACTCAGTGACAATACCGCAACCGAGATACCGTCGACTTGGCTGGGGGATTCAGTGCATGTGGCAGGAGCACAAGGGCCTGGAGGTGGAGGGGGTGGCGGAGGAGGTGGTGGGGGTAGCTCATCGCAGGCCACCAAGCTGGAACTGGAGATGATGGACAAGGTGTTCTCTGCGCCTATGACGGATGAAGGGGTGCTCGAAGAGGCTTTGGAAGCCAGTTCTCCCGATGGAGCAGTGGCAATCCATCTAGCTGAGGGCACCCAGGCGCTGGACAGCGAGGGCGGTCGCCTTGAGATGATCACTGTGGAAGCCGTCCCCGAGCTGCCAGAGATGCCAGAGAAGGGACATATTGTTGGTGCGGCCTATGAATTTGGGCCAGAGGGTGCCACCTTTGACCCCGAAATAAAGTTGATCATGCAATATGACCCTGACGATGTACCGGAAGGAGTTAGTGAGGAGAACCTATTTGTCGCTTGCTACGAAAGCGAGTCAGGGGAGTGTGTGCTTCTGCCTGCTGTGGTGGATACAGGGGCTCGTACGGTTAGTGTCAGTATAAGCCATTTCACCATTTTTGCCGTTATCGGGAAAGAGGAAGCGGCTTTTCACTTCGCCAATCTCTTGGTGTCTCCTACCACTGTGGACGATGGCGAAGGCGTTGCTATAAGTGTTGAGGTCACAAACACCGGCGGGCTTGAGGGCAGCTGCACCGTAATGCTGTTAGTGGATGATGCTGAAGAAGCAACTCAGGAGTTGACGCTAGCCTCAGGGGCTAGCGAAATCGTTACGTTTGGTGTGACAAGAGACGTTGCCAAAACCTACAGCGTGCGGATAGATGCGCTCACTGATGAGTTTACTGTGACAACCCCATCCTCATGGGCGTTTGCCTGGGTAATCTTGGGCGGGGTTCTGGGTCTTTTGGCTGTGGCGGCAATAGCAATCTACCTCGTCGTGTTCCGCAGACGGAAAGCAGCTGCTTTAGAGTGATAGCGGCTCAAAGTCCCCCACAAAATGACCACCGCAGAGCTTCGTAGTTGCCAGATGTAAGCCTCGTTATCTAGAAAATGCTGGTCATTAAATGGCCCCACGGGAGACATTCTAACTTGCTTCCAATCTCTGAGAAGGGATTTGACTCTTGGGGCTTGGATTGAACTAGTTCACTCGCCATTGATAGCAAACCAGCTTCGATTGACAGCCTTGCTAGCCGTGTTACAATGAACAAAAAGAGGGCTACGGAGAGGATAAGAGCCCATTGCCCGTAGTGCGGTAGACGAGAGGGGTGGCCACCGCTGTCTTCACACCTATCCTATGCCTCATTATCGTATACTGCCGCACATTATCCGCAGGAGTGACCGTAAGGATTCGGTTAAGAAATGGTTATGATTTCTTTATCCTTAGGCCGTAAGATTAAGCACCAGGGGAACGTGCTTCACATTGTGTTGGCAGCCTTAGGTCTAGCCCTACTGCTGGCAGCTGGTCTCCCTTACCCGGCAGTGGCCGGGGGGGAGGCTACCATTGTGGGCACCCTCTCGCTGGCTCCAGCCTTTGAAAATATTGGCGTTATCTCCAGCTTCTCTGGGGATGATAATGGGAACAACAACGCAACTCTGGAATATCGAGAGGTCGGTTCTTCTACTTGGAAGCCTGGCATCCCTATGACTGTGGATCGAAGGGATTTCTTGTATGAGTTCCCCCTGGCGGGAGAGCCTGACAATAATCCTGTACCAAACGAGTGGAAGAATCAGTGGCGTGCGGTCATCTTTGGGCTCGAACCCGACACCGAATACGAGGTCAGGGTTACTTACACTGACCCCGATGGCGTAACTGGCTCTCCTGTCGTTGCCACAATTAAGACCAGGAACGACAACCCTCCCTCAAACGGCAACACCTACTACGTCTCGAATGCTGGAGATGACAGCAGTCCAGGGAATTTCGATGCCCCATTCAGGACAATCCAGCATGCGGCAAGCATTGTCAATCCCGGAGACACCGTACTGGTAATGCCAGGCACGTACACCGAAGAAGGCTCAGGAGCACCATGGCGTACTGGCATAACCATAGACAGGTCAGGCATCTCGGATAACTATATCACTTTCCGGAGCTACGACCTGGACAACAAGGCGGTGATAGATGGCGATCTTGGCGATGGAACCAGACTCTGGTTCGGGTTCCGCCTCTTAGGGAGCTATATCAGGATAAAGGGGTTTGACCTCAGGAATTTCAATGGTGATGCCGGGGGTTGTGTAGTTGTTGATAATGAAGCTACTGGCAGCATTATCGAAGATAACATTATGATCGACCCCGGAGGGCGTTGGGCCTGTGCCGGAGTATTGCTCTACGGTTCCAGCAATACGCTTATCCAGAAGAACCAGATTTCGACCACTGGTATCGGTGAACGGGCTCAGAATTATGGTGTTAACTTCTACGGGACCTATGGTGGTAATGTTATTAGAGATAACGTTATTAACACTCAGGGCATATTTAAGGATGGGATGGGGGGGAGCGGAAATATGCGGATATGGGGCGGACCTGGTCCTAACTCATTCATCTATGACAACTACGTCTACGGACCTTGGGATGATGGCCTGGAGATAGAAGGCGGGAATTTAAATGTAGCTGTCTGGGGCAATTTTATTGAGAATAACGACCTGACAGAGCCTGGTGGTGTCGGTATGAATATGGGGCTTGGTCTCACCTCGACCATTGTTGGGCCGTTATATGCGTTTAGGAACGTCATCGTTAACCACGGAGATGCAGCGATAAAGCTGGGTTCCAATTCCTTTGGCAATATCTATCTCTACCAAAATACAATCTACAGCACAGGTAGTGGAGCGGGACCATCGTTCTTTGGTAATAATGCGATAGCCGATAATATTACATCGCGCAACAATATCATCTGGCTTGAGCACGGCAGGCTTTGCGAAAATTGGGATTCTTCAGGCGATAGAGGGCTTAACAGTTTTGATTATGACGCCCTTTGGACTAATAGAGAAGCGGGTGGATTTTCCTGGTCATGGTATAACGAAAGATACGGCGACCTTGCCTATTTTCAGACGACCACAGGACAGGAGCTGCATGCGGTGTTGGTGCCAGACCCCATGTTCGTGGAACCAGGTGCCGACGACTTTACATTGCAATCAACATCCCCTTGCATAGATAAAGGAGTGGTCCTTCCCGGCTTTAACGACGCAGACTCCCCCTGGCCATATTACGGCGCTGCTCCAGACCTTGGCGCCTGTGAGTCTGCACACGGGTCGTTACAGGGGCCCCTGCATCATATCGCCATCACCCCCGGCAGCGCTAGCCTGGAGTTCAGCCAGACACGGCAGTTCACCGCCACTGGTTATGACCGAGACAATAACGAGATAATCGGACTCAGCTTCACTTGGAGCGTGATCAATGCTGGTGCCGGCAGCATCGATGGCAACGGTCTGTTCACTGCGGGTATGGTGGAAGGGACATACGCTGACGTCGTCAAGGCAGAGGCCGAATCCATTGTCGGCTATGCCTCGGTGAGTATCGCGGGGACAGCGACCTCGTTCCCTTGGGGACTTTTTGGGGGCATCTTGGGAGGTGTTCTGGTTACCTTGGCAGTGGCCACATTATTGTACTTGGTTCTCCGCAGGAGAAGGATAGCCGGTGCCCAATGAAGGTGGTGGGGTGCGGTGTGAGGTGAAACTATAAAATAACATGCTCTAGCGTTTCTTACAATAACCGTTACTCGTCGTGTTCCGCAGGCGGAAAGCAGGTGCTTGATAGTGATGGCTGCTTAAAGTCCCCCACAAAATGACCGACGCAGAGCTTCATAGTTGCCAGATGTAAGCCTCGTTATCCATAAAATGCTGGTAACTAAATGGCCCCACGGGCCACATTCTAACCACTGCATGACATGATTCTAACTTGTTTCTAACCTGGCAGAGATATACTTTCCATAGATGAAACGGGAACTTGCCATCCTTATCATATGGATGCTGGTCCTCTGGGGATTGCTGCTTGCCCCTATCGGCGAGGACGATGTAAGCGGCTCCGTAGGATTTAAGCACTGGGATAAGATTGCCCATTTTGGCCTTTTCGGGGTCACTGGCTTTGTTAGCACCTTTGGTATCAGCTTCTTCAGGGCACTGAGATCTCGCATCCTCTTCGCAATGATACTTGGACTGCTCCTGGCCGTATGTACAGAGGGTGCACAGTCTCTCATCGGCTTCCGAAATGGGTCGCCCTATGATCTGGTGGCAGATATAGCGGGATTATCGGCTGCTTTGCTGCTGTACGTGCTCCTGCATCGTCGATGGACTGGCCGCGCTTTAGGCTGAGGACCGGTCCCCCTCATTTTCAACCCGATTACGTGATTTTGCTTTCAATATCCTGTGAAGACCTCATGAACAGGCCTGTAGAAGTCGGCTCTTGGCGAGCCTCCTCCGTCTTTGAAACAAGCATCAGGGCCTCGGTGGGGCAAGCATTGACACATAGCCCGCAACCGATGCACCTATCCAGGTTGATATCGGCGACTGCGCTAGCCGTAATGCTAATGGCATCCATCGGACAGCGACCCACGCAGATTTCACACCCATTGCAAAGGGCGGGGTCTACTTGGGCGAAGTAGTTGGATATGACAATGGCCGCCGGATTTGGAAACTTTTTTATCGTCCGAAGCAGGAAACAGCAGTTGGGACAGCAGTTGCATATGGCTCCCGTGTCTACACTATCCGAGAGTTGGTGCACTAAACCGGCTTCCTCAGCCAGGTCCAAAATGCCCAATGCTTCCTCCTGGGTTACCCATCGAGCCATTGCGTGGTCAACATAGTACTCAGCATAGAAACCCAAGAGAAGGCAGACCTCAAGAGGCTGGCTGCAGCCGGGTTCCAACAGACTACGGTGCACTGCGCAGAAGCATTTGGCCACGGCAATGCGGTCTTGGCTCTTGATTATGTCCCTGACATCTTCATAGGGTGCTATAGGCTGAGAGACCTTGATAGGAGCTTCCACGGGAATAGTACGCATCGGATACCCGGACACAACCT
>Ga0180434_10005820_pt1 | contig 14379 bp, 13 predicted proteins | sample SS_ome_7_FD_132453 | JGI IMG/M metagenome (GOLD analysis project Ga0180434, IMG submission 132453) | Hypersaline lake sediment archaeal communities from the Salton Sea, California, USA - SS_1_D_2 metaG | ecosystem: Environmental > Aquatic > Non-marine Saline and Alkaline > Hypersaline >... | reverse complement strand
CTGCGTCGCGGAGATGCGCGAGAAGACGCCCTGCTGCGAGGCCGCGGGGCCCTGCAGGCGAGGCTGGATCCACTGCGGATCGTTGTAGTGCCGCCGGATCGCGCCCATCATCTCGCGGTGGCCGAGGTTCACGTCGTCGCGAAGGACGCCTTCCGGCATGCCGCCGTCGGCGGGCAGGATGACGTTGTTGCCAGCCTCGGTGGGATCGAACTCCCAGACGTCCCTACTCATCGATCTTCTCCCGATACTTCTCGAACATCCGGCGCTGGATCTGCCGCTTCCGCATCTCAATCGCGTCGATGCGTCGCAGCTTCTCCGCTCCGCTCATGTCGCGGTGCTCCCGGATCAGCTCTTGCTGATTCGTCAGGTCGGACACAACGGCCCGGGCCCGCTGGAACGCCTTCTGCATGCCGATCTTAGCGCGGAACTGAGGGTCCTCTTTCATGCGCCTGAGGCCCTCGAGGTCGCCGGAGTTCATGAAGTAGTCCATGTCCTCCTTCACTTCGCTGAGCCGCTTGTTGATGTCCCAGAACTCGCCGACCGCTCGGTCGTACTTCTCGTCGCGCAGGCGGTGCCTCCGCACGATCGGAGCGTCCTCCCAGTGCATGTCCGGGCCGTCCGGGTTCAGGAACTGCTCGGCGAGCAAGGCGCCCTGGACGCCGAACGAGTTCGTGAAGTAGCGGACGATGTGCTCTGCCTTCTGCGGGCTGGAGAGCCAGTCGGGTGCGAACGGGACCTGGCCCATCCACTCGCCCCACTGGCGATAGACCTCGGGAGTCTTCGACGTTGCCCTGTTATGCGCGGATCGGCCGATGGTCTCCATCGCCTCGATCGGGTTCCCCGTGAAGTTGTTGACGTTGTACTTCAGCTCTAGGCCGAGGCCGATGCCGACCGGCGCGGGCAGCGGCATCTGCTCCGCCCCCGCGTTGATGCCCACGTTCGAGAGCATGATCATCGCGACGTCCGTCGCAGCGTCGGCAACGCCGTCCGCGGTCGAGTCGTACATCTCGTCCATGATGCGCTCGGCCACGTTGGCGATCAGGCCGATCTCGTGGTTCTTCGCGATCAGGTACCGATCGAGGACGAGGTGCCCGCGGTCGTCGGTCTTGAGCTGGCCGCCTTCCATCTGTGGAAGCGGGACGATGTGGTAGGCGCGCTTGAGCCACTCCGGGTGCTTCCCCCAGTCCGGGTCCATGCGGCGGTTTATCTCGGTGAGCGTGATGGCCGCGACGGCGGCTCCTCCGAGCCGCGCCATGAACGCACCACGACCTTCGGCGTCGCGGAAGCCGGCGCGCGCGAATCGGTCCGCGGAGTTCATCGTGGCGGAGAGGAAGGGCGTGACCTCCTGAATCCCGCGCATCATCTGCCACGTCCCTCGAGCCGAGAAGTTGGGCTGAATCTGCGTGCCGAGCCACGCGGCGTGCTTCGCCGGGATGCCCTGCTTGATCGCCTGCTGGTACTCTCCGAAGCGGACACCGGACTCGATCGAGTTCGTGATCTTCCGCATCAGGTCGAGGACCTTCAGCGGCGACGTGAGGATATCCTTCACGTTGCTCGTCGTGCGCCGCGCGTCCCTCAGGAGGTTGTTCGCCGTGGCCGGATTGATGCCCGTGAGCTGGGCCGAGCCGCCGACGTTCGCCATGTAGTTCTGGTACTCGGGCGAGTTCCGCATGGAGTGCGAGATGCCGTTGATGGCCTTGCGGACGATGCTGCCGCCGGTCTTCGAGAACAGGAAGCCGCCGACGAGATCGCGTTCGAGCGCGGAAGTGAAGAACTCCGGGTTCAGCGTGATCGTGTCCTGAATACCAGTCCGGACCTTGCCGATCGCCTGGGCCCATCCTGGCAGCGCGGGGCGCCGGAGGAACTTCACCGAATCCAGCATGCCCTGGTCCTTCGGCGTGTAGTAGTACTCCTTGCCCTCGCGACGAACGACGATCGTTCGGTCACGATCCTTCGGGTCCGCGATGCGGCCGACGCGCCGCTCGAACGGCTCCGACGGGTGCGCCCGGCTCTTGACGTAGGGCTCGTAGGTGTCGAACCAGATGCCTGCGTTGGGGGTCCGCAGGATCGTGTCGACGAGCTGCGTCTTCGCGATGTTCTCCTCGGCGCGACGGAAGATCGTGTCCGCTCCGCCGAGAGTGAGTTCGAGCCAGTTGCCCGCCAGATTCCGGCGATCGCCACGAAGCTGACGGACAACCTTGCCGCGGAGAACAGAGTCCCCCCCGGCTGCCCCACCGATCACATCGGACATGTCGCGCTGGAAGGGGAACGCGTATTCGCTATTCCACTGCTCCCAGCCCACGACCTGCCGCTGCGAGAAGAGGCCGGCTCGACGTCCGTACTCGCGGACGTCCCGCTGCCACAGACGAAGCTCGTCGTAGGCCTTGCGGAAGTGCTTGAACTGAGGATCGTCCGCGATGCGGAGCATCCCGTTGATCTCTTCGAGCGAGAAGAGGTTCTCGCGGCGAGACCACCCGGCCATGGAGAGGATCTGATCCTCCAGCTTTGGGCGGTTCTCCCCGGAGTGCCACCTCCGGAGGATGTTGTCGATCTGTGCCGCTTCCTTCGGATCTTTCGTCTTCGCTCGCTGTTTGGCGAGCTGGTCGATGTAGTCCTCCGTGACCTGCTTGACCGACTGGATCTTGTTGCCCCGGATCGCCTGGCCGTAGAGCTCCTTGGCGCGCGGACCGGGAGCGAACTGCGCGAAGGCGCGCTGCATCTTCGGCGTGTCGCCGATCATCGAGAGGATCTTCGCGAGACTCCTGCCGTTCGGGTTCGCGACCTGATGCGGGCGGCCCATGTCATCGAACTGCAGCAGCGGCACGCCACGCTGGGCCGAGAGGTCGAGGAGGCGGTTCGCGTTCTGGGCGGCCTGGAAGTAGGCGATGACGCGGTCGGCTTCCTCAGGGCTGAGCGCCTTGGCAACGGCGTTCCACGCGCCCTCGTTCGAGTCGATGGCGCCCTGGCGATACCTTGAGATCGCGCTCTGCAGGATAGACTCGGTGTTCTCGTCGCCGCCGATGCGGGCCTGGGCAGAGGTGATCGCGTCGGCCTGAACGTACTCGTGCGCGTCTTTCACGAACTCCATGTATGCGTCGCGCTCGGACTTCGACATCCCGTTCTCGATGAAGTCCTCCCAGATCTTGTTCAGCTCGGGAGCGTACGCCTCGCGCTCGCCCTGGCCGTTGCCGCCGTGCCGACCATCGAGGTCGACGTCGCCGCCGAACTTCTTGTTGTTGGTCGAGTAGATCCGGATGAACTCGGCCCATCCCTCGTGCAGGTCTGGGCGGTCGTAGCTGAGTGCCATCTGCTCTTCGAGCCGCTTGAATCGGTCGGGCAGCTCGTCTGCGTATTTGAGCAGCGTCTTCACCGGCACGCCGGCCTCAAAATACTCCGCTCCGGCGGCCATCTCCTTCTCCAGAAGCCACAAGCGAAGCTCGTTCACCTCGCGCGCGAGCTTCTCGCCGACGGCGTACTGCGCCAGCTCGGGGCGGGTCCGAACGAGATCGTGACCCCATTCGTGCGCGGTCACCTGCACGTTGCCAGGGTCGAGCTGCTTCATCTCGCGGGTCTTGCCCCAGTGCCAGCCTGCGGCGCCCTCGCCGCCACGGACCTCGCCGCGTCGGACGTTGAAGCCCCACTTCTTCGCGAAGCGCTTGATGATCTCGCCCGGCTTCTTGATCTGGATGTCGGTCCCGGCAGTCACCCGGTCCGGGTTTGCCCCCGCCGGCTTCATCGGCGTGTGGCGCCAGCCAGGGTTCCAACCGGACGGCAGCTCGGCGGACGGCTCGCCACGACCGTTGATGTGGTCGTCGAGCATCCGGTCGAGATCGGCGAAGTCGTCCATCTGGCCCTTAATCTTCGGGTCGTTCGCCATCTCCGTGATGCGGTTGGTCACGCGGTCGAAGTCGGCGATCTCCGCCTCGGTGTACCGGCGGCGGGAGAACTCCGCGCCCGTCCGGTCCTGGCCGGCGGCCTCGAGGAGGTCGCCGAGCTCGTCGGCGTTCAGCTCGCGCCCCGTCACCGGGTCGAGCGCGACGTCGGCCTCATCCTTCTCGGCCACACGGACGCGGTAGAGGTCGTCGACGAACTCCTCGGCGTCAGGCACGCCCAGCTCGCGCGCGTAGCGGTAGAGGTCGTCGCGGCTCGTGCCGCCGACCTCGATCGTCCGGCCGTCCTGCAGCGCGAGGTCTTCCCGGTTCTGCCACGCGAGCTGCTGCTCGGGCGTCATATCCTGGGAGCGCCAATAGATCGGGGACGTGTTTTCGATGTCGTCGCCAACCGCTCGTAGGAACTCGCCCACGGTCCGCAGCTCCTGGCCGTCCGGGCCCGTGACCGGGGTCTCAAGGGGGGCATCGAAGTCCTCGACCTGCTTCCGCAGGCGCGCGAGCTTCTCGCTCTCGGCCAGCATCCCAGCGGCGCCGGGATATGAGTCCGGGGTGATACCCAGATCCTTCGCTCGCTTCGGCGAGATGTACTTCCCGGGCATGCCGGAGATCGTCGCCATCGCGAGGGCCTGGATGAGGTTCTCCCGGGACTCCAGCCCCTGCAGCTCCCCTGCAACCAGGCCGAGAGCAGCGTCCGCAGGGAAGCGAGCCAGCCGCCCCAGGACCGCGGTCCCGCCGCCGGCAGCGCCCAGGGCAGCGTCGATCGCGCCGCGCTGCAGGGCCGCCTGAGGCGACTCCGTGTAGCCGGCCATGGCGCCAGCCGCGCCCATGCCGAGGGCCTGAGACCCCATGAGAAGACCGATCCCTGGGGTTCCGGCCATGAGGGCAGCGCCACCCATGTAGGCCGCTCCGGAGAGGAGGGCGCCCGGGACGATCGCGCCGGCGACGTTGCCTACGAGGTGGGCCGCCTGGGCCTCCCAGCCGGTGCCGACGCGCGTCTGACCGTCCTTGATCCGCATGTGGGCCCAGTCGAGGACGTCCTCGTCCGGGGTCTCCATCAGGCCGGCGTCCTCGATCATCGAGAGCGCGCCCGCGGCGACGAGCGTTGCCTGGCCGAGGCCAGCCTCGAAGCCACCAGAGAGCGAGTCCCAGACCCCGTACCCGCCGCCCGCGTTGAAGGCGTGGATTCGGTCGGCCATCTCCTTGGCCTTGGCCGGGTTCGTGGACGCGATCGCGGCGAACCGCTCGTCACGCTTCGCGAGCTCCTCGACGCGCCGGTCCTCGGGCAGCGAGAGGAACTCGGCGGAGTCGGCGTAGGTCTTGATCGTCTCGCGCTGGCGCGGCTGCTGGACCGTGACGGATCGCGCGGGGGTGTCGTCGACCGCGACCTCCGGCGCGCCCCCGCCGTCGTAGTCGGCGAGGAACATGTCGTAGAAGCCCTGGTTGCGCTTCGTGAGCTTCTTGCCGCCGGCGGAGCGTTCGTACTCGGCGAGCATGCCCTCGAGATTGTTCTCGCGGACCGCTTCCGTGAACTTCGGGAACTTGTGGAGTCCCGCGTTGAAGTCCATGTCCATGAGCATCAGGCGCCGGCGCTCGTCGAGGGAGTCGAAGTCCTCCTCCCCGAAGCGCGCTCGGGCCCGCCGGTAGTGGGACTGCATGTCCTGGCGGAGAAGGCGATCGGCCTGCTCCTCGGAGATCCCGGACGAGAAGTCCTCCCCCTCCCGGATCTTGTGGCCGTACCCCACCGTCCAGTTGCCGGTCGCATCCTTGTACGGATCCGAGCGGAACCCCTCTTGGTCCTTCAGGAAGCTGACGTAGTCTGCGCCCCAATTCCGGGCCACGGCGGTCTCCTAGAACGAGTTGCCCCACGCCCGGCGGAAGTCGCCGGGGATGCCCATGAGCTGATCACTGACGCCCGTCAGCGAATTCATGAAGTCGTGGCGCGCCCTCACGCCGCTCAGGTAGGGATCTCCCTGCGGATCGATGCCGCCCTCGGGCCCGAAGAGGAAGTTGTCCCGGGCGCGGTTTAGGCGCCCCTGCAGATCCGCCTCCCGGCGCAGGGTGCTCCTGCTCGGAGTCCCGGGAGGGAACGAGCTGCTGATCCCCGTCTGCCCGGAGAGCCGGCTGGCCGGCTGCAGAGAGGATCCGGTCACGCGCTGCGCGAAGGAACCTGCCGGCGCCACGCCGACGTCACCCATGAACGAGGCCTCGAGGTCGTCGAGCGGGTCGCCGGCCATGGGGGCGCCGCGCCGCGCCTCCTCGGTGACCGAGCCAGAGTCCCCGGTGAGGAACGAGTTGCCTGCGCCCCCGGCCTCCGGATCCCCGCCGTACTCCTGCTCCAGCCACTGCTCGAAGGTCAGCGGAGCGTCGCCAGCGTTGTCGATGTCCCCACGGAAGGCCGCGTAGTCCAGGCGGGCCTGGTACGCCGCGTCCGATTCCCCATGGAACTGCTTCAGCGAGTCGTTCAGGATCGAGCCCTCGACGCCGAGCATGTCGGGAGAGAAGATGTCGCCGGCCTCGCCCTTGGCGAACTGCGTCCACCGGTTCCGCCGCTGCGAGTCGAGGCGCTGCTGCTCCCGCGTGAGCGGCTTCGGGCCGCGCGCGGCGCGGTAGCGCTCCAGCGTGAGCTGCAGGGTCGCGAGATCTCGGTCGCCGTTCTGGTAGGCCTCGAGGATGCGCCGCTCGTCGTCTTCGAGCGACGGGTCGTCGAGTCGCTCCCCGATGTACTTCCGGGTCTCGATCTCGTCTACGCGAGCTCGGTTCTGCGCGAACGACTGCCCCAGGCCCGCGGCGCTCTGGCCGAAGGCCTCCGCGACCGCGTTGCCGACGCCTCCTGGGCCGCCCCGCGCAGCCGCAGCGGCCATCGTCCCGAACATCTGGCCGGCGGACATGAGCGCGCCGCCGAGGCCGCCGACGTTCCGGTTGAAGTTGGAGCCGAGCTGAGACATCAGGCCGGGGCCGGGCGCTTCGCCGCCCGCCTTGATCGGGGCCTGGTTCGCAATCACGTCGTCGAGGGTGGCGAAGTCAGGCGTGCGCGCCTGCTCCGTCGGCCCGCCCTCGGGCGAAGGAGCCTGCCGCTTCGCCGGGCGCCGGGCAGACCGACCCACGCCGGCCGCCTCCATCATGACGCCCATCGTGCCCATGGTCCCCAAGCCCTGGTCGTTCACGTTCGTCCCGAACGGGTAGAAGCCGGGGTCGGGGTTCTCAAGGCTGATGTCGAGCATCCGCTCCTGCGCGAGCAGCAGGGGGTCCCTGTTCCGGAATCCGAATCGATCCATGTCCTACCCCATCAGTGCCGCGCCGCCGAGCGTGCCCATCAGGCTCATGAGCCCGAGGCCGATCGAGAGGCCCGTGTTGCCGCCGGGCGCCGTGCCGGTCGTGGTGCCGAAGCCGAGATTCTGGCCCACCCGCTGCCCGAAGCGATCGAGTCGCTGCTCGGGCTCGATCTGGCCGAAGTTGAAGCGCTCGATGGCCTCGTTGATGAGCTGCTGCTCGAGGCCCTGCTGCATCGCCCCGGTCGCGCCGAGCGCGCCGATCGCCGCCTGCTCCTGCTGCTGCAGGCCAGCCTGGGCCCCGACCGCCTTGAAGCGATCGCCCATCCGGCGCTCGTAGTCGCCGTAGTAGATCTGCGTCCCGAGGTCACCGAGCTCGCGCGCGAGGGTCTCCTCCGATCGGCCAATCCCAGCTTGCATCTGGGGACTGGCGCTCTGGCCGGCGCCCGCGAAGCGCGACTGGATGCCGGGGAGGACGTTCCGCTGGTACGCCTGCCCGATCCGCTTGCTCATCACGTCGAACTGCTGGTCGAGCAGGGGGTTCGATCCCTGCGCGCCCATGAACTCGCCGCCGAGCACGTCGCCGATGAACTGGTTCGCCGCGTCCCGGGGCGCGAAGTCCGTCGCCAGGTCCCGCGTCATCTGGAACGCGAGGCCCTGATCCGAGCCGAATCCTGCCGTGCGCTGCCCCGAGAACTGCTCGATGGGCACGTCGTACCGCTCGCCGGCCTGCTCGTAGAAGGTCCGGAGCTGGTCGGCCTGCGGGCCCCACGGCACCGTCCGGGTCTCGGTCTTCTGGGTTCCGCTGCTCATGATGCCATCTCCCTGATTCGCTTGGTGATGCAGACGTAGTCGAGGTCGAAGTCCTGGAAGACGCGCTGCCACCCCGGTCGCCCCAGAATCTTGAGCACGTCGGCTCCCTGGTCCTGGGCGAATTGCTCGATGGTAGCAACAACGTCCCGCATCGATTCCCACGACACCTGGGTGTCTCGGGTCGCTCCGGCGACGATCTCGCACCCCACCAGGCCGGACGGGTACGTCACGATCGAGGTCGTCACGGCCCCCACCGCCTCATCCGACTCGTCATCGATGATCGCCCAGACCTGCGCGCGCGACTCCGCGACGGAGGTCAGGAGGGTCTGCATCGTGTAGTCGGTCTGGCGACGAACCGCGGGCTCCAAGAAGCCGGCGAGCTTCTGCCACCCCTCCTCGCTCACCTGCGACGGGTCGACGTAGAACGCCTTAACCGATTGCGGTCGCGTCGAAGGTCCGGTCTGTGTCCGGCTGAGAGTCATGGTGGATCGTGATCCTGCCGACGGTGGTCTCGACCCAGACAGAGCCGGCCCCGATGGCGGCTGCGGCTGATGCCGAGGTTGGAACGAGAGAGACGCGCGTGTCCACCGACACCCGAGCGCGGTCGATGACCGTCTCGGTGGCGTTGGCTGCGAGCGTCACAGTGAAGCCGTTGTTGCTCTTCCCGGTGACCAGCTCGTCGACGATGAGCGCGACCTTCCGGATGTGCTCCTCGGTGGTCCCTTCCCAGAAGATCGGCGGGCGGGCGGTGTCCGGCATCAGACCTTGCCTCCCGGACGGAACTCCATGTCCCAGAACCCTGCCTCCGACCAGGCGGCGCCCGGGTTGAAGCGGAAGACGAAGTAGCGGGCGTCGAGCTCGCGGTAGTGCATGCCGTCCTTCTGGCGCTCGGCGGGCAGGCCGAAGTCCAGCGCGTGCGGCAGCTCGAGGTCCTCGCCGACGGGGGCGACCTGGACCGTCACGTTCTGCCCGCGGATGTGCGAGCGCACGCCGGAGAGGATCGATCGACGACCAGGCGTCGGCTCGATGAAGCCGGTCTCCATGAGCGCGGTGAGGGACGTACCGGTCGACGTTGCCAGCCGGAAGGTGGAGTCGAACCCGCCGATCGTCCGCTCGAACGTGCCGCTCTGCCGGTCGTCGAAGGAGAGGACGTCGTAGTCGGTGTCGAACCCACCGCCCGTGTTCCCTTCGAGCGTGTTCTGATCGCCGGCGACGTCCGGGGAGTCGAGGGAGTTCGGGCTCGTGCCCGCGCCGAGCATCGAGTAGACCGTCTCTTCGCCGTAGGTGAAGCGGTTGAGCACCCAGTCGTAGACGATGACCCGGTTCGGCACGCCCGAGTTGCCCTTCGCCGCGAAGCTCATGCGGATCTGAGTCTTCTTCGGATCGCGCGCCATCGAGACGCTGTCCGGGTAGTCGGGGTCGTACTGCTCGCGGAACCACTCGTCGACGCGCCCCTTCCCGACCGGGGTCGAGCTGGTGTAGTCGAAGACGCGGAAGCCGTCGTCGGAGATGTAGAATACGCCGCGCTGGAAGGGCACCGCCGCGCCCTTGATCAGCAGGCCGTGGTCGGCGACCACCTCGTTGAACGCCCAGACCGCATCGTTGCCGATGAAGTCCATGCGCCAGATCGCGTTCTCCTGGAAGACGGCCACGACCTCGGAGCCGGCGACGAGCGCCTGCACCGGACCGCCGTTGCCTTCGAGCGGGTTGCGCCCCGAGAGCACCGCGGTCGCCGCATCCGTTCCGGGGACGGGCCAGGTGTAGGGCGCGTTCAGCCCGGACCAGGCCACGCCGTTCCGAACCGCGCCGGCGTCGCTCGTGAAGAGGTCGCCGAGGATCAGGAAGCCGTTCGCCACGACGCAGTGGGCCGCGCGCGGGCACGTCGTCGAGACGCGCGCGAACTCCGTCGAGACGTCCAGGTCGAATCCCTGGGTGTCGCCGACGTAGCTGGCTGCGAAGACGGAGGTGCCGAGCTGCGCGAACTCGCAGCGGCGCGTGCGGATCGAGCCGTAGGTTTCGGACGTGGCGGACACGTCAACCCAGGTGTTCGAGCCACCCGAGTCGCGGAACTGGTACAGCTCCATCAGGTTCGTGCCCGTGTCCTGGACCGCCGCGAAGAAGACGTTCGTACCGTTGCCGCGGACCGCGCGGATGGCCCCCTTCGGCGCGAAGGGAAGGACCTCCGAGTTCAGATTCGACAGCCCCGGCCACGGCTCGTAGCCGCCGACCTTCGGCAGGACGTTCTTCGCCTCGGTGAGATTCTTCGACCCGATCAGACCATAGAGGTCAGGCGTCCACTCTCCGTACTCCTGCCGCATCCTAGTACTCCGAGTGTCTGTCGTTCACCGAGAAGTCGGGTCGCTGCTCCAGCGGGCCCGCCATCCGCGAACGGAAGTAGGCACGCTTCAGGGATTCCTTCGCAGGGATGAAGCCCTGCTGATAGATCGCGAGACGCTCGGGGTCGTTGATCCGCCGGGCGCCGTGGACGAGCGCGCCGTACATCAGCGCGTCGCTGCCCAGCTCCAGGAGGAGGTTCTGCTGGTTGGTCTCCGAGAGAGGCTCCGGGAGGCCGTAGTACTGCATGACGTAGGGGATCGTGTTCGAGGCGTGCGCGGTCGGCGCGTACTCGATCGTGTTCCCCTGGATGTAGAACAGCTCCGGCGTGCCGGACGTGTCCTGCTCCCGCCTGGTGATGATCCGGTCGGGCGCGGCCAGCTTCATGAAGCGCAGCCGGTTCGCCGCCTCGGTCACCTGGATGCTGCGGATCTCGATCAGACCCTTCGGCAGGGCGAGGCTCGACGAAGAGGCCGTGAAGTTCCCGGTCTTCGTCTGGTCGCCCGCGCGGATGTCGCAGTCGCGGACCAGCTCGAGCTCGGTCTGCTGCACCCACCTGGCGGCCTCGTGTGACAGATCCGGTCGCAAGAGCGTGTCCGTGACCGCGGTCAGCAGCTCGGAGTAGGAGTTGATCACCCCGCTAGCTTCCGGCATCGCTCACGCCCTCCTTGCCCGGGATGATGATGCGCGGGGCCGCGGTCGACGCGCGCATGAAGGACCGCTTCCGCCCGTATCGGGAGACCTTCTCGTCGACGACCTTCAGGTCCGCGTAGTCCGGATCGTCGAGGCGACGAAGGACCTCGGGCAGCGCCCCCGGCTTCATCGCATCGAAGCCTTCCTCGTAGAGCCACTTGTTGATCACGGTCAGCGGAATGCGCGCGACGCGGCGCCCCCACCCCTGGCTGAAGTCGCCGGTGTAGGAGTCGTCGCGCTGCAGCTCGCGGTTCGCCTTCAGGAGGTGGTCGACCTCCTGGTGGATCGAGACCGTGGCAGTGCCGTCCGAGTTCTCGGTGATCGTGGAGACCGTCTCGCCCCGCGCCGCGCCGTAGCGGCCGTGGGACGACGGCTTCAGCATCGCGGACCACAGCGACATGGTGTCTCCTAGAAGTTGCCCAGCGAAGTGACCCGGACCTCGACGTCCGCGCCGTCTGCGACGATGGCGTAGTGCGTGAATCCCGTGACGTCGAAGACGACGACCTCGTTCTCCGGAACCATGAACCCGTTGCCGGCCGTGATGGTCGTGGCGGCACTCTGCCCGAAGACGATTTCCAGGAAGAGTCCAGCCGCCGACCCGTCGTGGCAGACCGCGACGTACTTCGGAGGCTCCGACCCGGTCAGCGCAGGGATCGCCTGGTTGTTGATCGGGGTCGCGGACGCGGTGTGGTTCGCGACCTGGGACGAGCCCTCGAACTTGAAGGGTGCCTTGAGCATCACTGTCTCCTCAGGACGACCGTGGCCGTCACCGGCTCTGCCGCCGTGCCTGCGCCGCCGGCCGCCGAGTCGAATTCGAGAACGTCACCGACCTGGAACTCGATCTCGGGCGCGATCGGGTCGTAGTTGAACGTCTGCACCTGATCAGCCCCCGTGCCGGAGGGAACCGTGATGGCGCGCGTCGACTGCTGCACTCCGCCGCGGTAGTGCCTCACGTTGACCGTGTAGGCGCTCGTCGCGATGACTCCGCCGTTCGCCAGGTAGATCCGCTCGACGAACCCGTTCCACGGGCACGGGATGTGGCGGTCGGGCGTGAAGCCCGCGTCCGCCGCGTCGAAGTGGATAAGGCAGACGAGGTCCTGCAGACCGATGGTGTTCGTTCGTTCGAGAGCCATGGTGTCTCCTAGCCGATGACCAGAAAGCCGTAGATGCTGGTGCCGCTTCCGTTGCCGGTCGTCGTGTTGATCGCGACGTGGCCGCCGGCCTCAACCTCGAAGGCAGGGTCTTCGGGATCGAAGATCGTCTCGACGGCTTGGGCGGCCGCGATGTTCGCGAACCCGATGTCGCCGTAGTTGATCGCGCCGGTTGCGGTCCCCTGCGCCGTCACAACATCCGCGACCCAGTTGGCCGAGTCGTTGCCGTCGTTGACCGCGAGGATGCGCTTGATCCGCCCCTTGAAGGGAGTCACGATGTTCGCGTCAGCCTGGGCACCAGGCGCAGACGCATTCCGAATTCGGAAGCGGATCAGGCGCTCGCCCGTCGTGGCCGGGGTGTATTCGAGTCGAGACACGCCCATCAGGATGCCCTCCGGAATTCGAGAACGGTGTGCCAGCCAACGCTGCTCGTGGGAAGCACGAACTCGAGGACGTCACCTGTTCGGAGGTGGATGTCGTCCCCGGCGACCGTGCTGTCGCCTTCCCACTCGACAGTGAAGGCCGTGTCGGCGAGCTCGGTGATGCCCGTGACCACGGCAACGAACGCCGCGTTCTTCTGGACGATGAGAGACACGCTGGTCTCGTTGCCCGAGATCGCGTGATAAGAGCGGATGAGCTGCAGATCCATCGGCGCGACGAAGAACATCGAGCGCGCCGTTCCGCCCTCGTCATTCTCCACCCACTCGGACACGAACAGATGGCTCCCGCCTGCGCTGAAGTCTGTACCCATGTCAGGTCTCCGACCAGGGCCGGGGGCCCGAAGGCCCCCGACCGGTCAGTTAGCCGCCGGCTTACGAGCCGTCGGTGAGGTCGCGAACGATGCCGCTGGCCTTCTCGTTCTTCGAGCAGAGGGTCGCCTCGGCGATGAGCAGCCGGTTCTCGGCATCACCCGTCTTCGCGAGGGCCTCCTGCATGAACGGCCGGAGGTACGGGACGCCCCAGTAGTTCATGTCGAGGACGAAGGCCGACGTGCCGTCCGTGGCCGTGGTGCCGTTGTTCTTGATGAACCGGTCCGGCACGACCATGTGCTCGCCGAAGTCCGAGACGTAGACGTCGATCGCCGTGACGAGGCGCTTGTCCTCGCTCGTGTCGAACTTCGTCGTTCCGCCCGTGAACCCGGAGACGGCCTGCTTGTTGAAGGGATCCACGAGGATCACCGTGGGCGAACCGCCCTCGACGTAGGCCTTGCGGATGACCTCCTTGAGCATCGACTCGGTGAAGGCGCGCGCCACGCCCGCCTCGACCACGTCGTTCTCCGGGATCTGGTTGTTGGACGGCGTCGCCAGCTCGGTACCCACCGAATTGACGTTCGTGAAGATCCACGTCCCGACACCGCCCGCGACGCGCTCCGTGGTGGCCGAGCCCGCGTGAATCGGGACCGTGCCGCCGTCGACACCGTTGGCCGCCGCCGGAAGGGCCGCGACCTCCGCCGCACTCAGGCCCGACAGGAACTGGTATTCCATGTCGCGCCGGATCTCGAGACCCATCTTCGCGATCTGGTAGGCCAGCTCGCTCTGGCGACCGGCATGCTCGATCGCCTCCTGGGTACCCGTGACCGAGAGCGGCTTCGCCCAGATCTGGGTGTAGTTGTGGAGACGGTCGGGCTCGGGCCGGACCGCGCCGGTGTAGTCCGCACCTTCGACGTTGATGTTCAGCGTCTCGGTGACGAGCTCGTCGACCTGCCATTCGTGCTTCTTGTTCGACGCAGAGCCTCTCTCTGCGCCGCTGACGAACGGAGTCTCGGTCGGGTCGATCATGTAGATGACGTCCGACAGGTCCTCTCGGTTCGACAGGTTGAACGTGTACGACTCGACCTGAGCCATGACTTGCCCCCTAGTTCTTGGTGAAGAAGGTCTCCAGGAGCTTGCCGGCGTCCTTCACCGAGCGAGACTTCCCGAAGTGCTTCATGCGGTCCTTCCGGACCGTCACGTTGGGATCTCCCTGATCGACGCGCGCCGTGGCACGCTTCGCCAGGTTGGGCTTCCTCAAGCCCTTCTGCTTCCGAAGCGCCTCGAGGGTCTTCCCCTTGGCCTTCTTCTGCGACGCACGCCACTTCGCCGCCTCGTTCAAGGCGATGATGTGGCGATGGTCTGTGACCGCAGCGATGGACGCGTCGTCGAACCCGAGGCTACGCATGTAGTCCGTGTTCTGCTTCACGACCTCCTGGATCGTCTTCTGATCCTTGAACCAGTGGGGCATCTTCTGGCG
>Ga0180434_10005818_pt1 | contig 14387 bp, 18 predicted proteins | sample SS_ome_7_FD_132453 | JGI IMG/M metagenome (GOLD analysis project Ga0180434, IMG submission 132453) | Hypersaline lake sediment archaeal communities from the Salton Sea, California, USA - SS_1_D_2 metaG | ecosystem: Environmental > Aquatic > Non-marine Saline and Alkaline > Hypersaline >... | reverse complement strand
GTCTACATCTCACAGGTCCCAGGGATTGGATCCCCCTACCCCCAGGCCCCACAGCAACCATCACACAGGGCTGCGGCCCGGGCCGCCTGCCTCCTGGCCTTCCCTGTGCGTTCCCGCCGGCGCAGCGCCAACCATCCAAACCAAACGAGAACCACAGAAGACAGGACAACAACTCAAGAGCGCTGTGCCAGCGGCCTGGGTCACCAGCCGCCTTTTTTTTTTCATTGTTTTTTCCACTACTGTTTTTATCAACCCAGGGCCGCTCAATGACAAGATCATAGCAAATCACCATCACCCGAGGGTGGATATCCACTCACCAAACACTCGTCGACGACACAGCGGATCCACCTGGTCAACACGAGCCGAGGGCCGTCTCAAGGGAAGGATACCCCCCCCCCACCTCTGAGACCTACCCCCCCCTTTTTTTCACGCCAAACCCCTGGCTCTGAGGGCGCTTAAGATCTGATACCCCGCCTCTTCCGCTTCCCAGGGATTGCGAATCCCTTTCGCCTCGTGGAAGTTAATTGTGATGTTTCGATCCCCTTCCCGCACACTCGAGGATCCACCCACTGGAATTATCTTCTCTCCCCCATGAACTACCGCGATCTGCGGCATCCCAATAGGGCCAGACACAACGCCGCCGGATGCGTACTGGGGCAGCCTTGCCGTCGTGGAACTATCGAGCCCAAGTGGATCGATTCCCAAGTTTCTGAGCTGGTTGTAAATGAGCAACGCCGGATTCACCAACGATAGCGCTGTTTTGATCGCATTTTCAATACCAGCCATCAAAACATTGGAAGCTTCATGGCCGGTAATCCATTCGATAAATCCGTCGACAAGCCCAGACCCCCAGGTGGCCCCGGCGTCGGTCAAGGCGTCGGCAAGCTGTATTTTGACCGTGAACAGCTTTTTAACAATCGCCCAACCAACCCCAGTCATTTTGTCCGTGTTTTTGATCAGATCCTCAAGCCCGTCGATCAGCGCCGAAGCCGTATCTTTCCCCAACATCTTCAGCTGGGCCTGTGTATTTGAATCCTTGACCCAGGCACTCACCGCCGCAGTGATCGCGTCAAGCTTTGCATCCGCGTATGGCAGAACATCGCCCTCAATCCAGCTCCAAAACTTGCCGGCCCACTCGTTCAATTTTGCCCGGATCACCGGCCACTGGTTGACCAGAAAATCAGATATTTTGTTGATCACCTTTGTGAGGGTTGGTGACAGGTTGTCGATCACAGCCCCGGATCCACCGTCTATCCAATTCCAGAACTTGCCGGCCCACTCAAACAATTTGGCCTGGATGTTTGGCCAGTTGGTCTCCAGCCAGCCGGTTATCTTGGTCACTATTGACCCGATCACGTTGCCGGCAGTGTCAATCACTCCGCCAGGTTCGGTGACCCAGGCCCAAAACTCGGAGGCCAAGCCTTTCAACCCCCCGGACTCCAACGCTGTGGCCATCCGCCCAGCGAAGTTCATAAATGCCGGCACAACGTCCGTTTGGATCACGCTTGCAACTCCAGAGAAGAAGTTGAGAATGCCCTCGCTATGCGATTCCACAAAAGACGACAGCCGCTGTGTCAGGTCTTTGAGCACCGGCAAAAACTGGGTACCAATCTCGATTTTGAGGGTTTCAAAAATGCCTTCTAAGATCTCCAAAGCGCCCCTAAAGTTGTCCATCCGGATCGCGGCCGCTTCCACCGCGTCCGTTTGCCCCATTGTTTCCTGAAGCTCCTGGAATCCTGTTTGACCAACATTCGCCATTCCCACAGCAGCCCGCATAGCGTCAGTGCCGAAAATCGTAGCCAGGGCGGAGTTTTTCTGTTCCTCAGTCAACCCAACCAGGGATTTTTCCAGAATCCCGGCAATTCGATCAAATGATTTCAGGTTTCCTTGAGCATCAAAGAAGCGATTCGTGCCGTCTTCTGTGATCAACCCCAGATCTTTCATTGCGCCTTTTGCTTTTGCGGTTTGTGGGACCAATCGCTGCAGAAACGTCTTGAAAGAGGTGCCGGCGTCCGATCCGGATGCAAACAGCGGGCTGATCGCTGAGATTGCGGTGTTAAAATCGTCAAAATCAACCCCAGCGGCCGCGGCGATACCCCCGCCCTGGGCCAGCGCCAGGGCATAGTCATCAATGGTAAACTTGCTGGTGGTGGTAACTGACGTGATCCCGTCCACCGCCTTAATCATATCATCGGCCTCGATGTTGAATAGGGCCATCACGTCAGTTGCAATGTTGGCAGAGTCCGCAAACGTCCCGCCGGTCGCATTGGCCAGCAAAACCGTGGAATGAGCGGCTCCAGACATGATTTCATCGACTGTCAAGCCGTTTCGGCCCAACATATCGACGGTTTCCGCCGCCTCCATAGCGCTCACTTTCAGGTTTGGATCAACGCCCAGATCTGAAATCAACGTTTTTAGTTGGCCTACTTCTTCGTTGCTGAGACCCATCACCGCCTGGATCCCGGACAGCTGCTCCTCAAGGTCAGCAGCAAAGTTGATAGATGACATGCCAATACCAGTGATCCCCCTGGCCAGGCCCTCAAGCAGCTTGGCAGAGATAATCCCCCCTGCCACTGTAGCTATCCCCCCCAGTGTTTTTTTGAAAAACCCCAGGGGACCTTCAGTCCGCCGCGTTGCCTTTTCCAGACTATCAAACGAGCCGGAAATCTTCGTCACCACCCCCCGGGTTTTGGATAGCCCGTCTTCCAACCCTTTGGTCTTGGCTGTGATATTCAGGACCAGGTTTCCAAGTGTGGCCATAGTTTATTCCTCTTCGCCCTCGGTGTCGTCCTCATCCGAAGACATTCCGGAAAGCCGGACCGCAACATCAAAAACCCGTTCAACGGCCGCGGCGCTTGTTTCTCCCAGGGCATTGACATCAGTATCACCAAACACCTGGATTCCGTTTTCGTCCACAACCGTCAAGGCCAGGATTCGAGAACGGAAGTTTTTCAACCTCATTTGCCCCTTTTCCTTGCCCGCTTCTGATATTTCGATTTCCAGAAGATCGCGGCGCTCGGCAGTAAGTCCTTGAACACAAACACTTCCACCCCACTCCGGAACTGGGACGATCTCCCTGGGAAGTTCGTTTTTACTCAAAATCTGGTCTCTGGTCAGCAAATTGTTACCCATCTCGCTATTTTCCTTTCCCTGGATCCACCAGGCGTTTTTTATGCAGTCTGCATCTCCGGCTCACCGCAGCCGTTTTTTTGGAATTCCACGTCGACCTGGTGCCCAACCACACCAGTAAAAACTTCTGCAACCACTTGCTTAAAGCTTCTGTTCATCCAGTATTCCGCTAGCTCATCCCTGACTCCGATCACCAATTTCTTTCCGCGATCTTCCAAAACGTGACTTCCTTCCAGGAAATCATAGTGTCTGGAATCCATCCGGTACCTCAGACCATCTAATACCTGTTCCCACTCCAGATCCTGGGAGTTTTTTTCAGGAGAATTGGCTTGACGATCTTCATTCAGGTCCGGATCCACCGGCGCGCAGCTGTCCATTTTCTGGCGCCATTTCCGGAACTTACCCAATTCCTTCCGCACGTCAGCCGGCCCGGGAGCCTGGCCCTTTTTGCCTCGCCAGTCCTGGAGTGAAAACCAAACTCCAAAGTCGCTGAGGTCTGCTGGGGTTATCCCCGCCTCGCGTAATATCTTCTCTGTTTGGTTCAGCTGTCCACGTTGATCATCCGTCATGACCTGTATGTCGATTTCGCAAACTTGAGCTACAGCAGCAAACATCTCCTGAGCCGCTTTGCGCTTAGATTTCGGATCTTCCTGGGTGCCATTCCCATTTAGGGAGCTGGGGACAGGCCCCCCACTTGGATTCACACCCCCCCTATCTTTGATTTTTGAGGTGCTCCCTAAATTTTTGTCTTGATTCATTTTAGGTTGTTGGGCAGAATCGGGCGCGTCAGCGCCCCCCTCGGGAGAGCCCGAAGGGGAAGATTGTTCAGAAAAGGATTCGGATTGTTCAAAGGATTCGGATTGTTCGATTCCACGACGTGGAGTGGAGTTGACTCCACGTCGTGGAGTGTCGCCGCTCTTTATTGCTCCACGTCGTGGAGTGTCGCCCTTTTTTGTCACTTCACCTGTCACTTCACTTATTACTCCACGTCGTGGAGTGCCGTTCGCCGCTGCTATTGCTTGTGGGAGCCCGTCCAAAACTTTCAAAACCCTTGCCCTGAATATTTCATCTTCGCACGTCTCCGCTTGACGCCTGATATGTGCGATCCTGTCATCATTAAATTCTGGGGGCTCCAAGATGATATAGTCGTTGGATCGGTGCATTTTGTATTTTTTTGCCCCGTTCCAATTTCGCCTGTTTGCTGCCTCCCGCTCCTCACTAAAGGGTTCAATGGCAATCAATCCGCACCATACCAACAACTGGTTGTATCGATCCATAGTGGTTTGACTGACACCAATCAAAGCCTGGACCCTTTTATAAGACGGATAGCATCTTTCTCCAAGAGCCTTATTTGCATGCTGGACATAGCAGGCGTAGAGAGCAAGGCCAGTTGGGCCAATTACCTTAGCCCAGTCAAGAATAATCTCGTTGCCAAGGGAAAATTGTTTTGGTTTGCGGCGATCCCTGACGCGCAAAGTTGTTTCTTGAGCGCTCATGAGGTCACCCCCCAGCAGCCACAAGCAACCAGAGGCTTGCACATTTCATGGAGGTGTGCTATACTGAGAGGGAGAAAAACGCCCGCAGCGTACGTTCTCACCCGCCCACCGGCCCCCGCCTGGTGGGCTTTTTCTTTCAAATTGTGCATTTCGTCATCTCCTTTGATCTGGTGGCCAGTGACGTGGCCAGCAATTCGCGGACCAGGTCGGACCGCGGCCGGCGTTCACGCGCAGCCATTGAATTGAGTTTGTTAATCTGATCCCCGCTCAAGCGGACCGTCAGCATTTTGTCTTTCGCCATAGATTCCCCCCGTGATTAGCCTAACAAAAAGGGGCAACGCAATGGACCAAACCCACGGTAATCCGTGGAGTTGGCGCCTCACGTTGCCCCGGGAGTGACACCTCAGTCGGGCAAAAACCTGTATTACACTCCCATCATAGCACAGTTGTTCGTTCAAATCAAGCCCCAATTTCTAGCCCGTACAACAAGGCCGGCTCATTTAGGGTGCACTGGGGCTTGACATCTGTGTTATCTATGCTACAATGGGGTCAGCATATAACATAGAGGGCGCTCGCTTGAGCGCACACAGCCAGTACACCCGGGAAGGCCGCCAAAACCATGCCGGGTGTTCTGCTTTTTATCGGTTGTTTCCGATTGGCTTAACTATTCACTCTTCAGCCAATCGGGGAATTCTTTTCTATCAATCCCTGGAAGCCTTTGGTCGGGTATCAATTGCCCCCGCGCCAGGGCCAGGCCAACACCACGCACATATTTTGAGATTGACACACCTCTCCGGGCTGCCTCTTCCCTGATCTCCTGCTGTTCTTCTGCTGTGACCATGACGGTAATCCGGCTTGTGCGCTCATATGGCATAACTACATCACCAGGGTAGTGTATTACACCAATTTTATCACGACTCGGACCGAAATACAAGCCCCATGGGCCATTCTGGTACCAAATTCGCGGATTCTCCCCCAGTTTTCGCCGTCCTGCCCGCTCTCAGGGCTTCTCACAGGCTGATCTCCCTATGTTTGCGCGCAAACATTGCCCTGCAGGGCGGCGTGGATCACCACCCACCATTTAGGGAGCAGCAACGGAAAGAGGTTTAGCCGGCTATCAGCCGCGCCTTTTTTGGTAGCCCGTTTAGCTTGGCTAGGTCAAAGTCATAAACCTTGGGCGGCTGGCGCTTGTCCGCGTCAAGCGTTCCGATGTAACCCAGGGTGGTTTTCAGGTGGGCATGGCCCAGGTTTTGCTGTATAGCCACAACATCCATTCCAGCCTCGTACAGGCGCCGGGCATAAGTTCGCCGGCAATCGTGCGGGGCCACCGTCACCAGGTGGCCGCTAATCATAATCGGGTAGCTGGCCAGGATGTATTCAATGGCCCGGACTGATAGCTGACCAGGTCGCAGGCGGTAACCGTTTTTGTAGACGCCCCGAAATACCGGACCGACCTCAATACCCGCGCCAGCTAGCCACCGATCGACGATAGCCAGCACCCAATCGAGCTCTCCATAGGGTACCAGCCGTTGTTTCTTTCCCTTGCCCTCGCGGATCCGCAGGGCCATCTTGCCGCCCATCTTTTGGCGCAAGTCGCCAACGTCAAGTCCGGACAATTCGGCCTCGCGGATTCCGGTACAAAGCAGCATACCAATCACGGCCGTATCACGCAGCCCGGCCAAAGTGTCTACCCCAGGCGTAGCCAGCAGCGCCGAGGCCTGCTTACTGGTCAAGCGCCGGTGTTCGCTGTCGGCCCGGTCCTGTTTGGTCGTGACCTTGACCGGAGCCTGTTTCGCGTCAATTGCGTTTTGGATCCGCGTGACGGTTTCATCTACAAAAGCCTTGGCATCGGCGGGAGTGCTGTGTCCTGGCAGCTTGGCCGCAAGCGTATACAGGGCCGTCCGGGTTTCATCGTTTTTGACCAGGCGGGCATACCGTCCGCGGATTGTGGACAGATGAGCCGAGACGGTCGCCGGTGCCTTGCCCTGCCTTAATAGATGGTCCCGGTAGGCTGCCAGGTCGGGCTCGTGCCAGGCCCGGCCTGTTTCACCTAGCCAGGCAACAAAACGGCCCAGCCTATATTTCGCGTCTTTGTTGTCGGGAACCTGCAAAATTGCGCTGCTCGTGTCGTTTATCACGGCTGCTGCCAGGTTGCTTGTCATCGGCTGTTCCCTCGCCTTTTTATTGCGTATACCGTCAATTCTCCGCAATAATCACACCACAAAAAGGCCTTGGTGTCAATTCACAAAAAAGGGTGGTCGGCTGCTTAAAAAATACAGCCCAGTCACGTTGTTTTTTTGGTTCTCACGTTGTGGCCAGGGCTAAACGGCTGTTGCTGCTGTTGTTGTTTTTTTCTTTGCTTGTTTGCGCGCAAACATTGCCCAGGCTGCGGCCTGCCTCACCATCCACCCCCTGGATCCACCGGGTAACATACAGCAAAAACATAGGCATATGTACTCTGATCGAGGTGGGCAGCTGGTAGGATTCGCGTAGATTCTCCCTGGAAAGTGACACAAAAACAGTCCAAAACGGGCAAATTTTGGGTAATGAGTTTTCAACAAAGATTCTCACCACAAAATCAGGCTGAATCCGGCAACTTTGGCTCCAGACGGTTCCGTTAATGTATGTTAAATTACCTATTGGGCAGCCGCACATGTCGAAAAATACCCGGACCGGCAAGCGCCGATCCGGGCAGACCACGTGATACCCCTACGTGAACCAACAGCATGACAGGAGGCTCCCCCTCGCGGCCGCAGCGCTTTGGATCTACCTGGTGGCCGCGACCAACCTCAATGCAACATAAGATAGATTATGTTGCATTGGATCCAATGAGGTCCGGATCCACCGGCAAGTCCACCAGGTTCTTATCTTTCGTCTTTTTTGGGCTTGCTCCCTAAATCCAACCCTTTGGCAGATTCAGGCCCGAAGATTCTGAGGTAGTTGTCAAGGTCATCCGGGACAATCTTGTTCACATCCAAATACCGTTTCACCTCACTGACCGGGACAACCATCCTTTTCCCAATCTGGCTTCCTGCAAAGTCCCCTCGTTTGATCATGGACAAAACATTTCTGTAGCTGACGTCCAGAATCTCAGCCAGCTTGGGAGCTCCTATCATTCTTTCCGGCAAATCATCGCGCGCCCTGGCCTTATCCGCTGCCTCTCGTTCAATCCGGGAAAGACCTATCTCCAGGTCTTCTCTCTTGCATACAACATGGTCCCCAAATTCCAGCATTGGGATCCCGCGAATAGTAGTCATGTTCATTGGTTTCGCTCCCCCTGGATCCTTTGGCACATGTTCCGGGCGATTGCCTGCAGCAAAAGTTTGGTCTTGTACCACAGAAAACCCACAGTCATTTTCCAGTGATCAAATTGAAAACTGACATCCATCCTGTTCTTTGTCATCTATCACCGTCCGCTTCGTGAAGCGCCCAGGCGCGTCTTAGTTTGGCGCAATGAATGATAGTCAGGAAAGATCGCCTTTGCTCATCAGTCAAAACATTCCCCTGAAGTCCACACCACACAGTGAGCACCACAAACACCGTCAAGAGATCGCTTTGCGGAATCGACAGGAGACCAAAGAAATCACTGACGGTCAAAAAAACACGTCCGATCCAATAACACACAACGAAGACCAAAGCAGGCATCAACTCACCTCCAAATCTTGAACTCTGACCAAAGCCAAACCGGTCAACATTTCGAAAGCGGCCAGCAGCCAATCGCCGACCTGTGTCTCAAACAACAGCCACATTATCATTTTCGTTTTCCTCCGTTTCACTTTCGTTCATTAGGTCTAATAGCCATTGTTGCGGCCCTGGGTTGGCCTCCATATCGCGCCGCGCCTCGGCCGCCAGGTCATCCCAGGTCACTATCGGAATGTACCACGTTTCGCCGTCCTGTCTCACCTCAATCTGTTCTTGATCGTCTTGCGTTTGGCTCATGCTGCCCTCCCCTATCGTGTTATAGGTTGCTCAATTTTCCGTGCATGGCCCATGCACACACACGCACACACACAAACTGCACATATCAGCGCCCCGCAATGCGGCGCATCACCGCCCGGCCCGCGGCCGTCAGTTCCCGCCCTCGATTGCCCGCGCCCTGGGTCACAAGCCCAGCCTGCCACAATTCGGCCATGAGGCCGTCGTATTGTGTCCGCGTGAAGGGCTTACCCGTGCCCACCCAGGCGTTAACGGCCAGGCTCTCATTGTCGGCGGCTGCCTCGGCAAACTGGCGTAGCAGCCCAGCCGAAACACCGGGCACCTCCAAAAACTGCCCGCCAGTCTCGCGGCCGTTGCGGTCCTTGTGCGATATGTCGATTTCTACCCGGTCCGGCTCGCTGTATGGCCAGGGCGTGCCGATGTGGGCGTCATTGTCCAGATCCCGGGCGGTCAGTTCCTCGATTAGCCACACACCCCGGCGCCACACAATCAGCAGCAAAAACAGCGCCAGGATCAGCCAGGGCGTAGCCGTTGCGGCAATAATAAAGCCCTGGGCCTCGGTCAGTTCATAGCCAGCAGCCGCAGCCAGGATCAGGCCGCCCGTGCCGATTGCGGCCGAGGCAGCCCCGCACACAAAGCCAAGCATAAGGATTGTCCGGACCGGACCGGCTCTCTTTTCCTGCCTGGTGGCCACCGGCTGGGCAATGGGCAGCGCCGCGCCGTCGTGGTATTTCATAGATCCCCGCTTTCTCCATCCTCAAGGATTGGATACTTGTAATGACCGTTAACCAAGTCATTGAAAGAGAAGGCTATAAGTGCCCGTTCTAACTGATACATGTTCCTGTGGTATCTGCTTTCAAGTATCATCCTATCAACAAAATCACTGTGAATCGCAATAGGCAGGGCTATACTTGCCCGCCAAACCCATGGGGGTTTCCCCATCTTCTTGAGATTACAGACCGGACAAGATAGAACTAGGTTATGAGGTTTATTTGATCCCCCAAGACAACGCGGCATTATATGATCCATATGTCCTTCCACCTCATCCAAAGGGCACCCGCACCAAAAACAGTTTTTCAAAAAAACTCGCTTTCTCCGGGTAACAAAAAACCCGGCGTAATCGTTGCCGATCACACCGGGTAATGGTATCATGCTAGGCAGCCTGGGCGCCGGTGTGCTCGGCGTTTGGGTCAGGCCTGGCTGGGTGTTGACGCACCCGGTCAGGCTGTTTTTATGCTGTTATTGCGATTATAGCATATCATTGCTACAATTGCAATGCTATTTGATTATGGCATCCGCAGCCGTTTCCTTACCTCGGGTTCTTCCACCGCGTTTTCCAGTTCAATCTTACCCGCCTGATAATCAGTCAGGAAATAACGCACCGCATACCGCAGCAACGCATTCCGGGCCACACCGAGTTCACCCGCCAGGGCGTCCAGGGCTTCCACTTCGGATTCTTTGAGGCCCACCCCTACCGAAACAGTGCGGCCTTCCGCCGGCAGGCTGGGCACCTGCTCCGCCTTTTTCCCCGTGGTCGGTTTGAAAATGCCGTCTAAGTCTTGTGCTCTAGCCAATGTGAGATTACCTCCCCTAGTTCGCGATATGCGGCGGATTGCGGATTATCGGGTTCATAGGTAACAACGCTTTCACCGTTGGCGCTCGCTTCCGCCACCCGCACCGAGCGCCCGATCCGCACATCGAGTAAGGGCAGCCCGGCGTTTTGCATAGCGTCAATCGCCGCCCGATGGTGGACCAGGCGCCCATCAAAAAATGTCGGCAGGATTCCCAGCGTTTCCAGATCCGGGTTCAGGGCCTCGCGGATGCGGTCCAGGGTTTCGAGAAAAAGGCGCAGGCCGCGCAGGTCGACGACTTGCGGCTGGGTCGGAATCAGTACCGCATCGGCAGCCGTCAAAGCGTTTAGCGTCAACACGCCCAGGCTTGGCGGGCAATCGATAATAGCAACGTCAAAATCACGGCCCACCGCTCCCAGCGCCTTGGCCAGTACCGTTTCCCGGCCCATGCGCGTCACCAGCCCCAGTTCCGTGGCAGCCAGGGAAATATCAGCCGGCGCCAGGTAAAGCCCAAACGCCAGGCTTTGCAACACTTCCGCCAATGGCACCGTGCCCGGCGTGCTGTTGCCCAACACCTGGGCCAGGTTCAGTTCTTCCGCGTTGATTCCGCAGGCCTGGGTTAAACTGGATTGCGGGTCCACATCGACCAGCAGCACCCGCCGGCCGCTGTTGGTCAGCACCGCGCCCAGGGCCTGGGCCGTTGCCGATTTTCCGCAGCCGCCTTTATGGTTTGCGATTGCTAGAATTTTCATGCTCATATCTCTAGTATACCATTGCCTGTCAAGTATTGCATTGTAATCATTGCAACGCAACGCGCCAGGAAGGCCGTAGGGCCGTTTTCCTGGGCTTTAGGCCCAAAGCCGCACCTATCAGCCCCTAAAATCGCTCTACGGCCCTCCTGGTGCGTTGTGGCGCATCTCTCGCAGCCAGGCCCGCAACACCTGTCCTGCTTCCCGCCAGTTCGCGCCGTCCTCCCCGGTGTCTCGCATCTGCCCGAGGGCCAGCAGGGCCACCGCCAGGGCTTGGCGCCGGGTCACATCCGGTATTCCCGGCCTTGCGACTAAAACAGGGCCACCACAGCGTTTATTGAGCACAACCCATATCAGAAGCTCTACAGGTATAAAAAAATCGCCCTACGGCCCTGTAGAGCGATTCTGTGCTGTGTTTTTTGTATTACCTAATCAGGCTCTTTGTCTTTCATACTGACTTTAAAGGACACCCGATGGATCCGCCCGCGTTTCACATGCAAAGTCACAGATCCATAACCTGTTGTCTGCAAGACAACCCCCAGCGCTTTCAAGAACAGGGGGACTATCGGTTTCAAAACTGCCAACAGGGCTTCAGAGCCTGAATTCTCAGATTTTGGCTGGCCGGTCATCGGCTACCCTTTACCAGGTCCGGGGCCCAAAAATCACCCAACGGGCAGCGCTGGAGCGGCTCACGCTCGCGCCGATCGACGCCGCGGCGTTCCTCGAGCATTTCGTGAATTACACCCATAGCTGCCCTGGCCTCTTTTTCCACCATACCCTGCTCCTGGTCCAGGTTCTGCAGGGCCAAAAAAGCCAACGCCAGGGCCTGGCGCTCTGTCATTGCCGGGGCTGTTGCCATAGACCCCTACCTTGCTTTTGTTACCGCCTCTATACGTTTTTCCAGACGGACGCGGTTGCTTCCAGCAGAAGGAAACCGAATCCGGTGTTCCTCAAACTGACGATCAGCGGCCTCCAGGTGTTCCTGAAGTCTCTGGAGGTTAAAAGCCGGCTCTCTATCCAATCGGACCATTCCCCGAAACCGTTCCTGTAATTCGCGCAGGGTTTCCACCTTTGCCAACGCCTCACGGACCAAAACCACAACCTGGTCCTCCAGGTCAAAAGCCTCATGGTCGACCAGGTCCGCCTTGACCGTTTCCACAAACATTCCGGCCTTCATGGTAACCAACTCTTGATCACTTACCCGCCGGTTAATTTCTTCCAAAACAAGTTTTTCCGTTTCGATTTGTCTCCGAAGTTGGGTTATCTCGGAAGCCTCCACAGCCAACGAATCAATCGAAGTCGATGACAGGTCTTTAGCTTTGACCTGCCTCTCCAAATCTTCCAATTTCTGTTCCTGGGCTTCCCTGACTTGTTTTACCTGGTCAAGCGCCGCCTGTTGTTCAGACAGGCGCTTTTCTACCTCTTTCAGCTCTGCATTTGTTTGCTTTGCCATGTCCCTGTCCTTATAAAAAACCGGGAAAGCCAGCAGCTCCCCCGGTCCATGTGTTAATTTCTCTGGGTCAGCTGCTGGCCAGCTGCACTCTGACAAAACCCTCTTCCTGGGCCGGCATACCATCCGACTCCATACGGCCAATCAGCCCAATTTGGTTTGTTTCTGCGTACAATTCTTGTAAAAGTTGAAACTCAAGCGTCATCACATCCGCAATCCAATACTGGGAAAAATCACCCAGGATCCCAACGTATTGGCTGGCCGTGAAGGTGTTTGGAGCAAACTCACTCATGAACACCGGCAATCCCAGCAGCCGGTCGGGCTCGCCGGACCGCACAGACTCACGCCAAAGGTATTGGCCTTCGCCGTCCTTCAGTTTTGCGACTTGCTTCACACCGTCCCTATGGAACAGCCAGCGGGCCGTTGGCCAATATTGCGGCTTGAGGGTGTATTTGACCTCTACCAGGTTGTCTGCACTGATTGCGGTTGTGGTATTGTCGGTGCTCACGTCCCGGCCAGTGCTGATTCCGTCGTCACTTGCTGTGAACAATCCCAAGGGCTGCCCCGACCCGTTCCCGGTCAGGCAAGCCTTTTCGAAAGTCACACCAAATTTGTAAGCCAGGCGGTCCCGCACCATGTCTGTTGCGTTGGGTACGTTCCGGGCCAGCGTCCTCGATATCTTGATTCGCTTGGCCAATGGGTGCGGGTGCAATTCGCGTTTTCCAAAATCCATCGTGGAATCTTCGGATCCTGTAGCCAGCTCAGTTGTCCAATCTGCGTCCGCTGGGTCATTCTCGAGCACCGGAGCGCCCAGGCTATCCGCGCCGTTCAGGGTGAACACCGTCGCCCACTGTCGGATATAAGCCAGGTCATCTACCGCTGCGATCAGGTTCTGGATAAACTGCTGAGGAGGTACCAGGTACCCGCCGGAAACATCAAGGTCTTGCTGCAGGGCGCGCCGCTCGCGATCTGTCAACCCAAGCACATCGCCCGTCAGCCACAAGGGGAAGGCCCGCTGAAAAACCGCATACCGCCGGGCCTCATCTGGTGAAATGCTTTCGTTTCCGTTTGATCCATCGTTTTCCAGGTCATGCAACCGTTCTTGTCGGTCGATCCTCTGGGCCAAAGAATCTGCCTCGCCAAACAAAGAATCATACTGGCGCTGTTCCTCTGCGGTCAGGCTTCGGCCCTCGCTCTCTGCCCGGTCCAGAATCTGCCGGCATTGAGCTATAAGTTGTGCGCGCTGTTCGCGCAATCGTCTCGTATTCATTTCCTTGCAACCTCATTTCCGTTGATAGTCTCGGCTCAATTTCTCAGCTACCATCAGTCGCCCGGCTGCATGGTGCTCAGTCTAAGTGTCCCGGTGTCGTGGCCCCACGATCACGGGGTTGTTTGTGTTGGAGAGGGCGCCGACCTGGCCCCAGGGGCGCCCTCACCCTACACGAAGAAAAAATGTGAAACAGAAGTTGGAATAAACCGCGCGAGATAGAACGCGGACGAACACCCGTTCTAATGATACCATAGATTCATGTAGATTACAACCCTTTCAAAACCCAAAAAAGCCGTCTTGATCTGGTGGGTCCGGGATCTTCAACCTGGTCCTCACAGAGGGCGTCAGCCCAAACTCCGCTGCATATTGCCGAAACGCAGCGCTGTTGTCTCGCAGCACTGGAAGCAGCGGATGCTTCCGGACCGCGCCGTTTTTGTCCTCTGCTGCCAAGCCTTCTTCTCGGATCCGCCGGGCAGCATCAAAGGCAATCGCCCAATGTGTAGCCAGCATGGCAAAAGCGGCCGCGTCCAGATCGGTCAGGATCCCCAGCTGGCTTAGACGCGGCGCGTGCTCTTTCCAAAACTTCCGGGCCAGGGGCAACAGCCCTCTCGGAGCTGTCTTTGCCAATGGTGGCAGGCCTGCGGCCTGGGCCGCATCGATGCCGCGGCCGCCAGGCGCCCGATCAGCCCGGTAAGTTCCGGCCAAAATCTTGAGTTCGGTTGGTTTCGGTTTCGGTCCTGGTCGTGTCATGTTTTTTGACTTAATCTGACCGTGAACGTGAATCAT
>Ga0180434_10005815_pt1 | contig 14389 bp, 12 predicted proteins | sample SS_ome_7_FD_132453 | JGI IMG/M metagenome (GOLD analysis project Ga0180434, IMG submission 132453) | Hypersaline lake sediment archaeal communities from the Salton Sea, California, USA - SS_1_D_2 metaG | ecosystem: Environmental > Aquatic > Non-marine Saline and Alkaline > Hypersaline >... | reverse complement strand
TGCATGCCCCAGTATTTCACGGGCATAGCCTTTGGCATCGCTGCGTTCAAGAATGGTTTGCCAGCTGTTATCAAGAGAAACCAGTTGGCCGCGGATGGGTTCGTCTTCAAACAGAAAACGCTGAATCCGATCGTGATTTTTCATGAGGAGTCAGTCGATAGCAGGTTGATGAATCAGATGCTCCATATCACGATGCAGCATCTCGCTGTCGCCGAGGTTCAGTTCCACCAGCCTTCTCAGGTGACTGATACTGTCCACGTCGATCTGTTCGCGTTTCAGGCCGACATGATCGGCTTCAATGTGTGAAATGGAAGCTTGCATGGCAATCAGGTGATGGGAATCGCCCAGTTCAATTTCCAGCTGAACCTTGTCACCAGTTTTACAGTCCAGATCAGCAGGATGAGTGATGAGAGCACCGTTTAATGAAATATCGATCAGATGAGATTTATAAGGAGTGTGGTCGGTAATGACAGTGACTGGTGCTTCGAAAAATATGCGGTGGAATGCACGGCGATTGTCTGGAGAGTCGTTCATGTAATTTGGTTGCCTGCGCTAGAGCTTCTTTAATTGTCCCTAAGTATCGACCGACTGAAAAATGAATGCAACACACCTCATACTTTACGTTGCAGCGGATAAACCTTGGCAACTTTTACCATGTTGTTTTGAGTTTGCAGGATTTCAATTGGATATCCGGAAATCATCACGCTGATACCGGTCTCCGGAATGGATTCAAGGTGTTCCACCAACAGGCCATTAAAAGTTTTCGGGCCGTCGGTAGGCAGATCCCATTTCATGGTGCGTACCAGGTCACGTATACTGGCATTGCCATTGACCAGGTAAGCCCCGTCACCCATGTCCTGCACATCATCCAGTTCATCAAGCGGATCGGTAACAAACTCACCGACGATTTCTTCGAGCAAATCACCAAATGTGACCAGTCCCTGTAAATCACCATATTCATCAACCACCAGTCCTATACGGCGTTTTTCTCTCTGGAAATGGATCAACTGGGTGTTTAATGGCGTACCTTCCGGAATGAAATAGGGTTGTCGTATCAGTGTCCTGAGCCTTTCCTTGTCGAGTTCACCGTTCATCATCAATTGCATACAGCGGCGCAGATGAATAAAGCCCAGGATATTATCGATGCTCTCCTGGTAGACCGGCAGGCGGGTGTAGTTGGTTTCCTTAAGCACCTGCAGAATCTCATCCATGGGATCATTGATATCGATGCCATCGACTTCTTTGCGCGGGATCATGATGTCATCAACCGTCACTTTTTCCAGGTCGAGGATATTAAGCAGCATTTTCTGGTGATTATCGGGAATCATGGCGCCCGCTTCGATTACCACGGTGCGCAGTTCTTCCTGGCTGAGTGTGTCTCCAATGTTGTCACTGACGCGGATACCCAGCAACTTGAGCAGGTTATTGGCTATGCCATTAACCACCCATACCAGCGGGTAAAGCACATAAAGCAGTGGTGTATAAACCCAGGACGCGGGAAAGGCGAGCGTTTCCGGAGACATGGCAGCAAGGGTCTTGGGGGCTACCTCGGCAAAGATCAGGATGACCAGGGTAAGAATGCCGGCTGCAACGGCAATATAAGCTTCACCACCCAGGCGTAAGGCAATGATGGTTGATAACGACGAAGCTAGAATATTGACAAAATTGTTGCCCAGCAGGATCAGGCCAATGAGTCGGTCAGGACGTTTTAGCAGCCTTGCCGCTAACAACGCTCCACGGTGACCACTGTCTGCCATGTGTTTGAGACGATACCGGTTTAGTGTCATCAGGGCGGTTTCTGAACCGGAGAAAAATGCTGAAAGCATAAGCAGAAAACCGAGTGCACCAAACAGGGCACTGAGAGGGATTTCGTTCAAGTCGGGAATCCTTGTATGACAACGACACTGGTAGTTTGCCATCCTTGTTGAAAAATACCAGTGACATTTTTTTGACATTTAATAAACCAGATGCTTTACTAGCCACAAGTGTTGGATTTAAAAAGAGTTTTGTAAAATAATCTATCGTGGTATTAGCTCGATAACCAGCGCGATGGGGGATTCTTAAGGGGGAGAATCGCTTTTCTCACCTTTAAGTGCCGTAACGCGAATTAATTTCGCGTCGGCATTCACATAAAGCCGAATAATCATTATCAGCGAAAAGTGCTGATCGGGGGATTTCATTGAGCGAGGAACTGCAGGACGGACTCGACCTTTTACATGCCGGTAGTGTCATCGTCATTGATGACAACGAAGACACCTCTGACTATTTCAACCGTATCTTTCACTTCATGGCCTGTCATGCCCGTTTTCTGAAGAAAACCTCTGAATTGGCTGAATGCCTTGAAGCGATCAATGACAAGCCCTGTGTAGCAATCTTCCTGGGCCCGGGTTTTACTGATAAAGAGCTGCATACCGTAACTAAAACCGCAGCCGCACACACTCCCAAGCTGCCTGTATTCATGTTCGGTGAGAAAGACAAGCTGCCGACACGCCCTGAGGGTGATGTGCTCGGCAATGTGGTTTTGCCCACCACATTCAATGTGATGATCAACCTGGTCCATAAAGCCAAGGTGTTTCTCGACAGTCAGTCGATTGAGGGGGCCGGTCGGCCACTGGAAATGTTTCGCAGTATTTCTGGAAAAAGTCATGCTTCCAGGGAAATTGACCAGATGATCCAGCAGGTGGCCAATTCCAGTGCCACGGTTTTGATCCTCGGTGAATCTGGTACCGGCAAGGAAGTCACTGCCAGGAAACTGCATGTCCATTCCAACCGCCGCAACAAGCCGTTTGTGCCGGTTAACTGTGGCGCCATTCCTGAAGACCTGCTTGAAAGTGAACTGTTCGGGCATGAGAAGGGGGCTTTTACCGGCGCTATTACCGCCCGCAAGGGACGTTTTGAAATGGCCGAAGGCGGAACCCTGTTTCTCGATGAGATCGGAGATATGAGTATGCCGATGCAGGTGAAGATCCTTCGAGTGTTGCAGGAACGCACCTTTGAACGCATTGGCAGCAACAAGACGATTGAATGTGATGTACGCATTCTTGCGGCAACGCATCGCGATCTTGAAGAACGTATCAAGGAAGGACTGTTTCGTGAGGATTTATATTTTCGTCTGAATGTTTTCCCCATCGATATTCCTCCCTTGCGCGACCGTACCGAAGATATTCCAATGCTGGTGCATGACCTGATTCGCAGGCTGGAGCAGGAAAGGCGCGGTTCGGTACGACTGACGCCGCTGGCTATTTCTGCACTTGGTTATTACCAGTGGCCGGGTAATGTGCGTGAACTGGCCAACTTTATTGAGCGCATGGCGATCCTGCATCCACAGGGTGTCGTTGACGTGGGGGATCTGCCGGAAAAATACCGCGAGCATGCGCCTTTGAATGAACTGAAGGCGGCTGAGCCGATAGTGTATACAGAAGGAGAGGAGGCACCACTGGGTGCGCCGAATCCTGTTACCGATATGACGCAGTTGCCCGAAGAGGGCATGGACCTCAAGGCACACCTGGTGGAAATGGAAAAAACCATTATTCAGCAGGCCCTGGATGATGCCGATGGCGTTGTTGCCCAGGCAGCTAAAAAGCTCAAAATGCGCCGTACCACGCTCGTCGAAAAACTAAAAAAATATGACATGCAACGTGATAAAGATGCGACGTTAATTTGACAATCTTGTATTATATTTAATTAACCTATTGATTATTAAGTAAATAAAAAATTGGCACATTTTTCGCTACCTGTGATTAGCAATGATCAACAGTGATTAAAATCCGGCGGAAATGCATGGACCAGTTAACAGCACGACAATCCGATACGGCCAGCCTTGAACATGAGTACCAGGTTGTAGACCAGTTATCCACGCAACTTTCTGATTCCTACGAACAGTTACAGCAAAAGGTCACACAACTGACACGAGAGCTGTCAGAAACGCGTCAGCGTCATATCCGTGAGCTGCGCGACAAGGAAAGACTGGCGCATCGTCTGTATCGCGTGCTCGAAGCCCTGCCGGCTGCTGTTATCGTCATTGATGATCGTGATCGTATCGACCAGTTCAACCCCATTGCTGAAATCCTGTTCCCTGAAATCCGCTGGGGCAGACTATGGCATGAAGTCTTTGGCGAGCAGGTTTCCTCGCAGACAGCCAATAATGAATACAGGTTAAAGGACGGACGCTGCATCAGTGTCTCCCGCCAGAGCCTGTCGCCTGATCCGGGCAAGATCGTGGTAGTCATTGATGTAACTGACAGCCGCGCATTACAAGAACAGTTGAACCGCCAGCAACGGCTCGCTGAAATGGGTGAAATGGCTGCCCAGCTGGCACACCAGATACGAACTCCCGTTGCCTCGGCCTTGCTTTATAGCGAACACCTGGGGCGTCATGATTTACGCCAGGATCAGCGCGAACGCTTTAGTGAAAGCCTGCGCCAGAGCCTGCGCCATACCGAAAACCAGGTTAAGGATCTGCTGACTTTTGCGCGCGGTGGCCATTTCGAACCTGCCACTGTCAATCTTTCAAACCTGGTGGGAGAGGTTGAAGACAATGTCGAGCCTTTGCTTGACGATGCAGGTGCAATGCTTAATGTCGTTGATCAAACCGATGGCAGGGCCTTTGTGAAAGGTAACAACGATGCGCTTGCCGGGGCACTGGGTAACCTTATCGAAAATGCCATTCGCCATGGCGGTGATCAGATCAGCATCCATATGTCATTAATGCCTGTTGAAGATGGTTACTGCATTCGTATTGAAGACGATGGTATCGGCATTTCCGAAGACATCCGCCATGAAATTTTCAATCCGTTTTTTACCACCAGCAGTAGTGGTACCGGGCTGGGCCTGGCTGTTGTACAGAATGTCATTCTCGCCCATGGTGGTGCCATTCGTTTACTGGATGATGAAAAACGTAACAATGATTGCGGAGCAGGGTTTGTTATTTGCCTGCCGGACATGAACGAACAAGATGAAACAGATCTGGAGAATAACCCTGGAGAACAACAATGACAGATAACATTGTATTGATTGTTGAAGACGACAAGAGCCTGGGTACAGCCCTGTCTGATACGCTGGAACTGGCCGGTATGCAGACAATACATGTCACTGACGGTCAGGCAGCGCTTAATATTCTGGCCAACCAGGAAGTCAACGTGGTGGTCAGTGATGTACAGATGAAACCGATGGATGGTTTTGAATTACTGGAAAACATGCGTAAACGTTTTGCCAGCATTCCAGTGATTCTGATGACGGCTTTTGCCACGGTTGAACGCGCGGTTTCTGCCATGCATCTGGGCGCCGTTGATTACCTGGTGAAGCCTTTCGAATCCGATGTGCTGATTGACAAGGTGAGCCGTTATCTACCGGTGCAAACGCAACAGGCCAGTGCGTTGATCGCTGAAGATCTGCGCACCCGTGAACTGGTGGAAATGGCATTGCGTGTTGCCCAGAGTGAAGCCTCGGTAATGATCGGTGGTGAAAGTGGTTCCGGTAAAGAAGTGTTTGCACAGTTTATCCATCAGAACTCACCCCGCTGCGAGGAAGCCTTCGTGGCTATCAACTGTGCAGCGATCCCTGACAACATGCTCGAAGCGGTGTTGTTCGGTTATGAAAAAGGTGCCTTCACCGGTGCTTATAAATCTGCACCCGGCAAGTTTGAACTGGCACAGGGTGGTACATTGCTGCTGGATGAAATTTCCGAGATGAGCATGCCACTGCAGGCAAAGCTGTTGCGTGTGTTGCAGGAACGTGAAGTGGAGAGACTCGGCGGTAATAAAACCATTGATCTTGATGTGCGGGTACTGGCGACTTCCAACCGTAAACTACGTGAGGAAGTGGCAGCCGGGCGTTTCCGTGAAGACCTGTTTTATCGGCTGAATGTGTTTCCACTGACACTGGCGCCTCTGCGTGAACGTAGCCGCGATATTATCCCTCTGGCTGAATACCTGATGCAGCGTCATTTGCGAGTCGGTGAAGTCATGCCAACCCTGAGCGAAGAAGCCAGGTCAGGATTACTGGCGCATCACTGGCCGGGCAATGTACGTGAGCTGGATAACGTAGTTCAGCGCGCATTGATTCTAAGAACAGGTGATAGTGTTTCAGCAGAGGATCTGTGTTTTGAAAATGAGGATACCGGTAGCGTAGCAACAGCCTCTGTTATGGAAACTCAAGCGCCATCTGCTCCTGGCCGGATGCAGGCTTCAGCATCTGAAAGTGTTTCATCGGCCAACACTAACGCGCAGGGCAGTGGTTCACTCAGCAGTGACCTGAAGTCTGTTGAAGACCAGATGATTCTTGATGCTCTGCAAAGTGGTAACGGCAGTCGTAAGGTTGCGGCTGAAATTCTCGGCATCAGTCCGCGTACGCTGCGTTACAAGATTGCGCGTTTACGTGATGCGGGCGTGGCTATTCCCCGTTAACTTCTAGTCTGGCTGCATCCAGACAGCTTTTCTGAAAGACGCCGTGAAAACATCCATGTTGGCTTGGCCTCGTCATCCATGACTCGGACACTTTCAGAAAAGCCATCTGGATACACCCTGCTGTCAAAAAATCGTAGTCTCTCAAAGTATCGTAAGTGGACTGTAGTTGAGCTTTTCAGGACGTTCAAAAACAGGGATGTTTTTGAAGAGCGTACAGGGATGTATTCACAGCGTTCCTGAAAAGCTGTGACTACAGTCCGCAGGATTTCGTAGACCGATGACCTTAGATAACTCTAAAAGATAGTTGGCATTAATCCTGCAGGTTACGTCGCAAACGACAAAAAACCGACATCAGGAGATGATCATGTCAGCAGTGTCACCAGAAATCAGTCAGGTACTGGCGCAAATGCGAGTCATGCAGGCGCAGGCCCAGGCAGAAACCGTTCGTCCCCAGACAGAAGTACAATCCACCGTCAGTTTCAGCGATATTTTTTCGCAGTCGCTTGAATCAGTTAACCAGGCACAAAAAACATCGGGCGAATTAAAAACCGCTTTCGAAATGGGTGACCCGAATGTCAGCCTTTCTGACGTCATGATTGCCTCGCAGAAATCGAAGCTGGCGTTTTCCGCCATGGTGGAAGTCAGAAACAAGTTTCTGGAAGCCTACAAATCAGTCATGAGTATGCCTGTTTAAGGCTAGATGAATATCCATTAGTTCACGGGGAACAACAATGGCCGAAGCAAATGTAGCAACCACAAATAACGAGTCAACCAGTGTTCCAAACCTGGGAGGAAATCCGATTTTCAGGCAGTTAGGAGCAATGGTTGGTATTGCCATCAGTGTTGCGCTGGGCGTTGCTGTCGTCATGTGGGCACAGACACCAAACTACAGTGTGCTGGATGCTTCTCTGAGTGAAAAGGATGCAGCCGATGTGATCAATGTGTTGCAGTCAAATAATATTCAGCACAGCATTGATCCTGCCAACGGCATGATTCTGGTGGAATCTGCAAAGTTGCATGATGCCAAGATGAAGCTTGCAGCAATGGGTTTGCCGCGCAGCGCCGGTATGGGCTTTGAGCTGATGACAGGTGACCCCGGCTTCGGCGTCAGTCAGCTGGTGGAAAAGGCGCGCCATCAGCGTGCTATTGAAGGTGAACTGGCGCGTACCATTACAACGATCAATGCGGTACAGAGTGCGCGTGTACATCTGGCTATTCCCAAACAATCGGTATTTATCAGAAAGCGTAAAACACCCAGTGCTTCAGTCACCCTTAAGCTGCACAGCGGTCGTAAACTCCAGGAAGGTCAGGTTGATGCCATTGTACACATGGTGGCGTCGAGTGTTGCCGAGCTTGAGTCAGAGCATGTGACTGTCGTTGATCAGAGAGGTAACCTGTTAAGCAGTCGAAAAAGTTCCCAGGCGATGCAGTTATCTGCCAGCCAGTTTGAATACACCAACAAGGTGGAAGAGCGTTATCGTGAACGTGTTTACGATATCCTGGTACCCATCATTGGTGAAAACCGTCTTCGCGTTCAGGTCGCAGCTGACATTGATTTTACCGTTACTGAAAGAACCCGCGAAAGTTACAACCCAGATCTTCCCGCGTTGCGCAGTGAACAGGTCAACGAAGAATCACTGGGTGCAGGAGCTGGTCCGGGTGGCGTACCCGGTGCATTGACCAACCAGCCAGCGGCTGCGGGTAATGCTCCTGAAATTGCAGATGGCGGGGCTGCAGGCGAAGGTCAAGGTGCAGGACCTGTCAGTTCCAGCAGGCAGTCCACGCGTAACTACGAGCTGGATAAAACCATCAGCCATACGCGACTGTCGCCAGCCAATATCAGAAAACTGTCAGTTGCTGTTGTGGTTGATGACCTGATTGTCGCCGGTGAGGATGGTCAGCCTCAACGTAGTGAACGTACTCCGGAAGAAATTGAAAGACTGTCGCAGCTGGTCAAGGAAGCCATTGGATTTGACGGAGTTCGCGGCGATACCGTGAAAATCATCAATTCTTCTTTCATGGCGCCAGAGCCTGTTGAAGCGTTACCTGAGATACCCATTTGGGAACAGTCATGGTTCTGGGGTGTCCTCAAGCAGGTCGGCGGTATTCTGGTCGTTATCCTGCTCATCCTGCTGGTACTGAGACCCGCTATGAAACGTCTCACCAGTACTGATGTCGTTACCCTGGAAGGAGGCGTGGCGACTTCCGCAGGCGCACAGGGCGGTGCTGCCGGTACCGCTGAAGCTGGCGGTGAAGCCGCTGCCGGTGGTGCTTTGTCACTGGGAGTGGATGAGAATGGTGAACCAATCCGCTTGCCAGGCCCTGGCAATTATGAAAGCATCCTTGAAGCGGCACGACGCCTGGTAGACGAGGATCCCAAGCGTGTTGCACAGCTGGTTAAGTCCTGGAGTCAGGGCTCTTAAGTTCAGCAAGTCATCGGTCAGGAAGTTATTGGAATGAATGAAGAAGTCTCCAAAACGTCGTCGTTAAACGGTACCGAAAAATCAGCGCTGCTGTTACTGGGACTGGGCGAAAAACATGCTGCCGATATTTTGCAGCATATGGGGCCCAAGGAAGTTCAGGATCTGGGCATGGTAATGGCCGGCCTCACCAACGTCACTTCCGAAATGATGGAAGAGGTGATGGCTGAGTTTGTCGCCACCATTGGCAACCAGACCTCGCTGGGTCTGGGTTCTGATGACTATATTCGCAACATGCTCACTTCCGCACTGGGTGCCGACAAGGCCAGTGGTATGATCGACCGTATCCTGCTGGGCCGTAACAGCAAGGGACTGGAACAGCTAAAATGGATGGAGCCAAAGTCCATTGCCGAGATGATCCGCCTGGAACATCCGCAGATCATTTCCATCGTCATGTCATTTCTCGATCCGGACCAGGCCGCTGCGGTGTTATCGGAATTTCCGGAAAAGGTGCGCAGCGATATCATCATGCGCGTAGCTGCACTGGAAGGGATTCAGCCCAATGCCTTGCAGGAGCTGGATAACATCCTGGAAAAACAGTTTGCCGGTGCCACAAACGTGAAATCATCTGCACTGGGTGGTGTTAAAAAGGCTGCTGATATTCTCAACCTGGTTGAAGGTACGATTGAACAGTCGGTGATGGAAGATATTACCGAAGTTGATGAAGACCTGGCCCAGGAAATTCAGGACAACATGTTTGTCTTCGAAAACCTCAACGAAATCGACGATCGTGGCTTCCAGACTCTGCTGCGCGAGGTGGCCTCCGAACAATTGCTGTTGGCCATGCGTGGTATCGATGATGAACTCAAGGAGAAGTTCTTCAAGAATATGTCTTCACGTGCAGCTGACATGCTGCGCGATGATCTCGAGGCGGCTGCTCCTGCCAAGCTCAGTGATGTTGAAGCGGCACAAAAAGAAATTCTTACCGTGGTACGTCGTCTGGCTGATGCCGGTGAAATTGTATTAGGTGGCGGTGGTGAAGAACTTATCTAAGTCGCACATTATCCGTGCCAAAGATGCTGTGGAAATCAGCAGTCTGCAACTCAATGATATGACTGATCCAGCGCTGGCTGCCAAGTCTTCTGCACGCGGACATGGCCCGCAAATGACGGCCGCAGAGCTCTCAAAACTTCAGGAACAGGCTCGTCAGGAAGCTTACGAGCAAGGACGTAAGGAGGGTTTTGAATTTGGCCATAATGAAGCCCTTGAACAGTACCGACAGCAGTTTGAAGAAAGACTGGCAGCGTTTGACAGGATATTACAAAGCTTTCAAAAGCCTTTTGAAAACCTGGATGAACAGGTCGAAAAGGAAATCGTCGAGCTGGTTATCAGCATGGTGAAACAGCTGGTAAGACGTGAAGTGAAAATGGATCCCAATCATGTGGTCGGTGTGGTACGGGAGGCTATGTCTGTGCTGCCGGTTTCCAGCCAGGATATTACGCTGGTTTTGCACCCCGAAGATGCAGAAATCATACGCGAGGTTTTTTCCCTAAGCGAAAAGGAACAGGGTTGGCGTATTGTTGAGGACCCGGTTCTCAAACGTGGCGGTTGCCGCGTCGCTGCCGGTGATTCACAGGTTGATGCCACGCTGGAATCGCGCCTCGATGCGCTGATCGCCCCATTGGTATCTGATGAACGTCGCCAGGATACGGCTGAAACTGATGATGAATCTGCCAACAGCTGATCGTGGCCCGATCTGGGCAAAACGCATAAAACAGTTGCAGGAATACATGTCTGACTCCAGAAACCTGGTAGTTGAAGGTCACCTGACGCGTATGATCGGGTTGACGCTGGAGGCCTCCGGTTGCCGTGCCGCTATTGGCGAACAATGTGAAGTTATCAACTCCAGTGGAACCGAAATTGAAGCAGAAGTCGTCGGCTTTTCAGGAGAAAGCCTGTACCTGATGCCCACCGGCAACATTCGCGGCCTGGAGCAGGATGCGCGTGTTGTGCCTACCGGTCGTGTTGGTGAAGCACTGGTGGGCGATGGCCTGTTGGGGCGGGTGATTGATGGAGCAGGGCGTCCGCTGGATGGCAAGGGCCCGATTCATTCACAGGAGCGCCGGCCACTGACCGGTGAATCCATCAACCCATTGGGGCGTGACCCGATTCGTGAACCACTGGATGTGGGTGTACGTGCCATCAATGCCTTGCTGAGTGTGGGCCGGGGGCAGCGATTAGGGCTGTTTGCCGGTTCCGGTGTCGGCAAATCCGTACTGCTGGGGATGATGACCAAGTACACCAATGCCGATATCGTGGTCGTTGGCCTGATTGGTGAGCGTGGTCGTGAGGTAAAGGAGTTTGTTGAAAATATCCTCGGTGAAGAGGGTCTGAAAAAAGCCGTGGTGGTGGCAGTGCCTGCTGATCAGGCTCCCTTGCGTCGCATGCATGGTGCCATGCTTGCGACCAGTATTGCCGAATCCTTTCGTGACAAGGGCAAGCAGGTCTTATTGCTGATGGATTCTCTAACACGTTATGCCCAGGCGCAGCGTGAGATCGGGCTGGCGATTCATGAACCACCGGCAACCAAGGGTTATCCCCCATCAGTTTTTGCCAAACTGCCGCATCTGGTGGAACGGGCCGGCAATGGAGAAAAAGGTGGTGGTTCGATAACCGCGTTCTATACTGTACTAACAGAAGGCGATGATCAGAATGATCCTATTGCAGATGCGGCGCGTGCCATTCTTGACGGACACATTGTGTTGTCCAGACGACTGGCTGAGTCGGGGCACTATCCGGCAATTGATATTGAGGCTTCAATCAGTCGTGCCATGAATGACATTACCACGCAGGGGCATCAATTAAGTGCCACCAGTTTCAAGCAATTGTATTCGCTTTATCAGCAAAACAGGGATCTGATCAGTGTGGGAGCCTACGAGACCGGATCGAACAAGATGATAGATACTGCCATTGAAGCTATGCCAATGCTGCAGGATTTTTTAAGACAGGACATGTACACTCCGGTTAATCTGGAGCAAAGCCTGGCAGACCTGGAAACCTTGTTTCCCAACGAAGCTTTATAGCAGGGGTAAAAAACAACAATGAATACTTCTGATCGATTTAAACCCGTATTAAAAGTCGCGGAGAATCGCGAAGCCAATGCTGCTCGCAAGTTTGGGCAGTCAAAGAAGCTACAGCATGAAGAAGAGGCCAAGTTAAACAATCTCCGGGAATATCATGCTGAATATCTCGCGCGTTTTCATCAGTCTGCCAGCGTTGGTATCAATGCTTCACAGCTAAGGGAATACCAGGCTTTTATCAAAAAACTGGAGTCTGCAATTGCCGAGCAGGAGGAAGTGGTGCGCCAGAGCCAGCAAAATACTTCCGAACACAAACAACAATGGACCGAAAAACACATCCGTACGCAGAGTATGGATAAGGCGATGAGCAGAATGGTAGCTACTGAACAGAAACAGCGTGATGCCCAGGAGCAAAAGATGTCAGATGAGATTGCCCAGCGTATCAGTCGGTCAGCGCATTAAAGAAAGGCAAATCATTCTAAGCTGATTCATAATACTGAACGAAACCTTGAGCACGCTACAGGCTCGCCTGGTTCCTACCGTTTCTTTTGGAACGATACAAAGCTGCGTCTGCTTTGCTGACCAGTTGTTCCCAGTTTTCATCATTGGCGGGCATGATGGAAGCAACTCCGATACTGATCGTTAAATGGTCGGTAATTTCAGACTTTAAATGCGGGATATGTTTTTTGCTGATTTCTTGCACCATTGAGTCAGCAAGTTTTAGCGCATTGTTCTCATCAATGCCCGGAAAAATGAGTGCGAATTCTTCGCCGCCAATCCTTGCCGCCAGGTCATTGGCACGACGCGCATGTTTGTTAATGATTTGCGCAACATTAACCAGGCATTCATCACCTTTTTGATGACCGTAGAGGTCATTGAAATTTTTAAAATAATCCACATCAATGAGTAACAGGGAAAGCGTGTCCTTTTCGCGTTTGCTTCTTTTACACTCTGAAATTATTTTCTCATCAAAATTTCGTCTATTGGCAATTCCGGTTAGTGCATCCGTCATGGATATTGTCTTCAATCGGCTTTTAATAGAAACCATTCTTTGCATAACCCAAACCAACACCAGAAAAGAAGCCAGAAAGATAGAAGCGATTAAAATATTTCGATACTGGCTGTTATTAATATACGAAATAAATGCGCTTTCTCGTGATTCATACATGTTCTGCTGCAACCGGTTAAGAATATTCATAAAGCCATCAATGATTTCTTCCTGCATCGGTACAATATTGAAAATGATAATGCTTCGGGCTTCTGTATTCGCTTCGGGAGTTTCCTCAAAAGCCAGCATTTTCACTTTATCCAGCATTGCTACCACTCCCGAGTACATAGGACGTTGCTGGTCTAAAATTTGTGATTCGAAGCTATCCGGTTCAAGTGCTGCAAAACGTTGGTAATGCTGTATGAATTGGCTGGCTAAATTTGAGATGTTTTGATAGATCTCGTCTTTAACAAATACGTCATCAGCGGCCAGCATGGCATGAGAAAGCCGGGTTCTTTTTCTGGCAACCTCAATGAGATTGACGACCGTCTCCATTTTTTTAACGGCTATTTCTGAAGTGTCAATAACATCCAGTTGATTATTCAATAAGCGTGAATCCATGAAGATCAAACCCCAAAACAGCAATATCAGGGCGATATACCCCAATATCAGTATTTTTATCGAGCGGGATTGAAGCAGGTTTAACATGGTTATTTTGTGGGTGGTTGGTTGTTATCCATGAACTGTTCTCAAGCTTGTTCCAAGGCATAAATGTCTACAGGTGAATTAATATTTTTCTCCAGCCATTTTTTGTAATCATCATGCTTCATGGGTTTGCTAATCAGGTAACCCTGTCCACAGTTGCAATTCAATGCTTTAAGTGCATGAAGTACTTTATTGGTTTCTATACCTTCGGCTACCACCGATAAGCCGAGGTTGTGGCCCAGAGTGATGACAGATTCGACAATGGTTTTGTTGTTTTCATTGGAGTCCATGTTGATTACAAAGGACTTGTCGATCTTTACCTCATGAATAGGCAGTCGCTGTAAATAACTCAGCGAAGAAAAGCCGGTACCAAAGTCATCAACTGAAAGCCTTAATCCCTGATCACATAATTGTTTCAGCACTTCAACAGAACGGCCTGGATTGGTCATCATGCCGTTTTCAGTGATTTCCAGAATAATAAAATGTGGCTCGATGTTGTATTTTTTAAGATAGAGCGCAAGATTGTTCTGAAGCTGGGGATCATTGAGATTTTCGACAGTAATATTGATTGACACTTCGAGCAACATACCTGCATCATGCCATTGTCGGCAGGCTTTGATGGCTTGTTCAATAACCCAGTTTGATACATCGTTGATAAGATCGGATTTGATTGCGAGATCAATGATCCTGTCGGGCCTGATAAAGCCGTGCTTGTTATGCTTCCATCTCAATAAGGCTTCTGCTCCACGAACCTTCCTGGTATTTAAATCTAACTGAGGCTGAAAATAGAGT
>Ga0180434_10005814_pt1 | contig 14389 bp, 9 predicted proteins | sample SS_ome_7_FD_132453 | JGI IMG/M metagenome (GOLD analysis project Ga0180434, IMG submission 132453) | Hypersaline lake sediment archaeal communities from the Salton Sea, California, USA - SS_1_D_2 metaG | ecosystem: Environmental > Aquatic > Non-marine Saline and Alkaline > Hypersaline > Sediment... | reverse complement strand
CACACTGGCGTGGCACTACGACGAGCCGTTTGCCGACTCGTCGGCGATTCCGACGTATTACGTGTCGCGCTACACGCGCCAGTCGGTGACGGTGGCGTTGACGGGTGACGCCGGCGATGAGTGCTTCGCGGGCTACGATCGCTACGTCGCGGCCAGGCTGGGCGCCCGTCTCGACCTCCTGCCGGGCCCGTTGCGATCGCTGCTGGCGGCGACGGCGAAGATCTTGCCGCGGCGGGGGCCCAAGTCGACCAGCAACCGGCTTTATCGCTTCCTCTCGGCGCTGGGTCAGACGTCGGCCCGGCGATACCTGTCCTGGGTCAACATCTTCCCGCCGGCGATGTTGGCGAGCGGCTATCGGTCGGGCTTTGCCGAGCGGATCGATTTCGATGAGCCGTTGCGCTGGTTCGACACGCTATATGGGGGCGGTAGGGGGGCGGCCCCGGAGCGGGCGAACCGCACCGACTTTCTCAGCTACCTCCCCTATGACCTGCTGACCAAGGTCGATATCGCGTCGATGGCCTGCAGCCTCGAATGCCGCTCGCCCTTCCTCGACCACGAACTGGTCGAGTTTGCGCTGTCGCTGCCCCAAGGATGGCGGCTGGGCTCCGGCGGCGGGAAACGAATCCTTAAAGACTGGGCCGGCGACTTTCTCCCGGTGGAGGTATTGAATCGGCCCAAAATGGGTTTCGGTGTGCCGATCGGCGAGTGGTTCCGCAACGAGCTGCGGGATCTGCTGCGCGAGCGACTGACCGCGCCGGATTCGCTCAGCGTCCAGGTGTTTCGGCCGGAGTGGCTGCGCGGTGTCGTAGAGGCACATTTATCCGGACGTGAGAACCACGAGCACCCGCTCTGGGCATTGCTGATGCTCGAGCTCTGGCGCGAGCGCTGGCAGCCGGCCGATCTGCGGAGTGCCTAGCAGCCCTCAGCCCGCGATCCGATTGTACCGATCAGTGGGGTAGAGACGAGGGGAGGCGTTGTGCGCTGCTTTGGATGGCGTGTGCGCGATGATTGTGGACCAGAACGAAATCGAGGCCCTACTCGCCCAGGCGGACGATCTGGTGGCCGAAGCGGGCGGGGAGACGAGTGTGACGGCGACGGCGGCACCCGCCCCAGACGCCGGGACGCCCGCTACGGCTCCGCCGCCGACCCGCCCAATTATCAACGCCTCCTCCGAAGTAGCCCGGATCCTCAGGATTCAGGTGCCCGTGCGTGTGCAATTGGCGTCCCGGCAGATGAATATCGCCGAGGTCCGCAAGCTGTCACTCGGGATGATCATCGAGTTCCACAAGGCCGTCGACGAACCACTCGACTTGCTCATCAATAACCACCCGGTCGGCAGAGGTGTCGCGGTCAAAGTGGGTGAACGCTTCGGCTTGCGGGTTTCGGAGATCCGCGACGCGGCGACGCGCATCAAGTCGATGGGCAAGTGAGCGCCGGCGTCCCGGGTTCGCCAGCTCTTCCCTTACGATTGTCGGCGATAACGAAGCAAGAGTCTGGTCTCGGGCAGCCTCATCAGCGCGCTCAACGCCAGGTAAACGCCGCTGCCCAGCAAAAGCGCGCCGAGCGTATCGATCGCCCGTCGCAGCACCGTCAGCTCAACCGCCTCGCTCAGGCCCGTGATCCACAGTCGGCGCAGCCACATCACTACCAGTGCGCTGACCAGCGCCGCGCCGAGCATCCTTACCGCCGCCCATACCGCCGCACGATCGATCGGGCCCGCTCCCGATTTCCGCCGCAGCAGCACCAGCCCGACGATCACGGCCAGCGTCGAGGTGGTCGACGTGCTGATCGCGAATGCCGCCTCCCGAATTCCCTCGAACCAGATCAGCACCAGGCTCATCGCCAGGTTGACCGGCACGAGTACACAACTGATCTTCACGGGCGTGCGCACGTCGCCCAGACTGTAGAAGGCCCGCAAAACGATGTGCTGTACGCAAAACGCCCACATGCCCAGGCCGTAGAACCTCAGCACGCGCGCCGCCCGGGCGGTGTCGGCGGCGTCGAAGTTGCGATACTCGAACAGGAGCTGCACGATCGGGCCCGCCAGCACGATCATCAGCCCGCCGGTCAGCAGCCCCGCGAACAACGCCAGACGCAGCGAGCGGGCTACCTCGGCCGTCCACCCGCCCCAGTCCTGGCGGGTCGCCAGCCGGCTGAACGTGGGCAGAGCCGCAACCGCCAGCGAGATCCCCAGCACACCCAGCGGAAACTGGTACAGCCGCTGTGCCACGGTGATCGCCGAGAGTGCCCCCTCACTGAGCGGATAGGTGAACGAAGCCCCGAACCAGTTCGCCGTCAACGGACCGTCCTTCACATGCGTCAACAACGCGCAGATCTGCGCGTCCAGAAACGTCCCCAGCAGCAGCACGCCCTGCCCGAACAGCACCGGCAGCATCTTGTGCGACATCTCCCGCACGTGCGGGTCCCGCCAGCGCGGCGACCAGCCCAGCGCCACCCCGTGCCCCCGCAAGACCGGAACCAGCAACGCCAGTTGCAGCACTCCGGCCACCAGCACGCTGATCGCGACGCCGAAGATCTGCTTCTGCGGATCGCTCCCGCCGATCGCCGGGCCGAGCCAGACGATCCCGACGATCATGAGCAGATTGAGCACGACCGGCGTCAGCGCCGCCGGCACGAAGCTCCCCACGCAGTTGAGAATGCTCGAGAAGAGGGCCACCACGCAGATCGTGAGCATGAAGGGCAGCATCAGCCCGGTGAGGGCTAGAATTAGCTGGCGCGCTGACCCGGCCGGATCGATCAGCCAGATCGCCAGGATGATCCCCTCGATGGCCACGATTACGACCAGGATCACCAGCGTCAACAGCGCCAGCGTCCGGGCGAGCAGCTTCCACGCCGACGGCTGCCCCTCCGTCTCGAGCGTGCGCGTGAACGTGGGCACGAACACGGCGGCCAGCGCCCCCTCGCCGAACAGCCGCCGGAACAGGTTTGGAAACTGGAAGGCGTAGTTGAACGCGTCCAGCGCCCAGGTCAATCCGAACGCATGCACCAGCAGCATGTCGCGGATCAGACCCGTGACCCGCGACGCCAGCGTGCAGACGGCGATCAGCTTGGCCGACGATACCACCGGCCGATGGTCGGACATGGCGACCGATCATAGCGGCCGCGGCGATCGATACCAGCAACGACGACATGTGAACCGCCGCCGGCCAACGTGCCCACGCGCCGGCGGTACCGAATCAGAGCCCTGAGCGCAAGCGAGGGCAACAATCCGAACGCGAAGCGCCAGCGAGCGCCAAAATGATCGCGCACTCAGCCCGAAAGTTCGTGCCCTGGCCTGCTTTGCCTACCGACCGGAATATGGTATCTTTACCAAACTGCCGGCCGCCAGCCGTCGATATGCCCAGATGCGGGCTTGCCGGAACCGCCGTCGGCAGCTTGAGTTACGGGGTGTAGCTCAGCCTGGCTAGAGCGCTGCGTTCGGGACGCAGAGGTCGCTGGTTCAAATCCAGTCACCCCGATTGCCGCGAAGCGGCAATAGAGCAGGCGAGCAGTGGAGCAGGTGAGCAGGAGCGGGCGCAATCCGGGTGGTTGCGCCGTCTGCATTGCCTCGTGAAGCTCGTCTGCGGTCACCTGTTCAACTGATCTCCTGCTCAGTTTGAGGTTCGCGAATGGCCTTCATGTTCGAGAAACTGGAGGTCTACCAGAAGGCCGTAGATTTCGCGGACGAGATCGCCACGCTTACCGAGGGTTTCCCGCGCGGCTACGGCTTCCTAACCGATCAACTCAACCGCGCTGCTCTGTCAATCGCGACGAACCTCGCGGAAGGAAACGGCCGCTTCACCAAGCCCGACCGGCGCAACTTCTTCACGATCGCGCGGGGTTCGGCACAGGAATGCGTGCCGCTGTTGGAGGTGGCGCGTCGGCGCGGGCTCGTGCAAGATGAGCATGCGGCAGCCTTGAAGGAACGCCTCGAGATCATCGCCAAGATGATCAGCGGCCTCATCAGCGGCCTCGACAAGCGCGGCGCATGATCGGCGACGCCAAGCGCGTCGCGCTGCACGACAGGCGGGCGCAGCCCCCAAGCGAAATCCAGTCACCCCGATTCGACCCGCCATTGCGGGTCGAATAGACCAGGCGAGCAGTGGAGCAGGTGAGCAGGAGCGGGCGCAATCCGGGTGGCTGCGCCGTCTGCATTGCCTCGTACGGCTCGCCTCCGCTCACCTGCTTAACTGATCTCCCGCTCAGGCGGATGCGCAACGTCGGTCGGAAGGACGAGCACCTTCCCCTCAAAACTCCACCGTCACGGTTGCCAAGGCGCGAGGCGGTAGCACCGGCTGAACGCTGCGACCACGGGTCGTAACGAGGCGTGCATTGCCGCCGTACAGGTCGGTGATCAGCGCACGCCGCGGCATCAATTCGTCGAAGCGCAGCACGGCCCGGGTGCGGCGGCCTGTGGTTTCCTGAAGCCGGAACAGGCACGCGTTATCGTCATCTGCCCGACTGACGCTGAGCAACATCACGTTCCTGGGTTCGACCTGGACAAACGAGGCTTGGGACCGGCGACGCGACGACCGCCCCCCAGCCTGCAGCGGGGTCTCTGGGAGGAACGTCGCACGTAGTGGGTTCGCCACCTCGTAGGCAAAACGGTAGCTGGCCGCCGTGTCGTGCGAGCGCAACCGCCCGCTGGTGAGGCTGAATCGGAAGGTGTGCCCGCCGGGCTGGCTGGCCGGGAAGTTCGTGTGCCAGTAGTTGTTCAGCAGCCAGCCGACGATCGTCCCGTTGAAGCGCGGCAGTTTCTCGCGGAACTGAAACGTTGAGATTTCGTTCAGTTGCACCAACGGCGTGTCGCGGGGGACCAGCGTGATGGCTGCGCGGCCGGCCTCGACCCGGACGAAGTTCTGCACCGTGTAGAAGTCGTAGCAGGTCGTGGGAATCTGATCGACGCCGGGTTCCATCGCCGCTCCAGGGACTTCCAGCCAGGTTCTGGGCTTGCCACCGGAAAAGGGGAACGCCACGTAGGCGGCCTGCGGGTCCGGATGCTCGTGGAGGCTCAGGCACCAGATAAAGTCAATTCGTTTCTCGCGCTCGTATAACCGAATCGTCGTGGTCACTCCCGCCAGCCCGCGACACGTTCCGTCGAACGTGATCTGCTGGAAGCAGCCCGGCAGCTCTGTCCGCCGAAACGCCCGCGCAGTCGCGGCAGAGCGTCGGAATGCGCGCTGGCTGAAACGCTTTCTCCGATCACTACGGTTGGCCCAATGCCTGGCCTCAGGCCCGGGGAGCTGTTCCTGGATGATCCGTCCGAACGGCAGCTCCCGGTCGCTGCGAACCAGATTCCGTCGCAGTTGCTTGTCGTAGATCTCCCGGATCCGGCCGGTTCGAGCCTCGGCCCGCACGCGGTAATACCTGTTCTCCACCACGCTCTGAGCACCTTTGACCGGTACCCATTCCAAGACCTTCGGTTCGCGGTTCCGGGTGACACGCAGGACCCTGTATCCGGTAGCGGGCACGTTCCTGAGCTGGATTCCCAGTTCCAGAAACGTGCCTTGCTGCTGGGCGCGCCAGTAAGGAACGGCGCGGCCCGTCTCAGCGTCCGCGAGGTTCTCAACGCAGTAACCGGGCAGCGGCCACTGGATGCCGTTCAGTTCAGCCACGCCGCTGCGGGCCCAGGCCAGCGGGTTGTGGACGACGACGCAAGCTGAATTCAGGAGCGTTGTTCGCCCGATCCGCTCGAGGGCCGTGTGCAATGCCGACTCCGACTCGAGACGCGCCCGATAGAAATGGTCGCGCTTGTATTGCCGCTGTATCTTCGCAAAGTTGCTGTGCGGGGCGGCGACACTTGAAGCTGCCCCCCAGGTGTGCTCGCCCGCCAATTCGGCCGCATCGTACGCCCGTTCGATTTCCGCGGCGGGCGGCTGCCACGAGCGGTCGGTCGCACGAACGTACGATGATGCGGTCCCGGCCGCGCTCAACAGGTGTTGTGTCTCGCGGGCGTAGCGGACTTCGTCGGCGGCGCTGCCGAGGCCGTGTGCCCAGTAGTCCGGCCAGTGGCCGCGATGGACCGCAACGCCGTCGGGCAGCACCTGGCGGAGCTGCCGGAACCACGGGCTCAGCGTGTCGAGTCGCATCGTCGGATTGACGAAGCGTGCGTTCCAGTCGCGGACGGTCAGGCTCGGGCCGACGGTGGGCGGCGCACAGTCCAGCTTGGCTCCGGACATCAGTAACACGACATGATCGTAGGTGTACCCCCGTTTTGCGAGATCGCTGAGATAGCCTGCCACGCCACCCGTGCAGTCGTCCACGCCTCGCTCGATGCCGAACCGGTTCCCGAGCAGATAGATGTCGCCGTGCCAGACCAGCACGCGCTTGCCCTCCGGCGACTCCCACCAGAAGGGCATCGGCGGCTCGAGCGGGCGGCGGGCCATATCGGCGTTGAGCGCCATCGAGAGGTTGCGGGCACCGAGGTCATGCAGAGCGGCCGGATAGATCCACGGCAACCCGTTGATGTCGCAGGCCATGCTGCTGTGGACCGGAATACGATGCCGGCGTGCGAAATCGTGTATGAATCGAAAGGACCGTATCACCTGGTCGGTGCTGGGAAGGTCCGTCATTTGCAGAAAGCCGGCCGTGGCTTCGATCGTACGCCGGCGCAGATGGCCGATCAGCGCCCGGAACTGCTGCCGCGACGCGAAGCGCTGGAAGTTCCGCAGGTGGTAGGCCGTCTCGATCGTCCAGCGGAAGCGGGCTGGTTCAGGGAACGATTTGGTCTGCTCGACGAGGGCCATCGCCTCGAGCATGAACTGGAAGAAACTCCGGTTGACGTTGGGCTGATAGTCCACATAGCCGACATCTGTGTGCGTATGGTTGACGAGGTGAATCGTCCAGTTGCGTGGCGGCGGGACGCGCGTGCGCAGCACCCGACTATCGAGCGCCACACGGAGCCACTGGACGGTATCGACAACCGGAAAGCCGAGCCAGTTGTCACTCTGGCCATGTGGGATTCTGGCACGCCGCGACTCGCTGTGGGGCCCGAGGCGGTAGTCCACAACGACAGTACGTGGTCCGGCTGAGTTATGGACTCTCAGGAGGGCAAGTTGCCGTCCGTCGCGTTGGACGAGATCCGTGGCGGCGAGCTCGATCTTCAGTGACACGTGTGGCTCCTGCGACGCAAACCTCGAACGGCGACACCGCACCAGGGTTTTTACACGCGAATGACGGCCGGCCGCAATCGGCGCACACAGTATTCCGTCCCGCCGCGCACTTGACACGGGCAGCAACGAACCTAACGTGGCCGTTTGCCGTCGCCGCATGGTTCGAAACGACCGGCGACCAGCGGCAACCTGTTTTGGCCACGCTGGGGACGAGACTCATCCGATGGGATACGCCTACACGCCTGGACTCAGCGTCGCCGAACACACGGTCATTCGTCGCGTGCGACGACTCCCGCTCAAAGGTCAGGTGCTCGTCCAGGTCGGGCAGCAGGTCAAGGCCGAGGAGGTCGTGGCCGAGGCCCAGCTCCCGGGCGACGTCCGGCCGGTTAACGTGGTAAGCGAGTTGGGAATCGCACCGGACGAACTCCCCAACGTGATGCTCAAGAAAGAGGGCGACGCGGTCGCCCAGAATGAGCCGTTTGCGCGGACGCGCGGCCTGTTCGGGCTGTTCAAGAGCGACTGCCGGGCACCGATCGAGGGGACAATCGAGTCGGCCTCCGCGGTGACGGGCCAGGTCATCATTCGTGGCCGGCCGACGCCGCTGCGAAAACTGGCCTATGTCGCCGGAACGATCGTCGACGTGCAGAAGGGCGAATCGGCGACGGTCGAGGCCACCGGCACGCTCATCCAAGGCATTTTCGGGCTGGCGGGCGAGGCCGTCGGCACGCTCGAAATCGTGGTGGACTCCCCCGATGCAATCCTCGACGCCGATCGCGTCAAGCCCGAGCACGCCGGAAAGGTGATCGTCGGCGGCAGCCTGATCACGGCCGACGCCGTCAAGATGGCCATCAAGCACGGCGTAAAGGGCATCGTCAGTGGCGGCCTGGACGACACTGACGTGCGCGCCGCACTGGGCTACGAATTGGGTGTGGCAATCACCGGAGAGGAAGACCTGGGCGTGACGGTCATCATCACCGAAGGCTTCGGGAAGATCAGCATGGCCGCGGGCACGTTCGAACTGTTGCGCAAGCGCGCCGGCTCGCTGGCCAGCATCAATGGCGCGACGCAAATTCGCGCCGGCGTCATCCGACCCGAGATCGTCATCCCCATGGACGGCAAGCGTTCGACGCCAGATGTCCGTGGCGACGAGGGTGGCGTCCTGCAGATTGGCACGCGCCTGCGGGCGATTCGTGAGCCGCACTTCGGGCGCCTCGGACGGTGCACCGCTCTGCCGCCGGGACTCACCACGCTCTCGACCGAGGCCGAGGTCCGCGTTCTCGAAGTCGAGTTTGATGACGGGCAGCGCGCGATCCTGCCGCGCGCGAACGTCGAGCTGATTAGCGCGCAGTCGCGATGAAAGCGGGCGACCGATCCGATGCCTGACACCAGCGACATCCGAACGATCCTGGCGACCGACTGCGGGTCGACCACCACCAAGGCCATTCTGATCGAGAAAAAGGACCGTGAATACCGTCTCGTCGCGCGCGGCGAAGCTCCCACCACCGTCGAAGCCCCGGCCGAGGACGTGACCCGCGGCGTCATCAACGCGGTGGGGGAGATCGAGGACTTGACTGGCCGGAAGTTCATCCGCAGCGACACTATCACGCACCCGCGCGAAGGTGACACCGGCTGCGACGCGTACGTTGGCACGAGCAGTGCCGGCGGCGGGCTCCAGATGATGGTCGCCGGCGCGGTCAAGAAGATGACCGCCGAGAGCGCCGAACGCGCCGCGCTGGGGGCCGGTGCGATCGTGATGGATGCCTTGGCCGTGGACGACCGACGGCTGCCGCACCAGCGGATTGAACGCATTCGCAGCAAGCGACCCGACATGGTCCTGCTCTCAGGCGGCACCGACGGCGGCACCAGGACGCACCCCGTCGAAATGGCGCAGATGGTCGCCGCCGCCGATGCCCAGCCACGCTTCGGAGCCGGCTTCAAGCTCCCGGTGATCTACGCCGGCAACGTCGAGGTCCAGGACGAGATCAAGCGCATTCTGGGCCAGCGGGCGGCGCTGTACGTCACCGAGAACATCCGCCCGACACTCGAGGCGGAGAATCTCGGTCCCGCTCGCGACCGGATTCACGACCTGTTTCTCGAGCACGTCATGGCCCAGGCGCCCGGCTACGGCAAACTGATGCGCTGGACCACCGTGCCGCTCATGCCGACCCCCGCGGCGGTCGGCCTGATCATGCAGTTGATCGCCCAGCGCGAGGGGCTCCAGGTGGTCGGAGTGGACATCGGCGGTGCGACCACCGACGTGTTCAGCGTCTTTCGCAGCGACCGAGACAGTCCGAACAGCGAAACCGTGTTTAACCGCACGGTCAGCGCGAACCTGGGAATGAGCTACAGCATCTTCAACGTCGTCGCCGAGGCCGGATTCGAGAACGTGATCCGCTGGGTGCCGCTCGAGCTCGACGAGCGCGACATCCGCAACCGCCTGCGCAACAAGATGATCCGCCCGACGACCATCCCACAGACGCTCGACGAGCTGATGATCGAGCAAGCCCTCTGCCGCGAGGCGTTGCGCCTGGCCTTCATCCAGCACAGGGCGATGGCGGTGGGGCTCAAGGGCGTGCAGCAGCAGCGCACCATCGCCGACCTGTTCACCCAGGCGGCCGGCGCCGAGACACTGGTCGACATGCTGGGCCTCGACATGATCGTGGGCTCGGGCGGCGTGCTGTCCCACGCACCTCGGCGGAGCCAGGCGGCACTGATGATGGTCGACGCCTTCCAGCCGGAGGGCTTCACCGAGCTGACGGTCGATTCAATCTTCATGATGCCGCAACTGGGCGTGCTCAGCACGGTCAACGAGCAAGCAGCTCTGGAGGTCTTTAACCGGGACTGCCTGATTCGGCTTGGCTTCTGCATCGCTCCACGCGGCACCGGGAAAGAAGGGCGGACGTGCATGAATGTGCAAGTGCGCGCCAACGGTCGCTCCGAAAACCACGAGGTCATGTACGGCCAGATAAGGGTTGTCCCGCTGAATCCCGTCACGAAAGCCACTGTCACCGCCACACCGGCCAAGGGGTTCGACCTCGGCGCGGGCTCGCGCCAGCCGGTGTCGCGCGAAGTTGCCGGCGGTGTGGTTGGCCTGATCCTGGATGCCCGCGGCCGCCCCTTCGAGCCTCCACAGGACCGCCTAGCCAGGGTCACGAAGCTGACGGAGTGGAACGAAGCCCTGGATATTTACCCGGCGCTCTGAGCGTTGCTCCCCGGCAGCCCGATGCGTCTGCCGCCGGGCGGCCGACCGGTGACCGATTCGCTTGTGCCCTGTAGCAATTCGGCCAAGGCCCGAGGAAAAACCCGACTGACAACACCCGCAGCGGCGGGTTGTGGTCGATGACCCAAATGCATACGTAAGGTGCTGTCGAATATGTGGTTCTGTCTGGGCCGGCCTAGGCTGTGGTGACTGTGATCCAAAAAAGACCTTAGAGGCCGGACATTCCTCTTGCTATTGCTCGTGAATCGAGTATATTTGGGGTGTGGTGGGGGACGCGGATGGGTGACCCGAGCGTCTGGGTCAGTCCGCGTTGCACTTGTGATCGAGAAGCGGGGGCGGCTATGTTCATCTTGCCGCCTTCAACCTCAGAATGCCGTCGTACGCACGACGCTTCTCGCGTTCGAACAGGAAACGGCGCATGATGAGAGCCTCGGCTCTCGTAACGCTGTTGTAAGTGTTGTAATCGTGGAGCAAGCTGGACCGATCTCACCCGGTTGAGAGGAGTCAGCCATGTCCCGCAAAACTCAGGGCACGCGCGGTTTCACGCTGATCGAGCTGCTGGTGGTAGTGGCGATCATCGCGCTGTTGATCTCGATCTTGCTGCCGTCGTTAGCGCGGGCCAAGAAGAACGCGAAGAAGTCCGTCTGCGCCAGCAACCTGCACCAGATCGGCCTGGCGATGCCGGCTTACCTCCAGGACAACAACGACTGGTATCCCGCCTGCTCGGATAACCCGGCCGATTTCGATCGGCTTGACGAGGATGGTGACCGCGTCGTGTACAACATGGTCTGGGAGTGGGGCGGTGAGCAGGGGAGGGACTGGGCAGACAGGCCCGCTCGCAAGAGGGTCATGTATCCGTACGTGCACCCCGAGTTCTTTCTGTGTCCAGCGGATCGTATGGCGCCAGACTACTGGCCTAGCGATCCCAATTCGGAATGCGAAACGATGCACGAGGCGCTGGGCACCAGTTATCCTCTGAACGGCTGGAACTACGGTGGATTTGGAGCATTCCGCCCCAAATCGTTCGGCCGGCTTGGGGTCCTTGGCCGCAAGGCCACGCACGTCACCAACCTCAAGTGCGTCGTCACCGGCGACGCCATCCTGAACGAGTACTTCGGCGATATCGATCCGGGGTATGCTCCGAACCCCGGGTCCGGCATGCGCTGGCACGACGACAACGAGCCCTGGGCGAACCTGCTCTTTGTCGACGGGTCCGTCCGCTTCATCCTGATGGTGCCGACCGATAGACGCACGCGCATTCCCGAGTGGTGGTGGTGGGAGAACAAGCACTTCTCGTTCTGCCCGACGGCTTTGGAGAAGCGTGACGAGTACCCGTGGTATATTCCCGGCCAGTGAGGCACGGGGAACCGCCCAGCGCCTCGTGGCAACCGATAACCCCGGTTATGATTAAGATTCTGGTGAGCACGGTGGACCTCCGGGTCTGCCGCGTTCTTAATGGTCAACATGTTGCTGTGATCCGCGGATCACGCTGATGAGTGGCTCCGAACATGCCCGACTTTGAACCAGACCGTCCGTCTCAAGAGGCGATCTATCTCAGCACGCTCACGCCAACCTCGCAGACCGCGTCGCCACGGGCCGACCGCAATGCCGCCGGCGGCCAGCTCGATCTGGGAGGACTGACGTATGAGCGTGGCCTGGGCGTCGCCGGAACCACCGAGCTGGTCTATCGCTTGACAGAGGACTTTGCCCGGTTTGAGGCCTGGGCCGGCCTCGATAGCGCCTCGCCCGAGGGCCGGGCTTCACTCGAAGTGTATACCGATGGCGAGCTGGCATTCGCCAGTGGGCCCATGGAGTATGCGACACAAGGTGATATCGTCAACGCCTGCCGCCCGGTGGGCGTGAAAGTCCCTCTGGCAGGCGTGCGCGAGTTACGCCTGGTTAGCAGTGACCTCGGCGACAGCCGCGCGAAGATCATGACCGGCTGGGGCGACGCGAAGCTGCTTCGAACAGGCGCGGCGCACCCTGACGCACGGCCGGTACCGTTGCGCGACGCGCTCGCGCCGACGCCGCCGATGGGCTGGAACAGCTGGAACAACTTCGGCCCGCAGATCGACGAAGCACTGATCCGGGAAATGGCCGACGCGCTGCTCGCCCGCGGTCTCAAGGATGCTGGTTACCAGTACATCTGCCTGGACGACGGCTGGCAGGGTGAGCGCGGCGACCAGTGGAATGCGACCAGGTTCCCGAACGGCATGAAGGCCATGGGGGACTACATTCATTCCAAGGGACTGGGATTCGGCATCTACACCCGCCCGGAATGGGTTCGCGGGGAAGAGCGGCGCGTGGCGGCCGCCTTCGCTGACTGGGGGGTAGACTACCTCAAGTACGACTTCAGCGATGTTGATGCGGAGCAGACCAACCGCCGGATGATCGCCGCGATTCGCCGGACCGGCCGGCCGATCGTTTTCAACATCTGCGAGTGGGGCAAGAACCGGCCGTGGGAATGGGGCGCCCGGGTCGACGGCCAGAGCTGGCGCGTCGCCTATGACGTAGTCGACAAGTGGGACGCGCGGCGTGACGACAACCGCGGCCTCGGTTTCATGAAAGCGGTCGATCAGACCGAGGCTCTGGGGAGATTTCAGACGCCGGGGCGCTGGAACGACCCGGACATGCTGGTCGTCGGCCTGAACGGTCAGGGGTTCCTGAAGGGTGGGGGCTGTAGCGCCACCGAGTATCGAACGCACTTCGGCCTGTGGTGCCTGCTGTCGGCGCCGTTGCTGGCCGCGTGCGATCTGAGAAAGATGAACGAAGAAATCAACGCGATCCTCACCGACCCGGAAGTCATCGCCCTCGACCAGGACCCACTCGGCACGCCGGCCTGGCGGGCCAGGAAGCTGGCTGAACTGGAGGTGTGGCAGAAGCCGCTCCATGATGGCGGCTTGGCCGTCGGGTTACTCAATCGCGGTGACCGGCCGGCGGTGATCTCGGCGCGCTGGTCCGACCTGTGCATCACCGGCAAGCACCACGCCCGCGACCTGTGGGCCAGGAGCGATCTGGGGCTGCATGACCAGGTAATCGAGCAGCGAGTCGCGAGCCACGAGATGCTGCTGCTGCGGCTGTCGCCGGTGTCGTAGCACGCTACACGTTCGTTGGGTGCTCACAGACCGCGTGGAAGCTGGGGCTGCTGGTTGCTTGCGGGCACGCAGTGCCAGCGAACCGCCTGCCTCGGTCCTCAGGGTTGCTGTTCCGAGTGATAGTCCGGGTTCTCAATTGGGAGCTTGGCGCTCGTGTCGTCGAGCCAGACGGTGAGCTTCGCGTCAAGCTCTCGGACCTTCTCGGGCATCCGCTCCGAAAGGTCGTTCAGCTCGCCCAGGTCATCCTTGAGGTTGAACAGCTCGAATGTTTTGCCCTCATAGCGCTTGATCAGCTTCCAGTCCCCGGCGCGGACGATGCTGTACGGCACGATCAGACCTTCGGGCCACAGCCGGCGATAGTGCGGAAAGTGCCAGTAAATCGCGTCGCGCTCCAGCGCGCCGGTCTCCGTCAGCAACGGCAGCAGGTTCTCGCCGTCAATCTTCCGATCCGCGGGAGGCTGCAGGTTCGCGGCCCGCAGGATGGTCGGGAAGTAATCGACGCTGGTGACCGGAACAGTGCACATGGAGCCGGGTCGCACCACGCCGGGCCAGCGGACGATCAGCAGCACACGGATACCGCCCTCGTACGGGAAACCCTTGCCCAGGCGCAGCGGCGCGTTGTTCGTCGGGCCGTCTTCCTCTACATACGTGGACAGCCCGCCGTTGTCCGACGTGAAGATGATCACCGTGTCGTCGCTCAGTCCAAGTTCGGCGAGCGTCTCCATGATGCGGCCGACGCCGTCGTCGACGCTGTGCACCATCGCGGCGTAGGTGGGGTTCTTCTGGTGCGTGGGCGGCTTGGCTTCGTACTTGGCGACCAGCTCCTCCTTGGCTTGGACGGGCGTGTGCACCGCGTAGTGCGCCAAATACAGGAAGAACGGCCGATCGCGGTTCGCTTTGATGAAATCGACCGCCTCGTCCGCCTCACGGTCCGTGAGGTACTCGCCCTCGCGTCGCGGCGT
>Ga0180434_10005812_pt1 | contig 14394 bp, 11 predicted proteins | sample SS_ome_7_FD_132453 | JGI IMG/M metagenome (GOLD analysis project Ga0180434, IMG submission 132453) | Hypersaline lake sediment archaeal communities from the Salton Sea, California, USA - SS_1_D_2 metaG | ecosystem: Environmental > Aquatic > Non-marine Saline and Alkaline > Hypersaline >... | reverse complement strand
TCATAAAAAGCAACGCCGCAGGCCCAGGAAAAAAAACTGCTCGATGGATCGTATTCGGGAAACTTTTTCCAGAGAATCAGACTGGTTCTCTGAAACACATCCTCGGCATCGTCTCGATGGGGCAGCAGGGAAAAAATGTACGAATAGATCTGATTTCGATGCTGCGTAAAAACATGTAAAAATTTTACATGCAAATCCTCTGAGATGTCAGCCTGTAGTTGTTCATTATCCATCAAACTGATTTCATTCAGTACTAGTATATAGGATACCGTGATGCGTGCTTCTTTTCAAAAATAAAAGACGCCTTATTAAGCTATCGTACGCATAAGAGAAGACTTACTATGCTAATCCACTAAAATTGATGGAGAGCCGAAAACCACTGTCCATACGAATCGTAAACATGCTTCATAGCGTCCTGTTGTGGAAATGGAGACCTGTACCTCTGCTTTACCGGAAATCAAAACAGGTACGCGCATCAGGCACCACAAAGAAAATAACAGGCTTCGACTTCGAGTGAGGGATATCCCTGTTTCCCTTAGTGAGCAGCAGAGAGCGAAAATCAAGCGGGCTCTCCCCGACATCGATACCAGAGATCTGCCGCGCAATAAAAAACCTTCTCGCCCGCAAGCGAGAAGGTTGTGAACATCGTCAATTGACAAATTTCATTCTCAAACAGCGGGCTGACCGGTGAAGTATTCCGGTTCTTTCCCTTCCTGCCATTTGATGTTGCAGCCGATACTGGGCTTCTGATCTTCCGTAACCGGCGCTCCTTCCAGCACTGCATCACAGGCGGCTTTGAGGTCGGCACCTGTCACCGGCTTATCATTTCCGGGGCGGCTGTCGTCAAACTGGCCACGGTAGACCAGCTTCTCGTCTTGGTCGAACAGGAAGAAGTCCGGGGTGCAGGCTGCTTTGTACGCCTTCGCGACTTCCTGTGTTTCGTCGTAGAGATACGGGAAGTTGTAGCCAGCGGATTTCGCTTCTTCGATCATCTTCTCCGGACTGTCGTCAGGATGGCTGGAAACATCATTGGCACTGATGCCGACCACTCCGAGTCCTTTAGCCATGTATTCATCGGCAAATGCAGCCAGTGCTTCCCTCAGATGAATCACGAAGGGACAATGGTTGCACATGAAGATCACGAGCAGGCCTTTGGAGTTTTTGAAGTCACCGAGTGAAACAGTCTGTCCATCCACATTTTTCAAAGAAAAATCGGGAGCCTGCGTTCCGAGCGGTAACATTGTTGAGGCGGTTTTAACCATGGTATGTTCTCCTTTCTCAAACGATCAGGAAGTTAAGAACTTAATCCTGAGCTGTAGTTTTTAAAGCGAATTTTTCGATCAGTGGACCGACCACCTGGCAGGGCACAAAGTCTTTCAGCTTTTCCTCTGCCACATCTCCCCCCAGTTGGGCGATCTGTTTGATCAACGAACTGGAAATGTGAGTATATTTTTCGCTGGCCATCAGAAAGACGGTTTCAATATCAACCGCCAGAGTCCGGTTGGCCAGGGACATTGTGAATTCGGCTTCCACATCGGTCAGGGTTCTCAACCCTCGCAGCATGACGCCGCCGCCACATTCCTTGACGAAATTAACGGCCAGTCCCTGAAAGCATTTGACTTCCACATTAGGACAGTTCGCGACCAGTGTTTCCAGCAACTGCTGGCGTTCAGCCGGAGAAAACAGGGGGCGTTTATCGGGGTTGATCCCGATGCCCACGGTAATTTTGTCGTAGATTTCAGCGCCCCGCTCCACAATATCCAGATGCCCCAGGGTCGGTGGGTCGAAACTGCCGACATAAACAGCATGATGTGGATTGAGCGAACCGGACACAACACAGCCTTTCGTGGACGAGGTGATGAAAACAATGCCTTCATTGTAGCTGGATTCGCGGTTGATCCAAACGGACAGCCTCCTGTTTTTAGGATGAATCAACAGATTTGAATTTGAATCCGGGTCTGATTTGCAAAAATGCAAGACTCTCTGTGTAATAGATTCTCTACCAGCCAAACTCAGACAAACCGGGCAAGCCGGGCTGTCTGCTCACCGCAATCAAGATCTGATCTGTTCTCAGATCTTATTCAGGAGCATGAATCAATGCGTTTTACTGCGTGCCGCTCAACTGTTTTTCTCTCCGTCTGGGGATTCATTCTACTCGCATTAGTCGGCTCTCTGACTGCCGCCCCCCAAAATCTGAAAGACATTTCAGAACTGTTAAAAAAGCCGCTGAGTGAACAGGATCAAAAACAGGTTCTCGACTACTTTCAGAAACGGTATCAGAAAGAAAAGGACCTGACACAGGGGAATCATCGGCACCTGATTCAGAAAACCGACGATGGCGGCGGATACGCGGCCTGGTTCCTGAAAGCTGACCCTGGTTCAGAAGTCGTAATTTATGCCGAAAAGGGCCGCAAGTGGCCGATGATCGCCCTGGGCGATTCGGGCTACTTTGCCCGGGTTGAGCATTTCCCGAATTTCTCTTCAGTGCACTACCGCTACGATGTCAACGGTGTCCGCTTGCCGGCCGGTCGCTATAGTCGATTTGGTTTTGAGAGTTATGAGTGGAAACCCGAAAGCCTGAAACAGCCGGGCGTCCCGGAAGGTAAACTTACGAAGATGCCTGCTTTTACCAGCACAATGCAGTACCCGGGAACGGTTCGCGACTGGTGGGTTTATGTGCCGGCACAGTACAAAGAATCGGATGCCCCCGCCAAGTTAATGGTATTCACCGACGGTGGTGGCTACTGCCATGGCGACGGGAATGCCACTATTGTGCTGGACAACCTGATTCACGCGAAAAAGATTCCAGTCACCATCGCTGTGTTTATCAGCCCCGGCGTGATTCAAAAAGGGAAGCAGAGTATTCGCAACCGCAGCAATGAATATGATACCTGTACTGCCCAGTATGCCACGTTTCTGGACGAGGAGATGCTGCCCGTAGTTCGAAAGCAGTATCGGATTTCAGAGAAACCGGAAGACCATATTATCTGTGGTGCTTCGTCTGGCGGCAGTTGTGCTTTTACGGCCGCCTGGCATCGCACAGACCTGTTCCGCAAAGTGATATCGTTCGTCGGCAGCTTCTGTGATTTCCGTGGAATTAATGATTATCCCTCCCGCGAAAAAAACACGATTCCACTGGATCAGTTCGGCCCCTGGAAGACGGCCCACGACTATCCGGGGCTGATCCGCAAAGAATATCCTCCCAAACCCATCAAAGTGTTTCTCCAGGATGGAGATAACGACCTGGATAATAAGCTGGGGAACTGGTTTTTGAACAACGAACGCATGGCAGCCGCCCTGGCTTACAGCGGCTACGACTACTGGTTCGTGACAGGCCACGGAATGCACAGCAGCCGACACGGGAAAGCAGTCCTCCCTGAGGCACTGGTCTGGATCTGGCAAACCGAGTCGGATCAGTAACGGAGTCGGTTAGAGTTATTTCCCTCGAATCGAATCAAACGGATCGAATTAGATTTGACGAACGGTTCGAGGGTCGATAAATTTACTTCATTAAGAATCCAGCAGAAACAGACAGATCTTGGCTGAAGAGACTGGAACCTTGAGCCAACCCCCTGCTCTTTTGCTGGGAACGGAGTTAACTTACATCGATTTTACGCTGACAGAATTTCGATTTGTCTTCTGCCCTGTGCAGAATACGGTCTGCTGCTGATTGACTATCGCTTCAAGAGTCTGCTACTTCAGAGTTACCCACCTTGAAAGTCACGACAGTCCGGGTTTTGCGCTGGCTGGAATACAAGTGATTGCCTGTTGGTACATTTACTGTCTTCAAGGAGGATTGCTTATGACCGTTGAAACCTACTCACAAAAAGCCAAACGTCTGTCTGAAAAAATTGAAGAGACGATTGCTTTAAGAACCGGCAGTCAGGTTCAGTCTCTGAAAGTCGATATCCTGGGAGAGATTGTGGTGCTTTCCGGTCGCACGGATTCCTTCTACCACAAGCAACTGGCAACCCATGCTGCTCTGAGTGAGATTGATCAATACGCTCTGACCAATAACATCCGGGTTGAATCATAAGCCACACTGCCTGTCAGCAGGACTCGGACAGGTTCCCCCCAACACTGCATTGACTCAAAGCCAGCGAGAAGATCAGGACGATCTCGCTGCTGGTTTCTTTTTTCAGTCCGCCCGGCTGATTCAGCTTTCATCCTGATTCTCAGCGGGCGTCTCAGCCTCTGCTTTTTTGCTGCTGCCGAACTGAAACTTCTTTTCCTCTCCCCGCATGATTCGCCCCAGGTTGCTCCAGTGGCGGACGATAATCAGGAGAGGCACCGCGATACTGAAAACCCCCAGACTCCATTTATCGCGTGAAAAGGCATTTCCGCCCAGCTGCACAAACTGTGCGACTCCAAAAGCCAGCGCGGCGACAATGGAACTCAACGCCACAATTCGCGACAGGAAAAATGTCAAAGCAAAGGCCGCGACCGCAGCCAGCGTGGACCAGGGTCCCAGAACCAGAATGACGCCTAAGCTGGTCGCCACTCCTTTGCCCCCTCGAAATCCGAGCCAGACCGGAAACATGTGTCCGAGAATTGTCGCGACTCCACTTAAGACGCGGGCATGATCGAAGTCGGGCGAGTCAGGACTCAGGAACAAGGCGGGAATCAACAGGACTGGCAACAGTCCTTTCAGAGCATCCAGTACGAGGACCACGATTCCCCATTTGGCTCCCAGCGTGCGGGCAACATTCGTCGCGCCGATGTTCCCGCTGCCGACTTTGCGAATATCCGTGCCGGAAACCAGCCGAGCCGTCACCAGCCCAAAAGGAACCGAACCGGCCAGATACGAGGTAATCGCAACAAAAAACCAAAAATAATCTGCAAACATCAGTGGGACGATTCGTATAATAGAGTCAGAGGCATGACGGGACGATTCAGCGGGTTGTGATGATACCCGACAGCGGTAGAAAAGCACAACGACAGGTCCTGTCACCAGTTTTAAATAGTCTATATCCAGGTCCCTCCGACCGGGGAGTAGTGATGATTCTATTCGCCTCTCAGGTCTAAAAATAAAACATACTATTGGCCCTGCCCTTGAGAATTCATTATTCTGAACAGGACAGGGCCCCCTTCTTATGTAACTCTGTTTCTCTCACACGACCACCATGACAGAAAAAACGCTTCCTATTCTTTCCGCAACGCCAGCACAACAGTCTGATTTGGATCAGGGGCTGTACCCGGCCCGCTGGTGGCACAGGCAGGAAGAAAAAATCGTCTGTGACTTATGTCCCCGTGCCTGTGCGCTGGCAGAAAATGATCGCGGCTTCTGCTTTGTACGTCAGAACGTGGGTGGAAAAATGGCACTCACCACCTATGGTCGCAGCACCGGTTTCTGTGTTGATCCGATCGAAAAGAAACCCTTAAACCATTTCTATCCCGGTTCCAGTGTCCTTTCATTCGGAACGGCAGGCTGCAATCTGGGCTGTAAGTTCTGCCAGAACTGGGATATATCGAAATCACGGGAAATCGAACGCCTGAGCGCCCGCGCATTGCCCGAAGAAATTGCCGAAGTCGCTGCACAGCTGGGCTGTAAAAGCGTCGCCTTTACCTATAACGATCCAGTGATCTGGTCGGAATACGCAATAGACACCTCCAGAGCGTGTCATACCCGGGGCGTGAAAACCGTTGCTGTCACTGCAGGTTTCGTCACGGAGTCGGCCCGCGCCGATTTCTTTGAACACATCGATGCCGCCAATATCGACCTCAAAGCCTTCACGGAAGAATTCTACTACCGCATCACGCTGTCTCATCTCCAACCTGTCCTGGAGACCCTGCGATGGTTAAAACAGGAAACCGATGTCTGGTTTGAAATCACCAACCTGGTCATCCCCCAGGCCAACGATGATGACAGCGAATTTCAGCGGATGTGCGACTGGATTCTGAAGGAAGTCGGCGATGAAGTTCCCCTGCACTTCTCGGCTTTTCATCCGGACTTCCGTATGCTGGACCGAGGAAGTACTCCGCCGGAGACGCTGATTCGCGCCAGAGAGATCGCGCTCGCAGCCGGCCTGAAACATGTTTATACCGGGAATGTCAACGATGTTTCGCGGCAGAGTACTTACTGTAGCGGATGCGGCGAAATGCTGATCGAACGCAACTGGTATCAACTGGGTCGCTACGCCTTGAACGGCAATCGCTGCCAGCATTGCGATACGCGGCTCGCCGGTCATTTTGATTCTCAGCCAGGAAACTGGGGCCAGAAGCGACTTCCCGTCGACATTCAATCATTTTTAAAAACGAACCCGCCTGCTTCCCCCAGCGGACATCAGAAAGGTGTCGCACCGATGCAGAATGATTCTACAACCATCAAACTGGAACTCCGTCCTGAACAGGAAGAGAAACTGCTTCGCAAAGCAGCCGCCGTTGTCGCGGGAACTGCGACCCGCACCAACCCGACGGAAGTGATACTTGACGAACTGGCAGACACGATGATCAATGGTGCCTTTGTCAGTCTGAAGAACCAGGGACAGCTCCGTTCGTGTTGCGGCAATTTCGGACAGTCTGCACCGCTGGAGCAGGCACTGCACCAGGCAGCCATTCGTGCTGCCAAAGATGACCCTCGCTTTCCTCCCATATCGCCCAGTGAAATCAATCAGCTCGATCTGGAAGTCTGGCTGCTGTCTGATCTGGAAGTCGTCGAAGAACAGGGGCTCGACCGTCTCAGTGCCGTCACAGTTGGTCTGCACGGATTGCAAATCAGAGCGGATGGACGCAGCGGCCTGCTGTTGCCCGGCGTTCCCCTCGATCACGGCTGGGATGCAGAACAGTTTCTGAATCAGACCTGTCTCAAAGCGGGTCTGCCCCCCACTGCCTGGAAAGATCCGGGAACAACGCTGTTCCGTTACCAGGGTGTCTCCTGCTCCGCAAAGCTGGCAGCCATGCTGACAGAACCAGTTGAAAACATCACCACGCAGATTCTGGGGCAGCGGGAATTCGCTCAGTACCTGCAGTACGTGCAAACGACGATTGAAGACCTGATGAAAGGCCAGGTTCCCTCCTATTACTGTCCGGAAGTGTCTGACGCGAATATTCAAGGGGTGGCACTTCTGCTCAATCATTTGAAAACTAATGAAGAAATGGCACTGTCGAAATGGGCGTTGAAACAATCATTTCCAATGCAGTCCACCGTATTTTCCCTGTGCCAGCAGATGGCGCAGATCATTACCAGACAAAACCTGCGGCCGGGCGAGTTTCAGGTCAAACTGGTCCTGGCAACCGACCCGGCCCTGCATGGCACAGTAGCAGGAATCGATCTCTCCGATTTCGATACACGCAATCGTGGGCTGTTTGTCTTCGAAGGTCAGAAGGCATGCTGGTTCTATGGACGTGAGCAGGAGGCAACTGAACTGGTCTCGCAGGCCGGCCATGCCCTGGATCTCATTCAGCCGGAAACAGCCCAGGTTGCCAGTATGACGGTTCAGACAACAGCGGCCCGGTTCGAAATCGTGAATCGCCCCCGCCCCGAACTGGGAACAGAAATTCGACCGACGGGCGTCGCCGGTACATTCTACCCCGCTGATGAGGAAGCGGCCCACGCGCAACTGGAAAAATTGTTCCAGGGAAGTGCCGAGCCCGAACGCTGGGCTGCCGCTATGGTGCCGCATGCAGGCTGGATGTATTCCGGAAAACTTGCCGCTGATGTACTGAAACGGATTGAGTTGCCATCGACGATCATTGTGATCGGGCCCAAACATACCCGGGACGGCGTTGAATGGGCGGTGGCTCCGCATCAGGCCTGGCAGCTGCCCACCGGAAATCTGAACTCCGATGCGGAACTGGCTCGCAAGCTGGTTGCCCGGATCCCCGGCCTGGAGCTCGACGCCGCTGCCCACCGCAGGGAACATGCCATCGAAGTGGAACTTCCCCTGATCCAGTATCTGTCCCCCGAGTCACAGGTGGTCGGAATTGCGCTGGGAGCAGGTAATCTCCAACGCTGTGAAGAGTTCGCGGAAGGTCTGGCACAGGTCATTCAGGAAATGGATGAACCGCCGCTGCTGCTCATCTCCAGCGATATGAACCACTTTGCAACCGATGCCGAGAACCGACGTCTGGACCAGTTGGCCCTGGAGAAAATGGAAGCCCTCGACCCGGATGGCCTGCTGAACACGGTCCAGGAACATCATATTTCCATGTGTGGCGTACTTCCCGCTGTGATTGTGATGAAAACACTGCAAAAAATGGGCAAACTGAGCCGTGTAGAGCGAGTAGGCTACGCCACTTCCGGTGATGTAACGGGCGATCTCTCGCGCGTGGTCGGCTATGCGGGTCTGTTGATCAACTGAGAGGCCCAATCCGGGTTAAGTCCAACGTGATTCACAGGAATCGTCAAAATTGATGGTGACCAACACACCGGTTTTCTACTAAAATCCCCGCTCTGTTGTTTGTTACTTCTGTTAATGTCGCGTTCCAGCGGAATCGGAGTCCCGTGATATGTCTATTGGCCGCATCTCGTTTTTCACAGTATTTGCCCTCCTGATCTCATTCTCCAGCTCATTACCGGCGGCCGATGCCCCGTCTGTCGAGCTGGCACTGACGTTCAAGCCTATTCAAAAAGACGTTGAAATCGAAATTCCGGAAAAATCGGAATACGCACGCTGCAAGGTCGAAGTCGAACAGAACAAGAAAAGCTCTGGCTGGATCGTGTATGGGCCGAATGGTCAGATTCTACGCCGGTTCGTTGATACCAATGGTGACAACGTGGTCGATCAGTGGCGGTATTACAACCGCGGTCTGGAAGTCTATCGGGATATCGACGCGAACTTCAATAATAAAGTCGATGCCTCGCGCTGGATGAACCTGGCAGGAACCCGCTGGGGAATCGACAACAATGAAGACGGCGTGATCGACGAATGGAAAATGATATCGCCGGAAGAAGTCACCCGGGTCGCCATCGATGCACTCGCCAAAAACAATACCAAAGCCTTCCAGAGCCTGTTGATTACGGAAGACGAACTGGAAGCCTCCGGCATCAAGAATCCGTTTGCCGATAAAATTCGGGAATCGGCCAAAGAGGCTCCGCAAAAAATCCCCGCCATGTTGAGCAAGTCGAAGATCATCACCCCAGAGACAGTCTGGGTGCGTTTCGATGGTGCGATGCCGGGACTGATTCCAGCGGATGATGTCAAAACCGAAAAAGACCTGCACGTTTTCGAAAACGTGATGGCCATTGTCGAAACCAAGGGAAAAAGTGGTCTGATTCAGTTCGGTGAACTGATCCGCGTAGGCGATGCCTGGCGATTGACCCAGGTGCCTCTGCCCATCGAAGGTGAATCCATTCAGGTTACCGAAGGGGGTATTCTGATGCAGCCTGTGGCAGGCGCGAATACACTGCCAACCAACTCAACGGCGGGCCTCTCTAAAGAAATGCAGGGACTGCTCGATCAGCTCCAGCAACTGGACCAGAACAGCCCGACTCCCGACAAGGGACCTCAGGCCGTCGCCCGCTATAACACCGATAGCGTCGCCATCATTGAGAAGCTGATCGCGGCTTCCAAAAATGAAGACGAACGTGCCCAATGGACGCGGCAGATGGTTGACGGTCTGGCTGCTGCTGTCCAGACGGTCGGCTATAAAGAAGGTCTCACACAACTGAAACGCATCCGCGATCAGGTTCAGAAAAACTCACAGGATCAGGACCTGATCGCTTACGTCACCTATCGCACCCTGCTCGCGGACTACAGCTCACAGCTGCAGAACACGCAGAGCGACAAGTTGCGGGACGTACAAACCTGGTGGTTGAGCCAGCTGGAAAGCTTCATCAATAAATATCCGAATTCGGATGACTCCGCAGAAGCGATGCTGCAACTGGCGGTCACGCAGGAATTCAGCGGCAAAGTTGCCGAGTCCAAAAAATGGTATACGAAACTGGTAGAATCGCACGCCAGCTCGGAAGCGGGAACCCGCGGTGCCGGCGCCTTGCGACGTATGAATCTGACGGGCAATGAGCTCGAGCTGACCGGGAACTCACTGGCAGGCGGCAGCATCGACGCCAAACAGTACCGCGGCAAAGTGCTGCTGGTCATCTTCTGGTCCAGCTGGTGCAAGCCCTGCACGGAAGACCTGCCTCAGATCCAGGACCTGTATAACAAGTATCACAGTCAGGGCTTTGACGTCCTGGGAATTAACCTTGATACCACCCCTGATCTGGCCCAGGCCTATATCAAACAGCACAAAATTGCCTGGAACCACATTCACGAAGAGGGGGGACTGGAAAGTGCACCGGCGCGGGACTTCGGCGTCATTTCACTTCCCACCATGTTCCTCGTGGATAAATCCGGCAAAGTCGTCAACCGCAGTGCCACTGTGGCGGACGTGAAGAAAACGCTCCCGGATCTGTTGAAATAGACCGGCATCAAGTCTGCCTGACAGCGTTACGACAGGGAGAGCACCGTGTCTCTCCCGAGTCGTCCATCATGCAAAGCGGAAGCGATCAGGACGCCGTCCGCGCCGCATTCCGACTGCGCCCGCAATTCCTCTGCGTTACGGATGCCTCCTCCCGTGATTAGCGTCAGGTCCTGATGCTGACTGCGCAGCATGCTGCATAACTCTTCGGTGCCGGTCCCCTGTCCGGTTCCCACCCGGGCCAGGTCGAGCAGAATCAACTGTTGAACTCCCTGGGCCAGACTCAGCTCAACGACCTCCAGCGGTTTCGTGGACATCGCAAATCCGTTCTCTGACGCGGTACTGACCAACGGCTTTCCCTGTTTCAGATCGAGACTGAAGATGGTCCGCCCGGTTCCCCATTGGCTTACCAGCCTGCCCAGTTCCTCGGGAGATTTAAGTGTCTCCAGCCCAGCCACAATGGTCACTCCCGCAAGCGTCTGCAGTTCAGCAGCATCGTCAGCAGTGCGCAGGCCGCAATCAAGCAGGAAGGTGAAACCGTCTTTGAGCAGACTGTTATATAATTCCCGATTCTGTTTCTGCTGCAAAATGGCATCCAGATCCGCGACATAGAATTCGGTCAGATCAAATTCATCGCGAATGGCGCGGGCGATGTCGAGTGGCTGACTGGATCGCGTCAGATTGCTCTGCACAGGCTGATACGCTTCGCGCTGCCCTGCCACGCCGCGAACGACTGTCTGATTGAGAATGTCCAGCACCGGAATAATTTTCATTGTAACTCAGCTCATATTCAGTGGTTTGTAATCATCAAGTCACTTCAGTTTAGCACTTCGGGAACGCCGTGGCTCCCCTGGGAACACACTACCGATTACAATTACAGTCGATAAACCAGAGAGGGATTGTCCCCACCAGGAAATGAAAAGAATCACCCATGCAGATTATCGAAGCCGATTTAAGCGAACCCCGGAATGCCCGGGCGGTTGTCTCTCTGCTCAACAGCTATGCCTGCTCTCCCGAGGGAGGCGGCGAGCCTTTACTGGAAAAGGTCCAGACAAATCTAGCCGAGGAACTGCACAAACGCCCGAATGCGATCGTAGTTCTGGCGTTTGAGGAAGAGACGCCGGTGGGTCTGATCATCTGCCTGGAAGGGTTTTCTTCGTTCGCCTGTAAGCCGCTGTTGAATATTCACGATGTCTTCGTGGCTCCCGAATTTCGTGGAACGGGACTGGCAGGTCAGCTGTTTGATTTCGTCGAACAGATTGCCCGAGATCGCGGCTGCTGTAAACTGACACTCGAAGTCCTCGAAGGAAATCAACATGCCAGAGCCGCTTATACCAAGTTTGGGTTCACCGGTTATGAGCTGAATCCTCAAATGGGGCGGGCCCTGTTCTGGGAAAAGAAACTTTGAATGCTTCTGAAAAACGAAACTAAGTAATATGAAATATGATGTCGTTGGCCTGGGAACAGTCGTAGTGGATCACCTGGTTCTGCTCGCACAACACCCGGACCAGGATGCGAAAACGAATATCATCAGCGATGCGTATCAGGTCGGCGGTCCGGTCCCCACGGCACAGGTTCTGTTAAGTCGACTGGGAAAACGCTGCACTTTTATGGGCAGTTGGGGCGACGATCAATATGGTCACCTGATCGCGGAAGATCTGATTCAAGAGAATTTGAACCTCGACGGCAGCCGTCTCCTGCCCGGTACCCGCTCCGGTTATGCCCAGGTCTGGATCGACGAGCAGGCGAGCACACGTACGATCGCCTGTTATCGTCCTCAAGAGTGGCTGCAACCGGAAGACCTGGAATTTTCATTGATCCAACAGGCCCGGGCAGTGCATCTGGACGGCTGGCCCGAAGAGACCTGCCTGCACGCCGCCCGGGAAGCGCAACAGGCCGGGGTCACCGTCTGCCTGGATGCGGGCTCACTCAAACCGGGAATGGAATCATTGATCCCTTATCTGAATGTGATGAACTGCCCGCGCCGATTTCTGGTTGAATACCTGCAAACCGATGATGTGCTGGCAGGCGGAAAAGCCCTGCTGGAACAGGGGCCGGAACTGGTCACCGTAACCGATGGCCTGCGCGGTGCCTGGCTGTTTACCCGGGAAGGTTGTCTGCATTGTGAAGCACTGCCCGTCCCTTCGCTGGACACAACGGGGGCCGGCGATGTCTTTACCGGTGCGCTCCTGTTCGGCGTCCTGGAAGACTGGCCCGTCGAGCGAATCTTGAAATTCGCCTGTGTCGCTGCCGCTTTAAAGTGTGAACGTCTGGGAAATCGGGATGCACTTCCCACGCTGGCAGAAATCGAAGCAGTTCTACAGACCCGGAGTCCCACAATCCTGGAAAGGCACTAACCTGTGTCCAGGTTTACTGTAGCGTCTCCAAGGCCACTTGGGCCGAGTTTATTAGATTGAAACACACTACGATAAAATGTGACGTGCACTAGGATGCTGTATCTTTCACGACCGGATTGATCAATGTACCGATGCCGGTAATTTCAATCGAGACAATATCTCGATCTTCGAGAGTAAAATCGTCCGGCGGGACAATTCCGGTTCCCGTCAGTAGCATCACTCCATTTGGGAAATCGTTTTCTTTTCCAAGCCAGCCAATCAGGTCTTCCAGTCCCCGCGCCATTTCCGCGATCGAGGTATCGCCGCGAAAGACCTCTGCGCCGTCCCGCTCGATGGTCAGCACGATTTTCGTGCCTTCCCGATCAAGGGGTTTCTCATGCAGCAAGATGGAAGGACCCAGGCCGCAACACTCTTTGTAGAACTTGGCCTGCGGCAGATAGAGCGGGTTTTCGCCTTCGATGTCACGGGCCGACATATCATTGCCGATTGTGTATCCGACCAGTTTCAAGTCAGGCGAGACGACCAGTGCCAGCTCGGGTTCGGGCACAGACCACTGACTGTCATACCGCACCCGCACCGGCTGGTTGGGGCCGCACACCCGATTGGGAGTGGCTTTGAAGAAGAGCTCAGGACGATCCGCCGTGTAGACCTGGTCGTAGTGAGAGGCAGCTGTTTCGGACTCTTCCATGCGGGCGACCTGGCTGCGTTTGTAAGTCACTCCCGCAGCCCAGACTTCCTGATAATCGACGGGGGCCAGAAATTCGAGTTGATTGAAGGGGACCGGAGGCAGTTCTTTGTCGACCAGGAACTTCGCCAGACCGGCCGGATCGGGTGAGTAGAGAATATCGGACAGTCGATGACAATTATCGACCTGGGTCAGATCCAGAAGCTGTACCCCGTTCTCTTCCACGATGGCGACGTGACGATCTCCGTTAGCTAATAAAACTTTGGCGAGTCTCATCTTCAATCTTCCTTCTGATACTGGTCCAGGGCGTCTAAAGTCTGTTGCATATCTTCAGGTAATGGTGCCTCAAACTTCATCGGTTTTCCACTCTGAGGATGGGTAAATTCCAAACAATGTGCATGCAGCGCCTGACGTTCGATCAAAATGTCCGTCTCCCGTTCTGCCGCATCCGCCTCCGCCTGTACGCTCAAGTCTTTCATTTTTAAAGCAATCCGTCCGCCATAGACACGATCCGCCACGATTGAGTGACCGATATGCTGCATATGCACGCGCAGCTGATGCGTGCGACCGGTTTTAGGCTTCAACCGCACGTAGGTAAAGGCGTTATACCGCTGGATCACTTCGTAATAGGTAAACGCATCGCGGGCGTTGCCCCCTTCGTCACAGACAATCATCTTTTCCCGATGGCGGGGATGCACACACATGAAAGTCTCGAGGTAATCCGTATCGAATTCCATCCGTCCCCAGACGATGGCCCGGTATTCCTTTTGAACTTCCCGCTTTTCGAACTGGGCACTCAGGCGAGCGTGCACCTGATTATTCTTGGCGACTACCAGCAGGCCGCTGGTATTGCGATCGAGTCGATGCACGATTCCCGGGCGAAACTGGCCCGCGACATCACTCAATTGATCGAAGTGATGCTGCAGCGCTCCTGCCAGAGTTCCCGCATAGTTCCCTTTCCCCGGATGAACGATCATATCCGAAGGTTTGTCG